>ENA-ORDC01001427-ORDC01001427.1-marine-metagenome-genome-assembly--contig:-NODE-1427-length-17737-cov-39.625934_pt1 | contig 17737 bp, 15 predicted proteins | sample MGYA00237783_ERZ508515 | MGnify/ENA primary metagenome ERZ508515 (study PRJEB26186, sample SAMN06268792) | marine metagenome | isolation source: Eden Landing Ponds, San Francisco, CA, USA | place... | reverse complement strand
ACGCTCGTCTTCTACGACTTCGGCATGAGCGGGTACGTCGACACGTTCGTCCAGGAGAAGATCGTCGACTTCTACAGCGCCGTCGCGCGCCAGGACATCGACGCCATCCTCGACGCCCTCATCGAGATGGGGACGCTCTCGCCGGAGGCCGACCGCGAGGTCATGGGCGACGTGATGGAACTGGCAATCGCGGACGCCCGGGGCGAGGACATCGAACACTACCGCGTCCAGCAGATCGTCGGCCAGGTCGAGGACACGATCTACGAGTTCCCCCTGCGCCTTCCCTCGAACCTGGCGCTCGTCCTCCGCGTGGCGACGGTGGTCGAAGGGGTCTGTGTCACCCTCGACCCCGACTTCGACTTCATCGACGTGGCGACGGAGTTCCTGCGCGAAGAGGGCTACCTCACCGCCGGTGCCCGCGAGTTCGTGGCCGACCGCGCGACGGAGATCCGCGAGGCTGGCGAGTCTATCGTTCGCGTGCCGCCGAAACTGGAGCGCACCCTCGACCGGGTCGAGCGCGACGAGTTCCGCGTGCGCGCCGACATCGAGGATTCCGACGACCACCTGACGACCCTCGCCCGCCGCCTGATCTACGGCATGACCTTCGCCGCGGGCGTCCTCTCGACCTCGCTCCTCTACGCATTCGACACCGTCGAGGCCGCGGCGGTGCCGCTCGTCCTGACCCTCGTGGCGCTGTTCCTGCTGTATCGCTCGTTCCGGGAGCGCGGCGGCATCCGCGCCCAGCCGCAGTTCACCCGCCACGAGATGCGCCAGCGCGAGGCCGACGACGCCGTGGGGTACGGCGACGTCGACGCGGTGGCCGAGGAGGCGACGACACCGCCCGACGCGGGCGAGGCGACGGCGCCCGACGTCGACGTGAGCCAGGCGACTGGCATTCCGGTCGTCGGCGAGGAGGACGACGAGGGTAACGGAACCGACGCGGCCGACCCAGGGACCGACGATCGACCGGGCGACGACGGGACGCCCTGATCAGTCGCCCCGACGCGTTCGACCCCCTGGGGCGGCTGCTCTGCCGTTCCAAACCGTTTATACCGGTCGGTGGTGGACACGTGCACATGGCAAAGCAGCAGTCTGAGGTCCGGGATCTGGACGAGGGGAGCTACGTCATGATCGACGACGCTCCGTGCAAGATCAACTCCTACAGCACGGCCAAGCCGGGCAAGCACGGCAGCGCGAAGGCCCGCATCGACGCCGTCGGCGTCTTCGACGGCAAGAAGCGCTCGCTCTCCCAGCCCGTCGACGCGAAGATCTGGGTGCCGATCATCAACCGCAAGCAGGGCCAGGTCGTCTCGACCGACGGCGACGACGCCCAGGTGATGGACCTGGAGACCTACGACACCTTCACGATGCGCGTCCCCGAGGACATCTCCCTCTCGCCCGACGACGAGATCGAGTACCTCGAGATGGAAGAGCAGCGCAAGATCCTCACCGACTAGGTCGCGATGACCTTTCCCGGCGCGAGCGCGGACCGGTCTGCCGCCGACTACGCCGTCGTCGGCGCGCCACTCGACGCCACGACGACCTTCGAGCCGGGCGCTCGCTTCGGGCCCCGACGCGTGCGCCACTACGCCGGTGCTTTCGAGGACTACGACCCCCACACTGACCAGCACTTCACGGACTGCGCGGTCCACGACCACGGCGACGTCGGTCCCACAGACGACGTCGAGTCCTACCTCACGTTCCTGGCCGGCACGCTCGGCGACCTCGACGCCGCCGGGGCCCGCCCCCTCCTCGTCGGCGGCGAACACACCGTGACCGTCGCCGCCTGCCGGGCCCTCGAGTTCGACGTCTTCGTCTGCCTCGACGCCCACCTCGACCTCCGCGAGTCCTACCGAGGCAATCCGCTGAGCCACGCCACCGTCACCCGCCACGCGCTCGACGAGGCTGCGGAGGCAGTCGTCCTCGGCGCCCGTTCCGGTAGCGAGGCCGAGTGGGACCGCGCCGAGGCCGACGACGTGACTGTCGTCCCGCCCGCGGACGTGCCGGACTGGGAGCCCGCCCTCGACGGCCGGCGGGCCTACCTCTCGGTGGACGTCGACGCCGCAGACCCGGGGTTCGCCCCCGGGACCGGCACCAGGGAGCCGTTCGGTCTCGACCCCGCCACGATGCGCGACGTGGTCCGCGCCGTCGCCCCTCACGCCGTCGGCTTCGACGTGGTCGAGGTGAACGACCGGGACGACGGCCAGGCCGCGACGCTGGCTGCGAAGTTGCTCCGGGAGTACGTCTACGCGACCGCGGACGGCAGTGAGTGACGACTGAGCCGTTCCGCCACGTGGCGCGCACTGTCGCGCGTGTCCGGTCGGACCGCGCGACTGAGCTGTGCGATGGACGACCGAACGCCAGCCAGTGAGTCGGCTGGGGAGGCGTGTGGTGCGGTTGTGGAGCGGTGCCTGGGGTCCCCGGGAGCGTGCGCGAGCGGGCGGAGGGCTTTCGGGCGTCGACCGCGGAGACGAAAGCGGTCCATAGCGAGCGGGCCGCGGGCGTTCTGGACGTATCGTGGCCCACGTAGTCGGACCCACTCGAAACCGGTCCACGGGCCGGCCCAAATCCAGCAGGCCGTGGGGTTTTTACTGGCACACTCGCAGTACGGAGTATGACCCAACTCGCCGCCTGCTACTTCTGCGGGACCGCCCTCGACGACCCCGTCGACGACTACCCCGTGGTCCCCGAATCGCTCCGCGCCAGCGACGCCGACCCGACGACCGTCTCGCTCTGCTCGGCCTGCCACGAGAAACTCGACGCCGTCGTCGGGGAGATCGGCGACGCCCTCCAGACCGCCGACTCGTCCCCGGTCGAGCCGACCGACGACGCCGACGACGTACTGGTGGAGCCCGACGGCGACCCGGACGCCAGCGACGACGCACCGACGACCGGCGCCGCGTCCCCGCCGGGGACCGACGGCGAGGTGAACGCGGTCCCCGACCCGCGACCCGCCGACGAGACGGCGAGCCAGCCGGACGAGGAGGCGGCGTCCGGCGGCGCCGAGCCGACGACGGGCGCCACCGACGCAGGCGAGACGGCCGACGCGTCGGCCCAGACCGACGAGGACGGCGGCGACGCCGCGGAGCGCTCGGTGGTCGAGGGCAAGCACGACATTTCGGCCCTGGAGTACAACAAGGTCATGCGTCTGCTCCAGAACCGGGAGTTCCCGGTCGACCGCGAGGAGATCGAGGTCGTCGCGGCCAACGCCTACCAGGTGGGGCGTGCGGACTGCGCGAAGGTCATCGACGTCGCCGTCGACCGCGGGCTGATCGCGGAGGAGGACGGGCAACTCCGCAAGCCCGAGGACGCGTAGGTCGGTCGGGACGCCGAACCACTATCAGGGAGGCCGTCGAAGGCGGGCGCATGCAGTGTTCAGAGATCGCCGCGCGGCTCGACGACGAACTCGACACGGCGGCCTACGCGGACGTCGACGCCAGCGCCAACGGCCTCCAGGTCGGGCGCAGCGAGGTGCCCGTCGACCACGTCGCCGTCGCGGTCGACGCCGCGCAGGCGACCATCGACAGGGCGGTCGACGCGGGTGCCGACCTGCTCGTGACCCACCACGGACTCTCCTGGGGCGGCATCGAGCGCGTCACGGGGCTCCAGTACGGCCGGATCGCGCCGCTGATCGAGCACGACGTCGGGCTGTACGTCTCGCACCTCCCGCTGGACGGCCACCAGGAACTGGGGAACGCGGCCGGACTCGCCGAACTCCTGGACCTGGGAAACCGCGCGCCCTTCGGGACCCACGGCGGGGAGTACGTCGGCCAGCGCGGGTCGCTCCCCGACCCCATCACGCTGTCTGACCTCCGGACGACCCTCGACGACGCCCTCGAGACCGGCGACGGGTCGATCCAGGCGCTCGACTTCGGCCCGAGCACGATTCGCGACGTGGCCATCGTCACCGGCAGCGGGGCGGACTGGCTCGACGAGGCCGTCGAGGCCGACGTGGACCTGCTCCTGACGGGCGAGGGCAAACAGCAGGTCTACCACGAGGCCCGCGAGGCGGGGATTCACGTGATCCTCGGCGGCCACTACGCCACGGAGACCTTCGGCGTCCGGTCGCTGGCGGCGCTGCTCGAATCGTGGGGTCTGGAGACGACCTACGTCGACCACCCGACGGGGCTGTAGCGGCTGGCGGCGCCGCCTCGACGAGCCCGTGGTCAGGTCGACGGCTCGGCGACGTCCCCGTCGGAGAGCAACGACTCGAAGACCTTCTGTTCGGCCTTGCGGAGGTGCTGGTGGAAGGTCGGCGGTGAGACGTCGAGGGAGTCGGCGAGTTCCTCGCCGGTGGTCTCCCGGGGCCACTCGAAGAAGTCGGCGTGGTAGGCGGCCCGGAGAGCGGTGCGCTGTCGGTCGGTCAGCCCCTCCGCGAGGACGCTCTCGACGCGCTCGCCGGCGTCGGCGGTGCGGGTGACCTGCTGGCGCCGGAGCATCTTCGCGGTCGGGTAGGCCTCCTGGACCACGTCGATGAGTTTGCGGACGTCGGCGCTCGGTGACAGGCGGACCGTCATCTGGTAGTCGCCGTCCTCGATGACGGCCTCGTCGACGGTCCCGCCGAGCGCCGCGACCGTCGACAGCACCGGCGGCTCCGACAGCCGGAGTTCGAACGTGCGCTCCCCCTCGCCGTCGTGGACGGTCACGTCCTCCCAGTGGTCGACGGCGTCCACGATGGTGGACAGAACGTCGACGGCGTCCTCGGTCACGGTCCCGTAGACGAGGTACTCGTGGTCACGGATGGGGACGGTCTCGCGGAGGACGATCCGGCCGTCGGGGTCCAGCGAGAGGCCGATCGCCTCGAAGACGTTCGCGATGCGAAACTCCAGCTCGACGACCTCGTCGCTCATGAGTGCTCGCTTGCGCTCGATGGCGGCAATTGCGTGGCCGAGGATCTCGCCAAGCTGGGCGACGACCTCCCGCTCTTCGCCCTCGAAGGCGTCCGGGCGGTCGGCGTAGACGTTCAGGACCCCGAAGGTCGTCTCCTCGTGCGTCATTGGAATCGCCGCCGAGGACCGGAAGCCGTAGTCAGCGACGTGGTCGAGCCACTGGTCGTACCGCGCGTCGTCGAAGACGTCCCGGGTCGTCTGGACGGTCCCCGTCCGGAGCGCCCGGCCGGTCGCCCCTTCGCTTCGCGGGTCGTCCGGGTCGACCGAGATGGTCACGTCGTCGAGGTACCCCTCGACGCCGGCCTCCGCCCTGGTCTCGACGGTCTCCGTGGCGAGATCGACCTCGCCCGTCCAGGCGAACATGTACGAGTCGCTGTCCGCGAGGGCCTCGCAGACGACCTGCTCGATCTCCTCGCGGGTCGACTGCTCGATGGCGGCCTCGGTGATGTTCCGGACGACGCCGTTGAGGTTGTTCAGCGCGTCGAGTCGCTCGCGCTGGCGGAGCAGTTCGTCCTCGTACCCGTGGCGCTCGATGGCGTTCGCGAGGATGTTGGCGACCGACTGGACGAAGGCGACGTCGTTGTCCGAGAACGACCGCTCGTCGCTGTCGTGCGTCCCGAGGATGCCCCACGGCTCGTCGATGGGACCGACGATGGTGGTGATGCCGGAACTGACGTCGTGACTCCCGAGGAGGTCCGGCGCGTCGAACCGGGACTCGGACGCGTGTGCTTCGACGACGACCGGTTCGTCGACGCCGAGCGTGTGGGCCGCCTGGGAGCCGTCTTCCGTGGCCGGGACGGTGGTCTGGCCGACGGTGCCCTCGCGCCAGCCGATCCCCTCGCGCAACAGGAGCTCCTCGCCGTCGGGCTGGAGTTCGAGGACCTCCGTGAAGTCGGTTTCCAGCGTCTCCGCCACGCGCTCTGCCGCCTCGGCCAGCAGGCCGTCGAGGTCGCGGTCCTCCAGGGCACGCTGGCCGAGTTCGGTGATGACCTCCTGCTGGCGCACGCGCCGTTCCAGCTCGCGCTCCCGTTCGACCCGTTCTGAGACGTCGCGGACGACGCCGATCTTCCGGGGGTTCTCGGGGTCGTCGTTCGGCAGGGGCGTGAACCGGCTCTCGGCCCTGATCGTACTCCCGTCCTTGCGCTGGAGGTCGGCTTCGAGCGTCGCGGAGTCGGTCTCGCCGGCGGCCATCGCGCGGGTGAGGTTTGCCGACGCCATCGAGACCTCGTCGTCGATCACCAGCGAGCAGTGCGTGCCGAGCAGTTCGTCGCGGTCGTACCCCGTCATCTCGACGTAGGCGTCGTTTACCTTGGTGAAACAGAAGTCCTCGTCGAGGACGTAGACGCCGTCGTCGATGGTGTCGACGATGGTCTCGTAGAGCTGGAGTTCCTGCTCGCGGACCTTGCGTTCGGTGACGTCCTGGGACATGCCAAGCGCCGCGAACACCTCCCCGTCGTCGTCGCGAACGGGGTGGACGCGGAACTGGTAGACGTGCTCGCCGATCTCCGACTCGAAGGCGCTCTTTTCGCCGTCCAGGGCCGCCTCGTACCGCGGGCGCAGGATCTCGGCCATGGCCGGATCGAGGACCTCGTCGAGGGGTTGGCCAGTGATCTCCTCGACCGTCACGTTCGCCTCTTCGATCGGCGTCCCGCCGACCGCCTGGTAGTGGAGGTACTCGTCCACCAGCGCCACCGCCCCGTTGGGGAACTGCTCGACGAGCGTCTGGTAGCGCCGCCGCGCCTCCTCGAGTTCGCGTTCGCGGGCCCTTCTGTCGGTGACGTCGCGGAAGTACACCGAGAGTCCGTCGCCCGAGGGGTACGCGTTGACCTCGAACCAGTTCGACAGCGGCGGGTAGAACGCCGTGAACGTCACCGACTCCTGCGTCTCGACCGCCCGTCTGTACTCGTCCTCGAACGTCGATCCCGTGACGTCGGGGAAGTTCTCCCAGAGCGTCCCGCCGAGGAGCTCCGTCGGGGTCCGTCCCAGGACGTCCGCTGCCTTGTCGTTGACGTAGGTGAACCGCCAGTCCTCGTCGAGCGCGAAGAAGGCGTCGTCGACGCGTTCGAAGACGGCCTCCAGCTCCGACTCGAGGTCGTCGCGCTGGCGTTCGAGCAAGCGAGCCTGCTCTTTCAGCTGCGTGACGTCCTGGGCGGCCACGACCGCGCTCTCGACCTCGTCGTCAGCCGACTCCCTGATCGGCGCCACGTTGAGCGACAGCCATCGCCGCTCGCCGGAGGGGAGTTCGACCTGGCAGCGCCAGTCCGCGATCCGCTCCCCGGTCTCGAAGACCCGCCGATAGGGCCGCTCCTCGGATGGCACCGGGTCGCCCGCCTCGTCGTAGATGGCCAGATCGTCGACGGCGGGCCCCTCGGACCCCGCTTCCAGGCCGATTTCGCTCCAGAGCTGGTCGTTCGAGCGCGTGACGGTGCCCTCGTCGTCCACGACGAAGACGGTCGCGGGTGCCGTCTCGAGGACCCGCCGGGAGAAGTCCCGCTCCGCCCGGAGTTGCTCTTCGTACTCGTGGCGCGCGGTCATGTCCCGGGTGACCTTGGCGAATCCCTGGAGCTCCCCGTCCTCGTCGCGGATAGCGGAGATGGTGACGTTCGCCCAGAACTTCGTGCCGTCCTTCTGGACGCGCCACCCCTCGTCCTCGACCATTCCGTTCTCGACGGCCGCCGCGAGGTTCCCCTCGGGGACGGACGCCGCCCGGTCGCCCTCGGTGTAGAACGTCGAGAAGTGCTCGCCGACGATCTCGGATTCGTCGTAGCCCTTGATTCGCTCTGCACCGGGGTTCCAGGTCTTCACGCACCCCTCGCGGTCGAGCATGAAGATGGCGTACTCCTCGGTGGCCTCGACGAGGGCCCGGAACTGTTCGTCGCGCTCGCTCAGTTTCCGCTCCGACTCCCGCCGGTCCGTCACGTCCATGATGACGCCTTCGAGACGGTCCGCGGACTCGTCCGCGTCGTCGACTGCACACCCCCGCTCCCAGACCCAGCGCGTCTCCCCCTCCGGCGTCTGGATTCGGTACTGGACGACGAACTCGCCGTCCTCCCGCAGCCCTGCCGCGACCACGTCCTGGACTCGCTCGCGGTCAGTCGGGTGGATCACGTCTGCACCCCAGCTAACCGACCCGGATTCGATCTCCTCCGGTCCGTACCCGGTGACCGTCTCACAGCCGTCGCTGACGTACGACATCGGCCACCCCGGCTCGTTCCGACACCGGTAGACCATGCCCGGGAGGTTGTCGATGACCCGTCCGAGCATCGTCGCTCCGTCCGCCCCGCCGGGCACCGGGTCCGCCTCTTCGGCAACCGTCTCCGGCGGTCGCCACCAGACGCGTCCGCGCGCCCCGGCCTTCTTCGTCTCGAGGAGGCCGCGCTCGGCCAGGCGCTCCAGCCGGTCGTAACAGCTCCGTCGCGAGACGTCGAGCCTGTCCGTCACCTCCTGCGTCGTCAGCGGCTCCCCTGGCTCGCCGGTGGACTCGAAGACGGACAGCGTCTCACTGAGCGCGTCCGTCAACGTCGGTGTGGTCATTGCACCCGTAATCGTGTCCTTCCGACATTAACACTCCGTTGGCGGAGCTACCTGCCTCGAACCAATCGCTCGTCCAACAGGTCTGTATCAGACGCCGACCAGGTGTATTCTGGTCACCACCTGGCCGTCAGACGCACGTCGACCTGCGCCACCGGCCAGCTGACCTCGGCCTAATTGCTTATAGCCAACTGTTACCCTGAGTGCAGTCCTCCCTGTGAGTACAGGCCCAGCGACCCAGGCGGCCTCTCCACCCATGAACATCGCACACGCCATACAGACGAGCACAGCGGAACAGGAAGCGACAGCGCACCTCCCGGAAACCGAGCGTTACCGCCTGCTCGCCAACGACCGGCGGCGGCACCTGCTCGACATCCTGGAGGGAGTCGACGCGACGGTCCGCGCGCGGCGCCTGGCGGAGCGCATCGGCGAGCGCGAGGCGGCTGTCGACGAACGGGTCGACGTCGAGTCGGTCCTCCTGACGCTTCACCACGTCCACCTCCCGAAGCTCGCCGACGCCGGCGTCGTCGCGTACGACCCCGAGGACAGGACCGTCACCCCGGCCGCCCGTCCAGACAACTGAGCCGCACTCGGCCGGTCCCGCCGTCGGACGGGTCGAGCCGTCCCGGTAGCCCTGGCCGGTCCCACGGGCCACGCAATCGCCCACCTCGACCCGCTGTTTCTGCGGCGAGACCGACTACCGCCGCGCCCGACGGGAACCGTCGCGTTCAAGCCTGCGGAGTGGCGACGAGGGGGCAATGACCGACGCCCCGGACCGCGAGGAGTTCGCCAACGACCCCGTCGCGGGCGTGGCCGTCGACGGCGACGCCACGGTCGGCGAACTGGCTGCCGCCTACGCCGACGCGGGCTTCGGCGCCGGCCGCCTCGCCGAGGCGGTCGACGTCTACGCCGAGATGCTCGGCCGCGACGACGTGACGAACTTCCTCGGCCTCGCCGGCGCGATGGTCCCCGCTGGGATGCGCCGGCTCGTCGCGGACCTGATCCGCGACGGGCACGTCGACGCCCTCGTGACCACCGGTGCGAACCTCACGCACGACGCCATCGAGGCCATCGGCGGACACCACCACCACGGCCGCGAGGCGCCGCCGGACCGCGACCCTCGCGACCACGACGAACGGCTCCGCGAGGAGGGCGTCGACCGCATCTACGACGTCTACCTCCCACAGGAGCACTTCGCGGCCTTCGAGGACCACCTCCGCGAGGCGGTCTTCCCGCCGCTGGCCGACCAGGGGACCGTCAGCATCCGGGAACTGACGGCCGAACTCGGCCGGGCGAACGCCGTCGTCAACGCCGACGACGGCGTCGACGCCGACCCGGGCATCGCCGCCGCGGCCCACGCCCACGACGTGCCCGTCTACTGTCCGGCGGTGCAGGACTCCGTCCTCGGCATCCAGACCTGGATCTACGGGCAGACGACCGACCTCCGCCTCGACGCGCTCGCGGACATGGACGACATCGCCGACCAGGCGTTCCACGCCGACCGCGCCGGCGCCCTCGTCGTCGGTGGCGGCGTGCCGAAGAACTTCGTCCTCCAGACGATGCTGGTCTCGCCGGACGCCTACGACTACGCCGTCCAGCTGACGATGGACCCACCCCGGACCGGCGGGCTCTCCGGGGCCACCCTCGACGAGGCCCGCTCCTGGGGCAAGCTGGAGCCCGACGCGGAGAACGTCTCGGTCTACGCCGACGCGACGATCACCTTCCCGTTCCTGGTCGCCGCCGCACGCGAGCGAATCGGCGACGACGCGACGCGATAGTTCGGCCGTCGACACCAGCACACAGTCACTCGGTGGCAAGCTTATCCAGCCGGACCTCGAACTCTCACACATGCCCGACGCCGACACGCTCTGGGAGGCGGTCCGCGACCGCTGTGACGTCCTCGAACCGGGAACCGAACTCCTCACGCCGCTCTCGGACAGGCCCTTTCGCGTCCTGGCGGACGACCACGACCACGTCCGGATCCGATTCGACGACAGCGGCGAGGAGCGGGACCTCTGGCGGGACCAGTTCGACGTGCTCGCAGAGCGCCTCCGCGAGACGAGCCTCGCCATCGCCGACCTCCCGCCGGGGGTCGAGCCGTACGCCACGATCCTGACGCTGCTCGCGGATTACGACGTCGAGGACGACGTCATCGCGTACTTCCCCGACCCCGAGGCGGGCGGCGGCACGCCCTTTCTCGTCTCGCCCGCCGAGGCCCGGACGCGCCCCGAACGCCTCCACGACGACGCCCTCCTCCTGGCGGACCTCGTCGACCGCCTCGACCCAGCCGACCCGGACGCCCTCGACACGGAGACGCTCACCGACTTCTACGTCCTCCTCTCGGACGTCCAGCACGAGTCTGATCGCCTCCGCCAGACCGCCCGCGAGTCGCTGCTGGCCCGCCTCGGTCCCGAGCAGTCCCTCCACGGCCGCTTCGGGACCGTCCGCCGGACCACCCGCGAGCGCCGGCGCCCGAAGGACGACGAGACCGTGCTCGACGCGCTCGACGAGCACGGCATCCCCCGCGAATGGGTCCTCGGCGTCGACCCCGACAAGCTCGACGTCGTGCTCGCGGTGACGGACCTCGCGGACGACGACGTCTACGACGTCGACGAGCAGGTCTACGTCCAGAAGACCGGCGTCGACGAGGAGGAGAAGTACTCCCGTCTCCAGGGCCTGGCCGACCGCATCGACGAACTCGACGGCGCCCAGGGGGAGGCCCTCCGCGCGGAGTTAGAGCACCTGGAGCAGCGCCTGGACGAGGCCCTCTCGGCCTGATCGGGAGGCTCGGTCGGCCGCCTCGATCAGGCCGCCTCGACGTGTCGCTCCAGCGTCCGGAGGTTGCGCTGGTTGGCCTTCCAGACGGCGTCGAAGAGTGTCCCGAGGACCGGAATCGACCCGACGGCGGCGTCGATGGCCACGACGAACAGCATCGTCACCAGCGTCGACGTCGGGACGTCGAGCCGGTGGCCCTCCACGATCGGGTACAGCGAGAGGACTGCCGCCACCGCGTCGCCCCCGACCGGAAGGACCCCGAGGATCGGGTCGAGACCGACGCGGTAGTTCGTCCCTGGCACCGTGACCGCCTCGTCCAGCAGGTCGGCGAGCGCCCGGACGCGCCGCAGGGCCGCCTCCTCGCGGGGCGTCAGCCCGCTCGCGCCACTCCCGGTCTCGCCGGCGGTCGACCCCACACCGGCCGCGGCCGTGCCCGCGAGCGTCAGTGCGTAACCGAGCCCGTTCGACAGTCCGCGAAGCAGTTTCACAGTCGCCCGTGCCGCTCGCGGCGAATACGTGCAAACCCTGCAGACGCAGGCCCCGGCGCCCGTTTGCGACCACTCCCGATCACCGACGAGGTGGCGGACTCCGGAGCGGACCGCGCCTCCGCGGGTCGACGACAAGCCACTTGGCCCCGTGGTGTGTATCCCCCTCCGGCCGATGACGAAGCCCTGCGGTTCCGAGCCCGGGACGGGGATACTCCGCCCGGGCGGTGACGAACCCTATGAGTGCCGAGGCCAGCTTTCTATCCATACATTTGCGAGGAGAAGTGAACGAACGTCGGAGAATTGCGTCTACTACCCTCTGCGGGAGGACAGTCGTAATCAAAAGGCGAATAGAGTACACTCTGAGGGGTCACATAGGCCCGTCACTTCTCGTGCGGTATCGGTTCTACTAGTTGCGATGTGGGTTTCACCGTGAGAATCGATTACTACCACTCTCTCGCTTGCCAATCTCCGGAATAGAGGGTACTCATACACCACCCGTCCGGCAGGTCGCCCGTGACCACGATATTCGGCCACCCATCAAGCATCGGGAGTTACCCCCACTTCACAAGGCGTGGAATGCACGGCTGGACAGCAATCTCTCCCATCGACGGACCATGAACGAGACAGTCAACGCGACGATCACACAGAAAGTCGGGGCCTCTGTGCGGTCAGGCCTCTGGTGGAAGCAGTTCCGCGAACTCGTCATCAAGTGCGTCGTTCACATCTGGAGCGCAGCCTCGCTATGTCATACGAGGAGGGCGACTGTCCGTGATCCGAGAGGAACGGGTCGCTGGATACAGCGTATAGATCTCGCAACACAAACAGCGTGGAGAACCGACGAAAGAGAGGGTGTTCCTTCCCCAGTGCTCGGTAATGGATACGCCAACAGCTCCGCTGCCCGGATCACGATCACGGTGTTTTTCGCCACGGGCGGCCACGCGGGGATTCCACGAGAGGAGCCTGGCCAGGCTGAAGGGCGGCGTGTATCGAATCAGTCGGTGTTACTTGACGACAGTGACCGGAAGGGTAGTACGCTCAACGACGTCTCGTGCCACGCTGCCCAGGAACTCGATAGTTCGTTCCGACCGGCCCCGGTGACCAACGTACAGCGTTTCGAACTCCCCGTTCTCGGCGAATTCGGATATCACCTTCGCCGGTTGACCGTAGCGTAGTTCTCCAGACACGGTTTGCCCCCGCCCCGCTGCAAACTCGATCGCTTCGTCTACAATCGCTCGACCCTGCTCCTCTGCAGCGTCAAGACTATCGATGACTAGCCGGTCCCTCCGGTCGGACGGGGATATCGGCTCCCCACCACCAGCGTCATGGACATCCGGTTCGATCACGTGGATCAGCGTGATCGATCCGTCGGTCGCGGTAGCGATGTCCGTTGCGTACGCAAGCGCCCGATCGCTCTCTTCTGAGCCATCAACAGCGACAAGTAATTCCATACCAAACTTTCGGCGCCGGACCGGTTAAATTGACCGTCCCGTCCGACAACCCGAGAGCGAATACTGTTATCCACCGAGCCACCAGCCGTAGAGCCGCTCTTGCTCCTCGGCGTCTGGGTGCTTCTTCGATTGGCCGTACGTTTTCCCCTTGAGGAGTTGGCGTTCGACTGCATTCGCGGCGAGACGGAGCGCATGGGTAGCGCCGTACCCCTCGCCGTCGGCTGTGAAGTAGCCGCGGTCGGTGACGAGTCGAATTCGTGCCAACACGAGCGGCACGCCCCGGGTCTGTTCCTTGTGCTCTTGCAGTTCGATGCTGGCCTTGATCACCTGCATATCGCCGTACTTCGAGGTTATGCTCTCCATCAACGCGGAGGCGCCATCGTAGTCCATGCCATCGAGCAGATCGAGACCAAACACTTGCACAGGCTGGCGACCGTCGTCTCGCTCCCAGGTGAGCGCCTTGATGACGTCCGTCTTCGTGACGATACCGATGGGCTTGCCTGTCTCACCGTCAGTGACGACGAGCGAGGAGATTTCCTGCTCGAACATCGCCTCGACCACCTCGTCGAGCGTTGCGTCTCGCTCGATCGTCACGGCCGCATCGGACATCAAGTTCCGGACCGGTAGATCTAGCATCCGATCGGACTCTCCCTCGCGCGCGCCGAAACCCCCGTGGCTCCCACCGGCTGCCTTCCCGCCGCCCCGGCCGCCGATGTCGCCGGAAGAGCCGCCCTGGCTCTGACTCCCCCCTCGGGTCGTGAACCCGATGACGTCGTAGAGACTCAACATCCCCACCACTTCGTCGTCCTCGACGACCGGGAGATGGGCAATGCCCGATTCGCGGAGCGTGTTGAGTGCGTCTCCGATCCCGGTCTCGGGGGTCACGTTGATCAACTCATCCGAGTACGCCTCGTCGACGGTAGCCGCGTCGAGGAACGGGCGGACGGCCGACAGAACGGCATCTGCAGTCACGACGCCGTACACGCGGTCGTCGTCGAGGACGGGAAGCGTCTTGGCGTCGCTCCCGATCATGAGCCGGGCGACCTCGCGGACGTCCTCGGTGCGTTCGACGGCCGGGACGTGTTGGACCTGCGAGCCGACCTTCGCCGAGGGCTGATTGGACGACGATGCCACCTGTCGACGGCTGACGACCCCACGGTACTCGTCGCCGTCTGTGACGACGACGGCATCGAGTTCCTGGTTCTCGAACGCACCTGCGACCTTCGAGAGAGGTGTGCCGATGTCGAATTCGGTGAACGATGTGGAAACGATCTCGGCGATGTCCATACTGACTCTCTCTGATTTGACGGTCGCTGTACGGTTATGACTGTCCCAGAGACTGGGACGACGGGCTGTAACCGTGAACCAGATTCCTCGTGCGCGCCTCCAGAGGACCGCCCGCTATACGATGACTATTCGCCCATGTATATGGGATCGTTCGTGGCGTCGTAGCACGGGTCTGAGGACCGTTTTGAGTGCTTTCGTGGGATGGCCCGACCGCGTCAACCCTCCCCCGCGATGACGTTCAGCTACTGCCGAGAACTCACCGACAGTCCGCTTCGGCAGAGCGACTCGATATGCAGCCACCCACTCAGGCAGCGCTGCTCGAGTACTAACCTATTGAACTGGGAATCCGTACGGTAGCAGCACACATTCTCTCCAACCTGGATAGTTGAGTTACGGGGTCTGTGGCTTCGATCGACGTCGTACGCACATTCACGATGGATAGATTGAGAGTCGTGAGTGCCGAGGCCACTCCTTCGTCGCGCCTCCAGGCCGCCAGCACCGACCGCTCTGTACGACTCGCCACACTCCGTTCCCGGCTTCTCGAGCTGCCGTCGCCGGGTGCACCTGGCCCACGCCACGAGCGACCCGCCGACGGGCTTGGTGTCCGCGCACGTCGCTGGATCGGTCTGTCGCCGGTCCGTCGTCGACGTGCCCCAGTGCCACACGCCCACGTCGGAGCGCGACCGCGGGAGTCAGTGTGAGTGTGACTCGGACCCGCCGCGGAACCGCCACGCGACGGTGAGAGCGAGGAGGCCCCCCGCGACGACCGCGAGAATGTCGCCCTGGGTGTCCTGGGCGCCGAGGGCGAGGTACCCGGCGTGGGTCGGGGAGTACACCTCGAAGACTTCGACGGCGAATGCCGCGACGACGACGCCGGCCACCGCGAGGACGTCGGTGGGCGTCTGCGAGAGCGACAGGCCGCGATGAAGGCCGACGTAGAGGCCCGCGCCGACGGCCACCCCGCCAGCGAAGTGTGCGACGACGTCGACGTTCACGTTCAGCCCGTACAGCCCCTGCGAGTCGATGACGTAGACGCCCAGCGTCCCGAGAACCGCGAGGACGACGAGGGCGCCGACCCGACGTTCGTGTAAATGCATCGACTGTTCCTGTCACCGGATCCCTCGAAAATCTTTCTCTCGATTGACGCGTCCGCCGACCGTGCGGTCAGGCCTCGCCACCCGGGCGGGGGTCCGACGGACGCGGGGGCTATCGCACGAATCGGCCGGCGATCCCCTCGACACCGCCGTCTCCCTGCGCTCGGGGCATCCGCTCGCCCCTGGCTTGCGCGACTGCGTCCGAAACGCGCCGTCCCTGCGGCTGAGTGGTGTTTTCAGTGGCACCGAGCGCCAGAGAGAACCCGGCCGCCGAGCGACGACACGCCGGGCGCGTCGTCGCGGGCCACCGCCTCGTCGAACCGGCATTTTAGTGAGTCGCCCGAGATGGGGCGGTATGGATTCGTCGCGAACCAACGCCACCCGCGTCCGGGACCACAGATGGTAGCCGTCGCCATCTCGGCGGCACAGCTCGCCGTAGCGCTGTTTCTCGTGGCCCTGAACGGGTTTTTCGTCGCCGCGGAGTTCGCCTTCGTCCGGATTCGCGGAACGTCGGTCGAACAGCTCGCGGAGGACGGGCGAGCCGGGGCCGGGTCGCTCCAGGACGTGATGGCGGACCTCGACAACTACCTGGCGGTGACCCAGCTCGGCATCACCATCGCCTCGCTGGGGCTGGGCTGGGTCGGCGAGCCGGCCGTGGCGTCGCTCATACTCCCGGTCCTGGACCCGGTGCTCCCGGAGAGCCTCGTCCACCTGGTCGCCTTCGCGGTCGGCTTCGGGATCATCACCTTCCTCCACGTGGTCTTCGGCGAACTCGCCCCCAAGACCATCGCTATCGCCACGACCGAACGCCTCTCGCTGGTTCTCGCGCCGCCGATGAAGTTCTTCTACCTCCTCTTCTACCCCGGAATCGTCGTCTTCAACGGGGCGGCCAACGCGTTCACGCGGCTGCTCGGCGTCCCCCCGGCGTCCGAGGCGGAGGAGACCCTCGGCGAGCGCGAGATTCGCCGGGTCCTCGCACGTTCCGGGGAAGAGGGGGACATCGACGTCTCGGAAGTGGCGATGATCGAGCGCGTCTTCGACCTCGACGACATGGTGGTGCGGGAGGTCATGGTCCCGCGACCGGACGTGGTCGGCGTCCCGGCAGATGCGACGCTGGCCGAGCTCCGGACCGTCGTCTTCGAAACCGGTCACACGCGCTACCCCGTCCTGGCGGGCGACGACCCCGACCAGGTCATCGGCTTCGTCGACGTCAAGGACGTGCTTCGCGCGACTGAGGACGACGCCGCCGGCGGGACGACGGCGGGGGACCTGGCCCACGAGATCATCGTCGTCCCGGAACTGACCACGATCAGCGACCTCCTGTTGCAGTTCAGGGAGGAACGCCAGCAGATGGCCGCGGTCATCGACGAGTGGGGATCGCTCGAGGGTATCGCCACGGTCGAGGACGCGGTCGAAGCCGTCGTCGGGGACCTTCGCGACGAGTTCGACGTCGAAGAGCGCGAGCACTCGGTGCGGCCGCGCGACGACGGCGGGTACGACGTCGACGGGAGCGTCCCGCTGTCGGTCGTCAACGACGCCATCGGCGCCGACTTCGAGAGCGACGAGGTCGAGACCGTCGGCGGACTGGTGTTCGCCGAGTTCGATCGGGCGCCGAAACCCGGCGACAGCGTCGAAACCGACGGATACGATGTCGAGGTCACGGCGGTCGAAGGGACCCGAATCTCGACGGTGCAGATCCACCCGACCGACGTCGACGAGGGAGCACCCGACGCGTGAGGTTTCCGCGAACGAGAGACACCGTGAACTGCCCCGACAGACCGCGCCGGCAGTGCCGTCGCAGTTCGCCGTGGCCGTCGCCCGGCAGGGATGTGCCGATACCGATGGAACTCTCGACCATCGGTTCTGGTTCGGACAGTTTCAACCGCACTCCCCTGTACATTGGAAAATAGTCTGTTGTTTCTGGCGGTTACTGGCCATTCGTGTATAGAATTTCCCCGAATCAATTGTGATGTCGGAACCCTTATCCCCATCTCCCCACTCTCTCCAGTTGCAATGGTAAACGGTACGGTTGATTTCTTCAACGACACGGGCGGCTACGGTTTCATCGAGACTGACGATTCAGACGACGACGTATTCTTCCACATGGAGGACGTTGGCGGTGAGGATCTGACGGAGGGAACCGAGATCGAATTCGACATCGAACAGGCCCCGAAGGGCCCCCGCGCGACGAACGTCGTCCGCGCATAAGGAGTTCCCACCGTCGC
>ENA-ORDC01001425-ORDC01001425.1-marine-metagenome-genome-assembly--contig:-NODE-1425-length-17775-cov-3.575997_pt1 | contig 17775 bp, 9 predicted proteins | sample MGYA00237783_ERZ508515 | MGnify/ENA primary metagenome ERZ508515 (study PRJEB26186, sample SAMN06268792) | marine metagenome | isolation source: Eden Landing Ponds, San Francisco, CA, USA | place... | reverse complement strand
GGCTCGCGACCGCCGACCACGAGGTAGCCCAGGCACCCCTTCGCGCGGCGCTGGACCTGGACGACGTCGAGCGGCGGGGCCGCGTCGGGGCGGTCGGGGAGCGGGACCTCGGCGCGGTCGTACACCGCGGACCAGCCGCGCATCCCGTCGCCGACGACGGTCACGTCCTCGTACCCCGCGGCGTCGAGCTCGGCGGCGAAGTCGTCGGAGGCCTTCCCCTTCGCGCAGAGCGTGACCACGCTGTCGTCCGGCGAGAGCCCGGTCTCCCGCTCGAAGTCGTCGACGTCGAACTCGTGGAACGGCTTGTAGAAGTAGTGGATCGCGTCCGCCACGCGCCAGCCCGCGAAGCTCTCCTCGGGTCGCGTGTCGACCACGGCGAACGAGCGCTCGCCGCGCCGACGCGCGTCGATCCTGTCGCGGAACTCGGCGGCGGATATCGTCTCGGCCATAGTCGGGTCTCGGTCCGCGTGATCAAAAACGCTCGGTGGATGAGGGTGGCAGCCCGTGAGACGGGTCCGCGGGGAGGAGGCGACCGCGATGAAGAGGATTTATTCGGACCGCCCGGCGAGCGGGGATATGGTCGAGGCGTTCGCGGTCGCCAGCGGCAAGGGCGGCACGGGGAAGACGACGAGCACGCTCGCGCTCGGGATGGCGCTCGCGGCCGACCACGACGTGACGGTCGTGGACGCCGACACGGGGATGGCGAACCTCCTCTTCCACGCCGGGCTCGACGACGCGGCGGTCACCCTCCACGACCTGCTCGTCGAGGGGACCGCGACGGGCGTCGACGAGGCGACCTACGAGCGGTTCGGACTCTCGGTCGTCCCCTGCGGCACCTCGCTGGCGGGCTTCGAGGCCGCGGAGCCGGAGCGCCTCCGCGACGTGGTGGCGGAGCTGGCGCGCGACACCGACCTGCTCCTGCTCGACTCGCCGGCCGCGCTGGGGTCGAAGTCGGCCGTGCTGCCGGTCGTGCTCGCGGACCGCGTCGTGGTCGTCGTCGAGCCGACGATCCCCGCGCTCTCGGACGGGCTGAAGGTCCAGGAGTACGCGCGCTCGTACGGCACGGAGACGGCCGGCGTCCTGTTCAACAAGGTCCGGAGCGAGGCGGACGACGTCGCCGCGCAGGCGGAGCGGCACTTCGGCGGCTCGGTGCTCGCGAACGTGCCCGAAAGCGACGCGGTCCGCGCGGCGCGGCGGGCCGGCGAGCCGCTGCTCGCGCACGCCCCCGAGAGCGAGGCCGCCGCGCGCTACCGACGGGCCGCCGGCCGACTCGACGTGCGCGACGGCGACGGCGACGCGGTCGCCGACCGGTTCCGCAGCGCGGTCGTCCCCGACACGCCATGAGCGGAAGTCAGAGGGGCGACGAGACCGGGGAGCCGCCGACCCTCACCATCCCGCGGGGGACGCTCCTGCGTTCGCGGGTGGTCTCGGACGTCGGGACGACGCTGTCGCGCGCGCTCGACCGCGGGCTCACCGGCTACGCGACGCTCGTCCCGCAGGAGACGCTGCTGCTCTCGGGCGAGGCCCGCGGCGTCCTCACCTTCGAGGACGGCGTGCCCGTGCTCGCGTACAACACCGTGACGGACAGCGGCGGGCCGGACGCGCTCGCGGAGCTCGCGGTCCCCGGCCCCTACCGCGTCGAGCTGTACGCCGTCGACGCCGACGGACTGGCCGCGGCCCACAGGGAGGACGCCCTGCGCGTCGCGCCCGACGCGGCCGCGACCGAACTGGCCGACGACGCCGCGCTCGCGGACCGGACCCGCGAGGCGGCCCCGGCGGACCGGCTGCGGGACGACGCCGACGAGGACGACGCCGTCGCCGCCTTCCTCGCGGACGACGAGCGGATCGAGGCGATCCGCGAGCAGGCCCGGTCCGAGGCCCGCGACCGCGCCGCCGAGTGGGGGCTCGACGACGCGCTCGACGGCCCGAGCGAACCGGCCGGCGGCGAGGGGGAGACCGCCGAGCGCGCGACGGACGATGCGGACGGCGACGACCGCCACCGAGAGTCCGAGGGCCCCACCCCGCCGCTCGACCGGGGCTCGGGCGGGTGAGACGGCGACCGATCGAATTCGCCGGACGTTCGAAACGTCGGGGTCGCCGGTAATTTTTTTACCGCACACCATGTGAAGATATTACATGTCATCCGGTGGGAACGTCGAGGCGGAGAAACGGGCGGCGAGGGAGCGCGAGGAGCCGTCCGCCCGCGCGGGTTCCTCTGCGGGCGCGGCGGCCGACGACGCGGCGGGAGATAGCGGCCCGGCGAACGACGACCGGGGCGACGCGAACGAGCTCCTGGAGCTGCTCGGAAACCGCCGGCGGCGATTGCTGTGGCGGCACCTCCGGGCGGAGAGTGCGGAGTCGGCGCTCTCCGACGCGTCGCGGCGGATCGCGGCGTGGGAGAACGACGTCGAGCCCGCGGACGTCGACTACGACCAGCGGAAGAGTGTCTACACGTCGCTGCGGCAGTTCCACTGCCCGAAGATGGCCGACGCCGGGCTCATCGAGTTCGACGACCGCGACGGGACGGTGCGGCTGACCTCCGACCTCCCGGAGGAGCTCGTCTTGGAGATCGAACCGGACACGGAGAACGTCGGGCGGACCGCCGTCGGGGCCCTCGCACTGGCGACCGGCGTCGTCCTCGGCTCGTGGGCCGCCGGGCTCCCGGTGTTCGGCCCGCTCTCGTTCGGCGGCGTCGCGTTCGCCGTCGCCTCCGCCGCCGTCGCCGCGGGCGTGGTGTACGCCGCCGCCGCGCGCTCGGAGCACGGCGTCTCGCTCGGCGACGCGCTGGCGCGCGTCGACCGCTGACCGAACGGTTATTCCGGCCCGGTCCCTCCGATCGGTATCACGGTCCTCCGACTGCTGCGGCTGACGACGACCGCCGACTTCGCGAGCTGGTACGCCGCCGGCCGCGCGTACACGACCGACGTCGCCGAGGGCATGGGCTTCGCCGGCGTCGACTCCCTCGACGGCGACCGCGTCGAGCGCCGCCTCCGGACGGCCCCCGAGGAACTGACGCCGGAGGAGGCCCGCTCGGTCGCGGCGACCCTGTTGGCCGACGGCGCGTTCTCTGAGCCCTACTGCGAGTGGCTGCCGACCTGGTACGAACTCGCGCTGATCGCGCCGGTGCGGTACTGCGACTGGCGGCTGCGACGGGTCGCCGGCGCGGTCGCCGACCGCGCGTCCGTGACCGCGACCGCGCCGCGGTTCTCGCGACCGACCGACGTCCGGATCGACGGCGCGCCGGCGCTGTCGCGGGTTTCGGGCTTCCGCGAGCGGTTCCTCCTCGCCGACTCGCTGCTCCACCTGGAGTGGTTCGACCACGTCGCCGCGGCCGACGGCATCGAGGTGCCGGACGGCCTCGTGACACGGACGCGGGAGGAGTCGCTGTCGTACTACGGGGGCGGCCGCGACCGCCTCTCCCCCGACGTGCGGCGGTTCCAGCGCCACCTCTTCGCCGACGACCGCTGGGTCCGCCGCGTCGACGAGGCGTACGACCTCGACAGCGCGCTGTTCGGCGTGTGGGAGCGGCTGCTGCGCGACGAACGGCGGCGGCTCGGCGAGGAGTGAGCCTCGCTCTGTACGAGGGTGTTACAGATCCTGTAACGAGTTACCGGATCTGATCGCAGAACGGCAGGTAAGTATAGACGGTGGTGAGCTGTATAGAGGTACACGAACCACGGTTCGGTTCGCTGTCCCCCACCTTTGGCCCTCGTTTCGCCCGCAGCCGCGGCGTGTTCACCGCGGCCGGTCTCCGTCGCGTCTCTCCTGACTACCGGCCGGTTCCGCTCACGGCTCTCCTAGTAACTGGTCGGTTCGTCAGAGCCGGCGACCCCGTCGCGTTCGGCGGGCCGCTCGCGCCGCTCGGCGACTGTAAAATAAGAGAGAGGCCGCGTCGAGACGGGCGAGCCCCCGTCAGGCGGCGGGGGCCGCGACCGGAGTGACGTCCGGTTGACCGCCCGCTTCCTCGTCTTCCTCCGCGGCGGAGTCACCGCTCGAGGACGCCGCCATGCTCGCGGCCTCCTCGACGGAGTTCGCGAACAGGGTCAGCCCCTCCTCGGTGAAGTCGGCCGGGTCGTCGTGGAAGAAGTCCATCGCGATCGCCGTGTTCAGGACCTCGTTCCGGTCCTCGTCGATCGCGACGCCCGGCCCCTCGAACTCCCCGTCGTCGCTCGGGCTGAAGTCCGAGTGGCCGAGGACCTGGCCGTCGTAGCCGGTGAACCACGCGCCCCACGTGGTGCCGGAGTCGACGACCGGGACCGACTCGCCTTCCTCGCCGACGCCGTCGAAGATCGGGTGGTCGGACTCGATGTCGACCTCGACGGGCTCGCCGTCGGCGTCGAGCGAGACGGAGTTCCGCTCGGCCGGGTCCCCGCGGGTCTCGGTGAGCCGGAGGACGCCGTCGGCGTACGCCTCGGCCGTCGCGCCCTGGTAGGAGTCGAGGTAGACGACGGCCTGGTCGTCGCCGAGCGCGTCCGCGAAGTCGGCCGCCAGCGAGTCGCTGCCGAACCGCTGGACGACGAACACGTCGTAGCCGTCCATCTCGTCGAGCAGCTCGTCCGCCGTGAGCGTGTCGACAGTGGTGTAGACGTCGTCGTCGAGCTCCGCGGAGAGCGCGCTCGCGATCGCGCCCTCGTGGTAGTCGTTCTCGTCGACGACCGCGACGGAGACGTCCTCGGGTTCGCTCGGACCGTCGCCCGGCCCCTCGCCCGGCGGCTGGGGCGCGGTCGGCGTCTCGGGGTCCAACAGCGCGCGGTAGTCGTCGATAGTCGGGTCCTGCTCCATGTCGGAGAAGAGGGTGTAGCCGTCGCCCTCCGCGCCGATACCGACCCAGTACCCGCCGAACGGGTTGACCGCCGAGTCGGGGACCTCGCCCTGGCCGACGTGGCCGTCGGCGTGCGACTCGGCGACCATCCACGTGCTCGGCGTGTAGTAGTCGCCGTCGCCCTTGTTCGTGCCGTCGGTCCAGAAGGCGTACTCCTCGTCGTGGTACGCCGACGGACTCACCAGGTTCCACCCGTCGTGGAGGTCGACCTGTCCCGGGCTGGCCGGCCCGTCGCCGGACTGGAACTCGAGCGTGGCGTGGGTGTCCTCCTCGGTGACGACGAGGACCGCTGAGAGCGCGCTGAGGCTGTCGTTCGCCGTCAGCATCTGCCAGTCGCCGATCTCCGCGTCGTAGCCGTAGATGGCTCCCTCGAACCCGTCCTCGAAGGCCTCGCCGACCGTCTGGTCGGTGGCCGCCGGGAGGCCGACGGTGTAGGTCTCGTTGGCCTCCATCGTCAGGTCCGCGGCGAGCCGGGTCGTGTTCGCGTCGACCTCGTCGAGGTCGGCGGTGAGGTACGGCGAGTAGCCGACGTCGCCCGCGACGCCGTTGTTCACCTGCGGGCCGCCCTCGCCGAACCAGTTGAGCGGCGCGTCGAAGGAGCCGCTCTCCGCCTCCATCGCCGTCTCGGTCTCCGCGAGGTCGTTGAAGTGGACGGTGAGGTCGTCGCCCGCGTCGGACGCCAGCACGCCGGTCGCGGCGTCGACGTCGTTCAGCGCGAACTCGCCGCTCGTCGCGCCGCCCGAGAACGCGAGGCCGGCGGTGGCGTTCGCGATCTCGTTGTGCGCGGCGTACGAGACGGCGGCGCCGCCCTCCGCGGCGATGCCGTACTCGCTGTCGACGACGGAGGCGTCGGTCAGGTTATTGACCGCGCCGCCGTCGACGTGGACTCCGTAGGCGGCGTCGGTCACCGACGCGTCGGTGAGGTCGACGCCGCTGGAACTCATCGACGCGATGCCCGCCTCGCCGGCGTCCTCGACGGACGCGCCGGTCACCGAGACGTCGGTCGCGCCGTCGAGCATGACGCCGTAGGAGACGTTCATCGCGCTCGGGGCGTCGACCGTGACGCCCGCGCTGTCGGCGATCCGGACGCCGGTGCCGGCGTCGGTCGCCTCGGCGTCGTGGACGGCGACGGAGTCGCTGCCCGCGACGTGGACGCCGTTCGCCGCGGCGCCCGTGGCGCTCACGTTCGTGACGGTGACGTCGCTGCTTCCGACGACTTGGACGGCGTCGGACGCACCGGTCACCGAGACGTCGGCGACGGTGACGTTGCTCGTCTCCGAGGCGCCGACGCCCGCGAGTCCCTCGGGGGTTTCGAGGTCGAAGCCCTCGAAGTGAGTCCCGCTGGCCTGGATGTCGACGTGCGCGTGGCCGTCGTCCGCACCGGAGTCGGGCGCGACGATCGTGGCGTTCTCACCGGTGATCGTCAGGTTCTGCGTCTCGTCGATCGAGACGGTCTCGGGGTAGGTCCCCTCGGTGACCGCGATCTCGGCGCCGTCTGGCGCGAGGTCGACGGCCTCCTGGATCGTCTCGACGTCCGCGCCGTCGCCGACCGTCAACGGCGCGTCGTACACCGCGGTCGGGCCGGTGGTGATCGTTATCTCGTGGGAGTCTTCCTCGGAGATGTTCCCGCCGTCACCCACCGCGTCCGGGTTGTTGGCGAAGGTGAACGTCGTCTCCAAGATCACCGATCCCACGGTGTCCTCCTCGGACTCGACTTCGACCATGTAGTCGTCGTCGGTCAGCGGCGGCGAGTAGGCGCGCCACTCGCCCCACGCGTTGATCGTGTCGCCAACGTAGAGGTCGAGCTCGGACTGGTTCGCGGTGCTGTCCTCGTGGAGCGACACCTTCACCTTCTCCAGCTGGTTGACGCCGTACTCGGCGCCGAACCGGTCGCCGGGCGCGTCCTGCGCGGGCTGGCCCCCGTTCAGGACGACCGGCGGCGTCGTCGCGGCCCACTCGGCCGCGTTCGCCAGCACGGCGTCGGCGTCGCTGCTGTAGTCGCCGGAGCTAACGAAGGCGCTCGAACCGAACGTCGACAGGAGCACCTCGCGCTCCTGCGCCAGCGTCGCGGCGGCGGGACCGTCCGTCACGCCGCCGGCCTGGACGTAGCCGACCGTCTGGAAGTCGGTGTCCTCGAACCAAGCGTGGTCGGCGAAGTCCGCGGAGTGGATACCGAACGTGTCGCCGACCTCGCCGACGCCCTCGAAGAGGGGGCTATCGGAGACGATCTCCATCTCCGGGTTCGGCGACGCGAAGCTGTCGGCCGTCGTCGCCGGGTCGCCGAGTGCGTCCGACCGCGCGGGGACGCCGTTGCTCCCGCTGCCCCACTGGTCGAGCCACACGACGCCCGTCGAGGCGCCCGCGGTGTTCGCCTTCAGGTCCGCGACGTGCGTCTCGTCGATCGCCTGGACCACGTACGCCTCGTACTCGTCGTTCGCCGCGGCGTCGACCGCCTCGCTGCCGGTGAGCAGCGAGACCTGGTACGAGCCGGGGAGCTGTGCGAGGAGCCGGTCGACGACGTCCTCGCCGTAGGAGCCGTCGTCGACGACGGCGATCGAGGTGTACTCGGCGAACACGTTCGTCGGGCCGGTCGTCACGGTGACCGTGTCGCCCGCGCCGGAGAACGTGTGGTCGAGCTCGAACGTGCCGTCCGTGTCCGCCTCGGTGGTGACGGTGAGCGTGGCGAGGCCGGTGAGGCCGCCGACGTCGACGTCCTCGCCCTCCTCGATCTCGGCGCCGTTGAGCTCGAACGTCAGGCTGCCGTTGTAGTCGCCCGCCCGCTCGACCGAGTAGGTCTCGAGGTTGGCGACGTTCACCTGTACCTCGAACTGCTGGCCGCCCTCGATCGCCTCGGGCTGGCCGGAGACCGGCTCGACGCCGAGCGCGTCGGCCAGCGTGAGGTTTTGTTCGACGAACGTCTCGTTGTCCGGGACGGAGACGTTCGCGCTGGTCTCCTCGTACCCGAAGCCGCTCGCGGTCACCGTGTAGTTGCCGGGCGGCGAGAGGACCGTGTACTCGCCGTCGGGGCCGGTCTCCGCCTCGAAGCCGGTCTCCTCGACCGCGACGGTCGCGCCCTCGACGGCGTCGCCGGCGCTGTCGGTGACGGTGCCGGTGACGCCGCTGTCGAGGGCGACCTGGTCGGCGGCCGCCTTGGCGTCGACGATGCCGACGCCGTACCGCGTGTCCGGCGTGCCCGGCGGCTCGGGCGCGTCGTCCGGCTTCCACGCGGTGTCCTCGATCGCCTCGATCGCCGTCTGGCGGTCGAGGCCGCCGCCGGCCGCGGAGAGGACCAGCGCGAACACGCCCGTCTTGTGGGGCGCGGACATCGAGGTCCCGGAGTACGTGCCGTCGTAGCCGCCGCCCGGGACGGAGCTCAGCACGTCCACGCCGGGCGCCGCCGCGTTCGGCACGACGTACTCGTCGGGCCAGTCGTCGGGCGCGTCGCTGCCCCACGCCGACGAGGTGTCGACGGTCTCCCCGCCGGAGAAGCCGGCGACGTCAGCGTTCTCGTCGACCGCGCCGCTCGCGAAGTTCGGGTAGACGTTCCCGGGAGACCCGGACGTCCCCGCCCCGCCGTTGCCGGCGGACGCGACGAGGATGACGCCCGCGTCGCGCGCGTTCTCGGACGGCTCGATCATCTCGGTGTAGTAGCCGCCGGCGCCGAGGCTCATCGAGATGATGTCGACGCCCGCGGTGTCGACCGCCCACTCCATCCCGGCCGCGACCTGCGTGAAGGAGCCGCCGCCCCCGGGGATGACCTGGCCGTGGTACAGCTCGACGTCCGGCGCGACGCCGAACGTCGGCACGTCGCCGGCGGGGCTCTCCGCGCCGGCGACCGTCCCGGAGACGTGCGTCCCGTGGCCGCTGGAGTCGGACGGCTCGGAGTCGATCGGGTTGCCGTCGCTGTCCCACGCCTGCCAGTGCTCGTCGTCGAGCTCCGGCAGGTCCGGGTGCGAGTCGTCCATGCCGGTGTCGAGCACGGCGACCTCAACGCCCTCGCCCTGGGTGTTGTACGCGTCCCAGACCTCCGTGGCGTTGACCATGTCGAGGCCGTACGTCGTCGAGTAGTTCTCCGCCCGCATCGACGACGGCGCGATCGGCTCGGTGTCGGCCGCCGGGGTCGTCCCCTCGGCGGAGTCGTCGGCCCCCGTCTCGTTCGTCGCCGCCGTCTCGTTCGTCGCCGCCGTCTCGTTCGTCGCGGCCGTCTCGTTCGTCGACGACCCGGCGGCGGAGCCGTTCCCGCCGCTCGCCTGCGCGGTCGTCACTTCGAAGTTGACGTGGAGGCGCTCGACGCCCTCGGCGGACGCGATCTCCTCTAACGTGATCCGGTCGGGGTCGACCTCGAGGAGCACGGCGTTCGTGATCCAGAACTGCCGTTCGAGGTCGACGTGCTCCGACATCTGCGCGAAGCGGACGACGTTCCGCTGCGTCTCGGAAGCGTGGCTCTTCAGCGCGTCGACCGTCGCCTCCCGCCCCTGGACGCCGCTCGCGTCGGCGGGCGAGAGCCTGACGACGACGTCGACGGTGTCGCCCTCGGCCTCGGCGTCGCCCTCGAACTTGCGTTCGAGCGCCGGGTCGATCTCGACCTCGTCCGCGTCCTGTTGCGCGAACTCGCCGTCGCTTGCCTGTGCGTACGATACGTCGTCGGAGACCGCCGGGACGTCCCCGGCGCCCTCCATCGTGGGTGTGGCGTCGCCGGCGTCCGCGGCCACCGAGGCCCCGGCGACCGGAGCCATCATGGACACGACCATGAGGACCGCGAACAGCGCAGCGAGCGCCTTCGAGAACTTGGTAGTGCGTATCATTTCTTGTCGCGTCGTGGCACCTCCCCTGCGGGAGGATACCCGACCCACGGCGCGGTTCGGCCGTAGTTATTAACGCAATATGGGAACGCAACCCACGGTTGCGCCGTCGCAATCGGCGGTGTCGCGGCGGCGGGTCCCGCCGGTCGCCCCCGTAATGACTCGTGACGGCGGAACGTGTCACGGATCGGACCGACGCGTTTCGCCGGTGATCCGGCGTAACCGCTCGTTACGGCGGGGAGGGCGAACCGGTTCGGGAGACGGTAATGAAGCGATCCGTCCATCGATCGCCGAAGTCGATCGTTCGCCGACGGCCGGGCCGTCGGCTAGCCGGTAACGCGATCTTACGCCCGACGCCGCGACAGCGACCTCCGATCGCTTCCGGGGCGCGCCGGACGTGCCAACGAGCCAAAATGTTTTATACATTAAAGATAAGTGAAACGTATCGATGTCCCTCCGACGGTTTGACCTGAATAACGCGGGCGACGGCGGTCCGGACGAAACGGGCGCGGGCGGTCGCGACGATCGGGCGCGATGCGACGGGGGCGGGCCCGCGAACGACGACCCACGGGGAGCGTCGGGCGGCGGCGGCTCGGCGGACGGCTCGACCGGGGACGTCGCCGCCGACGACCTCCTCGAACTGCTGAGCAACCGTCGGCGGCGCTACCTCTGGCGCGCGCTGCGTCGCGGCGACGCCGAACTGGGGCTCTCGGAGGCCTCCCGCCGGATCGCGGCGTGGGAGAACGGCGTCGACGTCGACGCCGTCGAGTACGACGAGCGGAAGAGCGTGTACAACTCGCTTCACCAGTTCCACTGTCCGAAGATGGCCGACGCCGGGCTCATCGAGTTCGACAAGCGGGGGTCGACGGTCCGCCTCGCGTCGGAGCTCCCGGCGCAGCTCACCGTGACGGTGGAGCCGGACACCGACGACGTCCGCGATACGGCGTGCGGCGCGCTCGCCGTCGCGGCGGGCGTGGTCCTCGGCGCGTGGGCGCTGGGACTGCCGGTCTTCGGGAGCCTCTCGCTGGCCGCGGTCGGCCTCTCGCTCGGCATCGGCGCGAGCGCGGCGCTCCTCGTCTACTCGCTGTTCGTCCGGACGGAGTACGGCCTCTCGCTCGCGGACGCGCTCAGCCGCGTCGACGGCTGAGCGCCTCCCCTCTCAGCCACGCCGCCGAGCGAGCAGCGCGGCGCCGACCGCCGCGATCACCGCCGCGAGGGGGCCGAATCCAGGCGTCTGTTCTTCGAGGACCGGAGTCCCGCTGTCGGTGGAGTCGGCGTCTCCGCCATCACTTCCGTCTTCGCCGCCTCCAACACTACTTCCGTCTCCGCCGTCGCCGCCATCACTTCCGTCTCCGCCGTCGCTACCGTCTCCACCGTCACTACCGGCACTTCCGTCGCTACCGTCGCTACCATCGCTTCCGTCGCTACCGTCGCTACCATCGCTTCCGTCGCTACCGTCGCTACCATCACTTCCGTCTCCGCCGTCGCCGCCATCACTTCCGTCTCCACCGTCACCGCCGTCACCGCCATCACTTCCGTCTCCACCGTCACCGCCGTCACCGCCATCACTTCCGTCATCGCCGTCGTCGCCGCCATCACTTCCGTCATCGCCGTCGTCGCCGCCATCACCGCCGTCTCCACCGTCGTCTCCGTCATCTCCGCCGTCTCCACCGTCTCCGCCGTCTCCGCCATCTCCGCCGAGGGTGACGCCGTTCCGGACGAGGTCGGTGACGTCTTCGGGTTCGCTCGTCGCCACGAGCGAGTCCGCGGCGACGAACGAGACGTCCGTCGGCGCGTCGGGCGTCTCGAAGACGACCGTCGCCATCGTCGGCGCGTCGACGCCGCTGTCGGGTGCGCTCGCGGCGAGGCCGTTGAACTGGACGGTCCCGTTCTCGTTGTCGATGTTCGTCACGGGGTCGCCGTCGAACTCCCCCTCGCCGCCGGAGACGTTCACCACGGCGGTCGCGTCCGGGTCGAAGGTGAGGTGCGCCTGGTACCCCGCGACGTCCTCAACGGTCGTCGACAGCGTCACGGTCACCGTGTCGTTCGTCTCGCTGGTCGCGTTCAGGGTCAGTTCGCCGGCCGGGTCCGCCTGTTCGACCGCCGTCGATTGGTCGACGCGGTCGGTGTTCGCGTCAGCGGTCGCACCGGCCGCGGCCGCCCCGCCGGCGAGCGGAGCGAGCGCGACGGTCGCGACGACGAGGCAGACGAGCAGGCGGTTGGATGGAGTGTGTGTCGTCATTCGTGGGATGGGTCGCGTCGTGGGTCGTGTGGTTCGTCCGGGGAGAAGCCCGGTCGAGCGTCGGGTTCCCGGGTCGGAGCCCGGGCCGGTCCGCGGCGTCGGAAAGCCGGTTCGGCTACCACCGTATGAAAATCGCCGCCCGCGCGGCGATGGGTGCGTGGTAGCGCGCGGCGCGTCCGGCCGCTCGTCGCGGTTACGCCGCCGCGCCGGGCGCGCTCACCTCCTCGTTGGCGTCCTGCGGGGTGTCCGCCGAATCGCCGTCGGCGGCGACCTCGTCGAGGACTTCGATCACGTCGCTGATCGTCACCGTTCCGGAGCCGTCGGCGTCGGCAAGCGCCGCGTTGAAGTCGTCCGCGGGCTCCTGCCCGGCGATGTACTGCTGGATCAGGATCGCGTCGTCGACGCCGACGTCGCCGTCGAGGTTGACGTCGCCGAGCTGACCGCTCACGGCGGTGGCGCCCTCGTAGTCGACGTCCAGCGACTCGGTGTCCGCGTCGAACAGCTCCGAGCTCTCGGCGTCGAACGCGAGGTCTGTCGTGGTCTCCTCGTCGCCCTCGTAGGTGACTTCGAGGGTGAAGAGGACGGGCTGCGCGGCCCCGTTCGCCTGCGCCTGCGCGACGGTGACCGTCCCGTTCTCGTTGTCGCGGTTGACCGAGATCGGACTGGAGAGGTTCCCGGCCGAGGCGCTCTCGACCGTGATCGCCTCCGGATCGAACTCGATCTGCGCTTCGTAGCCCGCGACGTCCTCGGCGGTCGTCTCGACGGTCAGCGTGCGCGTCTCGTCGGGACCGAAGGCGTACTCCTCCTGTCCGAACTGGACCGTGCCGTCACCCTCGGGGGTGGCGTACTGGACCGAGTTCGCGAGTATCGCGTCCGCCTCTGCGGTGAAGTCCTGCGTGGAGACGAACGTGGAGTACCCGAGCGTCGAGGCGTACACCGTGTTGTTCGCGTCGTCGACGGCGAGGGCGTCGCCGGCGACGACGGCGCCGCCGTCGGCCGCGACGGAGGCAAGCACGTCGGCGTCGGTGCCGTTGAACCACGTGTGGTCACCGAACGTACCCGTGTGGATCGGGACGGAGTCGCCCGGCTCGGCCACGCCGTCGAAGATCGGGTGGGCCGACTCGACGTTGTAGGTGATCGGCGTCGGGACGCCGTCGCCCTCGAACGTCTGGGCGGGGTCGTCCGCGTTGGCCGACCGGACCGGGACGCCGTTGCTGTCGCCGCCCCAGTTGTCGAGCCAGACGGTACCGACGGCGCTGCTCTGCGCGAAGTCGACGAGCGCCGGGCCGTTCACCGGATCGACCTGCTGGACGACGAGGACGTCGGCGTCGACGTCGCCGTCGGTCACGGCGTCGGACGTCGCGGTCGTGACGTCGTAGTTCGGCGGCAGTTCGGCGTCGAGCGTGCCGACGACGTCACCGCCAAACTCGCCGGTGTCGTCGACGACGGCGACGGTCGGCGTCGGCACGTCGCCGACGACGATCTGCGCGAACTGGCCGTCGTACTCGGTTGTGATCCCGTGTTCGAAGACCGCGTCGGCGTCCGGCAGCGGAACGTCCTCGAACGTGACCGTCCGGGTCTCGCCCGAGTCGATCGAGACGTTCTGGCTGGCGGCGACGGACCCGTCGAAGACGAAGTCGACGGACTGCTCGCCCGCATCCGAGCCGACGTTCGTCACGTTCGCGCTCACGTCGATCTCGGCCCCGGCGTCGGCCGACGACGGTGCCGAGAGGCCGCTGACCTCGAAGGCCGTGCCGTTCGCGACCACGGTGAACGGCGCGGTGGCCTCGTCACTGACGTTGGGTTCGGGCGCGACGGTCGGGTCGAGGTTCGACCCCACCTGCTGGACGGCCTCCAGCTCGTCGCCGGGACCGAAGTCGGTGCCGAGTACCGCGTTGATCCCGGCGATGGAGCCGAAGTTCGTCTCGAACGTCTGCGTCTCCCCGGGCGCGAGGTTGGAGACGTCGCTCGGCGGGAAGAAGATGAAGTTCTCCTCGCCGCCGGTGGCCGCGTCCTGGATCGCGGTGAGCGTCTGCGTCGATCCGGTCTGGTCGCCGACGTTCTCGACCGTCGCCGTGATGAGGATCGACTCGCTCGGCGTGACGTCCTCTTGGACGTCGATGCTGGTCACCTCGAACTCCGGCCCCTGGAGTTCGTCGACGGTCTCCGTGGGCCCGGTCTCGACGACGAGCTCGTCGCCCTCGCCGACGAAGGTGTGTTCGAGTGCGAACGTCGCGCCCGTGGGCGCGTCGTCCGCGATGGCGACGGTGACCGGGACGGCGTCGGCCGAGAGGCCGCCGAGCGCCGTCTCGTTGCCGAGCGCGATCTCGTCGCCCGCGACCGAGACCGTCAGGTCCGAGGCGTCGAGCTCGGAGGCGTCGGTCAGGTCGATCGTCAGCGAGTCGAGGTTGCGAACGTCGAGGACGAGCGTGACGTTCCCGCCGGTCGCCGCGAACGCCGGCTGTCCCTCGATCAGGTCGACGGCGAGTTGCGGTTCGAGCGCGAAGTCGGTCGTCGCGCCCCCGCTCACCTCGGCCGTCTGCTCGACGTAGCCGAACTGGTCGACCGTGACCGTCGCCGGGTCCTCGGTCGTTTCGAGGACGTACGAGCCGTTCGAGTCGGTCGTCGTCAGCGCGCCGGCGTCGGTGCCGACAGTGGCGCCGACGACCGCGTCACCGGTTGCGTTGTCGGTGACGGTGCCCTCGATCGTCTGCGTCTCGTTCAGCGCCTGCGCGGCCGCGTGAACGTCGATGATCCCGGTGCCGTACCGGATGTCGCGTCCGTCCGCGCTCGGGAACTCGTTCGACGGTTTCTCCGCGGTCTCCGCGAGCGCCGCCTTGATCAGCCCGGGCGAGAGGTCCTCGTCCGTGGCCGACTGGAGCAGCGCGACGGCGCCCGCGTAGTGCGGAGCGGCCATCGACGTGCCGCTGGAGAGGGAGTACGTCGCGTTCGGGTCCTCGACGGCCGTGCCGAGGGGCCCGGCGCTCAGCACGTCGACCCCGGGCGCGGCCACGTCGGGCTTGACGTACGAGTGCGGGAACGTGTCGGGGAGGTCCCCCTCGCCGATGGTCTCGATGCGGTCGTCGGTGACGACGGCGCCGCTGGAGAAGGGGGCGATCGACTCGCTCGGGTTGGACGCGCCCACCGTCGCCGAGCGGAAGTTGGTCGCCGGGGAGGTGACCGGTCCGCCGCCGTTGCCGCTACCGGAGTTGCCGGCGGAGACGACAGCGACGGTGCCGGCCGCGTTCACGTCCTCGATCGTCTCGACGTACGCCGGCTGGAACGTCGACAGGCCGGTCGAGGACGGGAAGCCGAGGCTGAAGCTCGCCGCGTCGGCGTCGTTCTCCGCGGCCCACTCCATCGAGGCGATGATGTCCTCGGTGAACGCGCCGCCCGCGAACACGTCGGCCATCAGCAGGTCCGCATCGGGGGCGACGCCGTACCGCGGCACGTCGCCGGCCGGATCCGCCGCGCCGGTCGCGGTGCCGGCCGTGTGCTCGCCGTGTGCGCCCTCGGCCCCGCCGACGAGCGTCCCCTCGTCGACGGTGCCGTTCTGGACGATCGCCTCCTTCGCGAACTCGAGGTCGGGGTGGCCCGCCTCGGGGTTCGAGATGCCGTCGTCGCCGATCATGACGGTGGCGCCCTCGCCCTGTACGCCGAACTCGTCCTCGAACTCGGGGACGTTGATCTGCTGGAGTCCGTAGGTGTACTCGGTGTCGTTGTCCAGCGGTGCCGCGCCCGCGTCGCTCGTCGTCGGCGGGTCGGGACGCTCGTAGCGCACGTTCGGCGAGACGGCTTTCACGCCGTCGATGTCCGTCAGGCGCCGAGCGTCGGTCATGTCGAAGTCGACCTCGGCGGTGATGATGTTCCCCGCCCAGAACTGGTTCCGGACGTCGGCGCCGAGGTCGTTCAGCTCGTCAACGACCGGAGCCTGCGTCGCTTCCGTGTCGGACTTGATCTGAGCGAGCGCCTCGTCCTCGTCCGTCGGGAGCGTCCGCGGATCGAGGTTCCGAGCGACGGAGATGACGACCACCGTCTCGCCGCTCGCCGACCGGAGCGCCGGGTGGATTCCGGTCCGGTCGGCGCCGGGCGCGAGGCGCGTCCCGCGGTCGAGCGCCTCCGCCTTCCGCTCGGCGCGCTCGCTCTGGTTCGTCGTCGGTGTCGTTTCGGTCTGTGGCTGTACGTCTGCGTCGACGTCGGCCGCTCCGGCGTCGATCGCGTCGCCGCCGGTCGCGTCCATGGCCGCCGCCGCACCCGCGGTCGGCGCGATCATGGACGCGACCATCACGGCCGCGAATACCGTCGCAAAGAGTGTCTTCGGTGATACCATCGATAGTTCGCCTCCACCGTGCGGAGGTGACTGGACGCAACGGGGGACGGGTCGTGGTTATTCGGAATATACACCGTTCCCACGGCGTGAAAATCCGACAACGAGCCGTTTCTTCCGGCGATTTTCGTCCCCACTTCGGTCTGTCGGTGAGCGATCGCTGGCGGCCGGCCGAGGCGGTGGCTAACCCGGCAGCGGCGGTCGCACGGCGCAGGGCGAGACCGGTGCTATCGGAGCCGACGCAACACCTCGTCGAAGTCGACCGCGCGCGCCGAGCGGACGACGCTGTAGTAGAGGGCGCACGCGACGACCGCGGCGATACCGAGCGAGACGGCGAGCGCTTCGAGGCTCAACGCGCCGAAGACGGGGAGCCCGAGCCGCCACGCCGCGCCCGTGACCAGCGTCGAGAGCCCGACCGCCGCGAGGACGGTCGCCCGCACCCGCCCCCGGTCCGGCTCCAGCTCGACGACCAGGTCGGACCCCTCGCAGGGAGCGACCCGACCGGCGCGCCGGTCGAACTCGACGAGCCCGGCGTCGGCCATCTTCGGGCAGTGGAACTGCCGCAGCGAGGTGTAGACGCTCTTCCGCTCGTCGTAGGTCACCGCCGACGGCGGCTTGTCCAGCTCCCGCCCCGCGATGACCTCGGAAACCTCCTGAAGGGAGACCTCGCGTTCCTCGCGCCGGAGGTACTCCCAGAGGTACCGGCGGCGCGCGTTGGCGAGGAGCTCGATCAGCGCCTCGGAGCGGTCGCGGTCGGGGGCGTCGCCGTCCGGCGACAGGTCCGATCGTTCGTCGTCGTCGACCGCCGACGGCCCTGCGTCGGAAGAAGTGGTGGACGATGCGATCTGCTGTGCCACTGTGTACAACACGTAGCAGTTTTTATTTAAGAAAATTATGTATATAGCGCTGTTCTCGGCACAGCAGCTGTAACATCTCCTCGCCGAGCCGCCGGAAGCGATCGACGCGGACCCGGACAGCGAGCGGTCGCGAGGGGGCGCGTCGGGCGAAAAGAACTCGGCGGCGAGTAATCTTTTATTCAGTGGTTCGCCCGCCGGAACCTTCATAGGTCGCCTCGCGGATCCTCCGAGTACACGAATGGCAGTACTCTTGCTGGAGGACGTCGACGCCGACGACGTCGGGACCGTCGGCGGAAAGGCCGCGTCGCTCGGCGAACTCATCGGTGCGGGACTCCCCGTCCCGCCGGGGTTCGCCGTCACCGCGGGCACGTACCGTACCTTCATCGAGGAGGCCGGGATCGACGCCGAGCTGTTCGAGGCGGTCGACGTCGACCCCGAGGACTCCGCGGCGCTCCGCGAGGCGGAAGAGCGCGCGGCGGAGCTCATTCTGGAGACGCCGCTCCCCGACTCGGTCCGCGAGGAGATCCTCTCGGAGTACCGGGCGATGGGCGAGGACGGCGAGGAGGCGTTCGTCGCGGTCCGCTCGTCCGCGACCGCCGAGGACCTGCCAGACTCCTCGTTCGCCGGCCAGCAGGAGACGTTCCTCAACGTGCGCGAGGACGACCTCCTGCGGCGCGTCAAGGAGTGCTGGGCCTCGCTTTTCACCCAGCGCGCGATCTACTACC
>ENA-ORDC01001422-ORDC01001422.1-marine-metagenome-genome-assembly--contig:-NODE-1422-length-17812-cov-8.974626_pt1 | contig 17812 bp, 19 predicted proteins | sample MGYA00237783_ERZ508515 | MGnify/ENA primary metagenome ERZ508515 (study PRJEB26186, sample SAMN06268792) | marine metagenome | isolation source: Eden Landing Ponds, San Francisco, CA, USA | place... | reverse complement strand
ACTGAATCAGCACTCGGTGTTCCTGCACATCCTCGATGCCGAAGGCTTTGCGTGACAGTGGGGTAACAAGGGTTGCATTAGACTGGAGTGCGTCAATGTTGTCACGGAGATTGTTCCACGTTGGTCCGAATGTCATGTCTAGGAGTATGTGATGACCGGAGAAAACGATAGGGAACGTGGCTCAGTACATGCTCACCGAACTACAGAACGACTTCCAGCGGAGGTATTCAAAACGACTACTCTGGCGCAACGACATCCTCACACGTCGGACACTCCGCCCAAATGCCTTCTGTCCCATCGTCTCGCTCGTATTCAACTAGAATCCATGCGGTTGTGATGTGTTCATCGCAGTTTGGACAGCGACCGAGACTTTGCGTGTCATCAGGCATGGAACGGGGATGGAAGGAGTGTGTGACAGTGTTTCTTCCATCTAAGACTCAACTGGCGTCGAGAATAAGTGTTTGCCAGATTTCAGAATGAACGTATATACTGGAACTCTACGTCACACTGCATCTCTCGGGTGCTGGCGCTGCTGTCACCAGTGAGGAACAGCGCCTCTCAGGACCGGTATCGTTAGTTGTCTAAACAATCAGCACACCGGCCAGCGCTTGGAAACGATGGTTCTCCACACTCTATGCACGCATCAACTGCGGCGTGGCTCTCTGAACCCGACTCAAGGTACTGTTTGACCGTTTTCCACACCCGTTGAATCATACCTATAATACTGTTCTCAAGGCGTATAAACCCACTATTCGAGGAGCTTGTCGATAGTGCTATGGAGTACTATGTATCATGACTGCTCCTGTGAGATCGGGGTGTGGGATAGTCGGTTAGCCGATCGGTCTGTGTGTCTCTGTAGTAGCTCTCGCGATGGTTGCATCTGGCAGAACCGGTGGGTCATTCTGGCAGGGTCAGCTCAGTAGCCAGAGCACGACGGTCCCGAAAGCGAGAATCGGAAGCAGGTACTGGCGGACCAGGGCAACCGGCGCGAGGACCGTTGCCCGAAATGTATGATAGACACGTCGAGCCGTCGCCGTGAATCCGTATTGACTCTCCTCGGTGTGGGCTGGTAGTGTATCATGCTGTCTGGCCTTGACCGAGCTATCGACGGCCACGTCGGGGCTGGACTCGAACTCGGGATCAGGCGTTGTTCCGAAGGTCTGGGTTTCTGTGCCGTCCAGTGCATCCCAGTCTGTCGGTGAACTAGGCTGGCGATCTGACTCAACGACCAGGTCGAAGGTGGTTGGAGTCTACTCGCGGTAGTCGTCGAGATTCTGCGTATGAACTGTTCCGGTAATGGCCCTCCGTGATTACCGATCGTCATTTGGATGCCGCATCGTTATTTGACCCACTGCAGCGCATCAATCGGTTATCTAAAATCTGCGTACTAATTCCAATCGAGCATCATGAATTGTAATGCTGCTTTTCATAACTTTTTACTTCAGAGAATCCTCTGTTTCCGGCATGCCAGACATCGATACTGAACGAAAGCATGCGATTCCCGATTCAGTCCTCAATCACTTGACCGCTGCCTATGACCATGCCGAGGACGATGAGACACTGTATCACATCCGGGAAGCGCTTCAAATATCCAAAAGTGAAATTGAGGCAACTGGTAACGTCAATGAGACATTGCTTGAGTAGGCTTTGCGGGGACACTCACATCGGGCGGTCCATTGATGACTACAAAAATTACTAACTGTCCTGCCCAGTAGAGCAACCGAATAATTCTGTCATATGGCTCGTGACTTTGGTCTCTGGGGCGACCGGAGCTGGCCGCTGTGTCTCTGGCTATATTCGCACTCGAGTAGCAACGAATGTGGGACCAATTGAAGCCATACAGCCTGTTGAACCGGATAGAACTCATATCAGGGAAGGGATTTATGATGGTGTGAGTGACAACCCTTCATGAGTCGATAGTATGATTGGAAGTCAGGTTTCAGACGACAATCCACCAGAGCAGGGATGGGCCTCCGATGAGCAAGAAATTGCCACTCTCGTTGAGGATCTTATTATTTCGGATGGAATCCCTGCTGAGGTAACAGACAAAGCGAAGAAGCTACACGATTCTGGTCATTCCCATGATGCACTCAAAACGATCCTCGAATCACTGGATTGATTGGGTGATTCTGGCGTGTAATAAAAGACTCATACTTCCGGTGCGGTTCTCGATGACTGGACAATACAGTCTGTGAAGGGCAAGGAACCGGCCCAATTGGGGGGACTACACTTCTATTGGGTTGTCAGAGGCTACCTTACCCATGTACCGCTACTCGCGCTACTGAATGAATCCCTACTGTCACCCAGATAATAACAGTGACGCCATTCAAATGATGAGAAGAGAATCAGTGTGCACTTGGACCAGCCACAGCACTCAGCTGCCCACACGAACAACTGACCACCCGTATACTGAAGCGGTTGGTACAGAAGACTCACCAACTGGCCCAGATTTCAGCGTCGGCAACTCTTCTCGAGGTTGCGTACGATCTGTATAAAATTCTCCCCTCATTCTCAATGCTGATTTTGTTGTTTCCGGTAGCTGGGTGTCTGTTAGTTCTCTCTAATTCGGTACTACAAGGACCGCTCCAGGCATTTCACTTAGTCAGAGGCTGAACAAAATAGACACCCAAAAGCGGCCCAAACGTCCATATAGGTTGGTATTCGATATTACGAGATACAAGCATGTGTGGATTTAGTGGGGCCACAACAGGAAATCACCATCAGTATCGCGAGGCCCTTCTCAAACTGACGACAGACGAAGATATCATTTCTGGAAATATAGGCCCTAGTATTCAGACTATCACTGAGATCGCCGCCGCCGTCCTGAATGTTCCCCGGGTTAATATTTGGCTCTTCAACGAGGATAGGACCCACCTCCGCTGTATTGACCAGCTTGATACTCAGACAGAGACCCATTCAAATGGCCAGGAGTTATCCGTCTCCGTATGTCCAGCGTACATCAACGCGCTTCAATCATCCCGAATCATTGACGCTACCGATGTGTCTTCTGATTCTCGTACTGCAGAACTCTACGAACAGTATTTCGAGTCACATGATATCGGCGCCCTCCTTGACGCCACGATTCGATCAGAAGGAGAGGTTATTGGCGTCATCTGTCACGAGCACATTGGCGGACCTCGAAAATGGACTGACCAAGAAATCCAGTTCGCTGGCGATATCGCCGACGTGATTCATCGGGCCTTCCGAAACTGGGAGAGCCGTCACCAACGTCAGCAGCTCCAATTCAGACAATCACTGCTTAATTCCCAACACGAGACCGTCCCGTATGGCGTTATAGTAATTAGCAACAATGGCGAAGTCCTGTCGTACAACGACCGGTTTCGAAACTTCTGGGGGTTGTCTGACAACGCACTTGAGCGAGAAATCACCGAATCTCTTTTCGAGCAGATACTGCCTCAGCTGGCGTCACCAGAGACGTTAGCTGACCGTATTGACCAGTTCCAGACCCATCCACACGAGGTTGACGATGGGGAACTCACTTTGTCTGATGGGCGGGTTGTAGAGTGGTATTCTGCGCCGGTTGTTGCTGACGATGATGAGTACTTTGGCCGCCTCTGGATGACTCGCGACATCACAGAGCGAAAAGAACGCCAACGGGAACTCGAACGAAAAAACCGGGCTATCGAAACGGCCCCGATTGGGATCACACTCTCCGACCCAGCACAACCGGACAATCCAGTTACCTACGTTAACAAGCGGTTCACAGACCTCACTGGGTATGCTGAAACAGACGTACTGGGACGGAACTGTCGGTTTCTACAAGGGGAGCAGACAGCGCCGGAACCAGTTGCAGAAATACGAGCAGCCATTGACGCGGAGCGACCAGTAACGGCTGAGTTACAAAACTATCGCAAGGATGGGACACCGTTCTGGAACCGCGTCACGATTGCACCAGTGTATGACGACGATGGAGCGTTGTCGAATTACGTTGGTTTTCAGCAGGACGTCACTGACCGGAAAGAAGCGACACGGCAGCTTCGCGTGTTGCATCGTGTGTTACGGCATAATCTCTCGAATCGGCTGACAGTGATTCGAGGCTATGTCGATTCGTTAGTGGAGTCGCTGGCCGATGATGTCCCAGACGCTGTCGAGGGCATTCAGAACGAGATCGACCAACTGGAGGCGGTAATCAAGAAACACCGGAAGATCGTCGGTTTGCTGGATGAAGCACCAGAGCCCCGGACGTATACAGTTGATGAGATAGTCACACCTGCTGTTAGCACTGTTAGAAACGACTACCCTGACGCAGATATCCGGATTGACACATGTGAGGAACAGGTCGAAGCGATCCCAGTAATCGATATCGCAATCGAGGAGTTGCTTCTGAATGCGATAGTCCATACTGATACCCAGCCAGCGAGAGTACAAATCACAAGTGAGGTACACAATGGATTTGTCGAGATTAGTCTCGCGGATAACGGACCTGGACTACCAGCCGAGGAGATCGCAATTCTCCTCGGAACGCAAGACGTAGAGCCGTTGAAACACGGGAAAGGGTTAGGATTGTGGCTTGTCTATTTAATCGTCTTTTTGTCCGGCGGGATGATCAACGTCGAGGACGCGGAAGGCCAAGGGACTGTTATTTGTATTAAATTACCACGGGTAGAGGCGTCTTCATCAGCGCTTGACTAACTGAATCGTTGAATCTGCTCGGTCGCTTCTGCTACCACTGGCTGCTCAGCGGATCCCCAACACATCTCTTTTGAGGATCGCACTGGCGAGATGGCCTGTTGCATTGGCTTACGAGTACATGTCGTATACGAATGTTTATTCACCAACTTTTAACAGGCAGGGAAATATCGCTTCAGTCGGATATGACAAAAGCGCTCAAAGCAAGCGGCTTCCTCGGACTTGCAACGATGATGGTAGTTGGACTGTACCAGTTCATTCTGCTCTCAGGTGGCACCGGTGTTCCAAGTTGGATGATCGGCGGGCACGCCCACCTCGGAGTGATTTCCATTCTTGCAATTGTCATGGGGTTTGCTGTGCCCGCTATTGGCGTCACAGGGCAACTCCGTACCGCTGTGACAGTCCTGTTCATCGCCGGACAGTGGGGGATTCCGGGTGTCGTCTGGATCGGTGAGGGTGCGGGGCTGACCTTCCTGATGCCAACCGCATTTCTCTGGGGCCTCGCGCTGATCGCCTCCATGCTAATCATGCTGTACAAGACACTCACTCAGGACCCAACCGCGCCAGGTGGTGGTGCCTCTCCGGCCTCTCTGGCTGACGACTGACCATTCAATAGCGAATCTGAGTTCGGATCATAGACTTATTACAGATATAGTATCATTTTATTCCGACTACTTGAGAAAAGCCACTAACGGTTATTGCTGGTCTGTGGGTCTATGAGACCATGGCATCTCAGGAAGTCCAACTTCGAAGCACAGTCGCAGGATTCACAGCGGAAGGGAAACTCCACACACTGAGCGTTTGGTTCATTGTTGCGTTACGGCTGATGATGGGGATAGCGTTCTTCCAGAGTGGGTTCGATAAAGTGTTGTCAGGGAGTTTTAGCGCAGCAGGATATCTCCAGAATGCACCCCCGTCAAATGGAAGTCCCGTGGCTGACCTCTTCGTTTCAATGGGAAGCACGCCATGGTTCGTAGATTTCGTTAACGTTGCCGTTCCATGGGGAGAGGTGCTTATTGGCCTGGGCCTCATATTCGGTGTTCTGACACGCCTCGCTGCGTTCTGGGGGGCATTTATGATGCTGATGTTCTATCTGGGGAACTGGGACATTGCCCACGGCTACATCAACGGGGATTTTGCGTATATGCTTGTCTTCCTCTCAGTCGCCGCCTTCGGTGCTGGCCGTATTCTCGGTCTCGACCAGTACATCGAACAATACGAAATCGGTGGGCAACCGCTTGTTGAACGGTATCCATGGGCCCGATACTTCCTTGGCTAACATTTTCTCGTCCACTTCCGTGCCAACGATGAATTAATTGGCAGTGCTGAATCCGCACGCTTACTGAGCGGTGGTTTCAGAAGCGTACCTGAGCAATAACTGTATCCAGAAATTGGAGTGGGAGTTGGCTAACCAACAGTGACAGGTATTGGTCAGCTATTGTTGGTTAAGATTCCGCTGGCCTACACTGTCGCCGCTACATGCTGATACTCGGCTTGCGACGGTGTCAGCTGTAACGTCGATCCAGCCAATGCCAGCTCCCGCAGTACTTCTGGCGGAACCAAATCAGCACCTCGAAGTACGGCATCAAGCGCCCATTTACCGAACTGACTTGCACTCGGCGCAAGCACGCCGACGGATTCAGTAGCCACCTCGTCACGAATAACCCTCGCGCCCCGTCGGACACGTCGCCGTTCTTCCACGGTGCAGCTCACGCCTCAACCCCTCGCACAAGATCGCCGACCAACGACCCGCCGACATGGGCCCAACGTCCCAGCCGCGCTCCGAGCGCGTGTAGTTGCACCATTGCGAGAGCGTCTAAGGCGTTGTTGCTGCTAGCTCGATTGTCTCTGAGCTGCCGTCACCTGCGACAACAGCCACAGCAAACGCATTGCTATTTCAGTAGTGGGCTGCACCCGCACTGTCGACGCGGCGAAAGAGGGGTCGGCCCTAGGTCAGTCGTTCATGGGTGAGGTGGACAGTACATACCGCTACGGGTGTCCTGTGCATCTATTCACTGCAATCCGGAAGGAACACGCCACGGCTTACACCGTTTGCCATCTCCACTGTGTTGTTAATTCATACCACACTTATATGCCACCCTTGTCAAGTCTAAATGTCTATGATTGAGATGGGGGAGCGGATCCGTGTACTTCACATTGATGATGAACCAGATTTTGCGGAGACAACGGCCGCGCTCCTCGAGTCCGAAGATAGTCGATTTGATATCGAAACAGTCAACAGTGTCAGTGATGGGCTAACTCGCATTGCTGATGGCAGGTTCGATTGCATTGTCTCTGACTACGATTTGGGCGACCGGACAGGTATTGAATTACTCAAGGAGGTCCGCACTGAGTATCCAGAACTCCCATTTATTCTCTTTACAGGCAAAGGGTCGGAGGAAATCGCCAGTCAGGCTTTCAGCGCGGGTGCGACCGATTATCTCCAAAAGAAAGGCGGGACAGGTCAGTATGAGCTACTCGCCAATCGAATCCAGAACACGGTCAAGCAGTATCAAACTACCCGCGCTCAGCAATGGCTCGTTGACCTCGTAGAAAACACTGATCGGGTCATTTTCAGTTTTACCGCCGACTGGGACGACGTGCTGTTCATGAGTAGCTCCTACGAGGAAGTCTGGGGACGCACAATCGCTACCCTCAAGTCGGCACCGACAGATTTCCTGCAAGGTATCCACCCCGATGACCGTGAGAAGGTACGAAAGGCGATGGACAGGGTTTCCGAGGGAACGCAGTTGGATATCGAATTTCGTGTCAATCCAGACGAGGACTATGGACGATGGGTCCGGGCACACATGGAACCAATCGGTACCGGGACAGAGACTGAGAATCGAATTGGTGGCTTCGCGGCTGATATCACCGAGCATCGTCGGCGTCAAAACCGCCACAAACGGCAGCGTGAAACCCTTCTCAAGTTGGCAACGGATGACGCGGTGACGAGTGGCGACTTCCAGACTGCGGTCCAGCGGATCACTGAAGCTGCGGCACACGTCTTGGAGGTCCCTCGGGTAAATGTCTGGCTCGTCGATGATGCTGGAGACACAGAGGTGTTGAAATGTACCGATCACTACGAGACCCAAACCGACAGCCACGAACAGGGCCCGGTCCTGGTCTGTGAAGACTATCCAGCGTATCTCCGGGCTTTAGAATCGCATCAGGCAATTGATGCTGTTGATGCTCTTGCAGACCCTCGAACGGCGGAGTTACACGACTATCTCACCGACAACGACATCGGCGCACTGTTGGACGGAACCCTGCGTTCGGAGGGTGATGTTATCGGCGTTGTCTGTCACGAGCACGTCGGCGAAACCCGAGAATGGACGGACGATGAGATCGATTTTGCTAGTGATATCGCCGATCTCGTCCACCGAGCGCTTCGAAACCGTGAACGAAGGGAGCGTGAAGAAGAGCTGAAACAGTATCGTAGCTACATTGACCGTGTTTTCGATACAATTGATGATGTGTTCTTTGTCCTAACCGAGGACGGTAGTTTGATCCGGTGGAATGACACCTTCACCAAGGTAACCGGATACACAGATTCGGAAATCGAATCAATGGACCCGGTTGACTTCATGACCGAGGCTGATCGGGATGAAACAGTTGCAGCAATAGAGCAAGTGATTGACGAGGGGCATGCTCAACTTGAAGCATCGGTTGTAACTAAAGACGGAACCACGATTCCATACGAGTTCGTCGCAAACCGTGTCAATCATCCCGACGGCACGACCCGTATTGTCGGCATTGGCCGAGATATCAGCGCACGTCTCGAACGTGAGCAGAAACTCAAACGCATCCGTGAACAAATGGCGTTTGCGTTGGATATTACGGATTCAATACTCTGGGCAATTGATCTTGAAACAGAGAAATCGACCGATTATGGTCCGACTGAACGCGTGTTTGGGGCGGAGCCGGAGGGAATCGACGACTTCATCGCGAACGTCGTCCACCCTGATGACCGGGAAACGGTATCGAAGGTATTCGCAGAAATCAGGGAGCGCAAAACCGAAGAATTCAATGTAGAATTTCGAACGGTTCCGTCTCCTGATGAGACGAGATGGGTCCTCTCCATAGGATACATCCGGAATGACGAGACGCAGGAACCGGACAGACTGGTCGGTCTTGCGACGGATGTGACCGAGCGACGGAAACGCGAACGCGAACTCCAGCGGCAGAACGACAGGTTAGAAGAGTTTACCAGTGTTGTCTCACATGACCTTCGGAATCCGTTGAGTGTGGCGGAAGGCCGCTTGCGGCTGGCCCAGGTGGACTGCGATAGTGAGCATCTCGATGACGTAGAGACGGCGCTTGCCCGTATCGATACGTTAGTTACCGATCTTCTGACACTGGCACGGGAAGGAGAAGAAGCTGGTGGACAGGATATACTCAATCTCGGCGAAGTTGCACGCACCTGTTGGAAGACAGTCGAGACAGCAGATGCAACACTTGAAATCGAACTCGATCATCAGGTCCGTGCGGACAGAAGCCGCCTCCGGCAGCTTTTCGAGAACTGTTATCGAAATGCCGTCGAGCATGGTGGTGAGGCGGTAACGATAACTGTCGGCCATCTCGACGGTGGCTTTTATATTGAGGATGACGGACCTGGAATCCCCGAAGGAGACAACGAAGAGGTGTTCAAAGCCGGCCATTCAACGAACACAGAGGGAACCGGCTTCGGGCTGAGTATCATACAACAGGTTGTTGAGGCCCATGACTGGAATATACGCGCAATCACTGGTTCGGCGGGTGGGGCTCGCTTCGAGATTACTGGTGTCAAATTCAGCGATAAGTAATATTCCCCATGCGGCAAACGGCGGTGGTTCCCTACACTGTCGGTACCCGGACAGCCTGTCGCCGAGTTCGAGGTCAGTCAAATATCGGACCAGCCACCTCAGCGGCTCACACCTTGGTCGACCGTCCGTGTACTGAAATGATCAGTACAGGGAACCCAGATATTATGATGTTGGAACTTGACAACTCAAGCACATAAATGCCAAACAGACTGAAAGAAGCGATAAAACAGATTCAAATTGTCAAGGAAGAAGTAGACGACCCCGAAGTTTCTGCGGAGTTGGAGCAGGCACTGGAAGCGCTTAAAAACGCGGTAGAGTCACTTGAAGACAACGAGTGATTCGTATCATCAGGGGATTCTGACTGGATCGGCCATGTTCAATTCGCACGCTTACTGAGCGGTGGTTTCAGGGGTACTTGAGCAACAAACGATGGTCAGAATGCGGATTGAGAGTTGGCTAACCAACAATTGTGGGCGTAAGTCGCCGCTTGTTGGTTAGTACTCCGCTGTTCTACACTGTCGCTGCTACGTGCTGACACCCGTCTGTGGCGGCATTATCCGTACTAGATCTGGTGAACCCTATCGCAGTACCTTGCTCAGCACGTTAGATGAGATGTCCGAGAGAGTCAGCTTCGTGAGCCAATTTTGACTGCTCCGGTGACGTGCCTGAGTGCTTTCCAGAAAACGACTCCGGTGAGACGGCCTGTTGCATTGCCGTGAGCTTCGACCGCAGTTGGCCACTTGTCGAGCGCACCAACTCATCGTCTGGCCAGGAATGGACTTCGGGCCCGTCGAAGCGCGTTGCGACTTGCTGGACTGTATTCAACTGTTCGAGGGCGTACTCGACCCAGTACTGATGGCTGTCTTGCATCTGCTGGAGTTCGTCTATCGCTTGCCAGCGGGTCATCAACAGAATATCGCAATTCGAACGAAACGATCACCGCGACATCCACGCCATCGTCGAAACTATTGAGAAGCCCATTGTCGCGACGACGAGCGTGATCTTCGCGAGGAGTTCGTACTGGTCGCTGTTCATGCTCCCTCCATGGCGTCGACGACGGATTGAGCGGGCGGTGCAATCGGTGTGGACCGTCGTCCGTGGTCCGGTAGTGGCGTACACTGGATCGACGCTCACGAGCGACAGCGATGGCTCTCATGTCCTGTCGCTCGGATTTACTCCTAGTGTGAGCGTTTCCACCACTGCCACATGCACCAGACTACCTACGTGAGTAACACTATATTCCCCATTCCGCGGCGTTTGCGTTCGACGAGATCACGGGCCTCCAGACTGTCGAGCGTGCGGCTGACCGTCGCTTTCGAGAGGTCCGTTCGGTCGCCAATCTCACTCTGAGGCAGGACGCCATCGGCGTCAAGCACCGTCTGATAAACTAGTTTTTCATTGCTCGCGAGTCGTTCCGAGGTGGTCTCCCATTCCCGTCGACGAGCCTGCAGCAACTCGTTGCTAGCGTCGTCGGGCTGCTGGGCCGGTGGATCTGAGCGTTTGGTGTCCGCTGTGGCCACCGCTGACGAACCAGCGCCGCTGAGCAGCACTGTCGCGCTCGCTCCCGCAGCACACGCCCCGACCGCGATGACGACCGCGTCACCGAGGGAGAACTGCCAGCTACTGATTCCAATACGCTCACCACCAGCCACGACGGTCGGGGTCGCCTGCAGGAACTGTGTGACGAGGATAGCGGTAGCGATGACGAGAAGCCCAGCTGCGAGTACCTCGGATCGTGGGCGGGAGCGGAGCTGTCTCATCGGGCACCCCTGTCGAGTCGAACGAGCGAGTCGACGGTCTCGGTACGAAGGTTGACCACGACACTGTACTCGGTCCCGGAGTCAGGTGGTGTCACGACGACGAGCACGCGGTCGCTGCTCCATTGCGGCTCGCGTCGCTCGAAGATCACGGTGTCGTCGTGCTGTCGGACGGTGAACGCAGACGCGTTGGGGGCGACCACCGCCTGCAGGGACGCGTTCGGAGTGGCTCCGAGCACTGCTGCGCGGTCGCTGGAGAGCTGTGTCGGAATCCGACGAACGGTGTATGCAGCGCTGTCTGCCGCCGGGATGTCGCCGCCGACTGTCTCGACGGATGTGACGATTTGCTGTGCTCGGACACGCATTTGCGTACCGACTGCTGGCGGCTCACGGTCGACCGTTCGGACGACGTACTGACTGTCACTGTGGCTGATCTCGATTCGGGACACCGTGTGCACGTCTTCGACCAGTTCGTGCCGCTGTCCGCTATCAGTCGTGGCGATGAGTGTGTCGTCCTCGACGGCGAACTCGTGGGTGTCGTCGGGGACGATGCCACTGACACTGCCAAATACTGCGAGGCTGCTCCCGAGGACGATCAGCGAGAGGACCAGCACCAGTCTGGAGGGAGGGACTGGGGACATGGTTGATTCTCGAAACATCGGTGATATGAACCTGATGGTTTTCATCAGTTTCAGCGTGTGAAACGCCGGTGAAACGCGTTTCATTCGTGTTCCACAGCTGTTTCCAACGGTACTTTACAAGGACTTTCTTGTAAGCCACGACCACAGCAGTCGGACGACCGTATGCAGTCGACCGCGGCTCTAGCTCGACGCTGGCCGGGGTCGCCCTGCGGGTCCCCGCCCGACTGGTGTCAGAGTAACCAATGCACCCGAATCAATCCACATGGAGCGAAAATCATGCAACGTGACTACAGACTCGCGATGTACGCCCTCGGCATCTCGACCGTGTTGTTAATCGCCAGTGGCGCGACCGTCATCGCAGGCGCGAGCCAATCCGGTGGGATCGACGGCCCGATCAACGAGACGGCCGACGCCCCGGCCAATGAGACGGTCGACATGCGACTGGACACGGACCAGCAGATCAACGTAACGGCGACCCGGACCAACGACAGTGAGTACACCTTCCAGCAAGCGCAACGCACATGCAGCGGTGCCCTTCGCCTCGACAGTCCCGAGCGCAACAGCACCCGCCATCAGGTCAGAGACGTGACCGTCACACTTGTCACCCACCACGATGGTGCGACAGTCGACGCAATCGGTCGCCAGCGGCTTGCCGAACTCGCCGTCGACGAGACGAGCGACCGCGCAGGGCTCGGTGAATACAGCCACCTCGAAGTACAGGTCAATCAGTACTACGAGTCCACAGAGCGAGTGGAACCGCTGGACGTTGCCGGGATTCACGTCCGACCTGTCGACGACTGCCTCCCGTCGGTTCGGGGGACGGTCAACCGAACCAACGAGACGGTCGACGTGCGAACTGTCCGGCCAGACGTCGACGAGGTAAATCTGAACTTCGTCGACGAGGTCGGCGTGCTCGAACAAGATGACCGAGAACTGATAGAGCATCTTGTCGTGGCCGACGGACAGACGAGCTACAACGTTCGGACACATCTGGACGCAACGACGCTGGAAGCGACAGTCACGGAAGCGACCGCCGATGGCGCCGTCGATATCGAACTCCAGCGGCCCGACGGAAACGGGAGTTCGGTCATGCTGACGGTCGATCTCGACGCGGAGACCGTTACCCACACCTGGGTCGAACTCCAGATAGCTGAAGAGAACATCGAAATGGCCGACGGAGACGGTCAGGCCGAAGCCGAAAACACATCCGAACAGACTGATAGCGTCGCTATCGACCTCGACGAGTCGACCGTAACAGTGGTGAACAACACGAGCGGATAACGGCCTCTCTACACTATCGCACGGACGTTCGACTCTCTGGTAGCGACTGGGGTCACGTGGCTTGTAGCGGTTTTTGGGGACGGCTATAAATAACCCACACTGCTGATGGCTGAGTCGTCGTATAGCGGTCTCGGTGACGCCGGGGTGTTTTGGTTAGCTACCCAACTGACACCCGTCATATCACCGCAACATCCACGCCATCGTCAAGGCCGTCGAGAAGCCGAGAAAGAGTGGGCGGCCCTGGGTAAGTAGTTCGCGTGCGGTACGGTCAGTATAGCACAGGTATGTAGTAGTCTATCGGGATTCCAGTCGATGGATAGTGAGTTATCCGACGGTTTGTCATTTGATGCGGTGATGTTGTCCGCGGAGAATCAGTATTGCACCAGTAATTCCCAGCAGCCACTGGAGTACGACGACTGTGAGGCTTCGCTCTGTCCCCCGATGTTCTTGAACCACGGTCGGATAGACGACGTAGTAGCTGTTGTCGGCCTGAACGAGTTCGTGAGCACCTGAGAGTTCGTCGGATGTTTCGTAGGAGCCTGTTTCGATCGCGGTTCGGACGCCTTTGTTAGTACTTTCCAGAGGGATTGCGATATATCTGAGTGCTTCCTCTTGTGAGACGGCCTCAAGTCCGTACCAGACAGTCCCGTTTGGACGCTCCTCGCTAACGGGCTGGAAGAACCCTTCTTCCCTGATATGGACATAACTGTATTCGTTGTTAATGAAATGTTTCGTTGGTCCATCGTACGTGATACCCCCGTTGGTATGGATAGCTCGCTCAAGAACACAGGAACGACTCGGTTCATCACCAAAACACGCCACATCGGAGTCGAGGGGAACGGGATGGGTTGAGAACGTGTAGGTGCCGTTCGCGGAGAACGAGACTTCACTGGCCTCGTATCGATACCTGTCTGGGTCACCGATGTCAAACGCGCCCACGACTAGCGGGTTCAGAAGCAAGATGAAGCCGACGACGATTGTGACCTCACCGCGGTATCGCGTGACAGAGGACCAATCCATAAGAAATCCTGTTCATCACTTAACTGAAAAGCCTACGGATGAAGCGGATCTATCCAGTATTCAGAAAGGAGTCGTGTATGGGATCGCAGAACTCAAAAATACAACCTGAATTCAGTCATCCGAAACTATAGATCTGCATGCTTACTGAACTGTAATTTCAGGAGAGTTCCCGAGAAACAAACGATGGTCAGAATGCGGATTGAGAGTTGGCTAACCAACAGCCATGGCCAGTATTCCTCACTTGTTGGTTAGTGCTCCGCTGTTCTACACTGTCGCCGCCACGTGCTCATACCTCGCCTGCGACGGCGTCGGCTGTAACGTCAACCCGGCCAACGCTAACTCCCTGAGCACTTCCGGCGGCACACCCTCCGCGTTCCGAAGCCCGGCGTCGAGCGTCCATGCACCATACTGACTCGCACTCGGTGCGAGCACATCAACCGACTCAGTAGCCACTTCCTCACGAATCGCCCGCGCTGCCCGCCGAACCCGCTTGCGCTCTTCGACAGTGCAGCTCACGCCTCAACACCTCGCACCAGATCGCCGACAACAGCAAGAGGGGGGCGTATGAGTGGCCCCTACTTGACTAGGGGTATGAGGTCATGGTGTGGGATCAGCAGTTGGCGGTGCCAATGAGAGAATGCAATCAATATAACTACATATAAAGTTGATACTTCTTTACCCTATACATGTTGAGGATTCTTTTAAGCGGCTGTAGTGGTGGATGTCGGTAGGCTTATTTTCTTCGTAAAGTGACAACGTAGCATGGATTCGGGCCAAGTGATCGCAATTGTGTTGGCAATCCTTATGTTGCTTTCTGGGTGCTCGGGACTTGGCGGAATAGGGCAAAACGAGCCAACCCAGCCAGAGTCGACTGAGGTATACGAGAATCCGTCCGAAGAACCGGCACCCGATACCGAAATCAATGCTGCCACATCGACAGTAACACCAACATCGGTAGACTCCGATGATGACGGGCTGAATGACCGGCGTGAAGCCGAACTCGGAACGGACCCAAACAAGGCTGATACAGACGGTGACGGTCTCAATGATCATCGTGAGGTGACTGAACTCAAAACAGATCCAACCTCGGCTGATACCGATAATGATGGGCTTGCTGATGCCGCCGAACTGAAGCGCGACACCGACCCACGTAACCGCGATACAGACAACGATGGACTCGCTGATGGTGCTGAGATCGAGTACGGTACTGACCCATCCGTTCGGGATACCGATGGCGACAATCTCCTTGATGGCTGGGAGGTCCACAGCGACGTCTATCCAGACGCGAATCCACTGCACAAGGATGTCTACGTCGAGATTGACTACATGAAGAGCTACTCGCTTCCTGATGAGGAGCGGGCGCTAATCAAGTCCAAGTTCGCCGACGCACCGGTGTCGAATCCGAATGGAACGAACGGAATCGACCTCCATCTCATTAGGAGTGAGCAGGTTCCCTACACTCGTACGCTTGGAGGTATGCAGACAGACGAATACGAAAAAAAGTATTTTGACCACAACGGGCAAGCATACCATTACGCGATTTTGGTTGACCGGAGTTCACTCTCAGGGTCTGTCGATGGTGGCGGCGCTGTGGGTATAATGCACGTTTCGGGGACCGTCGACGACACACGCATGGGGACCACGTTCATACACGAACTTGGGCACTCGTTAGGTCTGGTACCTGATGTATACAATGGCATTGACAGTACCGACGTTCCGTTCGACGAATACCCGAGTGTATTGAACTACAACTCTCCCTCGGATCACTATAGCTACTCCTCAGAAGCCGCCTCCGACGCTGGCTTCGACGACTGGGAGTATATCGAGAAGAAAATGTACACTCCACCAACTCGGCTCATGCCGGGCCCTAATGCGCTGGATCAATGCGTTGCCGTTTCGTTCGCAGGCGGAGATGGGTCCGCTAGCGATCCGTACCAGATCGAGACACTCCGCCAGCTTGAGTGCATCGGCGTCGACTCTGATGCTAATTATGAACTCGTCTCGGATATTGACGCAACGTGGCGAACTGGGTTCGACCCGACACTACGGTTCTCCGGAACTCTCGATGGAAACGGCCACACAGTTCGTGGACTTACTGTCCATCGGTCGGGCAGCGCCGGTGGGGTCGTCAAGACACTCAATGGCGGAACGATCAAGCGACTCCACCTCCGCAATGTCTCCGTCCGTGGACAGGACAATGTCGGGGGCGTAGCCAGCACCTCAAGTGGCACGATCACGCAGGTCACTGTTACAGGGAGTGTTCGCGGAGAGCGGCGTGTTGGCGGTGTCGCTGGCGTTGTTGCCGAGCCGAATGCCAACTACCGGGTTGGCGAGATATCCGCCGTCGAAGTGAATGCCACAGTTGTTGGTGAATACAACGTTGGCGGTCTCGCCGGCAACAGTATTGGAAATCTGACAAACTCAGCAGTCTTTGGTAGCGTCCGTGGCGAATCGGAAGTCGGCGGACTGGTCGGAACGAACTATGCACCCGGTCGGGTCGCTTCCTCGTTTAGTGCCGCGACTGTTAGCGGCGAAGAGCGTGTGGGTGGCGCTGTCGGTCGAAACTACGAGAATGGCCCGGTTGAGGATGTCTACTGGAACGCTGACGCCGCTGGTCAGTCAGCGTCGGCCGGCAGCCCCACGTCAAACGGGCTTTCCGCAGACGAGATGACTGGAGAAGCCGCCACAGAGAATATGTCTGGATTCGATTTTGGCGGGCCATGGGTTACAACCGACGACTATCCCGTGCCTGACTGGCTATCTGAACGGGTCACACCGGAGATGCATACTAGCCCGTTTTGAACTTACTCGCACCGTCGTGGGACCTGCATCAGACAAGACCCAGCGCGGGGTCATGCTCTCTCAGGAGTTCATCTCGGTCATCGCGACCCATGCGAAACACACACAATTGGGAAGAAGTAGAGATATCGCTACCCGGCTCGAGCCGTCGCCACGACGTGTTGATGCCCGTTCTGGGCGGGCGTCGGCTGCAACGTCAACCCGGCCAGCGCCAGCTCTCGGAGGACCTCAGGCGGGACACCGCTGGTCCGCAGCACAGCGTCGAGCGTCCAGGCGTCGTATTCCGAGCGGACGGGTGGCGTCGTCTCCACCAGAACGGTCGGCACGGTTTCACGGAGGGTGCGGACAGCATGCTGGACGCGCTTCCGGTTCTCGACCATGCAGCGGACTGAGCTCACGCCTCAACACCTTGGACAAGATCGCCGACGAGCAACCTACCGACGTGCGGGCCAACATCCCAGCCACGCTCCCCACGCGTGTATTCACACCACTCCGAGAGCGTCTCGAATGATGTCTCTGCCAGCTCAACTTTCTCTGCCTCACCGTCAGCCGCCACAACAGCCACGGCAAACTCGTAGCTATCCCAGTAATGCGCTGCCCCCTCGCCGTCGACGCCGAGAAACAGCGGTCGGCCTTGGGTGAGTAGTTCGCGAGCGGGGCGCTCAGTACAGACCAAGCATCGACTACTCACAGGTGACCGGTATGAGGCAGGACGTTTCTATGTATAGGCTGGTATATGAAGTGAAATGATACTACCGGTGGGTTCAGCATCGTTAAATTGGATATCGCCATCCAATCGAGACATGATTCGTTTGACTAACCACAGCCCCATCCCACTGCTGTGTGTCAACGAATCGAT
>ENA-ORDC01001419-ORDC01001419.1-marine-metagenome-genome-assembly--contig:-NODE-1419-length-17846-cov-2.911869_pt1 | contig 17846 bp, 21 predicted proteins | sample MGYA00237783_ERZ508515 | MGnify/ENA primary metagenome ERZ508515 (study PRJEB26186, sample SAMN06268792) | marine metagenome | isolation source: Eden Landing Ponds, San Francisco, CA, USA | place... | reverse complement strand
GAGTACCGGATGCACGTCCAGCCCGCCGTCCGGGCGATGCGCGAACTCGTCGCCGACGGCTTCATCGGCGACGTGACCCACGTCCACGGCAACATGTCTCAGCCGATGCTGGACATCAATCCCAACCCCGACCAGTGGCGGCTCAACCCCGACCTGGCCGGCCCCGGCGCCTCCGTCACCGACCTGGGCGTCTACTCTATCAACACGACGCGCTTTGTCATCGACCGCGACCCGGTCGCCGTCACGGCCGTCGACTGGAGCGGCTCCGAGGGCTTCGAGGACGTCCCCGACGAGCGGGCCGCCTTCACCGTCGAGTTCGAAGATGGCGTGCTCGCGGCCTGTACCGCCAGCCAGAACGCCCAGGAAGCCAGCAACCTCCGCGTCATCGGCACCGAGGGCGAACTCCTGCTGGAGGACGCCTTCCTCAGCGGCGAGCGGAAGCTGACGATCACTCGCGACGAGACGACGATCACCACCGAGTTCGACCAGGTCGAGGAGACCAAGCGGTCGCTCGGGTACTTCGGTGACCACGTCCTGACGGACACCCCCATCTACGGCGACGGCGACCACGGGCTCGTCGACCAGCACGCCATCGATTCCGTCTACGAGGCCGCCGAGAAGGGCGAACGCGTCGAACTGTAGCTCGACACTGACGGTCGACTGTCGACTCTTTTCGCGGTTCACCGTCTTCGAGAAGCGTCAGCGGAAGCGGGAGTCGCCGGGTCGCCCCGGCAGTCCCGCAGTGTCAGAGGCATCCCCCTCCCTGGCAGAAGGGGGGCGGCGCAGACCGGCGGACGGCCGCTCGGAGGGCAGCGGGGACCGGCGGACCGGCGCAACCGTCGGCCGCCCTGCGCCCAGTTACTGCTTGGGGACACCGGTTGGTAACTACTATCCAGATACTATCGATACTATCTGAACTACTGCCGTTTCGATAACTATCAATACTATCTGGCGGCCCGGTCGCCGGGCTGCGCCGGCAGTGCGTTCATCCCGCCCGGGAGCGTACGCGAGGTATGCGACGAAAGACACTCGCGGCCGGAGCCGTCGTCCTCGCCGGGGTCGGTCTCCTCGGCCGTCGGTATCTCCAGGACCGGGCGACGCCGCGCGTCCCGTACGAGACGGTCTCGCGAGTCGGCGACGTCGAAGTCCGCAGATACCCCCAGACCGTGCTCGTCGAGACCACGGCGTCGAGCGAGGGTGCCGCGTTCCGCCGGCTGTTCGAGTACATCTCGGGCGCGAACGAGAGCGGGACCGAACTGTCGATGACCGCTCCCGTCGAGAGCGCGACGGAGCCCGGGCCGGGCGAAGCCGTCCCGATGACGGCGCCGGTCGAGTCCGAACGCGTCGCCGGTGACGACTCGGCCGAGGCCGGCGACCGGCGACCCGTCCGGATGGCGTTCTACCTGCCCGCGACGTACGACTCCGAGTCCGCCCCGCGACCGACCGACGACGCCGTCTCCCTCGTCGCGCGGCCGGGTCGGACGCTCGCCGTGCTTCCCTTCTCGTGGTGGGCCACCGACGGCCGCGTCGAACGCAAGGCGGAGGATCTGCGCGCGACGCTGGCCGGGGCCGACGAGTCGTTCGAGACCGTCGGCGACCCCGTCCTCATGCGCTACGAGGGGCCGTTCGTGCCGCCGTTCCTCCGGACCAACGAGGTCGCGGTCCCGCTTCGGCGGACGGAGTCGGTCTGAGCCGGCCCGCCTCTCGAATAGACCGTGAGAGACGCCGCTCCCGTGAGGACACGGCGACGGGCATTCGCGGCGGGGGCGCCGCCGAGCGCGCTAGTCCCGCAGTTTGTGCCGGAAGGCGTGGAGAACGTTCCGACCGGTGTCGGTGAGCAGGATCTGTTTCTGTCGGCCGACGGTCTCGACGGCGATGTAGCCGTCCTCGACCAGCGGGTCGACGACGTTGGCGTTCAGCAGCGCGAACTTCGCCTTGTCGTTGGCGGGGTTGGCGTCGACCATGAAGGATAGCTCCTCGGACTCGGCGAACTCGATGAGGTCCGACTTCTTGGCGGTGTAGGCGTCGGTGTTGCGTTCGTCCAGATAGTCGAGGATCGCCACCTGGTCGTGGGAGACGGCCTCGATGGGGTAGGAGGGGAGCACTTCGTCCTCGCGCATCCCCCGGGTCCGGGGGTGTTCGTCGAGATCGGGGACGTGTTCCTCGACGTGGACGTAGTAGGCGGTCGCGTCGGTGGCCATGCAGGCGATGGCGCTGCCGATGGCCGCGAGTTTGCCAGCGCTCGAGACGTTGACGCGGACGACGTCGTCGACGTGGTCGGCGGCGACGGTCGTCACGACCGCCAGCACGTCGTACAGGTCCGAGAGGTCGGCCTCGCGGAACCGAACCGTCCGGCCGTCGCTCTCCAGCGCTTCGAGCAGCGCCTGCTGGTAGGGCGTCAGCCCGCGGTCGCCAGCGTTCCCGTCCAGCAGGTAGACGACGTCGGCGTCGTGTTTGCGGATCGGCGAGAGGATCCGGTCGTGCTCGTACCCCAGCGGCACGACGTGGACCTCGTCGATGGTGCGCATACCCGTGGGCGCGGCCGCGACCGTCGAGAGCGTTTCGGTGGGACGCGACCGCCGACGAGACGGCGACTATATAGTGATCATAGCGGTCTTTAACCCGGTCTGTCCCGCCCGTGATCAGACGCATGCCCTCCATGAGTCGACGCGCGGTCCTTGCGGGGTCGAGCGCGGTCCTGTTCGCCACCAGCGGCTGCGCCTCCCGTGAGTCCTCCTCGACCCCCGCTCACTGGGTGACCGTCTACCTCGGCGAGCGCGAGGAGACCCACAGCGTCACGGTCACGGTCCAGAACGGAAGCGACGAAGCCGTCTTCGAGAAGCAGTATCGGCTCTCGGACGGCAACGAGGCCGACGAGCACGCTCCGTTCGAGGAGTCGACGGAGCCCGAGACGGTCGTCGTGACCGTCGACGGGACCCGGTTCGAGCGCGACTGGCCGGCCTTCGAACAGCCCGGATTCCCCTGCGAAGACCCGAACTACGCGGGTGTCGAGGTCTGGGTCGAGAACGGGGCGGACGGCGAGCCGTCGATCCGGATGGAGTCGGACTGTCAGCACGTCACGATGGAATCGGCGACCGACCGCTGACGCGGCGACCCGTCGCCGAACCGGACCCGCGGCCTTATGTGGACGCACGCACGTCCGTTCGGACATGGACAGCGTCACCGATCCGGAGTCGCTGCGCGACCACGACGGGGTCGAGTTCAGCGAGCAGACGGTCGTCGTCGACGACGAGGAGTTCGAGACCGCCACGGAGGGCGCCGAGTCCCAGGCGGGGATGGTCGTCGTCGGCGTCACGAACGACGACGGCGAGATCCTGCTGGTCGACTCCGAGTGGGTCGACGGCTGGGTGCCGCCAAACGGGCCGGTCGGCACTGACGAGGACTGGGCGGCCGCCGCCGACCGCTGGTCCGAGGACCAGCTCGGCTTCCCCGTCGCCGTCGGCGACCCGGAGTTCGTCGTCCGCACCGAAACCCAACCGGAGAGCGGCGACAGCTCGGTCGTCGGCTACACCGTCGGCTTCACGGCGTCGCTGCTGCCGATGATGGAAGCCTCCGACGCGGTCGCCGGGATCGGTGCGGGCGGAGTACCGCCGAACGCCGGACCCGGTGGCGAACCAACGGCCCCGGACGCCGGCCCAAGTGGCGGAGCCGGTCCCGGCGCCGCCGGCGGTCCAACCCCGGGGAACGGTGGCCAACAGCAGCCGGAGGTGGAGTGGTTCGGCGAGGTGCCCCCTGGCGTGGCGCCGAGCCACGAGGGTAACGTCAGGGTCTTCCTGGACGCGGCCGACGAGGTCTAGACCCCGTCGAAGAAGTCGGGTCGAAGCGTCGCCGCGTCCCGGCTACGCGGGGTCGAACAGCGTCTCGCCGTCGACCATGTGCTCCTCGACCGTGTCCAGATCGAGCGTCACGCCCAGCCCGGGCTCTTCGGGGATCTCCATGTAGCCGTCCTCGATGAGGCCGTCCTCCTCGACGAGGTCCTCCCACCAGCCGAGCTCGTAGGAGTGGTACTCGACGGCCAGGGAGTTGGGGACGCTCGCGCCGACGTGGGCGCTGGCGATCGTCCCGACGGGCGAGGAGACGTTGTGCATCGCGACGGGGACGTAGTACTGGTTGGCCACGTCGGCGATCTTTCGAGTTTCGCGCATGCCGCCGATCTTCGGCATGTCCGGCGCGACGATGTCGACGGCCTGCTCCTCGATGAGCCGGCGGTGCTCGGTGACGCGGTAGCGGTTCTCGCCGACGGTGATCGGCGTCGTCGTCGAGTCGGTCACCGTCTCCTGCACTTCGAGGTTCTCCGGCGGGACCGGGTCTTCGAGCCACCACACGTCGTAGTCGTCGATGGCCTCGGCCAGTCGCTCGGCGGAGTTGCCCGAGAACGTCCAGTGGCAGTCGAAGGCCACGTCCGCGCGGTCCTTGACGCGCTCGGTCACTTTCTCGACGATCTCGGCCTTGTGGCGGATCTCGCCGGGCCGGAGGTGGCGGTTGGCGCGGTCCTTCTCGTGGCCCGAGGGGACGTCGAGGTCGAACTTCAGGGCGTCGTAGCCCAGCTCCTCGACGACGCGCTCGGCCTCGTCGGCGCAGGCGTCGGGGTCGGCCTCCGCCTCGGTGTGGCAGTCGCAGTAGACGCGCATCCGGTCGCGGTACTTGCCGCCGAGCAGCTGGTAGGCGGGCGCGTCGAGGATCTGTCCCGCCAGGTCGTGCAGGGCGACGTCGATGCCGGAGACCGCGGAGACGGTGACTCCCTCGACGGAGCCCTCGCCGGACATCTTCTGGATCAGGTGTTCGTAAAGCCGGTCGATGTCCAGCGGATTTTCGCCGATGACGAACGGCGCCATGCGTTCGATGAGTTCGGGGATGCCGGCGCCCCAGTACGCCTCACCGGTGCCGACCAGTCCCGCGTCGGTGTAGACGCGGACGAGTGTCCACGGGAAGTTACCGTCGACCATCGTCGTCTGTACGTCCGTTATTTCGACATCTCGGCCGCCACCGCGCTTGGCGGTGGTTCCCATCGTCTCGGCGGACAGTTCGCGCATCGTGTACTCGGCGTTCGGGTCGTGCAGGTCCCGGTAGTCGCGTCCCATGGCCGCGGCTACTCCGGGCGGGCACTAAAGTTCCGCCGAAACGGACGCGCTCCGTTCGGCTCTGAGAAACAGCCTTTGATTGCGGTTACTCGGTTCGGTCAGCCTTGCAGGCGTCAGAACAGAAGTGCGTCGTCGTGACTTCGCCGTCCTCGATCCGCGTGGTGACGCGGTGGCTGGGGTCCTGTACGATGGGGTCGCCGCAGACGGCACACCGGGGCGCCTCCTCCTCGGAGACATCCTCGCCGAGATCAGATGTGGGGTCGACCATTACGAGTGGGGTAGACACCCACCCACTTAATCGCATACATCGACACCGAGCGCTCGCCGGCGCCGCGAACGGGTTCGGCCGCCGCCGTCTACCGGTCGCGGGTCACGCTCTCGCCGGGCCTGGTCGTCGCGCCGGCGTCCAGCCGGACGCCGGGGTTGATGCTCGTGTTGATCGCCGTTTTGACGCCGTCGCCGGCGACGACGCCGAACTTCCGGCGGCCGGTCGATAGCCGGTCGCCCTTGACTGTGAACTTCACGTCGGCGCCGTCGTGGCGGAGGTTGCCCACCTGTGTCCCCGCCCCGAGGTTCACGTCGCGGCCGAGCACGCTGTCGCCGACGTAGGAGAGATGCGGGACGTGGCTCCCAGCCATGACGACGCTGTTCTTAATTTCGACGCCGTTGCCGACGTGAGTGCCCTCGTCCAGCAGCGTCGCGCCGCGGACGTAGGCGTTGGGCCCGACTTCGGCGCCCGAGCGGACCAGCGCCGGCCCCTCGACGACGACGCCGGCGTCGACGGTCGCGCCCGCCTCGACCACCACGTCGCCGCGCAACTCGGCGTCCTCGTGGACCTCGCCGTGAATATCGCGGTCGAGTTCGCCGAGCTTCCACTCGTTCGCTTCCAGCAGCTCCCAGGGGCGACCGCAGCCGAGCCAGCGCTCGACGGCGACCGTCCCCACGGACCGCTCGTCGATGACGCGGGCGAGGACGTCGGTGATCTCGCGTTCGCCGCGCTCGCTCATCGGAACGTCGAGCCACTCGCGAGCCTCCGCGGGGAAGCGGTAGGCACCGACGTTGACCAGGTCCGTCGGCGGGTCGGCGGGCTTTTCGACGATACCGGTGACGACGCCGTCGTCGAGTTCGAACACGCCGTAGCTGGTCGGGTCGTCGACGCGGTAGGTGCCGACGGTCGGCCCGTCGGCGCCCAGCAGGGCCGTGACGCTCTCGCGGTCGTAGAGGTCGTCGCCGTTGAGGACGGCGAAGGGGCCATCGAGGTACTCGCTCGCGCAGTCGACGGCGTGGGCGGTCCCCAGCTGTTCCGCCTGGACGGCGTACTCGACGGGAACGCCCCGGTACCGGTCGCCGAAGTACGACCGGACCGCGTCGGCCTCGTAGCCGACGACGAGGATCAGTTCCGAGGCGCCGCCGTCGACGGCCGCGTCGGCGGCGTGGGCGACCAGCGGCCTGTCGGCGACGGGCAACATGGGCTTCGGTAACGACTCCGTCAGCGGGCGCATCCGCGTCCCCTCTCCGGCCGCCAGCAGCACTACTTGCATACTCCGGCGGAGAGGCGCGCATCCCAAAGAGGTATCGCTACGTTAGGCGCTAGCGTTTCACACAACTGGGCGCGGTCCCGTGGTTGCTGGCCCACGGTACCGCGACACATACTTAGCCGCGCCGAGCGTAGTTCCACCGGGGCAACCGATGTCCGAAACCGACGGAAGTCCGAACGGGGGAGCGAGCCGGCTGCCGGATGCGGTCGTCGCGGACCTGCTCGAAGACGAACGCCGCGAGCGGCTGCTGGCGGTGCTGGTGGCGGCCGGCGAGCCGCTGGCGGTGGCGGACCTCGCACGCCGGGTCGGGGCTCGCGAGCGCGGGTCGACGCCGGGGGCGGACGAGGCGACGGTCGACGAGATCCGGCGTGACCTCTACCGGAGACACCTGCCGAAGCTCACGGCGACCGGGGTGGTCGCCTACGACTCACAGGTCGATCGGGTGCGACTGACGACCGACGACCCGCGGCTGACCGAGCGGCCGGACGACGGGTCGGCCGGGTCCTAAGGAAAGACCAATACCGACAGCGGCCGAACGGCGGGGTACAGTGACCAACACGCAGGTTACCCACATCCAGATCGACAACTACGGCCCGTGGACGGTCACGCCCGAGCCCCGCCGAGAGGTCGACCTGCAGACGCTACAGTCGCGGCTGTACGCCGACCTCTCGCAGCTGGTCGGCAACCGCGGCGGCTACGTCTTCTTCTCGCGGTTCGACAACATGATCGCCGTCACGAACGGTCTCGATATGACCGACCACGAACTCATCCAGGAGTCGGTCGGCAACCGCTATCCGGTGTCGACGAGCCTGAGCGTCGCGACCGGGACCACGCCCGCCGAGGCGCTGGGCACGGCCACCGAGGCGCTACAGGAGGCCGGCAGCGCACAGGACAAGGGCCGCCGGGAGATCCTGAAAGGCCGCGCCGTCGGCGAGGAGTTCCGCACCGACGACGACGTCCAGATCGCCCACTTCGACGTCAACGACGCCACCGGGAAGTACACGGACGAGCTCAACGAGTTCGACACGTTCATCCACATCGAGCAGGGCTACGCCTCGCTGATGCGGTACATGCGTGAGGCCCACGACTCGCTGTCCTTCTTCGTCGGCGGCGACAACGTCATCGCGGTCTGTCCGGACTTAGACGCCGCGGACTACCGCGACGCCATCGACCACGTCCACGACGAGGTCGACGTCGAGCTCAAGGTCGGCGCCGGCCGCGGCGAGCGCGCGCAGGATGCGGGGATGGCCGCCAAACACGCCCTGGAGGACTGCCGGGCGACCGGCGACGACGTCCGACTGGCCTGGCTGGACGACTGACGGCCCCGCCGCAGCGGACGCGACATCCCTCGAAGTAGGCCGTCTGGCGTCTTAAGCGTGGCGTGGGTACACTTTAGACGGTGTGTGTGAAAGGTCCGCACATGAACGGAGACGTGACCGTCCGAGAGGTCATGGACCGGGAGTTCGTCGGCGCCAGCGAGTCGGACGGGCTGGCCGAGACCGTCGAGTTGATGCTCGAAGAGGGGAGCGACAGCGTCGTCGTCCTGCGCGGGAGCGAGCCGGTCGGCGTGCTGACCGAACGGGACGCGCTCGCTGCGTTCGTCGACGGCGACGCCGGCGACCGCTCGGTCGGCGAGGCGATGACCGAATCGGTGCCGACGGTCTCGCCGGCGGTGACCATCAGCGAGGCGGCCGACGAGATGTCCGCGAACACGACCAAGCGGCTGCTGGTCTCCGACGGTACGGAGCCGCTGGGCGTGCTCACCGAACACGACCTGATCACGACCTCGCCGTTCGCGCCGACCGCCGACGCGACGGCCGCGGCCGCCGAGGACCGCCCGGTCGCCGGCGTCACCGCCGGTCGAGGGGAGGCCGCGGCCGACGCCGACCCGCGGACCGGCTTCGACGACCAGTCGGTCTGTGAGGCCTGCGGCTCGCTGGCGCGGGACCTCTCGCCGTTCAACGGCCAGTTGCTCTGTGGGGACTGCCGAGACATCTGACGGGGTGACACGGCGATGCGGTCCGGCGGTCACTCCGGCGGGCGGCCGCCCCGGTGGGAAAGCCTTTGTCCGTCGGGTGAGTGTCGGCGACCGAATGGAGATCGAACACGCGGTCGTGGGCGACGCCGAGGCGCTGGCCGACCACTGGGTCGCGCTAGCGGCCGAGCAGACCCAGTATGCCTCGCACGCCCTCGCCGAGAAAAACCGCGAGCGCGTCCGCGAGGAGATCCCCCGCCACGCCGTCACCGACCGCTTACTGGTCGCCCGCGAAGAGGGGATCCTCGGGTTCGTCATGGTCACCGTCGACCGCGGCAGCTACGAGATGGACGTCACCCAGGGTATCGTCGAGAACATCTACGTCGCCCCGGATGCCCGCGACCAGGGCGTCGGCAGTCGGCTGTTGGCGGCCGCCGAGCAGCGACTGGCGTCGCTGGGCGTCGACACCGTCGTCTTAGAGGCGATGGCCGACAACGACGACGCCCGCCGGTTCTACCGCCGCCACGGCTACGACGCCTATCGAGTCCAGCTAGAGAAAGCGCTGGAAAGCGATAATCACTCAAAGGAGTAGGGGCTACGTCCGACTGCGCCAGGGGAGCTTGGGCGGTTCAAGCACTCGACTTGTAATCGAGACTCCCGGGGTTCAAATCCCTGCCCTGGCTTCTCCCCGGTTTTCCGTTCCTCAGAAGACGACGACGGTCAGCTACTGTCTTTCAGCGGATTGTACGTGCCGTTGATGTCCCAGTCGTGGAGGCAGTGAGGGTCGCCGACGACGCGGTCGCCGTCCTCGTCGGTGGCGATCGTCCAGGCGCCGCGCTCGTCGTCCCAGACGTCACGTCGGCCACATCGCTCGCATTCGCGCGCTTCGGGCGGAGTGACTGCGTTCATACCCGCCCCTCTGTGGCGATGGGTAATTAATCTCGTGGCCTGGCGCCGGCGCCGCCACTCCGCGGACCGACCGCCACTGGTCCGAAAACCGATCGAACGATCGGTTGCTGAGAATCGCTATAAACACCTAGTACATCCTTGAAGACAACGCTTATTCGAACAAACGGTCACCATTCGAGCATGCTGGAAAAAGATCCATACACGCCGACGGAATCCCGATACGAATGTCGGGACTGCCTCGAACACGTCACCAGCGAGGACCGACTCGAAGAGTGTCCGGAGTGTGGCGGTCGGATGCACAACGTCGCCGTTCCGCGGGAGTGACGCTCGGGGCGGCCGGGTCGGTAGTCTTCGAGCCAGCGGTGCCGGGCGGTGGTGTCGGCAGTGGTGGGGAGGTTAGTCGCCGAAGTCCGGGACGTCGTCCGGCGGCTCGTAGTCGGCCTCCCAGTCGATGTACTCCTCTTTGAGCACGTCGCAAACGGTCTGGCCGAACTCCGTGAGGCCGGCGTTGATCGTCGAGACGGTGCCCCACGAGTCCAATCCGGGGTGGATGTCGCGCTCGCGCCAGTCCTCGGGGATGCCCGGCGCGTGGTAGCCCACTCGGTCGGCGAAGTCGTCCCAGAAGAAGTCGAAGCGGTCGAACAGGTCCAGGTCGGTGACGACCGCGAAGGTCTCCTCGTCCATACCGGTGTCGGCGGCCCACTCCTCGAAGGCCCGTTCCCAGGCGCCCTCGCGGAGGAATTCGCCGAGTTCCTCGCGGCGATACTCCTCGACGGACACGTTCACGTCGTCGTAGTCGTCGACGCCCATGTCGGGTTCGAGTTCGGGCGGCGCGGGCGGGTCCACGTCGAGTGTCATGGCTCGACGTAGGGGGACTGGGCGCATAAATGGTCCCGTAGCGAGCGGCCGGAGGGCTCGACCGCAGACGCTATCGCTTGTCGTCGCCGTTGAGCGCTTCCGTCCGGAGGCGTTCGCCCCGGTCGGTCGCGGTGGTGAGGTCGGGCACCTCGACGGGCTGGCGGTCGTCGTCGATGGCGACGTAGACGGAGTAGGATTCGGTCGTCAGCTCCTGGTCCCCGGTGTGGGGGTCCTCGCGGAAGACGCGCAGGCGGACCGAGATGGAGGTCGTCCCCGTCTCGTAGACATAGGCTTCGACGACGGCGGTGTCGCCGATGGGGATGGGTCGCTTGAAGTTCACCTGGTCCATGCGGGCGGTGACGCAGTTGCGGCCGGCGAAGCGCATCGCCGACAGCGCGCCGACTTCGTCCATCCACTTCAGGACGTTCCCGCCGTGGGTCGTCCCGAGCGCGTTGGCGTGGTTCGGGTTGACCATCCAGCGGTTCTCGATGAACGTCTCGACCAGATCAGGCATTGCCGGCCGTTGGGTGACTCCCGGTTTACCTCTGACCATCTCCGCTCCGTCCTCCGGTCGTCGTCTCTCCGTCGGCCGGCCTCCCCGACGGTCGGGTCGCTCGGGGGAAGCGTGGGGATTTATACTCCACGGCGGCCGGTGAGAGCGTATGGACAGTGCAGACGTCGCCATCGTCGGCGGGGGACCCGCCGGCACGTCGGCGGCCTGGGCGGCCGCCCGCGAAGGGGCCGACGCCCTCGTCGTCGAGAAGGGCGTGCCACGCTCGGACCGCGAGCGCCTCGGCCCGGACTCGACAGACGCCGCCGGCATGCTCGATTACTGGGTCGACATCATGGACGTCGACCCCGCGGCGATCCCCGACGACGTGATCCTGAGCACGCTCGACGGCGCGGAGTTCATCGGTCCCAACGAGTCGGTGACGCTCGAATCCACCGGTATCGACTCCTCCTACGACCACTTCGGCTTCGCCTTCCACCGCGCGAAGTTCGACGACTGGCTGCGCGACCGCGCCGAAGCCGCCGGCGGCACCTACCGCGTCGGCACCAGCGTCACGACCGTCGACACCGACCTCGAACGGGACCCGCGCCACCGGCTCGAACTCGCCGACGGCACCGAGGTCGGCGCCGACTACCTCATCCTGGCCGACGGCCCCCAGCGGACGGTCACGACCGGCGTCCTCGACCAGTTCCTCCCCGGCTCGCGGTCGGTCTCGGACGTCCTCTCGCCCGACGGGGCCAACCACATCGCCTACCAGGAACACCGCCGCATTCCCGAGGAGCTGTTCGACCCCGACCACATCAAGTTCTGGTGGGGCGTCATCCCCGGCCACACCGCCTACCCGTGGATCTTCCCGAACGACGACAACGTCGCTCGCGTGGGCCTGACGATGCCCATCGGGATGGATCTCGACGACGTCGAGGAGCCCGCGTCCTACGCGCTGCTGGACGCCGAGGACGAGTCGATCCCATCTGGTGCCGTCTACCTGCGGCGACTGCTCGAACGGGAGTACCCGGGCTACGATCTGGAGGACTTCCCGCTGGTCGAGGACCGCGGCAAGCAGAAGGGGACGGAGGCGTATCCGATCTCCTCGACGCGGCCGATCGACTCGCCGACCGCCGCCGGGATCGCGGTCGTCGGCGGCGCGATGGGGTCGACCTCGGCGTTCCACGAGGGCGGCGACCACGTGGCCGTCCGCACCGGCGCGCTCGCGGGCGAACTCGCCGCCAACGACCGGCTGCTCGCGTACAACGGCCGCTGGAAGAAGGCCATCGGCGACGAGATCCTGCGCAACGCCACCTTCGCCGACCTGGTCCGCGACTGGAAACCCGACGACTGGGACCGCGTCTTCGCCGCCACCAGGCAGATGCAGTCGAAGGGCGGCTACGACTGGCTCGGCGCCCTCCGCTCGGGCCCGACCGCCCTGCGGATCGTCGCCGACTACAAGTGGACCAAACGCGGCTTTGCCGGCGGGAAGTACGTCCAGATACGTCAGGACGAGTACGAGGTCTGAACGCCGTTTCGGCGTCGGCCCCGATGAGGCGAACGTTCTTGAGTAAGGACGAGGTAGCCATAGTAAGACGATGGCGATAACGGAAGACGCAACGGTCACGAGTAAGGGGCAGGTCACGATCCCCAAAGAGATCCGCGAGCGCTTCGATTTAGAGGAGGGGACGGTCGTCGAGTTCGTGGTAGACGACGAGGGGAACGTGACGGTTCGGCCGAAGAAACCGGCGATGGAACGGCTTCGCGAGGTTCGAGACGCGCTCTCGAAACACGACGTCGACGTCGAGGAGATGCGTCGGGAGTCCAAACGAGCGTGGAGTTCTCACGGCGGCGCCGAGGACGCGTGATCTTTCTCGACTCCTGGGTGTGGCTGGAGTTCGTCTTCGACGGCGACCGCGCCGACGACGCCGAATCGACTATCGAGCGTGCGAACTCGGCCGAGGAAGGTGGACTCGTGACGCCGACCGTGGTCGCCGAAGTCTCGTATCGGATCCGGAGCGTCGAAGGCGAGGCCACGGCGGCCGAGGCCGTGCGTGCCATCGACGATTACGAACACGTCGAGAGTCTGCCGATCGTCGACGAGATCGGCGAGTACGCGGCGGAACTACGCTGGAAGTACTACGAGCCCGGCGAGAGAGAACTGTCGTACGCCGACGCGATACACCTCGCGGCCGCCGCCGTACACGACGACTGTCACACGCTGTACACCGGCGACCCGGACTTCGACGGCGTCGACGAAGTAGAGACGGTCGTTCTGTAAGGCCAGTCCGACGCCGCCGCTATTCCCCGTCGGGGAACTCGACGGAGTGCCGAAGCGTCCCGACGCCCTCGACCTCTATCTCGACGGTATCGCCGTCGGAGAGCGGGCCGACGCCCTCGGGCGTCCCGGTGGCGATCACGTCGCCCGGTTCCAGGGTCATGTAGGTCGTTATCTCCTCGATCAGTTCGGGGATCGAGAAGATCATCCGGTCGATGGTCGAGGACTGGCGCGTCTCGCCGTTGACCCGCGATTCGATGGTCGCGTCCGGCGAGAGGTGTTCGGGGGTGGCGATGACGGGGCCGATGGGGGCGGCGCCGTCGAAGGACTTGCCGCGGACCCAGTTCTGCTCGCGGTCCTGGTCGTCGCGGTTGGAGAGGTCGTTGAGACAGGTGTAGCCGGCGATGACGTCCTCGGCGACGCTGGCGCTCACGTCCTTGCACTGCTCGCCGATGACGACGCCGAGTTCGGCCTCGTAGTCGATGCGCTGCTTGTCGGCGGGGACGGTGACGGTGCTGCCGTGGGTGGCGACGGTGTTGGGCGTCTTCAGAAAGAGCAGCGGCCGGTCGGGCACCTCCTCGTCGCGCTCGTCGGCGTGGTCGGCGTAGTTGCGGCCGACGGCGACGATCTTCGTGGGTTCGCAGGGCGCGAGGATGTCGACCTCCTCAGGGTCGAACGTCTCGTCGCCGAAGGCGATGCGTCCGTACGGCCCCGCGGCGGCGGTGACGACCTCCTCCCCCTCGACCTCGGTCCACCGGCCCCCGCGGACCTTCCCGGCGGAATCGCGAAAGCGGACGCGTCTCATGGCACGGTCATCTCGGCGACGCCTGATAAGCGTTTTCAGGGGCCCGGCGACGCGCCTGACCGAACGGCTTTTGAAAGCCGGCACAGTAGCCCCGGCCGATGGACCTGCTCGTGGTCGGCGCCGGCGAGATGGGGCGGTGGTTCGCCCGCACGCTCGCCGACGGACTCGCCGAACCCCCGACCGTCGCGTTCGCGGACCGAGACGCCCAGACCGCCAGCGCCGCCGCCGTCGGAGACAGCGGGGACTCCGACGACGGCGCCAGCGACGAGAGCGTCGACGCGCGAGCGGTCGCCACGGACACCGACGAGCGGTTCGACATCGTCGCCTTCGCCGTGCCGATCCCCGCGGTCGCCGACGCGATCGGGACACACGCCAACCGCGCCGAGCGGGCGCTTGTCGACCTCTCCGGGGAGATGCGCGACTCCGTCGCCGCGATGGCCGCGGCCGCTCCCGACTGCGAACGGGTCAGCCTCCACCCGCTGTTCGCCGCCGCGAACGCACCCGGCAACGTCGCGGTCGCACCCGACGAACCCGGGCCGGTCACCGACCGCGTCCGGGCGGCGCTCTCGGCAGCGGGTAACGACCTCTTCGAGACCACTCCGGCCGAACACGACCGCGCGATGGAGACCGTCCAGGCGCGAGTCCACGCCGCCGTTCTGGCCTTCGGACTGGCCGCCGAGGACGTCCGAGCGGAGTTCCAGACGCCCGTCTCCGCCGCGCTGTTCGAGACGCTGGAGACGGTGACCGGTAACGACCCGCGCGTGTACGCCGACATTCAGACGGCCTTCGACGGCGCTGAGGATGTCGCCGCGGCCGCCGCCCGTATCGCCGAGGCCGACGCCGAAGAGTTCGCGTCGCTCTACCGCGAGGCCGACGACCGCGCCAGCGCCGACGGCGACTCGGCCGCCGGTGGGGGCCAGTCATGAACGGCGACCAGCGCGAGCAGGTGCGCTCGAACGCCAAGTACCTGCGGGAGGTCCGCCCCATCGACGCCGACGAGATACACGAGTACGTCGAGGGAACGCCCCACCCCGCCGCGGTCAGGCAGGTGCTCCGGGAGTCGGCCTTCGAGCTGGGACTGATCGAGCGCGCAGACGGCCTGTTCGTCCCCGTCGCGGAGTCGCCGGTGACCGGCCCGTTCCACGGCGTCGACACCTTCCCCGAGGAGTACGGTTTCGCTCTGGAGGAACTGCTGGTCGAACGCTACGGTCCCGGCTGGCCAGAGGGCGAGGCCGGGGAGGCGCTTCGCGAGACGATCCGCGCCGTCAAGGAGGACTACCTCTACCAGCGCGACGTCGAGTACGACGCCGAGACGGCGCTTGCCTACGCGCTGGATCACCTCCCCGACTACTACGCGACGACGCAGTACGTCCTCGCCGAACTGGCCGCCGACGGGCTGGTCGGGCGGCAGCTGCGCGTCCTCGACGTCGGCGCCGGCGTCGGCGGCCCGGCGCTTGGCCTGCACGACCTGCTGCCCGAGGACGCGCTGGTCGACTACCACGCCGTCGAGCCCAGCGACGCCGCCGGGGTGTTAGAGTCGCTGCTCGAAGAGACCGACCGCAACTTCCACGCGACCGTCCACCGCGAAACCGCCGAGGAGTTCGATCCGGAGGCGCTCCTCTCAGAGGAGAACGGGAGCGGCGACGCCGCAGACTCGTCGGACGGGGACAGCCACGCCGCCGCCCCCGAGGAAGGGTTCGACCTGATACTGTTCTCGAACGTGCTGAGCGAGCTCGCAGAGCCGGCGGCGGTCGTCGAACGCTACGGCGAAGCGCTTTCGCCGGATGGGACGGTCGTCGCGACGGCGCCGGCCGACCGCAACACCGCGGTCGGGCTGCGAGAGGTCGAGCGCGCTGTCGCCGACGACGGCCCCTTCACCGTCTACGCCCCGACCGTCCGGCTGTGGCAGGGCGCGACCCCCGACGACGACTGCTGGTCGTTCGACGTGCGCCCCGATATCGAGGTGCCGGGGTTCCAGCGTCGGCTCGACGAGGCCGGCGCCGGCGACGGCGAGTTCGTCAATGTCGACGTCCAGTACGCCTACAGCCTGTTCAGGATCGACGGCCGCCGGCGGGTCGACGTCTCGCTCGACGAGGGACGGGTCGCCAAGCTCGGCAACAGCGACACCCACGTCACCAACCGGGTCGACTGCTACGCCGCGAAGCTCAGCCACGACCTCTCGGAGGGCGGTAACCCGCTGTTCCGGATCGGCGACGGCAGCCAGGGGGTCGACCACTTCGCCGTCCTGACCGACGAGTCGGCGCTCAACGCCGACCTGCTGACGGCGGGCTACGGCGACCTGCTGGCGTTCCAGAACGCGCTGGTCCTCTGGAACGACGACGAAGAGGCCTACAACCTCGTCGTCGACGGCGAGACGGTCGTCGACCGCGTCCCGGTCTGACCGGCCACCCTCACGCGTCGTCGGCGTCCGGCGACGCCGGTAGCGTGAACGAGAAGGTGGCCCCCTCACCGGGCTCGGAGTCGACCCAGATCTCGCCGCCGCGACGCTCGACGACCCGCCGACAGAGCGCGAGGCCGATCCCCGTGCCGGTGTGTTCCTCGCGGGTGTGGAGGCGGTGAAACACCTCGAAGATACGGCCGACGTCGTCGCCCTCGATACCGATACCCTCGTCGGCGACCGAGACGACCCAGTCGGACCCGTCGCGCTCCGCGTCGACGCGGATCGTCGGCGGAGCGTCGGCGCTGTACTCGATGGCGTTGTCCAGCAGGTTCTGGACGACCTGCCGGAGTGGGCAGGCTTTTGCGGCGTCGTTCCTCAGGGGGTGTATGGACGAGCCGTCGATCCTGTTGACGAACGACGACGGCATCGAGAGCCCCGGCCTCCGGGCGGTCTACGACACGCTTGAACACGTAGGTGAGGTGACGGTCGTCGCGCCCGCCGAGGACCAGAGCGCGGTCGGACGCACGCTCTCCCACGAGGTGACCGTCCGCGAGCACGACCTGGGCTACGCCATCGAGGGGACACCTGCCGACTGCACGGTCGCGGGGCTGAGTTCGCTCGTCCCCGGGGCCGACATCGTCGTCGCCGGCTGCAACGAGGGCGCCAACCTCGGCGAGTACGTCCTCGGGCGGTCGGGGACGGTCTCGGCCGCCGTCGAGGCGACGTTTTTCGACGTGCCGGCGATAGCCGTCTCGATGTACGTCCCCGTGGAACGCGACACGTCGCTGGAAGACGCCGATGTGGACTACGAGAGCTACAGCGAGGCGACGCGGGCGACCCGCTATCTCGTCGAACGCGCACACGGCTCGGGCGTCTTCGAGGAGGCCGACTACCTCAACGTCAACGCACCGGTCGCCGAGTGGGGCGCGGCCGAGATGGCGATCACCGTCCCCTCGAAGACCTACGAGATGTCCGCCCACCGGGAGGGGGACGCGGTCCACCTCCACGACGAGATCTGGGCGCGCATGGCCGAAGGCGATATCCCCGACCCCGTCGGGACGGACCGCCGCGCGGTCGTCGACGGACAGGTGAGCGTCTCGCCGCTGACCGCGCCCCACACCAGCGAGCGCCACGACTCGCTGGACGCGCTCGCCGAACGCTACGCCGAGAAGCGGCGCTGACCCCGCTCTCTCTCGGACGCCCGGTCGTCGGCCGCCCGGCGACCGCGCTGACGATAACTGTTAACAGCCGGCGCGGTGACCACTCGGCTATGGACGACGTTCTCGTCGAGCTGCTGGCGGGCAACGCCGGCCACGCGGCGGCGTTCGACGACCGTGGTCACGACGTTCTCATCTACTGTTTCCCCTGGTGGGAGTCGGCCGGCCGGCGTATCGAAATCAACGGTCTCGACCACGAGGGCGTTCTCGATCGGGAAGGCGTTGGTCGCTGGCGCGACGAGGTTCTGGCGAACCTCCCGGATCGGC
>ENA-ORDC01001417-ORDC01001417.1-marine-metagenome-genome-assembly--contig:-NODE-1417-length-17870-cov-10.435846_pt1 | contig 17870 bp, 19 predicted proteins | sample MGYA00237783_ERZ508515 | MGnify/ENA primary metagenome ERZ508515 (study PRJEB26186, sample SAMN06268792) | marine metagenome | isolation source: Eden Landing Ponds, San Francisco, CA, USA | place... | reverse complement strand
CGATAGACGTCTTTCGTCCACGTCCACGCGTTGAGGTGGTCGGGCGAGACGTAGACGATCGCGACGCCGAACCCGAACCCACCTGCGACGAACGGGAGGGCGAGTGATTCGATGCCGGTGAGGCCAGCGATGAACAGACCGACGATCGGGAAGGCGATCAGGACGCCGACGTCGCCTTCCTCGATGTTGAGGTAGGGGATGCGGCTCTCCTCACCGAACTGGTCCATGATGCGCCGTGCGGCTGCGTCTTCGTCGATGGACATGGATTGTTAGTAACCTCCAGGGTCGTTCTCGGTCCGCCGGTAGGACGGCGTCCCGCCGTCTTCGTCGCTGTTCGCGCCCCGGGCTGCAGCTTTCTGCGCCACAGCGTGTCCTGCTGCGGCCTTCGGTCCCCATCGGGCCGCGGTCGTCGCGACGCCGGCGCCGCCGATGTAGGCCCCAGCGGCGACACCGCCGACGAGGGCCGCTCCTTTCGTCGCACCACCGAGAACCTTCGCCGTCAGTGGGGTTGCGTATTTGAACGTCTTCCAGGTTAGGTAGAGTGCGATCAGCGGGAGCGATGCCGCGACTAGATACCGCAAAAACGGACTACTCGGAGCGATGGCGTTCTGAGAGTACAGCAAGTCGTATCCTTTGAACACCACCGCTGCAGGTAGAGGCAGGACCGCTAACGGGACGAATTTCTTACTGAACCCCATCGCGATATCCGAGAGCACGGGGACGTTTCCGTAGGCCAACGCGAACGCAATTGGCATCCCATACACGTAGACGTAGAGCAAGACTTCGCGAATGTAGTAGAGTGCCTCCAAAGCCCACATTGAGAGTCCTCCAATCAATGCGAATACGAGTGAAAGCCCAGGGTTTGTGATTGAGACTTCGAGCAAGTTGAGCATCGCATCGCCCAGCGAACCCAGACTCGGCATCAGGGCGATAGTGAACCCGTCCACGATGTAGAGTCCAAGAATACTGACCCAGTACCAGCTGATAATCAGAAACGCGCCGACCCAAGCTGTTTTCTTGGTGCGCCTGGCCTCGTATGCACTTCCAATATTGAATATACGGATTGTGTGACGGCCCTGAACGCACATCACGAGGAGCAGCAGCGAGATCAACATGATCTCTCCCCCTACAAGCGCGTCCTGAATTGACGGCCAAGGAGCATTACTGGGCTCTCCGAAGACGAATGCACCATCCGTCTCCGGCGTTGGTGTCCCGAACATCTCCTCGGTGAGGGTCTCATAGCCGGAACGCAGGCCGTCCATGAAGAGGCCGACAATCCAATCGACGACCTCTTTGAATCCCTCAAGGACGACGTCGATTAGATCAACCATGGTTACGCCTCACTGATGGAAATTTCGCAGTTATCGGGTTCTTGGGACGCTGAATACTGGATACTGTACGTTTTGGTGACTCGGTCTCCGCCAACTCGCGTCTCGAGTATTAGTTCAAACTCACCGGTCTTCGACTCCTCCGAACAGGACGTGCCTGCTCCAGGAACGAAGGCGAACGGCGAGCGTGAACTATAGAGCGTAATTTGCTCCCCGGGTGCGATAATGACCTGCTCGACCTCGGAGTCGGATTCCGGGTCGTAAATCCCGCTTACGTCTTCATCATCGACATAGTTCGTCCCCTCTTCGCCGGACGGATAGGGAACATCACCGATGAAGAGCAATTTTGTAACCGCATCTGGGCCAGTCCCCTGGTTTTCGAGGGTGACGAAGGCCTCCTCTTCGATTTCGCTTTCTGATCCATCCCACATCTCTTCAGGCTGGTTTCTACCGATGCCCATCTCGACGATCCCGAGGTTTGGCTGGACAGAAAGCGAGCTTTCACCAACTGTTTCCTCACCGCTGAGGGCTACTATTTCGTACTCGCCAGGAGCGTACGTTGTGCCGAGACCAAATGAGACTTGTTGGGAACCTGCAGCGACCTCCCGCTGTCCGAACAGTTCGCCGTTCGGTTGGATGAGGTTGATCTGGTCGAACTCCGAATCCGAATCGAACTGGACTATGAGTTCTGTTCCTTCAACAGTCACCTGCCGGAACACACCGGATCCGCCTTCTGGACTTGAACTACCGTTAGGATCGGTGCTTCCGTTACCATCCATACAACCGGCCACGCTCACGAGAGCGGCGCCGGCGACTGTTCGGAGGGCGGTCCGTCTACTGAGGTGGGGATTGTCCTGAGTCATGGTTTCTGTCCGAAGATGTCTTCTGGGCCGAGCATCCGCAGGAGGCGCTTGCCAGCGTAGAACATCACGAAGAACGGCAGGAGCTGCCAGCCGACCTCGAACACCAGCGCAAACCAGCCATCGATCGTCCCGAGTGGGTGCCAGCGGGCCGTCGCGGTATCACTCACGTACGCTGGGTCATGACCGAGCCACGAACCCGGATGGTACCGAGCCGTGTAGATGCCCGGTTCGTCGATGGTCACGATCGCCACCCCCGAGGTGTTAGTTTCGACACGTCGGTCAGCGATGGTGATGTACCCGGTCCGGGTGGGCCCCCCGATCGGGGAATGTCGACTATCATCGAGGGTGATCGGCGCCCCGGTTTGGGTATCGCGAAGTTCAATCCTGAATGTCGCTTGTGACTGATTCTGCTGAGTGATGTCGACAGTGAGGTTGCTGCGACGGAGCTGCCGCTCTGCGCCAGCGTCCGGAGCTACAACGGACGCATTCACACCACGGACGATGCCCGCAACCTGGAGCGCTCCCCAATCGAGAGTCTCGGATCGAACGGCGACACCGGACGACGTGGTGTACGACTGGGTGACGATATCGATGTTGATATTCTCACCGAGCGTTTCGACCGGTGGGCGGCGGCTCGTCCCCCAGATATCGATCAGTTCTGGACCCCCATGAACCGGCTCGACACGCGGACCGATGCGGGAGGGATATGCGTGCACATAAACCGGAAGCGCGGGGGATTGAACGGTCGCCGCTCCAGTCCGATTCGAGCGAACGAGAGTGTCCCAGTCCGTATTCCGGGCCGTGTAGAATCGCCAGACACCACGCACCCGTGCATTCGTGTCCTCTGTGAGGGTATACCCCTGCCACGGACGGGACTGAAAGATGGCGACGCCCATGTCGCCGTTCGGATACTTAGCGTAGTACGAGTAAACTGAGAGGTCGTAAACCTCGACCGCGATTGAATCGGAGACGTTGCGTGACTCCGTCTGGTAGGTGATTTCGATTTCTGTGCGGTTCCCCCGTTGGCGGCGAGTGGTTTTCTTCAGCCGAACCCTGATCTCGGCTTTCAGCGTGAGATTCGTAATCCGATCTTCCTCGATCTGGTAGTCGAGGGCAGGCGTGTGGTCCCCGCCATGGGTAGCGATAGGGTCTCCGTTCGCCAATAAACGGACGGCCTCGATCTCATGGTCTGTAAGTGACCATTCAACAGTCTCAGTGGTGGTGGAGCTCCCATTAGGCACACGGACGCGATAGTCAACGAAGCCACGTATCGTCCCATTCGGCGCGATATAGAGTGGGGTTTCGCCGGCTTCCAGATGGCCGCGGGTCGATGGGTGGATGGCGAAAATCGTTGCGTGGGCATCTTGGATGAAGACCCCGTCTTCAAGCTCGGCGTGCGGTGGGTGGATAGAAGTATCTGTGCCACCGGCGGTGAGATCACCGAAATCGTTGCGAGTCCATGTGGCGGCAGTCTTGGGCGGCTGTTTGAACGTAATATCGGTCCCGTTCGCTACCTGATGCACGGCCGAACGGGGGCTCCCGGAGCGCCGGCGATACTCCTGTTGAGTGCTGTAGTTGTCAGTATCGCGAGACCAGAGAGTTGCTGACTCGTTTGCGGTGAGTCCGTTACTCTCCGTCCCTGGTTCTGGCGGATCGGCTGCAACGATCCCTGTGACAAGGCTCGTTACGAGTAAACCGGCCATGAGCACGGAGCCCTCGCGGTGATTCATCGTGAGTGCCACGGAGCGTAGTGAAAGGTTACCAAGGGACCAAATTGACGCAGTCTGCGAGGGGAAGCCCCATCATCGATCCAGCGACAGTGTACAGCGGGCCCAGAACAACAAGGACCACTGCGGACTTCATCGCGGACCGCTTGTGACGTTTGATCGCCTTCTTTTGCTCCGGATTCAACGTGAACATCTCGATGAGGGAGTCCGCCTGCCAGACGATTGCGAGCCCGACGATCCCTAGCGCAGTGGTCAATTGGAAGAACCCTTCAATCATACTCGGGAGATTGTCCGCACTACAGACTGCGTTACTTTGGGCGGCGACTGGCTGGACAGCTAACAAACTCAAGATAACGATGGTGAGCACTGCCTCTCGAAGGATTCGGCGGGGCAGTGGCGGCAGTTTTTCAGCGTTACGCTCAGGGTCGGAGGGGGGTTGATCCTGTGCCATAGCGATTTAATCGTCAGCGGTATCCCCAGCCGAGGTTCGACGGGGCTGCTCGTCGACGAGCGACCGGAGATCGGCATATCGGTTGGTGTCGGTAGCTATCTCTTCGAATGTGTAGCCTTGCTCGTGGGCTCGTTCGAGGAGGTCACGGAGTTCAACGGGGTCAACACCGCGCGTCTTCATTTCCTCGCGGAGCGCACGGCGATAAAGGGCTGAGGCGTTGATGTGGTCGTTCCACATCAGGTACAGTTCATCGATTTTCTCGATGGTGACAGACCTCGTAATCATGCATGGGGGGGTATGTGTTGACACCGGTTCAGTGCCTGCACACAATAATTCGGTCGCTCAAAGGGTAATATAATTTTTGGCCAACGTGAGTGTAAGTTATTATAAAAATGAAAACATAAGTACTTGAGATGGTAAAATTATCTCTTGCTCAGATCTCCAAATGGAAGCCCAGCTGCTGGATTTGCAATTCACCTTTATACTCAATTGCGGTCATCCTCCATACCGACCTTGAGAAGTTCTCTGCGGGATTCGGGAAACTATATTCGCAGGGGTCTCTGATTCAGAGACAGCACGGGCGCAGATGATTGCACGAGTGGACGCCCCATACCTTTACGCTGTGAGAAGGCAGCGTGTAGGTAATGGGAGACTCCGATCCAATCCAGTGCCCGGTCTGTAGCTGGACTGGGGATCACGCAGACCTCACGGAATTTCGTGGTGATTCGGTCTGTCCGGTGTGTCACCAGACGCTCATTATCGAATAACGACACGGCGTTTGCCACGCCTTAGGGACAACACGCTGGTCGGAAGATGACGAGCATCCGTACGTCTCGGTGAGCTGGTGGTACACGGTGCCGGCATTAAGCCACGAAAGATCGCTATCGAGAGGGGTCGACCCAACACATAGTGGCGTACTTCTCCCAAAATGCCGGGAGAACATATCATTCAGGACCGCTAATTCGTATCTTGTCACCAAGGGTGCCAAGCGGGTAGTGCGTCCTTTTGAGACATCCGCGGAGACTACGTTCGACGCTTCAGAGTGCATCCCACAGAAATCATGAGATCCACACAATCACGGGAATTGCGGCCACGACGTCCACATTCTACGCTCCACCGGTGTCCGCAAGGATCCGATACGGAACCCACGGAATTGTTTTATACCAGCCTTCGAACATACGTTTCAATACCCTTGCATCGACGAGTCAACCTACGACGCGACCGCCAAGCTAGCCCCCAATCCACACGAGTGACGGACCTGCGCTGGAGCGCTCCCACCTCGTGCAGAATCGTGAAAGCCGTCAAGAGCTACAACCGGCAGGCCCCCCATCTGCGGCCCTCCATCCGCGCTCCGAGCAGGCAGAGCAACGCGCCTACACCAGCGCCTGGTGAGAGATGAGCGACAAGCAGACCTCGCAGTCACTCGACGCCATCCGGGAGCAGCTGGAAACCGAACTCCCGGACGGTTTGAGCATCTCGCGCCTCACCTACGAAGGCCCGGATTTGGTTATTTATACCGAGATGCCGCGGGAATTCGCCGCTACGGATGGCTTGGTCCAACGGCTCGCCCGTACTGCGAGGTCCCGGATCACAGTGCGCCCCGCAGCGGGGGCGCAGGCAAAGCCATCCGAGGCGAAGGAGACAATTCTTGACCTCATCCCCGAAGCGGCCGGGATCGACGATCTGCATTTCCATCCGGCTACCGGGGAGGTGCAAATCGAGGCCGAAAAGCCGGGGCTCGTCATCGGCCGCGGGGCAAGCACGAGTCGACAAATCACTGAGGAAACCGGCTGGACCCCCGAGGTGCTTCGCACGCCACCGATGGCTTCCACGACCGTTGACAATGTGCGGAACTTCATCATTCAGGAACGCGACGAGCGCCGGGAGTTCCTCGAACGCGTTGGCGAGGAGATCCATCGCGACACGAGTGAGGAGCCGGATTGGGTCCGGCTGACGACCCTCGGCTGTTGTCGGGAGGTCGGCCGTGCCAGCTTCATTCTCTCCACCCCCGAGACGCGGGTGCTCATCGACTGCGGTGACAAGCCAGGTGCAGAGGGCGAAGTCCCCTACCTACAGATCCCAGAGGCGAACCCCATTGCGGATCTTGATGCAGTCGTGCTGACCCACGCGCATCTCGACCACAGCGCACTGCTTCCACTGTTGTTCAAATACGGGTACGATGGCCCGGTGTACACGACCCAGCCGACACGGGATCTCATGGGCCTCCTCCAACTCGACTATCTCGACGTCGCCGCCAAAGAAGGCCGCTCCCCACCGTACGACAGCGCGATGATTCGCAAGGAAATCAAACACACCATTACAGTTGATTATGGTGACGTCACCGATATCGCGCCGGATATCAAACTCACATTCCACAACGCCGGCCACATTCTCGGGAGTGCAGTCACCCATTTCCACATCGGCAACGGCTTTCACAACGTCGTGGTCTCCGGCGACATCCACTACAGCGACACGCGGCTATTCAACGGCGCTGTGAACGAGTTCCCGCGGGCTGAAACACTGATTTTTGAGTCGACCTACGGCGGACGGGACGATTACCAGACGGATCAGGAGGACAGCGAACGGATGCTTCGCGACCTCATTAACGAGACGTACGATCAGGGCGGGAAGGTCGTGATCCCGGCATTCGCAGTTGGCCGGTCACAGGAACTCATGCTCGTGCTTGAGGAGGCGATGCGAGAAGGCAAGCTCCCGACGATGCCAGTCTATCTGGATGGGATGATTCGCGAAGCCACCGCCATCCACACCGCGTATCCGAATTTTCTACGGGATGGGCTACAAGAACGGATTCTTCACAAGGATCAAAACCCGTTTCTCGCCGACCAGTTCCAGCAAGTCGATGGCGGCGAGGAGATGCGAGCCGCCATCGCCAGCGGCGACCCCTGTATCATTCTCTCCACCTCGGGGATGGTCACCGGCGGTCCGATCATGTCGTGGCTCGAGCTACTCGGTGACGACCCGAAGAACACGCTTGTTTTCGTAGGCTACCAGGCCCAAGGGACACTTGGCCGGCGGATTCAAAGCGGGCGGCGGGAAATCCCGTTCAGCGATCGCGGGAGCAACAGCGAACAGCTAACCCTTCGATTCGACGTGGCGTCAGTTAGCGGGTTTTCGGGCCATGCGGACCGGCAAGGTCTTGAGAACTTCGTGCGGACGATGTCGCCACGTCCGGAGAAAATCCTCTGCGTCCACGGTGATCCGTCGTCAACGGATCAACTCTCCTCAGCACTGTATGAGGAGTTCGGAATCCGAACGCACGACCCGCGGAACATGGAGACGTTCAGGTTCGATGGGTGAACGAGCCACAGCTGGCTGCCAGCAGTGTGGACGTATTTAACTGACAGCGCTATCAGCCGCTTGGGCCGAATTACCACTGGTGCTCCATAGGCAAGGTTTGTGCTCAGTTGAGTCGCGACCACGAGTGTGTCTGGCGACACCCCCGACGCCGGAACTGCAGTGGACGTGACTAGACGAGGTCGCTCTGAAGAGCGTTGCTCGTCGGAATCGCAGCCGCCGATCGATCGCGAGCTATCACTCCCGTAGTCCGGCGACTCCGCTGAAAAGCACCCCGCAAACCCGCTGGCCCACCGTAATTCATTCAATACCTGGCTGTGCAACGGGGGCTATGTCGCACCGCGCCGCTGTGGCCTTTCCAACGGCCGATGCAAAGTCGCCTGATCTGGTGGACCTTCACCGGTCGGGGAACGGCGCCTTTCAACTGAGCCTGTTGCCGATCCTCGACGAGTATACCAAGCAGGGGAATCCGCGGCGTGTAACCGAGCTCAATGAGCTACCGGACTCGATGAGAAACCGTGTCGCCGAACTCCGCGACGCATTCGGAAACGAGCCAGAAACAGAGCCGCTCGTTGATCCAACCCCGATGCGGCGGGAGCTCCTCGCGACCGAATACGCGGAGGCGCTCGATTTCGTGCGTTTCGAGGCGCTTTATGATGTCCCCCGCCCGCCCGACGGCGAGGCTGCTGAAAGTAATGTCGCGGCCTATCTCCCGATATTTGCCGACATTGGAATTATTCCGTTTTTAATCCGGTTCGTCGACCTCGCGGTGTACCCAAATCAGGAGTTGCCGGCCGCCCCAGACGAGGCCCTGCAGGAGATCCAGAACGACAACGCAACCCCGGACGTGACGATATCAGGGACGGAGTATCTGGAGCTGGAGAATGATCCAACCGCGAAAGAACACGTTATTGACGGGCATATGGGACTGTTGCAGATGTTGTACTCGCTCCCGCACGGCGAAACCGATGATGAGGTACTCACGATTGTCACCACGGATAACCATTTCATCGTCGGTACTGTCGACGCGTCAGGGGAAGTCCCATTACCGGATCCGTTCGGGGCTGGCGTCTTGGTCCGACTGCCAACCGAGGATTTCGCCACACAACAGCTCGCCACACTTCATTCCGACTGGCAGTATCTGGCGAATCGGCTTCGTGTAGAACACTCAATTCGAGCGCTGCAGGAACTCCTCGACGGGTCCGGGATCCCGTCAGCGGAGGATATCGATGGAGCGACGTATCGTGAGGAGTTTCTGACGGCATTGGACGATGAGTTCGGCCAGGAACTCTCACCGCTCACCCCGACAGAGTTTCATCCCGAACTCGATTCCCTCTAACAACACAGACAGTGAATCAGGGTGCAGGGAGCTGAGGGACCGCAGCCTGGACAGGCGGTCGCAGTGGCCACGGAGTCTATTCGTACTCGTTCACGAGTCGAGTCGTCACCGACCGATCTCGACCGGGGGATCCAGCCAGAGCCGGGCGCGTTCCGGAGTAGCTTCATTCGTGGCCTCGCCGGAACCAGCAATGTAACTCATGATACTGATATCCACCGGTGAGAGGTGCGCCCGGCCGGCGGCGGGGCAATCGACCTGCAGATCGTGACCGCCGCTTATTGTGAACTAAGGGCTGTTGTTGTCGTACTTCCACACTCCGGGCACTGCGGTATCTCTCCCATAGCGATGTGAGTCGTAGCCCCCCAGATCTCACTCGTCGCCGGAGCTTCGAACCCACAATCCAAGCAGGTCGTCGGGTTATTGCTCGATCCGTCACTGACCATATACCTGCTCCCCCTAACCGTGGCTCCTCTGGAAAATTAATCGTTGGGCTGGTCGGTATACCCTCATCTAAAGTGCCGATGCCACAATTGGAATGTGTACGACACAGAAGGTTCGGTCCGCGGCCACTGTACCGGATGCACGGTCGACAGGGTCAGCGAGGACGTATTTTATCAGCCGTGAGTCGGATACGCATGCGTACCGACCTCCGTTCGACCATGTCCCATTACGGCGGCGCGTCGTGGACGACATGTCCGCATTGCGATCAAAAGCAGAAGGTGTCGGGAGGATGGGTCACCTGCCAGAACTGTGGCGAAAGCTTTCACGCCTGACTGGTTTTGATATCGTCGGAAGGCAGCGGCAGAGGATTTCAGAGAGCCGCCCACCACGTTTGCGAGGAGAGAATCGGTGGGAGAACCGACGCGGCGTCGGAGCGCACTCACCGGTCGGTCGCGGAGCTCATGGCCACCAACTCCCGGAGCCGCTCAACTGTACCCTCACTCTCAGGGATGGCCAGACGAACCGGGGACGCCCCATGGACCTCAATCTCCAGGCACCGGTCTCGACTGCGGACGTATTGGACGAAGCGCCAGGCCCCCCAACCGAGGGCGACCACACCAGCGAGAAGGAACGCCTCGTCGAGAAGCGCGAGTAGCTCGACGAGTATCTGGACCGTCTGAGACAGGCCGCCGAGCTCGGGCGCGATGGGTTGCTCAACGGAACTAACGAGGTCGCCGACTGGAACGACTTGCCAGGCACTGAGGAGAAACAGACCGAGCAGCCCCCACTCCAAACCCGACCAAAGGAACCCTCGTGTACTCTGTGTCTGGACCTGAATCGCGCCGAGGTTAGCTCGATCGACGGCGCGCCGCCCCGCCCCGTCACGCTCAGGGCGGACGAGCAATCGGTGGGTAGTCACCACGACCGTAGTGTCACCCACGACCACAGTGCCGACCTGTTCCTCACCCTCATACATGGGCGCGACGTCGGCCGGGCTACCTCGTGAGTCCGCCATACACCACCCCCTCGTGCCAGAGAGTAATAGATGCAGGACCCATGTCCGCTCCGCCAGCAGCAACTACCCTGAGGGGGGACCACTCCCTGCCCCAAACGGGCACAGTCACGGGAATTGGATTACGTCGCACGTGCTGGCCGTGGAGGACATTCCGCCCTGAGAGCAGCCCGCCCGATATAGCAATATGTTGAGGTAACGTTACTACATCGGTCGCCCATCACCCCCGCATGGAAACCGAGGAGATTACGATCAAATACGAGGGGGACGAGTTCAGCTTCAATGTTGAACAGCAGTGTAAGCTAACCCACGGCTAAAGCCGTGGGCTTTCAGCGTGGACTCCCGCTCTCGCCGATTCCTCGGCAGGAGGGTCATACTCTCCGTTCGCGTTCAGCGTCCCGCTGTTCAAGCGCACGCCTACGGGTGCGCCTCCGCCGTCCCCAGTTTGGTTCCGGCGGAGATACCGCAAGCCGATGTTCTTGGCGGCGTTGTAGTCAGCGTGGTTCTCGTAGCCACACTTCAGACACTCGAAGTCCTCGCCGTGACGGTTGTCGGGGTGGGTGAATCCACAGTGTGAGCAACGCCGACTCGTGTTCTCCGGGGCAACCTGTTCCACAGAGATGCCGTATTCTTCAGCCTTGTACTCGACGTACTCGTGTAGGCGGTTGAACGCCCACTTGTGCCCCCACGACGCACCGGTTCGCTCGCGGATGTCGGTCAAGTTCTCGAACGCGATTACGGAACAGCCGTTCTCACGGGCTTCTCCGACAAGTTCGTTGCTGATTCGGTGGAGTATCAGTGTGAACCGGCCTTCTTCTTTCCGTCCAACGGATTGGATGTTCTGGTGTGCACAGCGTGTGCCGCACTCTTGAAGGTCTCCACGCCGTACCTCGTATTCGCGCCGCCAGTGGTCGAATTCGTCACCCGTCCAGAACGTGCCCGTACTCGCAACGGCCAGATTATTCACACCGAGGTCAACCCCGAGAACCGTTCCGTTCCCGGTGGCGTCCATATCCGACGTGTCAGACTCCACCTCTGGCTTGCAGTGGACGTGAAGCATCCAGTTGCCGTTGCTGTGGTGCAGTTCCGCACCCGTCGTTTCGTATTCGTTGGAGAACAGGTATTCCGTGTGGGGCGTGTCCCGCTCATCGTCGGGGAGCACGTAGTCGGCTTCGATTCGACCGTCCGTAGTGGCGAGACTCACGTACTCGTCGTGGAACGTGGCGGTGCGGTGGTCGTAGACGAGATGTGGACTGATGAAGTGGGGCATCGACGCCGTCTTGCCCTGCTTCCACTTCTCGACCACGCTCTTGCAGGCTTTAGCGGCCTTGTTCCGGGCGGCTTGAACGTGATTGCTGTGCAACGCTGTCTCGTCGCGCACGTCGTTGTAGGTGTCGTCGTGGAGCGTGGTCTTGCTCGTCGTGACGTATTCGCCCTCGAAGGCGCGGCGTGTAACGTAGTTGGCCGCCCACAAGAACTCATCTACGGTATCTTTGAGGAGTGCAGCGTCGGCACTGTCCACGTCGAGTTTCACGGGGACAGTGCGCCGCTTCTCCATACACCATATTTATTGCCGATAATTCAAAAATGCTAGGGAGTCGGTCCTGCCGTAGTCGGTTGATTCTCGAGTGAAGTGGACGCGCTTCCGCCCACCCCTGAAGGGGTGGATTTCCGCGCTGTTACCGCTATGAAATCGCCAGAATCCATATTTACGTCAAGGAAATCTGGTGGGGAGTCCCAAGGGACGCTGCAGTCGCCGAATACATCAACGCACTTCGGTATCACGCGAAGCGGATTGAAGCCCTCGTTGCCAACGGCTGGGACCTCGAGAGTTCCGACGGAGAACATCTCTACTTCGTTAACAGAGATTTCAACAACACCGGCGATAATCCACATAAGGTCACCGAGCAGCTGGAATAACGATTGAAGACCGGCTAACTCCGGGCATATTCTCAGCCTGCCAGCCAATCGAGGGGCTCAGCAGGAACTCGTCAGCATCGGAGGGGACGCACGAAATTACGGACCGCCTCATTGCCAACCAGTCGGAATAGAGTGACTCCGGTGAACCTGCGACTCTCGTCTGTCGTCCACTCACTCTATTCGGTTGCTTGGCAAGCCGTCGATCTCGCCGAGTGCTTCTGTGGCCACATCACCGAGCTCCCCCGCTTCGATGTGGGAGTAGCGTTCCCGGACCATCTCCTCTGAGTTATCGAGATATCGAGCTGCTACGGTGTACCCGAAGGCTCTGACAAGGACCTCCCCCATTCCGCGCCGTCCGCCGTGCGGTGCGAGATAGTCGTGCTTCGGATGGTCAATATCGATGTCTGCAGCGGCCGAGAGGCGCTGGAGAATGGACCTAGCCCCATCCGTCGTGAGCGACGGGGGACGCACATCCTTGGCGAGGGCTAACAGCAGGTCACGAGCGTACATGTTGCGCCGCTCATCGATTGCAGCCGGCGAGGCCCCTCGGTCCGCCAGTTCGTCTTGGACGAGTCCGGCGAGCGTCCGTTGATCGAACGTCGGAAACACCGGCCAGCGCTCCGTCGGGGAATCCATCAGCTTGCGGTAGCTTCGCAGGGGCGAGAGCACCGGGTCGGGGAGACTGGCGGCGTCCCACTGCTGTTTCTTCCGATAGACGTCCATACTCCCGTCGTCGAGTGAAAGGTCTTCCCAGCGAACGCCGCGTCGGCGAGGGTCGTTCGGATCTCGGAGGAGTTCCCCCACGCGGACAGCCGTGTACGCAAGGACGAACACTAGAGCCCGGTCACGAGCCGCCATCAGCGCCGCGTAGCGCGCTCGTTGCTTGTCGCCGGGGGGAGTCTCCTCCGGGAGTGTCGTGTACGCCTCGATGGCGTCGCGGGCCCGGTCGTCGACGTGTCGGGTAAGGGCGTGGCGCTGGGCGGAGGTCCAAGCCTGCTGGTCGCCGGGCTTGCGGCCGTCGTCCTCGGGGAGTGGAGCCATCGCACTCGCCCGCTGGGCGTAGTGCGCTTCGAGATACCCTTCGTTGACACACCAGCCACACCACGCAGAGATATAGCGATAATAGGTTTGGACGGTGTTCTGTTTGAGGCCACGGTCACCAGCGAGATGCCGGGCGTACTCGCGGAAGACACGTTCGTCGAGATCGTCGAAGGTCGGCTCCCGGTCGACGTCGTTGGGGACGATCCCAGTCCAGTCGTCATCGCCACGGTCGCCGGCGGCCCACTCGGCGAACCGCTCGAGTTCGCGAGCGGCGTTCCGTCGGTAGTTCCCGCCGTCGCCGCCGCGGCCTTTCCCCTTGTCCTGGAGGTAGCGCTCGAAGGAACTCGTGAGCGGTGTCGAACCATCGCGTGTCGACGAGGTGTTCTGATTCATAGGTTTCGTCACGGGAGCAAGTGGTCATCCAGAATATCACTGCAGTCAATCGGAATCCCCTCCCACGCAGCCTTCACGGCGTTGTATCCGGTCCAGCCCTCACGTTCTAACAGCTCGCCGCACGCTTCGCAGAACTCACGACGCGAAATGATGTCGTTGTCGTAGAGGATATAGAACAGAAACGGCGGTGTCACAACACGGATATCTTCGGCTTGGTCGTCGACAGCGCGGCGAATCGAACGCCGGCCCGCTGCGTCCATCAAAATGACGTAGTCGATAGCCTCGGGATTCTGTACCACTTCCTGTCGGAGCGATTCCTCGCCGGCGTCCGCTCCGTGGGGCCGGGGGACGCTCGTCACTGGGGTAAGCGGTTTCTCGTCATCTTCGAGCGCATCGAGCGCGGTACGGCTCCCGTAATGAAGCCGGTATGGGCGACTCTCCTCAGGTGCAGTCTCGCGCGTATTCTCGACGTGCCGCTTGAGTTCCTGTCTACAGACGTTCGTCGTCGTGAGACCGACGTGTTTCGTTATTTGCGTCCACAAGGAGCTATTCGCAACGGCGATCAGCGTGTCCGTATCTACGAGGATCGGATACCGTGTGTCGGCGCTAGCCATTTAGACAAGATAGTCACTGGTGTCGTCGTCGGCAGCCTCACGGAAGGCATCGATGTCCTCCTGGAGCAGATCGAACTCATCACCGAGTAGCACGCGGGCAGCGTCTTCGGAGAGCTCACCAGCCGAATAGCGTTCATAAATCGCGATCTTATCGTCGTCCGTCATCGCTCGCCGAAGCATCTGGGTGAGTCCCTCGCGTGCGAGTTCACTAACGTTGATTCCCCCCAGATGGACCGAGTCCAGCTCAGTAGCCGCCTCTTTGAGCGGGCCAGCACGGAATTTGATCGTATCATCGAGCGATTCTTGGCTCATACGCGGGTCTACGTGGGCTGGGATGTTAGTTGTTCCCCAATGTGTGAACACGTTGGTACAGAAATTACCGAGTCAGAAATCTGTGTAACTTGCCTCCAAGTTAGAGACGCGTTCGTGACACGGCATAGTCACCGTGAGACGGACCACTGATTTATATTGATTATACGTAGTACGGCTTCCATATAAGTACCCTATATGGATCGAACCTCACCGGTCTGTTGTGGGGGCGAGGAAGTCCCACTCACGAACGGCGAATCCGACGATCTCGATACGGCGCTGAAGGTGTTCCCATTCACGGGCGATTTCACGCCGTCGGTCTTCCTCATCGGCTTCAAGCGTTTCGTCGACAAGCGTCCCGCGAAGCTGATTCGGTGATTCGACATCGAATTCGTCTTTCCAGTCACTGATTTGTGCTTTCAGATCGGTGAGCCGTTCGGTGAGGCCTTCGGCGGTGTGGTCGCTATCCCGAAGGCGTATAGCCTCCGTAATCGCTTGACGACGATAATCGGGGAAGTATGTCGTGTGGGCCCCGGTATCGTTACGGTGGAGGATGCCGCCGTCGACGAGCCGTTCGAGGACGCGCTTGGTCGGCCCGTGTGACCAGTCCGCCTCGGAGGCAATCCAGTTCGCTGTCCGCGGCTCTGATACCTGCCGGGCGACCATCCGCACCCGGTCTTCACCCGTGGGTTGGCGTTCCATCGAGTCCTCGAAACCTGATTCACCTCCAGTCATAGAACACCGTTCGTACTTTGTCGTAATATAGGTCAGAGGAATCCGGTCTATCAGGAAAACGGCCCTCGCCATCTCCATGGACTCGCCTGAGACGGCCCAGAGAAATCTCAAGCCCCGTTATTGGCGGCTCTACCTCAGGTTGAGCGTCTTTCTGAGCCAATTGTAGCATTCGTGCTTCCCCGACGGCGGCGGGGTACTTCAAAGTGATCGTGATTATCGAAATAATCACTAACATCGCGTATCGCAGTAGTATTGGAGGAATATGGGGTTTAGGACCCTGAGACAACGGAATACAAGAGTCCAGCTAATTTATAAATCATATTTCACTATATATTTTCGCGGCCGCGCGGAGTTGAGACGATACAGGTTATAAAAAGGTGAAAGATGGAGCTCACCGATAGTCCGAAATCGACCGATATGGAACGTAGTAGCCAATCTCGTCAATCCATGTCGACAGCCACTCGTCAGCGGTCGATTCGTTGAGCTTACCAGCATCAATCGCAGCCAAGAGCACACCGACTGATCCGACAACGGTCACACCCTGTTCTTTGGCGAACGATCGAGCATCCCCGTCATCGGTCAGCAGACGGCCGTCGTGTGCATCCGCCACGGCAAACGCTTGGGCCTCGCCGGCATCGAGATGGTCACTGACGACCGCCTCCCTATTTGCGACCGTCTCCGAGATAGGCACGACTGGAATCTCGTCGTCGAGTATATCGAGTGCGGATTGCAGATACGGATGATCGTCAACGGCGTTTTCGAGTTCCTCGCGGACGACTGGAACCGTACAGATTCCAGAGAGTCCTGCAACCACCCACAACCGGTCGATATACGCAAAATTCGAGAGGACAGTCGTGTTCAGGACGCTCGGGTTCGCTGGAATATCGTCACCTGTCATTTCGCAGGCGAATCCACGTCGTCCGAGTCCTCATCGTCGAATTCGAGTTCGCGTGCTGCCTCCACCTCGTAAGCTGCGTCGTCTTCGTCAACGAGTCCGAGGCGGAGGTCGACGCCGTGCTCGCGGAGGATGTCACGCATCGTCCAGCGGTCGACATCAGCGAGTCTCGCAGCATCACCGAGTGTAATCCGTTCGCGTTCGTAGAGGGCGACCGCAGCTGCTATCCGCTCGTTCTCGTGGTCCTCGAAGTATTCACGAACGAACTCCCGCAACGCATCGCTCTTGCCTCCGAACACACCAGCCTCGACAGCACCCTCAATCAGGAGGTCGAGATCGTCAGGATATGATCCGGTGATTCGTGCCATCGTTCTATCCGAGACTACGACTTCATACTATTTATGAACTGCGCCAGACTGCCATATTCGTTAAGCTGACCAGTCTCAACTACTGCCACCGCACGGCATCTCCCGTCGTTAGACCGGCTGAGACAGAGCGCTCACTGGTCGTCCTCGGTATCGACGCTTGGATGCGCCTTCTCGGGCGCGTGTTCACGCCAAGCGTCCTTGTCCTCCGGTCCGAGCTGTTCGTTAAAGAGGGCAGTCGCCCGCTCATACCCGCTATATCCCTCGAGGCGTTCTTCGTCGTCCGTCACTGCCCAGTATGTTGCTTTGTGCTCGACCAGCTCACGATCCTTCAACCGAGAGAGTGCCGTACTAACCGGGCCTTCGTCAAGACCGGTCTGAGACGCAATCTCGCGGGCCTTGAACGCATAGTCGTCGTTTGCTATGAGGAAGCCAAGAACCTGATCAGGGACCGAAAGATCCGCGAGCTCGTCCTCGCTCGTGTTCTCGAATGTGTCTCGGTCGATGGACATCGTTGAAAATAGTACGCAGTCGGCTGTAAAGAGCGTTAGATGTGAAAGTCACGAAATTTTTTGAAGGTGAATCACTGGCAATCGCGTAGACCGTATACATCCGAACAGCCAGTCTCACCTACTGTCTCTCCGGGAGAGCTCCTCGTCGTCCGCGTCGCCATCACTGAATTCGAGTGCGTTCGCTCCCTCTATCTCAATCGAGAATCGAATCGAACAGGCGCCGATACTCATCAAGCCACTCGATCTCGTGGTATGCCACGTCGTTCTGAATGTCGTATTCAAGCGGGAGTGGATCCGAACGGTGGATCGTGAATGTGAGGTTGATTTCGACACAGGGGCCGTGCTCTGAGACGCACTCGAAGCCATCGTCAGCGGGGTAGACAACACTAAACCAGCGAATCTGGAACCCAAAGTGGTCACACACATCTCTGACGACGGCAGCGTCACAATAGGGCGTATGGACCCACAGTTCCCCGCCAGCGTAGGCCTGATCTTTGACACACCAGACTGCATCAAGGGAGCGGAGAAACTCGGCAGCGCGATTGTAGTGCGCTTCAGTCAGGCGGTCCCACCAGTGGTACTCCTCGACGTCGTCAACGAGGAGCTGGAG
>ENA-ORDC01001414-ORDC01001414.1-marine-metagenome-genome-assembly--contig:-NODE-1414-length-17888-cov-4.412442_pt1 | contig 17888 bp, 15 predicted proteins | sample MGYA00237783_ERZ508515 | MGnify/ENA primary metagenome ERZ508515 (study PRJEB26186, sample SAMN06268792) | marine metagenome | isolation source: Eden Landing Ponds, San Francisco, CA, USA | place... | reverse complement strand
GGTTCCCGTCCCGCCGGCCTCCGTGTCGTCGGTCGCCGCGGCCGTCGACTCCGTCGCCGGAGGCCGAGTCGTCGCCCGGGCCGTCCCGGTGGCTTCGCCGCCCAGCCGCGAGCGGTCGCCGCCGCCGCCGGCACGGTCGGGGAACGTCCACAGCCCCGCGGGGGCGCCGGCGCGCGTCCCCATCGACGGCGCGAGGAGGAACTCCCCCGGAACCGCGAGAACGGCGCCCCAGAACCGGGCCGCGTCCGGGTCCGCCCACCACGTCTCCTCGACCGGGTCGCTCGGGTCGGACACGTCGTGGCGCTTCACGCCGCCCTGATACCACGAGGTGTACAACGTGTCGTCGGTCAGGTCGAGGTTGTGCGCGGTCGTCCACGTCCCGCGGAACGTCGGGTCGGGTGACGGCGGCGGGTCGATGCTCGACAGGTGAACGGGGTCGCCCGGGTCGGACACGTCGTACAGGTCGACCCCGCTTGGCCCGCCGATCAGGTCGCCGTCGCGCTCCACGGCCCAACTCTCCCGGCCGACCGCGAGGGTGTCGCCGCCGGGGGCGAGCACGGCGACGTGGTGGTTGCCGGGCGGAACAGTCCCCGAGCGCGGCGGCGGATCGCGCAGGTCCGCCGGGTTCCCGGGATCCACGGCGCCGAGGAGCGTCGGGTCCGACGGGTCGGACACGTCGAGCAGGTACGTTCCGGCGTCCCAGTACGCGGCGGCGGCGACGCCGTCACGAACGGTCACGTCGTGGATCGGCCGGAGCGCGCGCGGCACGTCGCGCCACGACTCGTCGGCGTCGAACAGCGACCAGCGGGCGGCCTCGGAGCCGTCCTCGACGTCGACGACGACGAGAGGGTTCCCCTCTTCACCGTTGCCCGTCAGATAGCAGTGCCGGCCGTCGAGGTCGCAGTTGTGGATCGGGAACCCCGTTCGATGAAAGGTCACCGCCTCGGGCTCCTCGGGATCGGAGACGTCGACCACGAGGACGCCGTGAGGGCTCTCCTGTCCCGGGTGCGCGGGCCCGACGGCGACGAGGCGGTCCTCCGAGATCTTCACGTCGTTGACCTGTCTGAAGGGCCCGCTCTCGCGGTCGGCGAGGGGGTCGCGCCGCTCCGCCAGCACCGTCGGCTCGGCCGGGTCCGAGACGTCGATCGTGGCGTAGCCGTCGCCGAGCGCGAGGTACGCCGTCCGACCGTCCGCCGAGACGACCCCCTCACGGGTTCCCGCCACCTCGACGGAGCCGAGCGGGCCGTACGCCCCGTCGGCGGAGTCCCCGGTGTCGTCGGAGTCGTGATCGGCGGCACCGGTGTCGTCGCTGTCGACCCCGGAGTGTGCGCCCGCGACGGAGACGGGCGGGGACCGACCGGCGATGCCGGCGAGGACACTCGTGCCGAGTGCCGCTCCGGCGGCGCGGAGGACGCGACGGCGTCGCATACCGGAGCGTCGGGACGGAGCCGGATATGGCTAGCGACGGCCGCCGTCGGCGGGACCCACGGCCGACAGCCGTCGAGGGGACGGGGCGATCGAACTCGGGAGCTACGCCGTTCGCTCGCCGGTGCCGCCGGTGATGGCGGACGCGAGCGCACCCTTGACGACCACGTCGTCGCCCATGTCCGTGAGTCGCACGTCGGGGACGTTGACGAAGGTAGTCTCCTCCAGGCGTTCGCGGACGGGGTCCAGCAGGACGTCGGGGTTGTTGAGCGCGACGGCGCCGCCGACGCGAACCACCAGCGGGGCGTAGGCGTTCGCGAGGTTGGTGAACCCGATCACGTTCCAGTCGGCGACGCGGTCGACGACGCGGTCGGCGAGCGGGTCCGACCCGTAGGCCCCGAACACGTCGACCGCGGAGAAGTCGGGATCGTTCAACTGGAGGTCCGTGGGGAGGTGGTCGTCGGTCGTCTCCGCGAGGTGCCTGGCGTACTTCGGGATGTTGTTGCCCGAGCAGTACGCCTCCCAGTGGCCGTCGCGGCCGCACCCGCAGGTCATCGCCCCGTCGTGGTCGACGACCATGTGTCCGACCTCGCCGGCGTTCCCGTCCCACCCCGAGAGGACGTGCCCGTCGACGCAGACGCCCGCGCCGAGCCCCGAGGAGATCGTGACGTACGCCATGTCGTCGGGGTTGCGGTCGCTGTGGAAGCGTTCGCCGATGACGCCCGCGATCGTGTCGTTGTGGAGGTGGACCTCATCGGTGTCGAGCAGCTCCGAGAGCGGTCCGACCAGCGGGACGCGGCCGACGCCGGAAATGTTCGCTGGACCGTCGATGGCGCCCTCGGCCAGGTCCAGCGGGCCGATGGAACCGATCCCCGCGGCGGTCGCGTCCACGGGGTCGAGACCGACCTCCCCACACGCCTCGCGGACGACGCGCAGGACGGCCTCGGTGATCGCGATGCCGGACGTTCGAGGAGTCGCGGTCTCTGCACGTGCGAGGATCTCCGCGCGGTCGTCGCCGACGACGGCACGGAGGTTCGTGGCCCCCAGGTCCACGCCCACGTAGTAGGCCATCACCACGGTGGTTCGGGCGGTCGCACTTACGGATACCGTTTTCTCACACGATGCCGGGTGGACGGCCGATCGACCGCGAACGGAACGACTATCGGCCGCAGACCGGAGTCACTCCTCGCGGATGAACGTCACCGGGCACGGCGCCGACAGCAGGATCTGCTGGGCGGTGGAGCCGAAGACGGCCTTCCCCGTCGGGGAGCGCTTGCGACCGCCGACGAACACCCGGTCGGCGTCGACTCGCGTCGCCAGGTCGGCGATCGCCTCTCCGGGGTCGCCGACGACGCCCTCCACCCGGAACTCGACGCCGGCGGCCTCCATCGCCTTCGTCGCGCGGCGAACGCTCCCGAGCCGCCGAGCCACGTCCGTCGGCGTGCCGTCGACGCCCTCGAGCCGCGAGAGCGACTCGTTCACGGACGACTGGCTCTCGAACACGTGGGCGACGACGACGTCGGCCCCGGTTTGGGTGGCCAGATCGATCGCCTCCTCCGTCATGTAGTCCAGTCGGTCGCCGTCGTCGCGCTTCACCGTCAGCAGGATCGTCTCAACGCTCATACCTCCACTACCCCCCCGAAGGTGAAAAGCCTAGTGCTAATTTACTCAGATTCGAAGTAATGTCTATCACGGTCCGAAACGTCCGCTGCCGGCGCTCTCGTGGTGTGCGGTCACGAACTACCGGGGGCATGGACGACGGAGAGAGCCGGCCACGGTGTCCGGATCGTGCGGGATACTGACGGCGGAGCGACGGAACGATCCGTCGTCCCGGAGCCGGAGAGCGCGGGGGCGGTCGCCGTGCTTCAGTAGTCGGGCGCGTCGTCCTCGACGTCGCGTTTCATCGAGTCGCGGCGCGACTTGGCGTCGCGGCCGGTGGCGTCGAGCAGGAACGAGTTCTTCGCGTCGACGGCGTCGGCGGCGGCGTCCGCGTTGCCCTCGGCGATGACGTCCTCTGCGGGTCGCTCCTCGAAGTGGACGGCGAGTTTGTCCTTCTTGCCCGAGTACGACGCGGCGCCGGCGACGATGCGCTCGAACACCGCGTTTTCGGGGTCCTCGACGACGTACAGCTCGTGTCCCTGCCACTCCTCGGTTCCGGAGACCGGGCCGAACCGCTCCTCGATCTCGGCCTTCAGGTCGGGCATACGGTCCTCGAGATGCTCGCCGCGACGCATCTTGTACTCCTTCATGCCCGCCCGTTTGCCGGGGGACCGTAAACACGTTTCGTCAGCCGCCGTTGCGACGTGTCTGTCCGCCACAGCCGTGTGATACCGAGCGTCGGCCGTCCCGGAGCGACCGAACGCGACGCCGACGTGAGAAGTCGTGCCGAACCGATCGGCCTACCGGAGTTCGCGCTCCTCGATGTATCCGCGCTTGCACTCGGGACAGATGTCGCCGGCACGCATCGAGGAGCCGCCGACGGGTTCGTTGTTTCCGCACTCCGGGCAGACGTAGACGGTGTCGACATCGTCGACGGTCGTCCGGAACTCGAATTCGGGCGTCGTGCGCCCCGCGTCGGCGGTGTTTCGAGCGCTGCCGCCCCCGCCGATGTCGCCGCGCCCGTCGTCGGCGGGGGCGGGAGCGGCGGGTTCCCCGGTCTCGGTCGCGTCCGCGTCGGCTTCGATGAACTCCACGTCCTCCCCGCGCGTGGCCTCGGCGTCGACCTGCGGCGTGAGGTTGCCGTCGACGGAGACGTCGGCGTCGGCGTCGTCGAGTTCGGCGTCGTACCCCTCGTCCTCGCCCGCCTGATCGGGCCAGTCGCCGGGACCGTCGCCGTCGATGAACTCCGCGTCCTCGCCGGCCGGGTCCGCGGCCGCGCCCGGCTCGTCGGCGCGTTTCGCGTCCGGAACCACGTCGGTCCGGGCCTCGCTGGCGGCTGTGTCCTCGGCCGTCGGATCGGCGTCGTCACCGAGGAACTCCACGTCCTCGTCCTCGACCGGACTCGCCGGGCCGTCGGCGTCGGGCCACTCCCCCGGCTCGGGGTCGCCCTCGGGCGCGCCGTCGCCACCGCGGTTCGCGTCGGCGTCCGGCCACTCGCCGTGCCCCCGACCCTCCGGCTCGGACCGCTGCGGCGGCTCACCGTCGTCGCCGTCGATGATCTCCGCGTCCTCCTCGATGTCGGCGTCGACCGGACCGTCGGCCGCGTCCGCGGTCGGGTGGTCGAAGTCGTCCTCGGTCGCCGTCTCCCCTTCGTCGACCGGGGCGTCGTCGCCGCCCTCACCGGACGCAACCGTGCCGTCGACCGGTGCGGGGGACGGATCCGGGTCCGTCGCGTCCGACGTCTCGGTCGTCGTCCCGTCGACTGCCGCCCCGGCGACGCTCTCGGTCCCGTCGGCCGATCCCGTGTCGGACGGGCGCTCCGGTCCGGATCGGTCCGCCGCCTCCCCGCTCGACTGAACGCCGGGCGAATCCGTGTCGTCCCGCCCCGGGGCCGCCGACGTCACCTCCTTGTTCTCGGAGACCACGCGCGTCTCGCCGCACCGGCTGCACTCCTTCACCTCCGTGATCGTGGTGATGACCTCGTCCCCCCGCACCTCGCGGTCCCGTTCGGTCCTCGGCTCCGAGAAGTCGTGACCGAGGAGACATCTGAGTCCCATTGTGCCTACGAATCGCCCAATTCCATAAAAGGGTTCGCTCGCGTCGGACGCGTGGCACGCGCGCCGTGACGCCGGCCGCCGTGCGCGGGCTCGGTCCGCCGAACCGGGACCCGCCGCCGGTACACGTAAGCCGAACCCGGGCGATCCCCCGGGCATGAGGGTGCCGCCCGAGTTCCGGGACAGGGACGACACGCAGGTGGCGGTTCTCGACGCGCTCGTCGGCCGCGCCGACGACGGAATGACGGTGCTGGAACTCCGTTCGGGCGTCGACGCGACGATCGACGAGGTGGAGGAGGCGCTGTCGGGGCTGAAGTCGGCCGGCCTGATCGAGGTCGAACAGACGGACGGTCGAGTCCGGATCTATCCCGACGACCGCGTCGTTCCCGACGCCGGCGAGCACGTCGACGAGGAGGCCGGGCTGGTGGATGCCATCCGCCGTCGGCTCGGGTTGTGACCGCTGTGCGGGGTCGGACACCCCCGCCGACGGACGACGGTCCGGGTTCACGGTCCGTTCGTGATCCGGCGAACGGGGTTCCGGTCCCCTTTTGCCGGCCGCGGGCCTGCGTACGCGTATGAGTCTCGTCGCCGACGTGCACGCCGACCACGGCGCCGCCTTCACCGAGCGGGGCGGACGCGAGGTCGTCGCCGACTACGGTCGTCCGGACAGCGCCGCCCGTGCCGTGCGCAACGGCGTGGGCGTGATCGAGATGGGCTACGGGGTCGTCGTCGTCGAGGGCGACGACCGCGTCGAGTTCGTCGACAACGCGGTCTCGAATCGAGTCCCGGGCGCGGACGGCGATGGGTGTTACGCGCTGCTGCTCGACCCGCAGGGCGCCATCGAGACGGAGCTGTTCGTCTACAACGCCGGCGAGCGTCTGCTGCTGTTCACGCCGCCCGAACGCGCGGAACCGCTCGTCGACGACTGGGAGGACAAGGTGTTCATCGACGACGTCGAGTTGCGCGACGCCAGCGCCGAGTTCGGGGTCTTCGGCGTTCACGGCCCGACCTCGACCGAGAAGATCGCCTCCGTGCTCAACGGCGCCGGCTCTCCGGAGCCGGGATTGACGTTCGTCCGTGGGCGGATGAACGACGTGGGCGTGACGGTGATCGCGAGCGACAACCCCACCGGCGAGGAGGGATACGAGGTCGTCTGCGCGGCCGACGAGGCCGAGGACGTGTTCGATACGCTCCTCACCCGCGGCCTCAACGCTGCGCCGTTCGGGTACACGACGCTGGACACGCTCACCGCCGAGGCCGGCACGCCGCTGTTCGGCACGGAGCTACGCGGTCGGCTCCCGAACGTCGCCGGCGTCCGCTCGGCGGTCGACTTCGAGAAGGGCTGTTTCGTCGGGCAGGAGGTCGTCTCGAAGGTGGAGAACCGCGGGCGACCGAGCAAGCGGCTCGTCGGGCTTCTGCCCGCCGAGACCCCCGAACCCGACGCCGCGGTGTTCGCCGGCGACGCCGCCGTCGGCGAGGTGACCAGGGCGGTCGACTCCCCGTCGCTCGACGTCCCGATAGCACTCGCGTACCTGAATTTCGGCGCCGAGACTGACGACCTGACGGTCCGGGTCGACGGCGACGACGTCGCCGCCGAGCGCACCGACCTCCCGTTCGTGGAGGGAGGCGCGCGTTCGGGCCGGCTCCCGACGTACCCCGAGGCCGCCGAACAGGCGTAGCGACGCGGTGTCCACCGCGGATGCCGTCGCCGGCTCGCCGATCGAACGTCGAAGCGGGGCGGAGCGGTTCAGGAGAACAGCTTCCGCAGGTGTTCCCGTGAGAAGAACGAGCTCGGCTCGTCCATGTGGACGCCGATCTCCCCGGAGAGCGCCCACAGCCCCGCCCGCTGCACCGGCTCCGGGAGCGAGTACGCGCGACGGATCCAGTGGCCGAACCGGATCTCCCGGCTCAGTTCCTCCCGCCACCCCTCCTCGTAGCGCGCGAGCGTGTTCGGGTCCTGCGGGTCGATGACCTCGGCAGCGACGTCGGCCGCGCGCATCCCGTAGAGGATGCCGCCGCCGGTGAACGGCTTGGTCTGGGCGGCGGCGTCGCCGAGGAGGAACCCCCGCGTCGCGGCGGTGCGCTCGGGGGGGCCGATGGGGATCGCGCCCGAGCAGAACCGGTCGGTCTCGACGCCGTACTCCGCGGTGAGCCGGTCGAACAGCTCGTTCACCTCGTGGCCCGGCGGCGCGGCGAGGCCGTACTCGACGCCGGCGTCGCCGCGGGGGATGCGCCACGCGAAGAAGCGCGGCGCGGTGAGGTGGACGTCGACGTAGTCGCCGTGGTCCTCCTCGTCGGTAAACGCGAGCACGCCGTGGAGCGTCTCGTCCGGCTCCGGGAGGTCGAGTTGCTTCCGGACCCTGGAGACCGGGCCGTCGGCGCCGGCGACCATCCGTGCCTCGAACGTCTCCTCGTCGCCGCCGACGCTGGCGGTCACCTCGACGTAGCCCGACCGCTCCTCGACGCTCGTGACGGTGTGTCCCTCGCGCACGTCGGCGCCGGCCTCCCGGGCGGCAGCCGCGAGCGTCCAGTCGAGTTCGACGCGGTCGATGACGTTGGAGATCTCCTCGCGCTTGTAGAAGCGATCGCTCGGCGAGTTCGGGCCGCCGACGTGGAAGTCCGCGCCGTACACGCGGTTCTGGAGCAGTCGCTCCTTCGCGTCGCCGGGGACGTAGTTCCAGATGTCGGTGGAGACGTGCCCCGAGCAGGCCAACGGCTCGCCGATCGTCCCCTTCTCGAGGGCGAGCACGTCGTAGTGGGCCTCCGCGGCCCGGCGGGCGAAGCGGGCGCCCGCCGGACCGACGCCGACGACGACGAAGTCGTACATACCCCTCAGTTCACGCGGACGAAGATATATCTCGTGGGTCGTCGCGGGCTGACAGGCGGTCGGATCGGACGCGCGACGGGCGACCGCACACCGGCGAACCGCCGCGCGGCAGTCCTCAGGTCATGGCGGTGCTGGATCCGGTATCCGATATGAACTTACACGACCACGGCGAGTCCGCGAGCCGTCTGATCGCCGGTCCGTTCGGGCCACCCTACGGCGACCGCGGACCACGATCCGCCCGCGTCGTCGCTCCGGAACAGCCCCCGATTCGACAGCGCGTAGAACTCGCCGGGGTCGCCTGCGGCGAGCACCGGCCGAGTGACGCCCGCTCCGAGTGGGAGGCCTCGGTCGTCCAGCCGCTCCCAGCGGTCGCCTCCCACCCGTCGATAGACGTACGTCTCCGCACGCCCCGCCGTGTGTGCCTCGCGTGCTCCGCGCGCGGCCGAGACGAGCACGCGATCCGGGTCGCCCGCGTCGACGGCGACGCTCCAACAGTAGGTGCGATCCAGTCCGTCCTGCGGGTGCGTCCACGTCTCGCCCCCGTCGTCCGTCTCGGCGAAGCCGTCGCCGGCGGCACACCACGCCCGTCCGGGTGTGTCTGAGTCGGTCGCCATCGAGTGTGTGTCCCGCCTAGAGTCCGCCACGCGGTCCTCCCACGTCTCGCCCGCGTCGCGGGTGGTCGCGAGCGCGCCCGCCTCGACGGCGACATACAGGTGATCGGGGTCGTTCGGGTCCGGCTCGATCCACCGGACGTGGTGGGTGTGTGGGCGCGGCGGGAACGCCCACTCGTCGCTGGACGGGAGATCGACGAGGCCGGCACGGTGCTCCCACGTGTCGCCGCCGTCGGTCGAGCGATAGACGCGGGAGGGTTCCGTTCCCGCCCAGATCACGTCGGGGTCGCGCGGCGAGACGGCCGTCGCCGTCACCGCGTCCTGCTCGATCGCTTCGGCGCCGGCGCGCTCGAACGTCTCGCCCGCATCCAGCGATCGCCACAGTCCGGACTCGAAGGTGCCGACGAACACGCGGTCGGGCACGTCCGGGTGGACGGCGACGGATTCGAGTGCGCGGCCGTCGAGGTCGGCGGCGGCGACAGCCGTCTCCGCGTCGGGATCGACGACCCGGAACCTGTCACGCATCGCGGCGTAGACGGTGGTCATACCAGTCCGTTCGCGACGGGGGGCGAAAAATGTCGGCCGGCAGTCCGCGCGTGCGCCGGTCAGTCGTCGGTCGCGGGCGCCTCGACGGCCTCCTCCGCGTCGTCTCCGCCTTCGGCCGCGTCGTCCGCTGCCTCGGCCGCCAATCCGGGCATCCGCCGGTCGCTGCGCGGTCCCTCCACGTCGACCGTCGGGAGGTAGTCGCGGAGGTACCGGCCCGTGTGCGACTCCTCGATCCGGGCGACCTCCTCTGGCGTCCCCTCGGCGACGACCTCGCCGCCGCCGTCGCCCCCCTCGGGGCCGAGGTCGACGATGTGGTCGGCGTTCTTCACGAGGTCGAGTTCGTGCTCGATGACGACGACCGTGTTCCCCTTGTCGGTGAGCCGGTGGAGTACGTCGATGAGCTTCCGCTCGTCGGCCTTGTGCAGCCCCGTCGTCGGTTCGTCAAGCAGGTACAGCGTGTCGCCGGCGTCCTTCTTGCCCAGCTCCTCGGCGAGCTTCACGCGCTGGGCCTCGCCGCCCGAGAGCGTGGTCGAGGGCTGACCCAGTTGCATGTAGTCGAGACCAACGTCCTTCAGGAGCCCGAGGCGACGTTCGAGCCCGGAGTGGGACTCGAAGAAGTCGTACGCCTCCTCGACGCTCATATCGAGCACGTCCGCGATGGTCGCGCCCTTGTACGTCACGTCGAGCGTCTCGTCGTTGTAGCGGGCGCCGCCGCACTCCTCACAGGGGACGTGCACGTCCGACAGGAAGTTCATCTCGATCTTGACGGTTCCCTGCCCGCCGCACTCCTCACAGCGACCGCCCTTCACGTTGAACGAGAAGCGACCCTTGTCGTATCCGCGCTGGTTCGCCAGCTTCGTCTCGGCGAACAGCTCCCGGATGTAGTCGAACACGTCGGTGTAGGTCGCGGGGTTCGACCGCGGCGTCCGGCCGATGGGCGACTGGTCGATGAGGCGCACCCCCTCGATGTTGTCCATCCCCGAGATGCGGTCGTGCTCGCCCGGGTCGACCTCCGTGTTGTCGTTCATCTCGCGGGCGAGGCCCTTGTACAGCACGTCGTGCATGAGGGTCGACTTCCCGGAGCCGGAGACGCCGGTGATGGCGGTGAACTGCCCGACCGGGACGTCCACGTCCACGTCCGTCAGATTGTGCTGGCGCGCGCCCTCGACGGTGAGCGCTGCGTCGCTGTCGCGGCGGGTCTCGGGCACCTCGACGACCTCGCGCCCGGCGAGGTAGTCTCCCGTCACCGACTCCTCGGTGTTCACGATGTCGTCGAAGTCGCCCTGCGCGACGATCTCGCCGCCGCGCTTGCCCGGGCCGGGACCGATGTCGATGATGTTGTCCGCCCGCCGCATCGTCGCCTCGTCGTGCTCGACGACGAGCAGCGTGTTCCCCAGGTCGCGAAGTCCCTCCAGCGTATCGAGCAGGCGGTCGTTGTCGCGCTGGTGGAGGCCGATGGACGGCTCGTCGAGGACGTACAGCACGCCGACGAGCCCGGAGCCGACCTGCGTGGCGAGCCGGATGCGCTGGCTCTCGCCGCCCGACAGCGTCGATGCCTCGCGGTCGAGCGTGAGGTACTCCAGTCCGACCTCCTCCATGAAGCCGAGCCGCGCCCGAATCTCCTTGAATATCTCCTCGGCGATGGTGCGGTCGCGTTCCGACAGCGCCGCCTCCAGCCCCTCGAAGTGGGCCAAAGCGTCGCCGATCGACATCCGGTTCACCTCGGTGATGGCGGTGCCGGCGACGAACACGGCCCGCGACTCCGGTCGGAGCCGCGTCCCCTCGCAGGCGGGACACGTCGTCGTCGCCATGTACTTCTCGATGTGGTCGCGGGTGCTGTCGGAGTCCGTCTCGATGTAGCGGCGGTCGAGGTTCGGGATCACGCCCTCGAACCGCTTCTCCTTCCGGCGGGTGCCGTTCTTCGTCCGCCGCTCGAAGACCACCTCCTCGTCGGTGCCGTAGAGGAACGCCTCCTGCACGTCGGCGTCGAGCTCCGCGAACGGCGTCTCGACGCTCACGCCGAAGTGGGCGGCGACGGAGTCGAGCCGCGTCCGGTAGTACGACCGGCCGTACGACCACGGCTCGAACACGTCCTTGATCGGCTTCGACGGGTCGGTGACGACCAGCTCTTCGTCCACCTCCTTCGTCTCGCCGATCCCCTCACACTCCGGACAGGCACCGTGCGGGCTGTTGAACGAGAAGGAGCGCGTCTCGATCTCGGGGAGGTCGATGCCGCAGTGCGTGCAGGCGAGCTCCTCCGAGAAGGTGACGACGAGCCGGTCGTCCGTCTCACCGGCGAGGTCACCGGTCGAGCGCGTCTCCGTGCCGAGGTCGATGTCCTCGGGGGGGTCGGGAAGGATGACTTTCAGCGCGCCGTCGGCCTCCTCGAGGGCAGTCTCGACGGAGTCGGTGATCCGCGAGCGCGCGTCCTCGGTCGCCCGCACGCGGTCGACGACCACGTCGACGGTGTGGTTGTAGTTCTCGTCGAGTTCGGGGCGCTCGGTCGTGAGGTCGTACGGCTCGCCGTCGACCTCGACGCGGGCGTAGCCGTCGCTCACGAGCTCGTCGAACAGGTCCTCGAAGGCCCCCTTCTGGTCGCGAACGACCGGCGCTGCAAGCTTCAGCCGCGTCCCCTCCGGGAGGTCGAGCACGCGCGACACCATGTTCTGTGCCGACTGTTCGCCCACCTCACGGCCACACTCCGGGCAGTGTGGCGTCCCGACGCGGGCGTACAGCAGTCGCAGGTAGTCGTGGAGTTCAGTGACCGTCCCGACCGTCGACCGCGGGTTGTTGGCGGCGTTCTTCTGATCGATGGAAATGGCCGGCGACAGCCCCTCGACGTTCTCTACCTGCGGTTTGTCCATCTGTCCGAGAAAGTTCCGGGCGTACGCGGACAGCGACTCGATGTAGCGGCGCTGCCCCTCGGCGTAAATCGTCTCGAACGCGAGCGAGGATTTCCCCGACCCGGAGAGGCCGGTGACGACGGTGAACTCCTCCCGCGGGACCCGGACGTCGATGTCCTTGAGGTTGTGTTCCTCGGCCCCCCGGACCTCGATGTACTCCTTGCTCATCTGGTTCGTTCGAGGGGTGGACGACCCGAAACCCTGTCGGTCGCTCGCAGGTTCAGCTCCCGTTCGGTCCGACCGATCCCGGCGTCCGGTCGTCCCCGTGCTCCTGAAACCCGATAGGACTAATCCCGACCGACCACAGCACCGGGTATGAGCGACGACGAGAAGCCGCCGGAGTTCGACCTCGACCAGCGCGCGTGGGGACTCGCCGAGGCTGCCGACGCCGAGGTGGAGTCACTCACCGTCGGTGAGCTCGACGCCGAGCGCGACGACCCGGGAACGGTCGTTCTGGACGTGCGGGACATTCGCGAGCGGTGGATCGAGGGCGCCATCCCGGACGACTACCACGCCCCCCGTGGGATGGTGGAGTTCTGGGCGGACCCGGAGACCGAGTACTACAAGGACTTCTTCCATCCCGACACCCGCTACGTCTGCTACTGTAACGAGGGCGGCCGGTCGGCGCTGGTCGCGAAGCGGCTCGAGGAGATGGGCTTCTCCGACGTGGCCCACCTCGAAGGTGGGTTCACCGCGTGGCAGGACGCCGACATGGTGACGGTCGCCGTCGAGCAGCGCGACTACGCCGACCGGTAGCCGACGAGTCGGCGTCGCGCCGCCGGCCCGGAGACTTATCGGGAAGGCCGATGCAGACGGGAGTATGTCCTCGTACGACATCAGCGGTATCGAGCTCACCGGCGACCGCTACACGGTGATACAGTCGCTGATACGGAACAAGTACCGCGCCGAGGACGCCGACGGGAACGTCGTCCTCCGCGGGAAACAGAAGATGTTCAAGCTGAAAGAGGAGTTCCCCTTCACCGACGGCGACGGTCGGGACGTGTTCACGGTGAAAGCCGGCGGCATCATCGACGTGGCCGGCGATTACGTGCTTTCGGACGCCCAGACGGGCGAGGACCTCGTCATCCTCGACAACGACTACTCCATCTTTCAGGACACCTGGACGGTCCGCGACGCGGACGACGAGCGGGCGCTGGCAAAGATCGACTCCCGTGGGGCGTTGACCACCATCGCACGCAACGTCCTCCCGTTCGGCTATCTCATCCCGCACAAGTACGAGATAACCGACACGGATGGCGACCACGTCGGGACCATCGAGGGGAAGTTCTCGCTGCGCGACATCTACGAGATAACCATCGACGACGCGAGCGACGTGCCGAAGGAGCCGGTCGTCGCCGCCGCGATGGTCATCGACGCGATCCAAGGGAACTGAGCCGCGGTCGGCGGACGAGCGGTGCGTCGTACGTGCCGCGACTGCGGCCCCTCCGCGTGTCACTCTCACACCTGATTCCCGCCGCATTCGGCCGAAAACGACAACTCTCATACGGCCTGACCGGGTAGTCAGGATATCTCGGTTCGCGTCCCCAATCCGGTCCGGTTCGTGGTCCTCGCCGTCGGCCTGCTTCTGGCACGCGTCGGCGTCGTCGACGAGCGGCGCGTCCGCCGGACGACGGACCTCGCGTGGCCGCGGGTCGTCACCGGCATCGCCCGGATGTCGAAGAACGCCGTCGACGTGGCGATGGTCGGCATCGTGCTCGGTTCGGCCGGCATCGCCGGCGTCGGCTTCGCCGGCCCCTACTGGGGCATCGCGTTCGCGCTCGGTGGCGGGCTCGCGGCCGGCACTATCGCGCTCGTCTCACAGCATTTCGGCGCCGACACCGAGGAGGGGGTCGGCCAGGCGGTCCGCTCTTCGGTGCTCGTCGTCGTCGCCGTCACGCTCCCGATGGTCGCCGTGCTCGCGACGTTCGCCGAGCCGCTCATCGCGCTCGTGAGCAGCAACACCGCCGCCGTGGCCATCGGCGGGGATTACCTCCGTGTCGTCGCCTTCGGCGTCCCCTTCGCCGCCCTGAACCTCGTCGGCTCGCGTGTGTACATCGGCGTTGACGACGCCTGGACGCCGATGGCGGTCCGCGGCGGCGGTGCCCTGTTGAACATCGGACTCAACGCGTTGTTCATCTTCGGCTTCGGGATGGGTGCCGTCGGCGCGGCGACGGGCACCGTTCTCTCGAACGTCGTCGCGACGGGCGTCTTCGCGGTCGGGCTCTCTCGTGGTCGGCTCCCCGGCATCGGCGAGCTCCCGGTACAGGTCGACCCGTTCGGCCCGTACGTCGACCTCGCGACGGCCCGCGACATCGTCGACATCGGGACGCCGGTGGTCGGCCGCTCGATGGTGTGGACGGTCGCGGAGTTCCCGATGCTCGCCATCGTCGACGCGTTCGGCGTCCACGTCGTCGCCGCGTACGTCGTCGCCCGCCGGATCTGGGGCATCATGAACACGCCGGGCTGGGGGTTCGGCCTCGCCTCGTCGTCGCTCGTCGGGCAGTCGCTCGGCGCCGGCGACGAGGCGGAGGCGGAGGCGTTCGGCGAGGACGTCATCCGGCACGCGGTCGGCGTCTACGTCGTCTCTGCGCTGCTCGTCGCGGCGTTCGCCGACCGAATCGTCGTCGCGTTCGTCGGTAGCCCGACCGATCCGGCCGTTCCCGTCGCCGTGACGCTCGTCTACGCCGCGTGTTTCGCCGTCGTGATGCAGGGCGTGTCGGGGGGTGCGGCCGGCCCGCTCGACGCCAGCGGCGACACCCGGTGGCCGTTCCTCGCGCAGGCGGTTGGGATGTTCGGCTGCTCCATCCCGCTGGCGTATCTCGGCGCGACGACCCCGCTCGGGCTGTGGGGGCTGTATCTCGCCTTCGTCGCCGAGACGGGGGTACCCGCCGCGCTCAACTACTACCGGTTCCGGACGGGTCCCTGGAAGGCGGTCAGTCGGGGATACCGACCCGGGCAGCCGGCGGACGACTGAGCAAGAACTCCTAATTATTTCATATTTATACTAGTGAATTAAATTCTAGATAGATGGGTAAACCAATCGCTGAACGTGCTCTCAGGCGCCAATGGTTCCCCTCGAGTCGTGTTACTTACGCTTCGCGCATTCAGCATCACCGGGGAATCCCGGTCGACTCATCCCGAGGGCGGATCGACTGCCCCGAGTTGCTCGAATACGCTCATGGCATCGGCGATTGACCACATCTCGGTGATCGCACCGTCTTCGACGCGGTACATCGCCCACTCCTCGTACTCGACCTCGCGGCCCGTGGGCTCGATTCCGCTGAGCTCGCCCTCGTGGGTCCCCTCGACCGTCCACCGGACCACGACCAGCTCGTCCTCGGCGACGAGGTGGTCGGTCGTGGCAGTAGCGTCCGGGAACGACTCGAAAAAGCCCCACTCACCGTCGACCATCTCCTCGGAATCGAGGCGCTCGTTTTCGTCGCCGTGGACGACCACTTCCGCGGCGAACGTCTCGACCCACGCCTCCCTGTCGCGATCGTTCCATGCCTCGGTGAGCCGTCGAATCACGTCCTTGGGGTCCTCGACAGCCATGGGAGACCTCTCGTCGACCGGGATACTAAGTCTTCACTCCGTCTCGACGCTGATTACGGCCAACTCCTCGTCTACAGTGAGGCTGATCCGGTCGCCGTCGACGGCGAACGTGAACCGACCCTCGAAGGGATCGGTCGAGAGTATCTCTTCCTCGTACTCCCAGCCCCAGTTCCAGGGGTCAGCAAGCGGGTTGTACCCTCGGGCGGTCACGAACGCGAGCAGTTCCGTCCGGGCCGCCAAGTGCACCGAGACGACGCTCCCGTGTTCGAACGGACAGTTCGAACACGCAGTGCGGAAGCTCACGGCCTGGCGCCGTCCACAGCGGTCGCACGGCCCGTCGTTTCCGTCGTGGCTCTCACACACCGTCACCTCGTGGTCGACCTTGGCGGAACAGCGGGGACAGACGCCGTTGGCCGCCACGAGGAGTTCGGCGTAGGCCCAGGTGAACGCCGTCGCGAGGACCTCCGCAGCGTTCCGACCTTGGACACCCGCCGGTGGGAGTTTGAGCACCCCGAGGTCACCGTAGCCACCGGGAATCCTCGGGTTCGCTCTCGTCGCCGACTCGCCGTACAGCCCCGAACACTCCGTACAGTACCGCTCAACGCGTTCTTGCTGATACACTACTTCGGTCGTGGCGCCACAGTACGGACAGGGCCACTCCTCGATCTCTGTCCGCTCGATTACAGGGTTGTCCGTCATCGCTCCCGAGAGAACGGCTTCGACGACCCGCCGCCCGGGCTGGCGGAGGGCGTACCCCTCGTCGCCCTTCGAAACGAAGTGGCCCACCAGCTTATCGAGGTGATAGTTGAACTGTGCGCCCTGCCGGATTCCCACCCGCTCGCGCAACTGAGTGAACGACAGCGACCCATCGGCGTCGCCCAGCGCCTGGAGAATCTGCACCCGGGTCTCGTTGCCGAGGACGGCAAACGCCTCGTCGGGCGAGGGGGTCGAGCCGTCTGAGCCCCCGATGTTCGCTGTCATGTGTGGGTCCAGAGCACAAGAACACCTAAAAGGTCTCCCGCTGTCGGGAAGTTCGGCGAATCGTGATCTGTCGCCTTCGTGTCTAAAGGGCTGTTGAGACGATTCCGTGACTAAAATGTTCTTCAGATAACACTTTTTGACCACTGTTCCGTGGGAAGCCACGGGCGCGCTCCGGTGACCCGGAGGTGCCTGAGGCAATAATGAGCGAGATACCCAACGTGACGCGGCGCACAGTGCTGAAGACAGTGGGAGCAGGGGCCGTCTCGGGGGCCGCGTTCGTCGGCACCACGACCGGGGATGCCCAACGGAACTTCGGCTACGTTAAGACTGGTAGTGTTGAGAAAAACGATGAGTTGACCCTCGATACCAGGGAAGGAAGAGAGAATATCAACTGCGGGCCATCGAACATCAAAACCGAGGAGTTCACCACAGAGGGGGATATGGCCTTCTACGCGATACCGTCCAGTTGGGATACCGGTGACACCCTCAAAATAACTAATACGAAAGTTGTAGGGTGTGGTGATGGCAAGAGAGACGATTTGGTGGAAGTCGGGGTTGCACTCGTGAGTAGCGACTGAATCCCGCAACCCTGACGAGGACGGGACGGTGAGGCCAGGCGCCTGGGGAGGGAGTTCAGCGTGCCTGCAAGGGGTTGGGGGCGAACTACCGCCCGACGACGAGTGCCGGTGTGCCGACGGCTATCGCGAACGGTTCGGGGACGGGGGATACACCCGCTCGGCCGTGTTTCTTCTTTAACGCCGCACGGAACGTGGAATCAGTCCGATTGCTCGATTTCGACGACGTCCAGCGTCTCGTCCAGCAGCACGGACAGTTCATCGCCCTCATACCGGATCGTAACGCGGACTCGTGGCGGATCCTCGTCGACGAGCTCCTGCTCGTGGTCGGAAATGAGCTCTCCACGTCGGCGGAGGCTCTCGAAGGAGCCGTCGTCGTACTGAACGTTTACGCCCCGCTCGTAGTAGAAGGCGATGGCCGCCGGATGGTGGAGAACGATCGTCCGCGGGGGTGCATCGTGGTGGTTCTTACAGACCGGACACCGGAACCGGGCCTGGACGGCAAACTGCCGACCGCAGCAGTCACAGAGGCCGTCGGCGTCGTGGTCCGAACAGACGTCGAGCGACTGTGTTATCGGCCCGGAACAGGCGTCACAGACGCCTTCGACTGCGAGTTGGATGTGGCTCTTTCCCGTGAGCCAGCCCGCACGCCACATCATCTCCGGCCGTCGATCGGTGAGGCCGGCCGGGTCGAACTCCGTGCCGCTGAGCATCCCCTCGGGGCGGTCGCCCCCCTGAAAACCCCCGTCACACTCGGTGCAGACGATGTAGAGCCACTCGTCCTGATAGGTGACCGCCGTCGGGGCGTCACAGAA
>ENA-ORDC01001413-ORDC01001413.1-marine-metagenome-genome-assembly--contig:-NODE-1413-length-17902-cov-3.433548_pt1 | contig 17902 bp, 17 predicted proteins | sample MGYA00237783_ERZ508515 | MGnify/ENA primary metagenome ERZ508515 (study PRJEB26186, sample SAMN06268792) | marine metagenome | isolation source: Eden Landing Ponds, San Francisco, CA, USA | place... | reverse complement strand
AGCGTCACCCTGACCCACCGCGATCTCGAGGGGAGCGCCGCGGGCCGGCCGCCCGGCGAGCCGCTGGAGCCCGCATTAGGGGATGCGCCGCCCGCGGAATCGCGCTAGGAAGGCCGGCCCGGCCGCTGCGGCGGATGCGGGGGTAAAGCGGGTGCCGCAGCGCGGACGGGAAGTGGAGTTGGCATGATCGGCATGGTCCTGGTCACCCACGGGCAGCTGGCGTCGGAGTTCATCTCGGCGCTGGAGCACGTGGTCGGCCCGCAAAGCCAGATCGAGGCCGTCTGCATCGGCCCCGACGACGACATGGAACGCCGCCGCCAGCAGATCATCGACGGGGTGCAGCGCGTCGACGACGGCGACGGCGTGGTGATCCTGACCGACATGTTCGGCGGCACGCCGTCGAACCTGGCGATTTCGGTGCTGAGCCACGGCCGGGTCGAGGTAATCGCCGGCGTCAACCTGCCGATGCTGATCAAGCTGGCCACCCTGCGGAAGGCGCAGGAGCCGCTGGGGACCGCGGTCGCCAGCGCGCAGGAGGCGGGCCGCAAGTACATCAACGTCGCCTCGCAGCTGCTGCACGGCGGCGTCGAGCCGAGCCGGGCCGGTCCCGCGACCGGGCAGGCGGCGTCGAAGAGTCAGGCGTCGTCGGGAGCCCGTGCCGGCAAGAAATGAGCGGGACGACCACCGCGGAGCGCCGCGTCACCATCTGCAACCAGCGCGGCCTGCACGCACGCGCCGCGGCCAAGTTCGTCAAGACCGCCGAGGGCTTCGACGCCCAGGTGACGGTGGTCAAGGACGACAGCGAGGTGCAGGGCACCTCGATCATGGGACTGATGATGCTCGCCGCCGGACCCGGCACCGAGATCGTGCTGCGCGCCCGGGGCCGCCAGCGCGCGGCGGCGCTGGACGCGCTGGCCGAGCTGATCGCACGGAAGTTCGACGAAGACTGATGGGCAGCCACGACGACCACGATCCCGAGCGTCCCCCCACCGCCCGCGCCGACTCGCAGGCGGAGCGCGACGGCGACGCCGCCGACCGCGCCGCCGTGCAGCGGCGCCGGCGCAAGCGCGGCGAGCGCACCTTCACCGGCCTGGGCGTGTCGCCAGGGGTGGCGATCGGGCCGGCGCACGTGCGCGACACCGGCGAGCTGCAGGTGGTCGAGTATCAGATCCCGGCCGACCAGGTCGACGACGAGCGCCAGCGCTTCGACCGCGCGGTGAAGAAGGCGCGCCGGCAGCTCGGCAAGGTGCGCTCGAAGGCCGACAGCCTGCACGGCTCGGCGGCCGAGGAACTGGGCTACCTGCTGGACGCGCACCTGCAGATGCTGCGCTCGCAGAGCCTGATCGGCGGCGTCGAGCAACGCATCGGCGAGCGCCAGATCAACGCCGAGGCCGCGGTGATGGCGGAGATCCAGCGCATCTCCGAGGGCTTCGCGGCGATGGACGACCCCTATCTGAAAGCACGCGCCGAGGAGATCCGCGAGGTCGGCCTGCGCATCGTGCGCAACCTGATGGACGCGCCCTTCGCCTCGTTCGACGCGCTGCCGGACGGCGCCGTCGTGATCGCCGAGGAGGTCACGCCGGCCGACACCGCGCTGATGGACCCGCGGCGCATCGGCGGCTTTACCACCGTGCTGGGCGGCGCCGAGGGCCACACCGCGATCATGGCGCGCTCGCTGGGCCTGCCGGCGGTGCTGGGCGTGGCCGACCTGATGGGGCAGGTGCTGCCGGGCGAGACGGTGATCGTCGACGGCTCGCGCGGCCGCGTGGTCGTCAACCCGACCGAACGGCGGCTGGCCAGCTACCGCAGGCGCCGGGCGGAGATGGAGCGCGAGACGCGCAGCCTGGAGCGGCTGCGCGACCTGCCGGCGGAGACCCGCGACGCCGCCCGCGTCGGCCTGGAGGCGAACCTGGAGCTGCCGCGCGAGGTGGCGCAGGCGCTCGACGCCGGGGCCGAGGGGGTGGGCCTGCTGCGCACCGAGTTCCTGTACATGAACCGCGACGACCTGCCGGACGAGGCCGAGCAGTACGACGCGTTCCGCCGCATCGTCGAGGGCATGGGCGGCCGGCCGGTGACCATCCGCACGCTCGACGTCGGCGGCGAGAAGCTGGCCTGGTCGCTGGGCGAGCATCTGGGCGAGAGCGTCAACCCGGCGCTGGGGCTGCGGGCGATCCGACTCAGCCTGAAGCAGCGCGATCTGCTGGACACCCAGTTCGCCGCGATGCTGCGCGCCGCCAACCACGGCCCGGTGCGGATCCTGCTGCCGATGGTGTCCACCACCGGCGAGATGCGCGAGGCCCGGCGCGCGCTCGGCGAGGTCGCCGAGCAGCTGCGGGCGCGCGGCGAGACGGTGTCGGACCCGCTGCCGCCGCTGGGCGCGATGATCGAGGTGCCGGGCGCGGCGCTGTCGGCGGACGCGCTGGCGGCGACGGCGGACTTCTTCGCCATCGGCACCAACGACCTGACGATGTACACGCTGGCGATCGACCGCGGCGAGGAGCGCGTGGCGCACCTCTACAACCCGCTGCACCCGGCGGTGCTGCGGCTGATCCAGTTCGCCGTGGAGGCGGCGCTGCGCGCCCGCATCCCGGTGTCGGTGTGCGGCGAGATGGCCGGCGACCCGCGCTACACGCCGCTGTTCCTGGGGCTGGGCGTGCGCAGCCTGTCGATGTCCTCGGGCGCGCTGCCGCGGGTCAAGCAGCGCATCCGCCAGCTCGACATGCAGGCCGCCGGCCACCGCGCGATGGCGATCATGGACCAGTCCGACACAGGCCGCATCGCCGCCCTGCTGGACGACTTCAACGGCTGACGGCGAAACGGGAGCCCGGCGGGCGACCTTGCCCGCAGCACCTGCCGCTGCTATTTCAACGCGCGTCGCGCGGCTCCGGCCGCCGTGCTCCGGCGCGGCCGCGGCGACACCCGTGGACCATGCCATATTCCCGCGCCCGCGACGGCGCCTGCTTCAGGACGAGGACGACGTTCATGCCCGAAAGCCAGGACTACAAGGTCAAGGACATTTCCTTGGCGGACTGGGGTCGCAAGGAGATTGCGATCGCGGAGACGGAGATGCCGGGATTGATGTCGACGCGCGAGGAGTACGCGGCGGACCGGCCGCTTGCGGGCGCGCGCATCGCCGGCTGCCTGCACATGACGATCCAGACGGCGGTGCTGATCGAGACGCTGACGGCGCTGGGGGCCGAGGTGCGCTGGTCGTCGTGCAACGTGTTCTCGACCCAGGACCAGGCGGCGGCCGCGGTGGCGGCGACCGGGGTTCCGGTGTTCGCCTGGAAGGGCATGGGCGAGGACGAGTTCTGGTGGGCGATCGAGCAGACGATCGTCGGTCCGGACGGCTGGCGTCCCAACATGATCCTGGACGACGGCGGCGACCTGACGGCGATGATGCACGAGAAGTTCCCGGAGCTGCTGGACGACGTGCGCGGTCTCAGCGAGGAGACCACGACGGGGGTGGCGCGCCTGTACCAGATGGCCAAGGCGGGCACGCTGAAGGTGCCGGCGATCAACGTGAACGACTCGGTGACCAAGTCGAAGTTCGACAACATCTACGGCTGCCGCGAGAGCCTGACCGACGGGATCCGCCGCGGCACCGACGTGATGATGGCCGGCAAGCGCGCGGTGGTGTGCGGCTTCGGCGACGTCGGCAAGGGCTCGGCGCAGAGCCTGCGCAACGCCGGCTGCCGGGTGATGGTGACCGAGATCGACCCGATCTGCGCGCTGCAGGCGGCGATGGAGGGTTACGAGGTGGTGACGATGGAGGAGGCCGCTCCGGTGGGCGACATCTTCGTCACCGCGACCGGCAACGTCGACGTGATCACCATCGACCACATGCGCGAGATGAAGGACCGGGCGATCGTCTGCAACATCGGTCACTTCGACAGCGAGATCCAGATCGACGCGCTGAAGAACTACAAGTGGGACAACATCAAGCCGCAGGTCGACGAGGTCGAGTTCCCGGACGGCAAGAAGCTGATCGTGCTGTCGGAGGGCCGCCTGGTGAACCTGGGCAACGCCACCGGCCACCCCAGCTTCGTGATGAGCGCGTCGTTCACCAACCAAGTGATGGCGCAGCTCGAGCTGTGGCACAACCACAAGAACTACGACCGCCAGGTCTACGTGCTGCCCAAGCGCCTGGACGAGAAGGTCGCCACCCTGCACCTGCAGAAGATCGGCGCCCATCTCACCGAGATGAACCAGAAGCAGTCCGAGTACCTGGGCCTGCCGCAGACCGGCCCGTTCAAGCCGGACCACTACCGCTACTAACGGGTCGCAATCGCCGACGCGAGACGGGCCGGGGCGCCGCAAGGCGCTCCGGCCCCTTGCTTTTCCGGGACAGCGCCCCCTTCATCCCGAGCCACGCCGACAGGCGTGAGTCGAAGGACGCGCAAGGTCGACCACAGAGGCACAGAGGCCCCGAGAAGCCCGGCCGCACGGCGAGCGCTCCGGCCTCTCTGTGCCTCTGTGGTTCGTCTATGGCGCCTGCGGCGCTTCCTGATGTGCGCCCTGCGACTCGCCGCTGGGCGGCGGCTCTGGAAGAAACGAGGCTGCGCTCAGATCTCCGCCGCCCCGGGACTGCGGCGCCAGATCGACAAGTTCAGCACCGAGCCGAAGCTGACCCAGAGCAGGTAGGAGATCAGCAGGTAAGCGGCGCTCGGCGCGATCGGGTGGAACGCCCCGCGCCGTGTCTTTGACTGCGACCGCTTCGCCGGCCGTGGCCGGCTCGGTCGACCGCAGGACGATCAGCCCTGCTGCTTGGCCCAGAGGTTGCACCAGCCGTTCGGGTCGATGTCGCCCTCGACGATCTGGCACTGGCCCGGACCGTCGCCCTCCGGCGAGATCCAGAACTGACAGTTGTCGCAGCGCTGGTCGCCCTTCGGCTCGGCCTGATAGGCGACCGAGTCCTTCGGCGCCTTCTGCGACCAGGCGGTGCCGCTGCGCAGCACCGTCGCCGCGCCGGCGGCCACGGCGAACACGCCCGGCACGCTGCGCAGGAAGTCTCGGCGGTTGGTGGACCGCTGAATACGCCAGCTCATGTTTCACTCTCCTGAGTCTGTTCGTTGCTTGCTCTTGATCGGTCCAGCCGCACGGATGCGGCGGCCGCGGTTCTTGTCCCCGCATTACACGAACACGAAAACGCGCTTGTCCAGCGCACGACGGCGGGCGGATCGGACCTGCGGCATCGTGTCATGGATTTGATACGTCAATCGGGCCGAGCGGATTTCACATCTTTCGGGTGGCGTTCGCACGGACGCAAAGCCGCTCCACCGTGGTACTCGGGCCGCGGCTATGCTAACGCGTCCCTCCGGCCATGCCGCCGGTCCCGTCACCGTAGCTGGAAGCGACCGAAACCGATGATCCGTCTCGCCGCCATCCTTGCCGCCTTCGCCGTCGCCGCAGGCCTGTCCGCTGCGCCGGCCGCCGCCGACTCGCCGATCGTTCGCCTGGAGACCAACCACGGCGACATCCGACTCGAGCTCTATCCCGAGCGGGCGCCGAAGACGGTCGACAATTTCCTGACCTACGTCCGCAACGGCTTCTACGACGGCACGGTGTTCCATCGGGTGATCCCCGGCTTCATGGTCCAGGGCGGCGGCTTCAGCGCCGACTACGAGCGCAAGGAGACCCGCGAGCCGATCGAGAACGAGGCGGACAACGGCCTGCAGAACCGCCGCGGCACGCTGGCGATGGCGCGCACCTCGGACCCGCACTCTGCCACCGCGCAGTTCTTCATCAATGTCGCCGACAACGACTTTCTGGACCACCGCGGCAAGAGCCAGCGCGGCTGGGGCTACGCGGTGTTTGGCGAGGTCCGGTCGGGCCTGGGCGTGGTCGACGAGATCAGCAAGGTCGAGACCGGCGCGGTCGGCCCGTTCCCGAAGGACGCGCCGCGCGAGCCGGTGGTCATCGAGAACGCCGTCATCGAATGAGACAGACCGCCGCGGTGCCCGCGGCGGGGTAGGGAGGTCAACGTGAAGGTGTTGCAGACGACGCTTGCCGGCTCGCTGCCGAAGCCGAGCTGGCTGGCCGAACCGGAGACGCTGTGGGCGCCGTGGGCGATGAACTCACCCGAGCGGCTGCAGGAGGCCAAGCAGGATGCCGTGCGGCTGGCGATCCTGGACCAGGAGCGCTGCGGCCTGGACATCGTCAGCGACGGCGAGCAGTCGCGCCAGCACTTCGTGCACGGCTTTCTGGAAGGGCTGGCCGGCATCGACGCCAGCAAGAAGCGCCGCATCGGCATCCGCAACGACCGCTACGAGGCCGACTGCCCAACCGTGGTCGCCGAGCTGTCGCGCCCGGCGCCGGTGCACCGCGACGAGGTTGCCTTCGCCCGGGCGCAGACGGACCACAAGCTGAAGTTCACGCTGCCGGGCCCGCTGACCGCGGTCGACACGCTCGCCGACGACCACTACGGCGGCGACCGCGAGGCGATGGCGATGGCCATGGCGGCGATCCTGAACGCCGAGGCGCGCAACCTGGCGGACGCCGGCGTCGACGTGGTGCAGTTCGACGAACCCGCCTTCAACGCTTACACCGAGATCGTGCCCGGCTGGGGCGTCGCCGCGCTCAACCGCGCCGTCGAGGGCCTCGACTGCACGACGGCGGTGCACATCTGCTACGGCTACGGCATCCAGGCGAACATCGACTGGAAGGCCCGGCTGGGTCAGGTCTGGGACGAGTACAACGCGATCTTGCCGCCGCTGGTGGACAGCGATATCGACCAGATCTCGCTGGAGTTCGCCGGCTCGCGGGTGCCGCTGGAGGTGCTGAAGCACGTCGGCGGCCGCAAGGACATCCTGGTCGGCGCCATCGACGTCGCCAGCGACACGGTGGAGACCCCGGCCCAGGTCGCCAAGACGATCGCCGGCGCGCTGGAGCACCTGCCGCCGGAGCGCGTGTTCCCCTGCACCAACTGCGGCATGGCGCCGATGCGCCGCGACGTCGCCTACGCCAAGCTGGCACGGCTCGCCGAGGGTGCTGCGCTGGCGCGGGAGCGGCTCTAGTATCGCGTCAAGCGAATCGTGTAACACTCTGTTAGAAAACACCCTTCATCCTGAGCAGGGCGGGGCAGCCGCATGTGTCGAAGGACGCAGGTGTGGTGATATCCGGCGCGATCCGCTGGGGCGAACCGCCGATGGGGCCGGCCCCGCTGCCCGACGTCTCGGACACGCTCTCCGGATGACGGCGACGCCGATAGGGCTCGCGCCTGCGGGCGGCGGCGTGTTTAGCTGCGGCTGCGTTGCCCCTCCGGCCGTCCGTCCAAGGAAGCGATGAAGTTCCGAACCGGCTGCCGCCTGGACTACGAGATCCCGTCGCTGTCGACCTTCGTGTTCAACCTGGCGGCCTGCGACACGGCGCATCAGCGGGTGCTGTGGGAGAATCTGGCGATCGCGCCGGAGACCGCGCCGGAGGAATACCGCGAGCCGGCGAACGGCAACCGCTACCACCGCTTCAGCGCGTCGACGGGCCGCCTGAGCGTGCGCTACGAGGCCGAGGTCGAGAGCGCGCCGACCTTTGCCACGCCGGGCCGGATCGGCGCGGCCGCGCCCGGCCAGCTGCCGCTGCACACGCTGCCCTACCTGCTGCCCAGCCGCTATTGCCAGTCGGACCACCTGATGCGGCTGGCCTACCGCGAGTTCGGCGCCTACCGGCCCGGCTACAACCAGGTCGCCGCGATCTGCAACTGGATCTACGCCAACGTCGACTACCTGGTCGGCACCACCGGGCCGCTGACCAGCGCGTTCGATACCGCCACCGCCCGCGCCGGGGTGTGCCGCGACTTCGCCCATCTTGGCATCGCTTTTTGCCGGGCGCTGAACATCCCGGCGCGCTTCGTCAGCGGCTATGCCTATGCGATGGAGCCGCAGGACTTCCACGCCGTGTTCGAGGCCTGGCTGGACGACCAGTGGTACCTGTTCGATCCGACCCGGCGGACGGTGCCGGAGAACCTGATCCGCATCGGCGTCGGCCGCGACGCCGCGGACGTGTCCTTCGCGCTGATCTTCGGCCTGGCGCAGATGACCGGCATGGAGGTCTACGCCCAGGCCCTGGAGCCGATCGAGGGCGACGCCCACACCGACGCCAGCTGGCACGCCGTCGCCACCGCCTGACGCATCCGGAGAGGTGAGGAGAGGCCGCGCATGCAAAGGCACTACGACGTGGGCCGGGGGCCGCGGATCGTCGCCGGACCGGAGCGTCTGTCCGTGCTGGCCGAGTGGGCCGGCCCGCACGACGGGCCGGTGCTGCTGGTCGCCGACCGCGGCATCGAGGCGAGCGGCCTGCTGGCGCGGGCCCGCGACGCGCTGGCCGGGGCCGGACCGGTCGAGAGCTTCGTGGCGCCGCCGGGCGAGCCCACCACGACCACCGTGAACGCGGCCGCCGAGGCGGCGCGGGCATTGCAGGGTGCCGCCATCGTCGGCATCGGCGGCGGCACCGCGCTCGACCTCGCCAAGCTGGCCGCGGCGCTGGCATCGACGCAGCGGCCGGTCGAGGACTTCCTGCTCGGCGCCGGCCGCTTTCCGGGTCACGCGCCGGCGGCGATGGTGCCCACCACCGCCGGCACCGGCGCGGAGGCGACGCGGACCTGCATCGTCAGCGATCCCGACGGCCGCAAGCTCTGGGTCTGGGACCCCGGCCTGATGCCCGACCTGGTGGTGCTGGACCCGGCGCTGACGCTGTCGCTGCCGCCGCATCTCACCGTGGCGACCGGGCTCGACGCCTTCGTCCACGCCCTGGAAGCGGCCACCGGCGGCAGCCGCAACCGGGTCAACGAGGCCTACGCGCTGCAGGCGATCCGGCTGGTCCGCGACGCGCTCCCCGTCGCCGTGGCCACACCCGACGACTTGGCCGGCCGGCAAGCGATGCAGGAGGCGGCGCTGCTGGCGGGGCTGGCGATCGACACCGGCGGCACCGGCATGGCGCACACCATCGGCCATGCGCTGGGCTCGCTCTACCACATCCCGCACGGGCTTGCGGTGGCTGTCGGCCTGCGCGCCAGCCTGGCCTGGAGCGTGGCGCCGGAGCCGCCGCGCTACGCCGATGCGGCGCAGGCGCTCGGGGTCGCGGGGGGCGCCGAGGCGCTGGCGGACCGGCTGGACCTGTGGCTCGACGAACTCGGGTTGGCGGCGGCGATCGCCGCGGGCGGCCGCGACGTGGTCAATGCGACCGCACTGGCGGAGCGGATGGCGGCGCCCGAGAACGCGCCGATGGCGGCGAACAACGCCCGCGTGCCGCAAGGCGACGACCTGGCGGGTCTGGCGGAGCGGACGGCCGCGCTGTGGAACGGTTCGGCGGGTGCCGCGCGCGCCGGTTAGGCGTCCGACGCGGCGCGCTTCAAGAAGCCCTTTTCCAGGCCGATGCGCAGAGCCTCGGTGCGGTTGCGGCAGTCGAACTTGCGGTACAGGCGGCGCAGGTGGAGCTTCACCGTGACCTCCTGTAGGTCGAGTTCGCGCGCGATCTCCTTGTTGGAAAGGCCGCGCCACAAGCCGTCCAGCACCTGTCCCTCGCGCGGGCTGAGGCCCCCCTCCGCCTCGGTCTCGCGGGGCGCTTCAGGGGCCGACATCAGGCTGTACGGCACGTAGACCTCGCCGCTGCGCATCAGGCCGATCGCCTGGATCAGCGCCTCGCCGGAGATGGTCTTCGGCACGAAGCCCGCCGCGCCCATGCGCAGGCCCTGTTCGATGATGGCCCGGGTGGTGTTGCCCGACAGCAGCGCCACGGTCAGGTCTGGCCGCGCGGCCTTGACCTTGGCGAAGCCGTCCAGGCCGTCCATGCCCGGCATCACGATGTCGAGCAGCGCGAGGTCGATCTCCGGATGCTGGTCCAGTACCTCCAGCGCGCCGGGCAGGGTGGTCGCCGAGTGCACGGTGGTGCCCGGCCAGGTGCGGGAGATGTGGGTCTCCAGCAGATCGATGAAGAGATCGTGGTCGTCGGCGATCAAAGGAACCATCGATGCCATGCCCGTACCGCATCCGATTGAGGGTCTCGGGTCCGAATAAGACCCGGGAACCCGTTTAGGATACCCTAAAATCCCATTCGTTTTCAGCGGTAATGTAGGAATGGCCCGCGCTGCACGCCCTGGGCGTGGTGCTAACCCCGGTCGCGGCCGGCCACATGCGGCAGCGGGTCGGGGGCGTCCGGCGCTGCCGGCGTCTTGGAGTCGTCCTGCGGGCTGCCGAACACGGCGGCCAATGCCTGCCGGCAAATCGGCTTCTCCAGCACGTGGTCGATCGCCGGGTTGTCGACTTGATGCGACAGGAAGGAGCGGCCGGAGCACAGCACCACCATCACCTCGGGCGCCACCTGCTTGACCTTCTCGGCCAGGTTGGAGCCGATCATCTCCGGCATCATCAGATCGGTGACCACGCAGGCGATCTGGTGGCGCTCGCGCTCCAGGATCTGCAGCGCCTGCGTCGGCGAGGTCGTGGTGATCGCGCGCCGGCCGAGCCGGCGGATCGCATCGCCGATCATCTCGGCGACCGGCTTCTCGTCGTCGACCACGAGCACGGCCGGACGATCCGGGGCGCTCGGCGCCGCCGGCGCGGCATTGTCCGTGTCGGCGCCGACCTGCGGCAGGTGCAGCACCACCCGGGTGCCGCGGCCGGGCGCGCTCTCGATGGTCAGGCCGCCGCCGTGGCTGAGCGCGATGCCGGCGACCGCGGACAGGCCCAGGCCGGTGCCGCTGCCGGTTGCCTTCGTGGTGTAGAACGGTTCCAGCACGTGCTGCAGGATCTCCGGCCGGATGCCGGAACCGTTGTCGGTCACCGCCAGCTCGACCACCGACCCACTGTGCTCGAGCTGGCCCACCCGCAGCGCGCTGCGGCCGTCGGGCAGGGTGGTCAGGCGGACCCGGCCGAGGCCCTCGACTTCGTGGTCCTCGCTGTCCGGATCGCTCGGGTCGGCGGGGCTGCCGGAGCGCTCCCTGACCGACACCGAGACCCGGCCGGCGTGCGGGTCGACGGCGTCGCGGGCGTTGGTGGCGAGGTTCATCACCGCGCGGGCGAGCGCCGTCTGGTTGCCGCGCACCGTGATCATCTCGCTGGGCAGATCGCAGTCGATCGCGATGTCCTTGGGCAGGGCGGCGCGCAGCAGGCCGGTGGTCTCGCCCACCACCTCGGCCACGTCGAGCGGCTGCATCGCCAGCGGATCGCGCCGGCTAAACGACAGGATCTGCTGGATCAGCGTCTTGCCGCGTTCGCTGGCGGTCAGGATCTGGCGGGCGTAGCCGGCCTCGCGCGAGTGTGACACCAGATCGTCGGCCAGGAAGCCGGCGTAGCCCTCGATCGCCGCCAGGATGTTGTTGAAGTCGTGCGCGATGCCGCCGGCCAGCCGGCCGATCGCCTCCAGCTTCTGCGCTTGGTGCAACTCCGCCTCCAGGCGCTTCTGCTTGCGCTCGGCGGCGTTGCGGGCGCTCACGTCGCGGGCCACGCGGATCATGCCGCCGTCCGGCATCAGGGACAGCGACACTTCCTGCTCGACCGGGGTGCCGTCCCGGTGGCGCGCCGTGCAGGGCCCCTGCCACATGCCTTCGCGGCGCAGGGTCGGGATCACCTGCCGGGCGTAGAACTCCCGGCCCGCGTCGTCGTACAGGCTCATCAGCGGCTCGCCGGCCAGCTCCTGCGCCGTGTAGCCGTACATGTCGCGGTGGGCGTCGTTGACGAAGACGAAACGGCCGTCGGCGTCGATGATGCCGACGGCGTCGCCCGCCAACTCGATCGCCTGCACGACGCGTTCGGCGTGCTGGCGCAGGCCCGCTTCCGTCGTCCGGTGGATGCGCCGGAGGTCCATTTCGTCGATCACGATGTCGGCGAGGTCGCGCAGAGTGCGGCGGTCGGCCTCGCTCAGGTCGTCGCGCGGCACGTCGTCGATTACGCACAGACTTCCGAGGTTGTAGCCATCCGACGTGATCAGCGGCGCGCCGGCGTAGAAGCGGATGTTGGGCTCGCCGGTGACCAGCGGATTGTCCTTGAAGCGCGCGTCCGCTAGTGCGTCCGGGATCACCAGCACCTCGTCGCTGTCCAGCGTGTGCTTGCAGAACGACACGCTGTTCGGGGTCTGGCGCACCGACAGGCCGACGCAGGACTTGAACCACTGACGTTGCTGGTCGACCAGTGTCACCAGCGCGATCGGCGCGTCGAACAGGCGCGCGGCCAGATCGGTGATCCGGTCGAACGACAGCTCCGGCTCGGTGTCCAGGATGTCGAAGGCGTAAAGGGCGCGCAGCCGGTCGGCCTCGTTCTGGATGCTCCGGCGGGCAGGCGGCATGGCTGACTCGTCCCGTCCCTTGCTTGACGCCTGCATTGTCGCGCCGCCCTCAAGCGACGGCAATGTGATCATGGGTTAGCGGGCCTGACCGAAAGGCTAGCGACGGATAACCGCCTATACGCCGGGAACAGCCTTCGGGACGCTGGGACGGCGGGCCGATCCGATGCAACTTTTCGGGACCGAATAAACAGACGAAGCGGAGGCCCGCTCAATGACCAACGTCGTCCAGTTTCCCCGAACCTATCACAGCGCGTGGCAAGCGCCGTTTGACGGCAGTGCACCGGCCCCGGACTCGCTGCTGGGCACGACAGCGCAGCTACGCGCCGATGCGGCGAACGTCCGCGACAACATGACCGCGCTCAGCCAGGCGGTCGCCGACCTGAAGGCGCTCGACCTTGCGGGCCGGGCGCGGCAGATCGTCGACGCCGCGATCAAATGGGACGCGCCGGCGGTTGGCCGTTCTGGCGGCCAACGGTAATCGCGGTTCGTCGGACAATGGACATGCACGAAGAAGCCGGAGCCGGCCTTGGCGTCGCCGCCTTCCAGAGGGGCAGCGTCCTGCTGGTGGACGACGACGAAGACACCCGGGGCATGCTGGCGGAGATGCTGCGCCGGGGCGGGTTCAGCGTCCGCGCGGTGCCGGACGGGCTGGTGGCGATCGAGGCGATCCGGACGGCGTCGTTCGACGCCGTCGTCACCGATATCGTGATGCCGCGGTGCGACGGGCTGGAGCTGCTGCGCTGGCTACGCGGCGGCGCTCTGTCGATGCCGCTGGTGGCGATCTCCGGCAACGGACCGGATCGCGGCGCTCTCTACGGCAAGGCGGCGGACGCGATGGGCGCCGACCTATACCTGCCGAAGCCGGTGCCGCGGGACGCTCTGCTGAGCGGGCTCGACCGGCTGATCGCCGAGCAGACTGGTGTGGACGCTTAGAGGCCGGCGCCCCAGCCGAAGTGGGCGACCCCGACCGCCAGCACGATGTAGCGCGCCGCCTTGCCAAACGTGACCAGCAGCAGAAACGGCACGATCGGCGCGCGCAGCACGCCGGCCACCACGGTCAACGGGTCGCCGAGCCACGGTGTCCAGGCGAGCAGCAGCGACCAGATGCCCCAGCGCCGGTACCAGCGCTCGGCCCGCGCGTAGGCCCGCGCGTCCACCGGAAACCAGCGACGGTCCTTGAAGCGTTCGATCGCCAGGCCGAGCCCCCAGTTCACCACGGCGCCCAGCACGTTGCCGACCGTGGCCGCCAGCACCAGCGGCGGCCACGGCCAGCCGTCCAGCTGCAGCCCGACCAGCACCAGCTCGGACTGGAAGGGGAAGATCGTGGCGGCCAGGAAGGCGCTGAAGCACATTCCGCCGTAGGCGGCGAGGGCGGACACGAAGACGTCCTCCCGCGAGGTGGGTCGGTGGGCGCCGCCGCCGATTTGGGCGCGCCGCGCCAGTCTGCTACAAGACGGGATCGCGACGCCACGCCGCGCGCGTCCGTCGTGCCTTCCCGCAGCCAGGAGCCGCGTCCCCGTGAAAGACGAGATCACCTACCGGCAACCTTCCCTCGAGGACGGCGCGGACCTGTGGCGCCTGGTCGACGAGTCGGGCAACCTGGACCGCGATTCCGGCTACGCCTACGTGATGGTCGCGCGCAATTTCTCGGCGACCACGGTGGTGGCGGAGCACAAGGGCAACGTGGTCGGGATGCTGACGGCCTATCCGCTGCCGCAGGACACGCGCCGGCTGTTCGTCTGGCAGGTGACGGTGCTGGATTCCTACAAGCGCCAGGGCATCGCCACCGACATGCTGTATCACCTGCTGCAGCGCGACGAGGTCGCCGGCGTGCGCTGGGTCGAAGCCACGATCGTGCCGGGCAACACGCCCGCCGAGGGCCTGTTCCGGAAGCTGGCGGAGGGGCTGGACTGTCCGATCCGCGAGACCGAGGCCTACGCCGACGAGCTGTTCCCGGACGCCGAACGCAAGATCGAGCGACTCTACGTGGTCGGCCCGATCCCCTACGAAAAGTGCGAGATCCGGGTGCGGCCGGAAGAGGGGCGCTACCGCCTCTACACCCATTGGGACGGCGCCGAGGCACCCGCGTTCGAACCCGCCAACCCGGCGTTCAGCGAGCTCGACGACGCCAAGCACGCTGCCGAGAAGGTGCGCAGCGACCACGGCGCCAGCAAGGTCGTGGTGGAACGACCGTAGGGAGGCCTCCACTTTCCCGCCTACCCACCTTTATCTTGAGCCGGCGCCGCAGGCGCCGTCGGTGCATTCGGAAACGGTTCGTGCGTCCTCCGACTCAGCCGGCTGTGCCGGCTGGCTCACGATGAAGGTGGTCAGGCGCGGCTCTGGATGCCGGAGCGCGTCGCGGCTTCCTATTCCCCGGCCTTGCGCAGGTCCTCCAGGTGGATCTCCGCCGCCGGCAGCCGCAGGTGGAAGCTGGTGCCGCCGGCCTTGGGCGCCTCGATCCAGATCTCGCCGCCCATGTGATCGACGATCTGCCGGGTGATCGCGAGGCCCAGGCCGCTGCCCTGCGGCCGGTCGGCCATGCCCTCGGCGGCGCGGGCGAACTTGTCGAACACCCGCTCGCGCTCGTCCTCGGCGATGCCGGCGCCGTTGTCGGTGACGGCGACGTGGTAGCCGGTCGGGGTCGCCCAGCCTTCGACGCGGACCCAGCCGTTCTGCGGGTCGGAGTACTTCACCGCGTTCGATAGCAGATTGACGTAGACCTGCATCAGCCGGTCCGGGTCGGCCAGCACCGGGCGGTTCGCCGGCTTCACCTCGCTTTCCAGCCGCACGTTGCGCTCGCGCGTCAGGCCGCCGGCGGTCGCCACCGCGTCGTTCAGCACCATCGCCGGGTCGAGCTCGCTCATGCGCCAGTCGCCGCTGCCCTGCTCCAGGCGCGCGAGGTCGAGGATCTCGTCGATCAGGCGGGTCAGGCGCTGGCTCTCGCTGGCGATGATCGAGAGGTACTGGTCCTGCTTCTCGCGCGGCACCTGGTCGCTGTCGGTGAGGATCTCGGAGAACGATCGGATCGAGGTCAGAGGCGTGCGCAGCTCGTGGCTGACGGTGGTCAGGAAGTCGTCCTTCAGCTTGTCCAGTTCCTGCAGCCGCTCGTTGGCGCGGCGCAGCTCGGCCGCGGTCGCTTCCAACTGGCGCGACTTCTCCTCCAGGCGCTGGCCGTAGACGATCGCCTGATGGGTTTCCTCCAGGATCTGCATGACCTCGCCGATCCGGGGCATCTCGCCCTTGGCGACCGAGCCGACGATGACACGGGCGCTGGCGGCGCCCAGGCTGCCGGCCAGCACGCGCTCGACGAAGGCGATCAGGTCCGCGTCCGCCCGGGTCGGCATGTGCTGCACCAGGCCGCGGCTGCGGGCGTAGTCGCGGAAGGCGGCGTAGGCGCGCTCGCGGCCCAGGAAGCGCTGCACCAGCTCGTACAGGTCCTGCACCGCGGCCGAGCGTTTCCACACGCCGGGCTGCTCGCCCTCGGGATGCCGGAACACGTCGACGAACAGCGTCGCCTGCAGGCGCTCCAGCGTGTCCTCGCGGGCGTACAGCGACACCGCGACGTAGAGCGCCACGTTGGCGAACATCGACCAGAAGAAGGCGTGTGCCAGCGGGTCCCAGCCGGTGACGCCGAACAGCGCCTCCGGCTTCAGCAGCGCGATGCCGTAGGGGCCGTGGGTGACGATGCCGGGATCCAGCCAGCCGGACTGCGCCAGCGACGGCACCATCAGGGTGTAGCCCCACAGCAGGAAGCCGCCGAACAGGCCGGCCTGCGCACCCTGCCGGTTGCCGCCCTTCCAGAACAAACCGCCCAGGATCACCGGCATGAACTGCGCCACGGCGGCGAAGGACACCAGGCCGATCGCGGCCAGCGCGCCGCTTTCGCCGATCAGCCGGTAGTAGCCGAAGCCGAGCGCGAAGACGATGATGATGGAGATCCGCCGGATCGCCAGCAGCAGCCCAGTGACCTCGCCGCGGGCCTGCAGCCGCAGCCAGCCGAGCCGCAGCAGCGCCGGCATCACCAGGTCGTTGCACAGCATGGTGGACAGCGCGATCGCCGCGACGATCACCATGCTGGTGGCCGACGAAAGCCCGCCGATGAAGGCGAACAGCGCCAGGCCGTTCCAGCCCTCCATCATCGGCAGCGTCAGTACGAAGAAGTCGGGGTCGGTGCCCTGCGGCAGCAGTTGCAGGCCGGCGAGTGCGATCGGCAGGGCGAACAAGGAGATCGCCAGCATGTACAGCGGGAACAGCCAGGACGCGGTCGCCAGGTGGCGTTCGTCGACGTTCTCGACCACGACGATCTGGAACTGCCGCGGCAGGCAGATCGCCGCGGCCATCGCCAGCAGCATCAGCGCGATCCAGCGGCCGCCGTCGCCGACGGTGTAGATCGTGTCGATCCGCGGCAGCGATTCGGCGTTCCGGAACAGCTCGCCGAAGCCGCCGTAGAGGCCGAAGCCGACGAACAGGCCCACCGCTAACAAGGCCGACAGCTTGACGAAGGACTCGAACGCGATCGCCGCGACCACGCCCTCGTGGTGCTCGTCCGCGTCGATGTTGCGGGTGCCGAACAGGATCACGAACAGCGCCATGCCGACGGCGACCCAGAAGGCGGTGTCGCCCCAGATCGACGGCACGGCCGTGGCGCTCGCCAGGGTGTCGCCGCCTTCACTGGCGAGCACGTCGCCGGTCAGCACGTTGAACGAGGTGGCGACGGCTTTGAGCTGCAGGGCGAAGTAGGGGACGGTGCCGGCCACCGCGATCAGCGTCACCAGGACGCCCAGCCGGGTCGACTTGCCGTAGCGCGAGGAGACGAAGTCGGCGATCGAGGTGATCCGGTGCATCTTCGAGATGCGCACGATCTTGCGCAGCACCGCCCACCAGCCGAGAAACACCAGGGTCGGGCCGAGGTAGATGGTGGCGAACTCGAGGCCCCCGCGCGCGGCCGAGCCGACGGCGCCGTAGAACGTCCAGGAGGTGCAGTAGACCGCGATCGACAGCGTGTAGACGTAGGGATTGCGAATCAGACTGCGGCCCTGGGTGGCGCGACGGTCGCCGTAGTAGGCGATCAGGAACAGCAGAAACAGGTAGGCGAGGGCGGCAGCGAGGATCAGCGGCGTGCTCACGGCGACCCCCGCTGCCCCTGCCGCGCCTCGCGCCGCGCCGCGGCCGCCGCCCCGGCGGCGGTCTCCCGGCGCCGCGGGATCGCCGTCAGGAGCCGGCGCCCCAGGCGCTGCGCGGCGGCGATCAGCAGCAGCCAGACGCCGAACAGGTAAAGCAGCACCAGCGGCACGCCGAACACGGTCTGTGGGCCGTCGAACACCGTCAGGATCGGCGGCACGAACAGAACGAAGCCGGCGATGGGAAGGACGAAGGCGCGCTCGCTGGTGCGTTCCAGGCGGGCCATGGCGGGTCCGGCGGTCCTTCTCGGGTTGCGGCGTCGGGCGGGCGGCGCGCCGGGATCAGCCGGCTTCGCGGGCCAGCAGCGATTTCACCCGCTCGACCACGTCGCGGGTGGAAAACGGCTTGGTCACGTAGCCGTCGACGCCGAGCTCCATCGCCTTGCGGCGGTCTGGCTCGCGGCCCTTCGCGGTCAGGATCAGGATGCGCACGTGGGCCAGCTGCG
>ENA-ORDC01001412-ORDC01001412.1-marine-metagenome-genome-assembly--contig:-NODE-1412-length-17908-cov-3.210644_pt1 | contig 17908 bp, 15 predicted proteins | sample MGYA00237783_ERZ508515 | MGnify/ENA primary metagenome ERZ508515 (study PRJEB26186, sample SAMN06268792) | marine metagenome | isolation source: Eden Landing Ponds, San Francisco, CA, USA | place... | reverse complement strand
TCACCGTCGCGAACGTCTACGGACTCCGCGCGGGGGCTGTCTGCTCCGTCTACGCGAACCGCGTCACGGGCGAGTTCCGAGCGGAAGGCGAATCCCGCGCGGCGGAAACCGCGAGCCTGGCCGTCCACCTGCTCGCGAAGATGGACGCGGCGAAGCGCCAGGCCGGCGTCGACCACCGCCTGCACCGCAACCTGGGCGATCAGGCTTTCGGCGTCGTCGTCCTCGTGCTTGCCAAAGCGGGTGTGACTCCAGCCGACGATACATCCGTTCATGTCGTACGCGTCTCCCGTATTCGTGCCCCCGGCCGGGGCGATGGCGCGCGAGCCTAGCAGACCGGCCCCCGGGGTGGGAGTGGCCGCGGCGTCGCCGGAAACCATCTATGTGTAGCGACACGGACACGCCCATGTGTGAATGCTGCCCGCCATGGACCGGACGGCACCGACCAAAACAATCACCAGTCTGGGGATCCACATAGCGCCGGACAGCGAACTGACGCCGGAACCGCTGTCCGCTCTGGGCGCCGGCAGGCTTGCCGAGATCCTGAGCGCGGAAGCGGCGCGGGATCGCCGGCTTCGGCGCGCCCTCGAGCTGGCGCTCGCCGCCTCGGACGGCAACGATGCGCTGATCGCCAGCCTGCAGCGGCTGGCGCAGCACGCCCGCGAGGCCGCCGCCGCGCCGTTATCCTCGGTGATCGGTGAGCTGTCCGCGGACCGCGCGGCGATCGTCGAGATGGTGGGCGAGCGCGCCCCGCGGCAAGCGGTCGACCTGCACGTCACGCTGCTCGACCACCGGCCCGATCCGGGCGACCGCCTGTCCAACGTGTTCCGCGCCGGCATCACCGGCCGGGCGCTGTCGGACCGGCTGCTGGAGCGCCTGAGCGACGACCCGCACGGCCTGTACGACGGCCTGATCACGGCGCTGGCGGACCTGTTCGACGAAGACGGGCTGGACATGCTGGAGAGCGAGCTGCGCCGGCGCCGCGACGCCCGCCTGCGGGCCGACGGCAGGCGGCCATCGCGCACCGACGGCATCCTGGCGACGCTGGAGGACCGGCTGCGCGAGCTGGCCGATCTGCGCGGCGACGTCGACGCCTACCTGGACACCTACTCCGAGGCCGATCTGGAAAACCCGAAGCTGGCGGCCGCGGTGGCGCAGCGCCTGACCGACGCCGACCGGGCGCAGCAGGCGCTGGCGATCCTCGACCGCGCGCCGCCGGACGCGCACACCCAGTTCTTCGGCGAGTCCGACTGGACCAACGCCCGGATCGCCGCGCTGGAGGCCTCCGGGCATTACGCCGAGGCGCAGGATCTGCGGCTGGCCAGCTTCCCCTCGACGCTCAGCGCCGCCCACCTGCGCGCCTACCTGGTCCGGCTCGCCGACTTCGACGACCAGGAGATCGAGCGCCGCGCCCGCGACTTCGTCGACGCGCATCCCAGCGTGTCCAACGCGCTGGCCTTTCTGGTCGCATGGCTGGCGCAGCAGCGCCCCGCCCGCTTCGCCATGCCGCGGGCCGGCGGCGCCGACTACAACGGCGAGGAGCAGCTGCTGCTGCCGGCGGCGCAGACGCTGGAGAAGGATCACCCGCTGGCGGCCGTGGTGCTGAGCCGGGCGCAGGTCGAGGACGCGCTGGTCTGGACCCGGCAGGCGCGCTATCCCGACGTCGCGCGGCAGGCCCGGGCGCTGGAGCAGCTGGACGCCGAGATCGGCGACTACGACGCCTTCGAGACGCACGAGCAGTTCGTCGCCCGGCTGCGCCGCGAGCACCCGCGCAAGGGCCGCTTCTGGTCGCAGGTCGACGACGCGGCCGCCGGCGACGAGGGCTGAGCGCGCCGGCGGCTGCGGGCCGCGTGCAATCGCGACGCAGATTTCGCGCCGCCGGTCTGGCCCTCGTCGGGAAAAAGCCTTAGAAAGGAACGCGTCTCGCGCGATCCGCGCGGTCGCGAGTCAGCACCGGCCAGCCGACGCGCCAAGGCGGCGGAGCGCGCGATGCCGTCGCGCCGGCGCCAAAACGGGACAGGGGAGACGACCATGCTGCGCATTTCTCGGACCGGAGCCGCCGGACTGTTCGCCGTGGCGCTCGCCGCCACCCCGGCGCTGGCGGCGGACCCGATCACCGGCGACCAGATCGAGGACATGCTGATCGGCAACACCGTGGTGGGCGAGATGAACGACGGCCACGACTACGCCGAGTTCTACGCGCCGGGCGGCGTGGTGATCGCCGAGGACTACCACGCGCAGTGGTCGATCGAGGGCGACGAGATGTGCTTCGACTATTCGCGCGCCGACAAGAGCTGCTTCGGCGTCGCCGTCGACATGGGCAAGGTGCAGTGGCTCGACGACGGCGAGGTGGTCGGGGAAGGCCACGTCCTGCCGGGCAACCCGCACGACTTCTAGCGCGATCGACAAGATGGGCTGAGCGGCCGGTCCCGAACCGGTTCGCACCCGGCGACCGCTCACAGGTAGTCGTTCTCGATATCGATCGTCGTGCGTTGGCCGAGGTCGTCGTAGTGCGCATCCAGCCAGGCCTGGCCCCGCTGCCGGCCGAGCTCGCGCAGGTGGCTGAGGAAGCGCCACTCGGCGTTGATCTTCGAGGACGCGCCGAACTCCATCATCTCGCCGGCGATGTCGACCCTGTGCATCAGCATGCGCTTGTAGCGCGCGGGATCGACCTCGTGGTGCTCCAGCAGCTTGCCGACGAAGTGGATCGCCCGCATCTCGCGCATCAGCGTCGCGTTGAAGGTGATCTCGTTCAGCCGGTCCAGGATCTCCGGCGTCGTCGTCGGCGTGCCGGAGCGCTCGATCGGGTTGATCTGCACGATCACCACGTCGCGGCTGTCGCACCCGTAGATCACCGGGTAGATCGCCGGGTTGCCCATGTAGCCGCCGTCCCAGTAGGGCTCGCCGTCGATCTCCACCGCCTGGAACACGTGCGGCAGGCAGGCCGACGCCATCACCGCGTCGGCCGTCAGCTCTTCGTTGCGGAACACCCGGATCTTGCCGGAGCGCACGTTGGTGGCGGAGATGAACAGCTCGACCTGGTCGCAGCGCCGCACCGCCTCGAAGTCGACTTCCCGGCGCAACAGGTCCAGCAGCGGGTTAAAGTTCAATGGATTGAACTGGTAGGGCGACAGGTAGCGGGTGACCGCATCGAACAACAGGTAGCTGGGATTGTGGTCGAGGTCCCAGTTCTCGGTCAGCTGGTCGATCGGCGTGCGCACGATCGGCGCGAACCGGCCGATCCGCGAGACCGCTCCCCAGAAGCGCTCCAGCGCCGCCAGCGCGCCCTCGCGGCCGCCCTGCATCAGCCCTTCGGCGGCGACGGCAGCGTTCATCGCGCCGGCGCTGGTGCCGGTGATGCCCTCGATCTCGATGCGCTCGTCGGCCAGGAAGCGCTCCAGCACGCCCCAGGTGAAGGCGCCGTGCGAGCCGCCGCCCTGCAGCGCGAGACAGATGCGTTTCGGGTCGGTCATCGATCGCAGCTCGCATCAACCCCTCTCCCTTGAGGGGAGAGGGAAGGGTGAGGGTGACCGAGCGCCCCGGCAGGGGCGCGACACATGAGGACTTCAACCGCGACGACTCTTCGCTGCACCTGCCGGCGCAGGTCCCCCTCATCCCGACCCTCTCCCCCGGCGGGGCGAGGGGGTGACACCGGTTGGCCCATCACGGTCGTCCGCTCCGCAGCGTGTCCAGGAACCCGACCGGGCGCCCCTGCGGCGATCCGACCAGGGCGCCGTCGCGCGCCACCACCTGGCCGCGCAGCACGGTCGCGACCGGCCAGCCGGTGACCGTGCGGCCGGCGAACGGCGACCAGCCGGTCTTGCTGGCCAGCCAGTCCAGCGTGATCTCGCGCGTCGCGTTCGCGTCGACCAGCGCCAGGTCGGCGTCGTAGCCCACCGCGATGCGGCCCTTGCGCATCACGCTGAACGCCCGCGCCGGGCCCGCCGCCGTGAGCTCGGCCAGATGCTCCAGGGACAGCCGGCCGGCGTTCACGTGATCCAGCATCAGCGGCAGCAGCGTCTGCACGCCGGGGATGCCGGAGGGCGTCGCCGGATAGGCGGCTTCCTTCTCCTCCGCGGCGTGCGGCGCGTGGTCGGAGCCGATCACGTCGACGATGCGCCGGCGCAGCGCGCGCCACAGCCCGTCGCGGTGCCGCGCCTCGCGGATCGGCGGGTTCATCTGGGCGTAGCTGCCGTGCTCGCGGTAGCACTCCGGCGCGGCCAGCGTCAGATGCTGCGGCGTCACCTCGACGGTGGCCACGTCCTTGTACTGCGCCAGGATGTCCATCTCCTCGGCGGTGGAAATGTGCAGCACCTGCACGCGGCCGCCATGCCGGCGGCACAGCCGGCAGATCCGCTCGGTGGCCAGAGTCGCCGCGGTGACGTCGCGCCATTCCGGGTGCAGCTCGACGGTCGCGCCGTGGTCGCGGACGATCGACAGGCGCTCGCGCAGCCGCGCCTCGTCCTCCGCATGCACCGAGAAGCGCCGGTTGGTGCGGTGCGCGATCTCCGCCAGCAGCTCTTCCTCGTCGACCAGCAGGCTGCCGGTGGAGGAGCCCATGAACACCTTGATCCCCGGCACCCCCGGCAGCCGCTCCAGCTCCGGCAGCTGGTCCAGGTTGTCCGCGGTGGCGCCGACGAAGAAAGCGTGATCGGTCCAGGCCCGGCCCTTGGCCCGGTCCAGCTTGTCGTGCAGCGCGGCGGCGTCGGTGGTCGGCGGCTTGGTGTTGGGCATCTCGAAGATGCTGGTGACGCCGCCCAGCGCCGCCGCCGCGGTGCCGCTCGCCAGGTCTTCCTTGTGCTCCATCCCGGGCTCGCGGAAGTGCACCTGACTGTCGATCACGCCCGGCAGCACCGTCAGGCCAGCGGCGTCGAGCGTCTCGCCCGCCTTGTCCGGGGCGATCTCGCCCAGCTCGGCGATCAGGCCGTCGCGCACGCCGACGTCGCAGTCCACCGTGCCGCCGGGCAGCACCACCCGGCCGCCTTTCACCACCAGATCGTAGGTCTCGCTCACGTCGCCGCCTCCGTTGCCGGCGCCCGCGCGTCCAGCAGCCGCCGGAATAACTCCAGATAGCGCTGCACGCAGGCCTCCTCGGTGAATTCCCGCCGGTAGCGCGCGCTGCCGGCCGCCACCAGTCGCGCCGCCAGCTCCGGCCCGTCGATCAGCCGGGTCACCGCCGCCGCCAGCGCCGCCGCGTCGTCGCGCGGCACCAGCAGCGCGTCCTCCTCCGGCCGCACCAGGCCGGCCGGTCCGTCGGCGTCGGCCGCCACCAGCGGCTTGCCGTACGCCCAGGCCTCCAGGCTCACCGTGCCGAACGGCTCGTAGCGCGACGGGAACACCACGATGTCGCAGGCGCGGTACAGCGCGCCGCGGTCGGAGCGCCAGCCCAGGAACCGCACCCGGTCGCTGACGCCGAGCTCGTCGGCCAGGCTCTCCAACTCCGGACGCTGCGGCCCGGTGCCGGCGATCCACAAGTGGGCGCGCGGCTCACGCTGCAGCGCCCGCAGCATGGTGTCGATGCCCTTGGCCTGGTGCAGCCGGCTGGGCACCAGCAGCAGCGGCACGTCGGCCGGCGTGTCCAACTCCGCGCGCGGCTGCGCAGGGTGGTCGTCGACGGCGGCGAAGTTCGGCATCGTGTGCGCCTGCTCGGCCGGCCAGCCCTGCGCGATCGTGTGGCGGCGGATGTCCTCGGTGATGCAAAGCAGGTGGTCGCAGCGCCGATAGTACTTCACGTCGTAGTAGCCGCCCAGCCGCGCGAGCTTCAGAAAGGCGCCGGACGGCATCCAGGAGGCCGCGCGGTTCATGTAGGCCAGCACCACGTCGGGCCGGAACGCTTCGACCTGACCGCTCACGCGTGGACCGGTGCTGATGTCGAACCAGCCGCGGAACGGCAGTTCCAGGGTCTCCACCCCGGCGTCCCGAAGGCTACGGGCGCGGGCCTCGTTGCGGCGGATCAGCGCAAGCTGGCTGACATCGGCGCGGCCCTCGCGGCGGGCGCGCTCGAACGCCGCGGCCAGCGAGACGAAGAAGGTCTCCGCCCCGCCCTGCGGCGCTCCGGCCAGCATCTGCATCAGCCGCATGGTCGACTTGCGTCCCTTGTCGCTCCCGGCCGCCCTGCCGCGGCGGCGTGCGCCGCCCCTGCATAGCGGATGCGGCGAATCTTGTGTAGGACACGCGGCCATGAAATCCGTGCGACCGCCCGTCCGACCCGCCGACCGCCGCAGCGCGTGGCGATGAGCACGCCCGAGCGCATCCTGGTGATCAAGCACTCGGCGCTGGGCGACGTCGTGCTGGCGACGGCCGCGTTCCAGGCGATCCGGCGGCACCATCCGGACGCGCACCTGGTGCTGCTGACGACGCCGCCGTACCGGGCGCTGGCCGAGGCGAGCGGCCTGTTCGACGAGATCTGGGAGGACCCGCGCGCCAACCTGCTGGCGCCGGGCGCGCTGCTGGGCCTGGTGCGGCGGCTGCGGCGCGGCCGCTTCGACCGGGTCTACGACCTGCAGCGCTCGCAGCGCAGCGCGCTCTACTTCCGGCTGCTGGGCCCGCGCCGGCCCGAGTGGGTGGGCCCGGTGCGCGGCGCCAGCCACCGCGCCACCGGTCACACCGCGCGCCGCCACATCGCCGACCGCGAGGCCGACCAGCTGGCCGTCGCCGGGATCGCGGTGGGTGGGCCCGACCTGTCGTTCCTGACCGCCGACGTCGAGGGCTTCGACCTGCCCGGCCGGATCGCCCTGCTGGTGCCCGGCGGCGCGCCGCACCGGCCGGAGAAGCGCTGGCCCGCCGCCAACTTCGCCGCGCTGGGCCGGCATCTGGCCGGGCTCGGGCTGACCCCGGTGCTGCTGGGCACCTCGGCCGAAGCGGCCGAGATCGCCGAGATCCGCGACGCCTGCCCCGCCGCGCGCGATCTGCACGGCCGGACCGGCTTCGCCGAGCTCGCCGAGCTGGGCCGCCGCGCGGCCGTCGCGGTGGGCAACGACACCGGCCCGATGCACCTGCTGGCGGCCGCCGGCTGCCGCTGCGTGGTGCTGTTCAGTGACGCCTCCGACCCGGCCAAGATCAGCCCCCGCGGCCCCTGGGTTCGGGTCTGCCACAGCCCGTCGCTGCAGGACCTGCCGGTGGAGACGGTGGTGGACACGCTGCCGCCGCTGGCGGACTGACGGCCACGATCCCTTCATGCTGAGGAGGGCGGCGCAGCCGCCCGTCTCGAAGCATCCCTTACGGCGTCTCAGGGTCTTTCGCAGCGCCGGTCGCTACCCGTCCGCCGCCCGGCGCGCACGCCAATCGACGGGCGGTGTCGAGCCGGCTAGGCTGCCGCGCGCCGGCCGCGACGGCCGGCCCGCCCCAGTCCACCCCGGGAGCGCCTCAGTCCGCCGATGTCCGCCGACGACCGTTACCTGAGCGCCGCCCGCGCCCTGTTCGGCCAGCTCGCCGCCGAGCTCGACCTGCCGCTCGCCGTCCGGCTGTGGGACGGCAGCCGGATCGAGCTGGGCCGCGACCTGGCCGACGCCCGCGCCGTGACCGTCGCCGGCCCGGGCGTGCTGCGGGCGCTGCTGCGCCGCCCGACGCTGGAGACAGTGGCGCGGCAGTATGCCGCCGGCAACCTCGGGGTCGAGGGCGGCGAGCTGCTGAGCTTCTTCGAGGCCGCCCGCGCCCGCCGGGTCAAGCTGCGCCTGGGCGACCTGTCCAAGCGCCGGCTGCTGCGCACCGCCTGGCCGCTGCTGTTCGCACCGCCTCCCGAGGCGGGGCCGGTCCAGGCGTACGCCGGCGAGCCGACCGGCCGCGACCAGAGCGCGCGCGACGACCGAGCGTTCGTGCAGTTCCACTACGACGTCTCGAACGCCTTCTACCAGCTCTTCCTCGACCCGGAGATGCAGTATTCCTGCGGCTACTTCACCGACTGGTCGAACGGCATCGAGCAGGCGCAGCGCGACAAGCTGGAGATGATCTGCCGCAAACTGCGCCTGCAGCCGGGCGAGCGCCTGCTCGACGTGGGCAGCGGCTGGGGCGGCTTGATCTGCCACGCCGCCCGGCACCACGGGGTGCAGGCGCACGGCGTGACGCTGTCGCGGACGCAGTACGACTGGACCCGCGAGAAGATCGCCCGGCTGGGCCTGGAGGAGCGGGTCACGGTGGAGCTGCGCGACTACCGCGAGCTCGAGGGGCCGTACGACAAAATCGCCTCGATCGGCATGTACGAGCACGTCGGCATAGCCAACTACCCGGCCTACTTCGGCAAGCTGAACGCGCTGCTGCGCGACCGCGGCCTGCTGCTGAACCACGGCATCACCCGGCGGGCGAAGAGGAGCCGCCGGCGCTTCAACAGGATCCGGCCGGAGAACCGGCTGATCCGCAAGTACATCTTCCCCGGCTCCGAGCTCGACCACATCGGCCACAGCGTCTCGGTGATGGAGGCGCACGGCTTCGAGGTGCACGACGTCGAGGGCTGGCGCGAACACTACGCCCGCACCTGCCGGCTCTGGCACGACCGGCTGGTCGCCAACGCCGACGCCGCAATCGCCGAGGTCGGCGAACAGACCTACCGGATGTGGATCGCCTACCTGGCCGGCGTGGCGATCGCCTTCGCCGACGGCTCGCTGCGGATCTTCCAGACGGTCGCCAGCAAGCACAAGGCGCGGGGGCCCAGCGGGATGCCGCCGACCCGCGCCGACCTCTACCGCGCCTGAGTGCGCCGCAGCAGCTCCGCGGCCGCGCCCTCCACGGCGTCCACGCTAAGCCCGTCCATCAGCGTGTCGGTGGTGCGGTGGTCGAACCCCGGCCGCGCGAACAGCGCGTCGCGGCTCTCCGGCGTGCGTACGTAGACGCCGTGTTCCGACCAGGGGCGGTAGCGCTCGTGCCGGCTGGGGCCGAACAGGCCCAGCGTCGGCGTCCCGGCGGCGTCGGACAGGTGCATCAGGCCGCTGTCGTTGCCGACGAACAGGCGGCAGCGCTGCAGGCACGCCGCGGCCTCCGGCAGGTCGACCGCGCCGACCAGGTCGATCCGCCGGTCCTGCGGCAGCGCGTCCAATAGCGGCTGCGCCTGCGCCCGCTCGTTCGCCGCCGCGAACACCGCGACCCGGGCCCCGGACAGCGCACCCGTCGGCGCCGTCAGGCGCTGCGCCAGCTCGGCGAAGCGCCGGGCGCGCCACTGCTTGCCGCGCCAGTTCGCCGCCGGTCCGATCGCCAGCACCGGCCCGCCGTCGGGGATCAACTCCGCCGCCCGCGCGCGCTCGGCCTCGCTCAGCCAGACGGTCGGCGCCGGCGGCGGATCGATCCCGGCGACCGCCGCCAGCTCCTCGACCGAGTGCCCGTCCGAGACCGCCTTGCGGCCGACGATCCGCCGCTTCGCCCACAGGCAATAGGCCAGGCCGGAGCCGCGCAGGTCGACGACCAGATCCCAGCGCAGCGGCGCCACCCGCGCCCAGAGCGCCAGCCAGTGCCGGTGGTAGGACCGCTTGGCGATCGGGATCAGCCGCTCCAGCCCCGGCACGTTGCGGAACAGCGGCGCGGCGACCCGGCCGGCCGCCACCGTGACCCGCGCGTCCGGATGGCGCCGCAACAGCTCGGCGAGCACGCCGGTCGACAACACGGCGTCGCCGATCCGGGAGGCGGTGACGAACAGGATGCGCATGCGCTCGAGCGGGGTGTCCGGAGGTGCGGTCGCGAGGGCGGCGGTCGGCGGCGTCCGTATAGCCGCGCCCGCCCCGCCTTGCCAAGCCGCGCGCCGTCCCTTACTTGGCAGGCAGGCGCCGCCGCGGCGCCGCGACAGGAGGGCCGCCCCGCCATGCCCGACGCGACCGTCCACAGCGAGCTTCCGACCGACACCGACACCACCGGCGCGCCGCGCGCCGTGGCGCTGCCGACGCGCGGCCTGCTGCGGCTTGAGGGCCCGGACTCGCTGAGCTTCCTGCAGGGGATCACCAGCAACGACGTCACCCAGGTGAGCGAGAGCCTCGCCGTCTGGTCGGCGTTCCTGACGCCGCAGGGCAAGTTCCTGCACGAGTTCTTCGTGGCGCAGGCACCGGACGGCGCGATCTGGCTCGACTGCGAGGCCGAGCGCCGCGAGCACCTGAAGAAGCGCCTGGCGATCTACAAACTGCGCGCCAAGGCGGAGGTCGCGCTCGACGACGAGCTGGCAGTCTACGCGCTGCTGGGCGAGCGCGCGCTGGGCCTGCTCGATCTGCCGGCGCTGGAGGGCTACGCGCGGCCACTGGGCGACGGCGTGGCGTTCGCCGAGCCGCGGCTGGCGCAGCTCGGCGCCCGCGCGATCCTGCCCCGGGCGACGGCGGAGGCGACGCTGCGGCAGGCCGGCTTCGCGCTCGGCGCGTTCGAGGAGTTCGACCGCCTGCGCCTCGGCCTCGGCGTGCCCGACGGCAGCCGCGACCTGGAGCCGGAGAAAGCGACGCTGATGGAGAGCGGCTTCGACGAGCTGCACGGCATCTCCTGGGACAAGGGCTGCTTCCTGGGCCAGGAGCTGACCGCGCGCATGAAGTACCGCGGCCTGGCCAAGAAACGGCTGGTCCCGGTGCAGATCGACGGCCCGACGCCGGAGCCCGGCACCGAGGTGCGCCGCGGCGGCAAGGTCGCCGGCACGCTGCGCTCCGCCACCGCCGGGGTCGGCTTGGCGCTGCTCAAGCTGGACGCGCTGGACGCCGGCGGCGAAGCGCCGTTCGAGGCCGGCGCGGCGCGCCTGACCCCGCGCAAGCCCGACTGGGCCGGCTTCTAGCGATGCAGCCGCCGCTGCGCCGCCTGATCGCCTACGTCGCCGGCGTCGCCGTCGAGGAGCAGCCGGCCGAGGGCGTGTTCGACTTCGAGATTGGCAGCCGCTTCCCGGTGACCGGCACGATCGACGGCAACCGCGTCGAGGTGCGCGACGAGACCGACGGCGTCAGCCTGACCGGCACCCTGCCGCACCTGACCACCGGCACCGGCGCCCCGGTGATCCTGAACCTCGCCAGCGACGCCTTCGAAGGCGCCGACGAGGCCAGCGGCCACGCCTTCGCCGGCGAGGTCATGGGCCGCAACGTCGACCTCACCGACAAAAAGACCGGCGAGAGCTATACCTACTGTTTGTAGGGTGGACTCGCCGCGCCAGCGGCAGTCCACCGATCGATGCCGCATGGTGGATTGCTTCGCGAATCCACCCTACGACGGACGCGACAGCCGTGCGTCGATGCTTCGATGTCGCCCGATGCTTCGACGGGCTCAGCATGAGCGGCCTTGCAATCGGCTCATCCTGAGCTTGTCGAAGGATCAGTGGGCGGCCGGCCCGCCCGGCTACAGCGGCCACACCAGCAGGATCAGCGGCACCGCGACGGTGAGGATGATCAGGTCCAGCGGCAGGCCCATGCGCCAGTAGTCGCCGAACTTGTAGCCACCCGGGCCCATCACCAGCAGGTTCGACTGGTGGCCGATCGGGGTCAGGAAGGTCGACGAACAGGCGATCGCCACCGCCATCAGGAACGGGTCGACGCTGACCTCGAGGCCCTGCGCGATCGACACGCCGATCGGCGCCATCAGCACCGCGGTGGCGGCGTTGTTCATGATGTCGGACAGCAGCATGGTGATCACCATCAGCAGCGCCAGGATGCCCCAGATCGGCAGCGTGCCCGACAGCGCCAGGATCGGATCGGAGATCACCGCGGTGCCGCCGGTGGTCTCCAGCGCCTGCCCGACCGGCAGCATCGCGCCCAAGAGCACGATGATTGGCCACTCGATCGCCTCGTAGATCTCGCGCACCGACAGCTCGCCCACCAGCACCTGCACCAGCACCGCCAGCGTGAAGGCGATGTGCGCCGGCAGCACGCCGAAGGCGACCAGGCCGATCGCGCCGGCGAAGATCAGCGGCGCGCCGGGGCTGGCGCTGCGCCGGCCCAGCGGCAGCTCGCGCTCGGCCAGCGGCAGGCAGCCCAGCGCGGAAAACGCCTCCGGCATCGACTCGCGTTCGCCCTGCAGCAGCAGCACGTCGCCGGCGACGAAGCGCACCTGGCCCAGGCGCTCGGTGATCGGCTGGCCCTGCCGGGCGACGCCCAGCATGTTCAGGCCGTAGCGCGTGTGCAGCCGCAGCGAGCGCGCGGTGCGCCCCTCCAGGCGCGAGCCCGGGGTGACCACGACCTCGACCAGGCCGACGCGCTCGGAGCGCAAGTTCTCCGCCGACAGCTCGGCCTCGCCCACCATCACCAGGCCGGCCTGCCGCACCACCCGCTGCAACGCCGCGGTGTCGGCCTCGACGATCAGGATGTCGCCGGCCTGCAGCCGCAGGTAGCCGGACGGCGCCAGCATGCGGTCGCGCCGGCGCACCAGCGCCACCACCGCGACGTCGCCCTGCGCAGCGGTCTCCAGATCGACCAGCCGGCGGCCGACGTAGGGCGACTCCTCCGGCAGCCGCACCTCGGTGATGTAGTCCTCCAGCTGGAACATCGACTTGCCGCCCTCGGCCTCGCCCTTGCGCTCGGTCGGCAGCAGCCGCCAGCCCAGCAGCGCGACGAAGGTGACGCCGGCCGCGGCGATGCCGAGCCCGACCGGCGTGAAGTCGAACATACCGAAGGGCTCGCCGAGCTCGGTGGCGCGGTAGGACGCGATAATGATGTTCGGCGGCGTGCCGATCAGCGTCACCAGGCCGCCCAGCAGCGAGGCGAACGACAGCGGCATCAGGATCTGGCTGGGCGGCCGCTTGGTGGCGTGCGAGGTCTGCAGCGCCACCGGCAGCACTAGCGCCATCGCGCCGACGTTGTTCATGAAGGCGGAACAGGCGGCGGTCAGGCTGCTCAGCGCCACCACGTGCGTGGTCGGCCGCCCGGTCGCCGGCTTCAGCGCCCGCGCCACCCAGTCGATCAGGCCGGAGTTGCGTAGCGAGCGCGACAGGATCAGCACGCCGGCCACCGTGATCACGGCGGGATGGCCGAACCCCTCGAAGGCCCGGTCGTGCGGCACCACGCCGAGCCGCACCGACGCCATCAGCGCGCCCACCGCGATGACGTCGTAGCGCCAGCGCCCCCAGGCGAACAGAACCAGCGCCGTCGCCAGGATGGCGAACAACATGAGCTGTTCGGCGGTCATGGGCGTGCGGTCGACCCCGTGGCGTGGTCCGGCGTGCGGTGGCGCTGCATGGCGTTCGCTTCGGCCCTCCCCGACCGGCGGCGCCTTGTACGCGCCGCCGCCGCCGGCTGTCCAGCACAGCCGCGCCACTGTAGCGGACACCGGCCGCGCACGCGAGGACGCGGCGACGCGCCCGCGCGCCGGGACGCGCCGAGATACCGCGTCCGGGCCGGAACATCGCGCAGCAACACGGCGTTGATGGTGCAGCGCAACGCGCGCCCCGGGCGCGTTGACGCGCTGCAACATGCTGCCTACTATCCAGCGCCGCAGTGGCGGCGCTGGGGCTACTATCCGGCGCCGCACTGGCGGCGCTGGGGCGCTGATCCGACGACCAAGGAGACCAAGATGTCCGCATCGACGCAGCCGTCCAACCGGCCGGCCGACCCGCGCTTTTCCTCCGGACCTTGCGCGAAGCGGCCGGGCTGGACGGTCGACGTGCTCAAGAGCGCCGACATCGGCCGCTCGCACCGCGCCAAGGGCGCGAAGGGCAAGATCCAGGACGTGATCGAGCGCTCGCGCAAGCTGCTCGGCATTCCCGACGACTACCGCATCGCCGTGGTGCCGGCCTCCGACACCGGCGCCTACGAGATGGCGATGTGGTCGCTGCTGGGCGCGCGCGGCGTCGACGTGCTGGCCTGGGAGAGCTTCGGCAGCGGCTGGGTCACCGACGTGGTGAAGCAGCTGAAGCTGGAGGACCGGCGGCTGTTCGAGGCCGACTACGGCGAGCTGCCGGACCTGAGCCAGGTCGACTGCGACCGCGACGTGCTGTTCACCTGGAACGGCACCACCTCGGGCGTGCGCGTGCCCGACGCCGACTGGATCCCGTCGGACCGCGCCGGCCTGACGATCTGCGATGCGACCTCGGCCGTGTTCGCGATGGAGATCCCGTGGGACAAGATCGACGTCGCCACCTGGTCCTGGCAGAAGGTGCTGGGCGGCGAGGCGCAGCACGGCATGCTGGTGCTCTCGCCGCGCGCCGCCGAGCGGCTGGAGAGGTACACGCCGCCGGGGCCGCCGCCCCAGCTGTTCCGCATGACCAAGGGCGGCAAGCTGAACGAGGACCTGTTCAAGGGCTCGACCATCAACACGCCGTCGATGCTGTGCGTCGAGGACCACCTGGACGCGCTGAAGTGGGCCGAGGAAATCGGCGGGCTGAAGGCGCTGGTCGAGCGCGCCGAGGGCAACCTGCAGGCGGTCGCCGACTGGGTGTCGAAGCGCGATTGGGTTGACTTCCTGGCCGCCGATCCGAACACCCGCTCCTGCACCTCGATCTGCCTGAAGATCGTCGATCCCTGGTTCGAGCGGCTGGACGGCGACCAGCGCGCTGCCGCGGCGAAGCGCATGGTGGCCCTGCTGGAGGACGCGGGCGCCGCCTACGACCTGGGCTCCTACCGCGACGCGCCGGCCGGGCTGCGGCTGTGGGGCGGCGCCACGGTGGAGCGCGCCGACCTGGAGGCGGTGCTGCCCTGGCTCGACTGGGCCTTCGACAGCGTCAAGTCGGAGAAGGCCGCGGCCTGAGGGGCGGACGCATAAGCCCCGGCCCGCGGCAAGTCCGCGGCCACCACCTCTCCCTGTCCCTCTCCGCCCAATGGCGGAGAGGGGCCCCCGCCGCAACGGTAAGCGTCCCCTCTCCTCCACGAGGGAGGAGAGGGCCAGGGAGAGGAGGTCGCCGCCGCCCCACCGAGTGACCGACGCGGCGCGCCCTAGAGCGCGCCCAACCACACAACGGAGGACCTGAAACCCATGCCGAAGGTGCTGATCGCGGACAAGCTGTCGGCGAGTGCGGTGGAGGTGTTCGAGCGCCGCGGGATCGAGGTTGAGGTTGCGACCGGTTTGAGCGGCGATGAGCTGGCGGCGAAGCTGCCGGGCTTCGACGGTCTGGCGGTGCGCTCGGCGACCAAGGTGACGCGCGAGGTGCTGGACCAGGTCGAGGGGCTGCGGGTGGTCGGCCGCGCCGGGGTCGGGGTCGACAACATCGACCTGGAGGCGGCCACCGAGCGCGGCGTGGTGGTGATGAACACCCCCGGCGGCAATTCGGTGACCACGGCCGAGCACGCGATCTCGCTGATGCTGGCGCTGGCCCGGCGGATCCCGGCGGCGAACGCCTCCACCAAGGCGGGCAAGTGGGAGAAGTCGAAGTTCACCGGCGTCGAGGTCACCGGCAAGACGCTGGGGCTGATCGGCTGCGGCAACATCGGCGCGATCGTCGCCGAGCGCGCCCGCGGCCTGAAGATGCGGGTGGTCGCCTACGACCCCTACCTGTCCGGCGAGCGCGCCCGCGACCTGGGCATCCGCAAGGTGGAGACGCTGGACGAGCTCTACGAGGTCGCCGACTTCATCACCCTGCACGTGCCCAAGACCGAACAGACCGAGGGCATGATCGACGCCGCCGCGCTGCAGCGCATGAAGCCCGGCGTGCGCATCGTCAACTGCGCGCGCGGCGGCCTGATCGTCGAGCAGGACCTGGCCGACGCGATCAAGGCCGGCCAGGTCGCCGGCGCGGCGATCGACGTCTACGCGCAAGAGCCGGCCAAAGAGAACCCGCTGTTCGAGCTCGAGGAGACCGTCTGCACGCCGCACCTGGGCGCCTCCACCAGCGAGGCGCAGGAGAAGGTGGCGGTGCAGGTGGCCGAGCAGATGGCCGACTACCTGACCACCGGCGCCGTCGCCAACGCCCTCAACATGCCCAGCCTGACGGCCGAGGAGAGCGAGCGCCTGGGCCCCTACATGCGTCTGGCCGAGCAGCTCGGCTCGTTCGCCGGCCAGCTCACCGAGACCGGCCTGCAGTCGGTCACCATCGAGTACGAGGGCGCGGTCGCGCGCGAGAGCACCCGGCCCCTGACCCAGGCCGCGCTGGCCGCCCTGCTGCGGCCCATGCTGGACGCCGTCAACATGGTCAACGCGCCGGTGATCGCCCGCGAACGCGACATCGAGGTCTCCGAAGTCACCCACGAACGCGCCAGCGCCTACCAGACGCTCGTGCGGGTGACCGTCTCGACCGAGCGCCAGACCCGATCGGTCGCGGGCACGCTGTTCGGCGCCGACAAGCCGCGCATCGTCGAGATCAAGGGCATCCCGATCGAGGCCGAGCTGGGCCCGCACATGCTCTACATCACCAACGAGGACAAGCCGGGCCTGATCGGCGCGCTGGGCAGCGCGCTCGGCGAGGCCGGCGTCAACATCGCCACCTTCCACCTGGGCCGCTCCGAACGCGGGCGCGACGCGCTGGCGCTGGTCGAGGTCGACGACGAGGTCGGCTCGCCGGTGGTGTCGAAACTGCGCAAGCTGCCGCACATCATCGACGTCAGCGTGCTGCGCTACAGCGACCGCGAGTTGCGCCCGCCGCAGTAGGCGGTCTCCGAGTCGCCGTCCGCCGGCGGCCGAGTCGCGGCGATCCGCGAACCCGCCGCCGACGTTCGACGTTGCACCTGTAAGCCGCGCCCGGCCGGGCTTCGACCCGGCCGGGCCGTTTGCGATATGGGAGCCGCGTGCGCATGCCAAGCCAGGACGTTTACGGTCCTCGCTACTGGTCGGTGACGATCTACCAGGCCCGCCTGCTGTTCTTTTTGCCCGACGCGTTCGAGACGCTGCGCGAGGTCAAGGACCGCGCCGAGGCCTCGGGCAGCCTGTCGCTGAAGAAGGTCAACTGGGAAAAGCTGCACGTGCTGGGGCTGCTGGAGGTCGACCGGTCGCGGCGCGCCTGGGTCTACGTCCGCCGCGGCCCGCTGTGGCAACGCTTCTGGCAGAGCATCGATCTGCATCCCGAGCCCGGCGGCCCGGACGAAGCGGCGCAACTGGCCGCCGTCGACGCCGCGTTCGACCATTCGGCGCAGAACAGCCTGCCGGTGCCCGATTCGGGGTGAGCCCGGGGCGGCTTTCCGGCTGGACCGCATGCTTCGAGGCGCCGCCCTCGCGAGCGGCTCCTAGGCAAGAAGCTGGCATCACGCCCTTCATCCGAAGAGGCTGTCCGGGACTCTTCTCGGCTGAAGCGAGGGTCCCACCTCACCCTGTCCCTCTCCCCCACTGGCGGAGAGGGGACCCTGCCGATGCGGTGAGCGTCCCCTCTCCTCCCACCGCTTTCGAAAGACCGGGGAAGAGAGGGATAGGGGAGGAGGTCGCCGCCAACCTCGACGTCAGACCTCATGCTCGCACAGCCTCGAAGGAGCGGCCCGCAAAGGCCGCGTCCCGACGGATGCAGCGCCGCACAACCCTCAGCCCACCAGCTCCGCCAGCGCCCGCCGGTAGCCGGCGAGGATCGCGTCCTCCTGCGGATGCCGGCCCTGCTCGATCACCGGCCGGCCGCCGACGTAGACGTCGCGCACCGGGTTGGTGTTGCCGGCGAACACGGCCGCGTCCAGCAGGCGCTCCGTGGGCAGCTCCGCCAGCGGCGGGCGCTCCGCGTCCAGCACCAGGATGTCGGCCCGGCAGCCGGCCGCCAGACGGCCGATCGGCCGGCCCAGCGCCTGCGCCCCGCCGGCGAGCGCGCCGGCCAGCAGCGTGGCGCCGGTGGCGCCGTCCCAGGCCGGGTCGGCCAGCACGTTGCGCCGGCGCTGGGTCAGGCGCTGCGCGTACTCCAGGGTGCGCAGCTCCTCGACCGGACTGACCGAGATATGACTGTCGCTGCCGATGCCGAACCGGCCGCCCGCGCGCAGGTGGTCCTTCGCCGGGAACACGCCGTCGCCCAGGTTGGCCTCGGTGGTCGGGCACAGGCCCGCCACGGCGGACCGGTCGGCGAGATCCACCACCTCGGATTCGGTGACGTGGGTGCAATGGATCAGGCACCAGCGCCGGTCCAGCTCCGGCACGTGCGCCA
>ENA-ORDC01001408-ORDC01001408.1-marine-metagenome-genome-assembly--contig:-NODE-1408-length-17964-cov-6.847934_pt1 | contig 17964 bp, 19 predicted proteins | sample MGYA00237783_ERZ508515 | MGnify/ENA primary metagenome ERZ508515 (study PRJEB26186, sample SAMN06268792) | marine metagenome | isolation source: Eden Landing Ponds, San Francisco, CA, USA | place... | reverse complement strand
CATCCAGCGGATTATTGGGTCTCCGCATGGTACGATATTCTCAATCAGACATTAATAAAACTTTCCATTATAATTTCGCTCCGATAGATCGGTAACGAAACTAGGGGGCGACGTGATGTGGACCGTACTTCTGTAAGTGTAGTGGTCAGTCCGGAATCCGGTGGCGACGGGAGCCGTCCGGACGATCGTATCCGGGTCACGTTTCACGCCTCTGAACGGTTGGCGTATTCCTACTTCATATTTTCCTGGCCCCAATATATGTGTCCGCGCGCGCGAAGAAGGGAGGCAAGGGAAACGCTTTTTCTCCCGACGCCGAGAGCCCCTACACATGCGACCCCGTCAGAGTCTCCGCGAGTGGGGTGTTCCGTCATGAGCGACGAACAGCCGTCGATGTTCATGGTCGAGATCTGCGATCGCCGGATGCAGTTCTTCTACATCTTCGCGTTCTCGCTGTTCTTCCTGCTGTTGATGATCCCCTACCTGTTCGTGATCGAGCCCAATTCGGCGCTGTACGTCGTCTCGGCCCTCAACGCGTTCGGGCTGGCCGTCTTCGTCCTTCTCAGCGGCGCGGCGATCTGGTACTGCAAGCGCAACTTCTGAGTCAGCGTCGTTCCGATCATACCGTCACACACTCGCCCATAGCTGTCGCTCGTCGCTCCTGAATATGAGAAAACAGTCGGTGGAAAACTGCGGCGATCCGTCGTCGGGGGCAGGGTGGTGACCGAACCTACATCATGCCGCCCATGCCACCCATGCCGCCCATGCCGCCGCCCATACCGCCCATGCCGCCGCCCTGGCCTTCCTGTTCGTCCTCGTAGTCCTCGCCAAGCGCGGTCGCCGAGATGATGTCGTCGATCTTGAGCACGAGGTTGGCGGCCTCGACCGCACTGCTGACCGCTTGGGACTTCGCGTGGGCCGGTTCGACGACGCCTGCCTCGAACGTATCGACGACGTCGCCGTCGAAGACGTCAAGGCCAGCATGGCCGTCGCCGGCCTCGTGGGCCGCCCGGAGTTCGACCAGCGTGTCGATCGAGTCCAGCCCGGCGTTTTCCGCGAGCACGCGCGGGATGAGGTCGAAGGCGTCGGCGAAGGCCTCGACGGCGAGTTGTTCGCGCCCGCTCACGCCGTCGGCGTACTCACGGAGCCGACCGGCGAGTTCGACCTCGGTCGCCCCGCCGCCAGCCAGGACGCGCCCGTCGGTTATCGTCGCCGCGACCACGTCCAGGGCGTCGGTGATGCCCCGCTCGAGCTCGTCGCTGACGTGTTGGGTCGACCCGCGGACCACCAGCGTCACGCCGTGGCTGTCATCGCTCTCGACGACGTACCACCCGTCCTCGGGGTCGCGCGAGATGTCGCCCGTCGCGAGGTCGTCGGCCGACAGCGTCTCGAAGTCCAGGTTCGAGTGGAGCTGGGTCCCCAGGACCTCGGTGAGGAACTCGATGTCGCCGCGCTTGATCTGGCTGATCGAGAGGATCCCCTCCCGCGCCAGGAGGTGCTGGGCCATCTCGTCGATGGACTTCTTCGAGAGCACGACATCGACGCCGGCGTCGACGACCGCCTGTACCTTCTCCCGGAGGACTGCCTCCTCCTGTTCGATGAACTCCTTGAGCTGCTCGGGATCGTCGACGCTCAACTGGGCGTCGTTCTCCATCTCGTTGACCGTGAAGGGTGCATCGAGCAGGAGGATATTGGCGTCCTCGGCCTCGGTCGGCATGTCCTCGTGGTCGGGATCCGTGTCGATGGTCCCGCCGTGTACGAGCCGGGAGGCGTCGACCGGACGGCCGGGCTTGGCCTTGATGTCGACGAACTCCAGATCCACGACCGACGAGCCGTCGTCGGCCTCGACGGCGACGGCCTGGGCCGTCTCGACCACCAGATCGGCGAGCAACTCGAGATTGAGCTCCGCCCCCTTGCCGGTCATGCTCGTCGCCGCGACGTTCTTGAGCATCTCCTCGTCGCTTGGCTCGACCGGGACCGCGATGTCGTTGATCTCCTCGCGGGCCTGTTTGGCGGCCATGTCGTACCCGCGGATGATCGATGTCGGGTGGATGTCCTGCTCTAGGAGTTCCTCGGCGTTCTTTAAGAGTTCGCCCGCGAGCGAGACGGCCGTCGTCGTGCCGTCGCCGGCCTCGTCCTCTTGGGTCTGAGCGACCTCGACGATCATCTTCGCCGTCGGGTTCTCGATGTCCATCTCCTCGAGAATCGTGACACCGTCGTTCGTGACGGTTACGTCCCCGATCGAGGAGACCAGCATCTTGTCCATTCCCTTCGGCCCGAGCGTCGACCGGACCGACTCGGCGACCGCGCGGGCCGCCGAGATGTTGTGGCTCTGGGCGTCTTCGTCCTTGAGGCGATCCGCGTCGTCGCCGAGGACGATCATCGGCTGTCCCTGCATGCGCTGGCTCATAAGTCGGTAGCATGTTTGTCTGTGGTTCTATATAAGCGTACGGGTTTCGATCGACTCCGCAACAGCCGAGCAACACGGAAACGGACCCAGTAAAACGCCGCTATTGCCCGAACGAACCGATCTATCCGGGAGATAGTACAGTTCGGGTCTCCCGTTCCCAGGGTCCGGTGGAGCGATACTTATATGAGAACCGAGGGGGAGACGAGCGCTCGCTTGGCTAGGATTCGCGGTTCAGCCGCCGGACCGATTCACGGATCTGGCGGACGTTCGCGGATTGCTCCTGGTTCGCGGCCGCGACATCGTCGACCTCGCTGGCGATCGTCTCGGCCTGGCCGACGAGTTCGTCGATCATCGAGGCGACTTCCTCGGTGCTCGCGGCCTGGTCGTCGGTCGCCTCGGCGACCTCCTGGATGCCGCGGGAGGTTTCCGTGACCGCGTCGACGATCTCGTCTAAGTTCTCCATGGCGGCCTCGACACGTTCGATCCCGTCCTGGACCTGCTCGGTCGTCTCCGCGAGGCTCTGGACGGTCTGGGCGGTGTCGTCCTGAATGGCGTCGATCATCGACTCGATCTCGCCGGCGTGTTCCTGGGACTCCCCGGCGAGACTCTTGACCTCGTCGGCCACCACGGCGAAGCCGTCGCCGGCCTCCCCGGCACGGGCGGCCTCGATCGAGGCGTTCAGTGCGAGGATGTTGGTCTGTTCGGCGATGTCGTTGATCACCTCGACGACCTCGTCGATCTCGCCGACTCGCTCCTGCAGGCGGTCGACGTCCGCGGCGACGTCTCCCGCCGAGTCGTCGACGGCCTCCATGACGTCGATCGCCTCGTCGGCCGCCGTCCGTCCGTCCTCGGCGAGGCGCTCGGCCTCGGCGCTGGTCGCGTCGACGTCGTCGGCCGTCGCCGCGATCTCCTCGATGGTGGCGCTCATGTTCGAGACCTCGCCCGAGACCTCGCTGACACTGTCGACCTGTTCGTCGGCGATCGAACTGATCTGTGCCGCGCTGTTGGCGAGATCCTCAGCCGCCGTCTGGGTCTCCTCGACCGCTGTCTCCACCTCGCCGGCGACCGCCCGGCGTCGGTCGAGTTCGTTCTCGATGCGCTGGTTGTAGGAGTGGATGTAGGTGTCCATCGCCACCTGCTGGTCGAGATTGAGCAGCTTCAGCGCCGACAGCGACCGCTCGACGACAGCGTCGATCGCGTCCTCGGGACTCAGCCCGTCCGCTTCGGCGCTCGCCTCGTCCGTTCCGGAACGCTCATCGCCCGCTCCAGCACCTGTTTCGTTTCCCCCGACGCGTTCGACGGCGGCCGTCCCGCCGTCTGTCTCGCCGCCGTCAGGCCCCGTTGCCTGCCCGGCGAGTTCGGCTTTGACGTTCGTGGCGACCGTCTCCATGATGCCCTGGTAGTAGATGACGTAGGCCCCGAGGTAGAACCGCGGCCCCATCTCGAGCATGTCGTGGAGTTTGCCGATCCTGGCCCGCCGATCGAAGTAGTCCTGGCCGTACTCGCCGTCTCCGAGCGCCCGGAGGTACCCCGACTGGGTCCGTTTGAGCGCCTCGATGCCTTTGCTGGAGCGCCCCATCACGTCGACGGCGTCACCGAACGCCCGGAGGTGGTCGTAGAACTCGTCGGCGAGATCGTCGGCGAGGTCGTCGAAGTCCACCTTCATTTCGGCCAGCCGGTCGGCGTCCGCTTGCTCGAACTGCGTGAAGTCCTTTCGCCAGCTGATCTCCGCCCCGTCGATGCCGATCTCGTCGGTGAGTTGGGACCCGTCTACCTGACTGCGTCTCTGTGCGTCGATTCGTTCGCGATCGTTCGATGTCATGGTCTGTCCGGATCGGTGTCGGTCACTCACAGCCTGGCCCGGCGGACGACTGACCGCGACTGTCGTGTGTTACCGTGTCATGATTTGACCCTCCTAATGGTTGTGCCGCCAATCTCAAATCTGATTTCAGTCCGATGTTTTTGCACGAAAGTGGGTAGACTGTACAATACAACGATCGACCCGGGACGGCCGACCGACATCCTTTATTACGTGGCTGACCCGGGTCGACGTATGTTCCCGGCGTTCGAGGTGATCCCGGCGGTCGACATGCACGAGGGGCAGGTAGTCCAGCTCGTCGGTGGCGAGCGTGGCACGGCCAAGACCTACGGCGACCCCGTCAGCGCGGCCGAACGATGGGTCGCGGCGGGGGCCGAGACGTTGCACTTGATCGATCTCGATGGTGCCTTCGAGGGTGAACGCGCGAACGCCGACGCCATCGAGGCGATCCGGGCGGCCGTCGACGTCGACCTCCAGCTCGGCGGCGGTATTCGCACCGCCGAGGGCGCCCGCACCCTTCTGGACGCCGGCGTCGATCGGGTCATCCTGGGGACGGCTGCCATCGAGAATCCCGAGATCGTGGCGGAGATCAGCGAGACCCACCCGGAGAGCGTGCTCGTCAGTCTCGACGCCAGCGACGGCGAGGTCGTCGTCTCGGGGTGGACCGAGGCGACCGGTCTCGACCCCGCCGAGGCCGCCGGCCGGTACGCCGATCTCGGCGCGGCAGGGATCCTCTTCACCGACGTCGACGTCGAGGGACGGCTCGACGGGGTCCGGATCGGTCCCGTCGAACGCGTCGTCGAGGCTGTCGAGATTCCGGTGATCGCAAGCGGTGGCGTGGCGACGATCGACGACGTTCGCGCACTGCGGGACGCCGGCGCGGCAGCGGTCGTCGTCGGGAGTGCCCTCTACGAGGGAACATTCACGCTTGGTGAGGCGATCGCGGCTGTCGAGTGAGTCGAAGGCGGACAGCAGGCACGCTTGCGCTCCGATCGGTGGACTGAACACGGTCGCGGACCGACCTCGGAGTCGTGACAGACGACGCCGACGCAGGCATTCGCCGCCAGTGGACGGCCGCCATTCTGGGCGCGATCGTCCTCTCGGGGCTGGGACTCCAGATGCGCGGGGCCGTTATCCCGGAACTCGCGACGGAGTTCGGGGTCAACAAGGGGTTGCTCGGGTTGCTGAGCCCGGCCGGGACCCTGGGCTACGTCGTCGCGATCTCCGTCGTCGGGGTGATCGCGGGCCGGCTCGACATCAGGCGGTGGTACGTCCTCGGGCTGGGAGTCGTTGCGCTCACGATCGCCGGGCTCGGCCTCGCGCCGACGTTTCTGGTCTTCCTGGGCGTTCTCGTGGTCCGGGGCCTCGGCAGCGGCGTCGTTCGCGGGCTCGACCGACCGATCCTCAGCCACCTCTACCCCGACGGCCGGGGGCGGGCCTTCGGCATCTACGACCTCGGGTGGGCCGTCGGGTCGGCCGCCGGGCCGCTGGTGATGACCGGCGCGATCGCGCTCGGAGACTGGCGGCTTGCGTACTTCGGCCTGGCGCTCGCGCTGGTCCCGCTTCTCGCGTTCGTCTGGCGGCTCGACCTCCCCTTCGAGCAGGGCCGCGAGGCCGTCCTGGACCGGGCGGCACTGGGGACACTCTTCCGGACCCGGGAGATCTCGGCGATGGCGCTGGCGATGTTCTTTCACACCGGGATCGAAGGGGCGCTGTTCATCTGGTTGCCGACCTTCGGTATCGAGGCAGCGGGGCTCGGCCAGTCGACATCGAACCTGCTGCTGTCGGCGTTCACCGTCGCGTACATCCCGGGTCGGCTACTGTCGGCCGCCGTCGCCGAACGCTACGCCTACAGCCGGCTGCTGATCGCGATCCAACTCGGCGTGCTGCCGCTATTTTACGTCACCTTTTTCGTCGTCTCCGGCCTGGCGACGTTTCCGGCGGTGTTCGCACTCGGCGTGTTCGTCTCGGGGGTCTATCCGCTACTGGTCGCGTTCGGGACCGACGCCGCGCCGGAGTACAGCGCCCCGATCAACGCCATCGCGGCGACGGCCTCCTCGATCAGTTTCGCCCTCGTGCCGATGGTGATGGGGTTCGTTGCCGAGGCCGAAACCATCCGACTCGCGATGTGGCTCCCTCTCGCCCTCGGGATCGGCGTCCTCCCGACCATCCTCGTTGCCCGGCGGTCGATCTCGATCCGGGACGCGATTCTGGAGTAGCACGACCGCCTTGACCACCGCGAGAGTGATAGACACTTAACCCATGCCGACGTGAACCCGGATATGACCGACCGGACCGCCGCAGTCACCCGCGAGACGGGTGAGACGGACATCGAGGTGACCCTCGACGTCGACGGCGACGGCGAGTCGACCGTCGAGACGGGGATCGGCTTCTTCGACCACATGCTGGACGCCTTCGCGACGCATGGCCTGTTCGACCTCACCGTGCGGTGTGACGGCGACCTCGCTGTCGACGACCACCACACCGTCGAGGACGTCGCCATCGCGCTGGGCGAGGCCTTCACCGAAGCGCTGGGCGAGAAACGCGGCATCGAGCGCTTCGCCGACCGGCGGGTCCCCTTGGACGAGGCCGTCGCGAGCGTCGTCGTCGACGTCAGCGGCCGTCCCTACTTCGACTTCGAGGGCGAGTTCTCCCAGGCCACTGTCGGGGAGTTCACGAGTGTCATGGCCAGACACTTCCTGCGCTCGCTCGCGACGAACGCCGGCCTCACACTCCACGCGGGCGTCGACGGCGAGAACGCCCACCACGAGGTCGAGGCGCTGTTCAAGGGGACCGCGCGGGCATTGGACGACGCGACCCGGATCGACGACCGGCGCGGTACGGCCCCCTCGACGAAGGGGCAACTATGAGCGAGGAGTCTGCCCCCGACGAATCGGCCTCCTTCGAGGCGATCATGGAGAAGTTCGAGGACAGCCCGAGCCAGCAGCGGGTCATCCGGCTGCTGCTCGAACGCGGGTTCTCGGTCAACGACGACGGCCGGGTCGTCTCGGGTGGCATCGAGATCCCGAACACGGGCATCGCCCGCGAGATCGACGTCGACCGGCGGGTCGTCGACGCCACGACCGACGCGATCCTCGAGGACCCACAGCTCCGGCGGATCTTCCAGAACATCTCGGCGATCCCGAGCCTGATGGATCTCGCGCCGGTGCTCGATCTGGCAGTGATGACCGTCGCCGTCCGGGAAGCCGAGGAGTCCGGCATCGTCGCGACCGTGACCGGCCTGCTCGCCGACCGGGGCATCTCGATCCGGCAGGTCATCACCGAGGACCCGGAGTTCACCGATCAGCCGCGACTCTACGTCATCACTGACGACGCCGTGCCGGGCGACCTGCTCAACGAGATCCGCGAACTGGCGTTCGTCCACAAGATCGAGTTGCAGTGAACGGGACGGCCAAGCCGGGGATTGATGTCCCGTCATGGCTTTCGTTCGGCATGCGCCTCGACTGGGCCGACGTGCGGCGGGCATTCGCCGAGACGTGGCCGTACCTCCTCTCACATCACCTGCCACACCGGCGCTACCGGTGTTATCGCCTGCAACTGCGGGGTCACCGGGTCGACCTGTGTGCGCGATGTACTGGCATCTATCCCGGCATCCTGGCTGGCCTTCTCGGGTACTTCTTCGCTCCGCAGCCGTTCACCGAGTTTGTGCTGGTCGTCACACTCCCGCTGCCCGCGCTGATCGAGTGGAGCGTCACCTCGCTCGGGACATCCCGTGGTTACAACGCCGTCCGGACGGCGACCGGTGGGTTGCTGGGATACGGTTACGGACTGGGACTGGGCGCTTTGTTTCTCTCGGGCGACCTCCGCGTCTTGGTCGTCGGTCTCGTCTACGCGTCGCTGGCGGGCGGACTCCTCGCGCTGAAACGCCGTCGGCTACTCACGTAATTATTTACCCCTCCTGTGTGATAGTTCCCGTACCGTATGAAATACTGTCTCAATTGTGGGGAAGAGATCGCCGACCAGGCCGACGTCTGCACCGAATGTGGCGTCGATCAAACGACCACACTTGACGGGGCACACGGCGATCGTGGTCGCGATGAGCGCTATTGCGTCTCGTGTGGCGAACTGATATATAAACAGGCAACGATCTGTCCGGAGTGCGGTGTCGAACAACCGTCGCCCGGATCGAGCGATTCGGACCAGGTCGCCGCTGGCGTCATCGCGATCCTGCTCGGCTGGTTCGGGGCCCACAAGTTTTACCAGGGCAATCCCAAACTCGGGGTCATCTACCTGTGTTTCTTCTGGACAGGCATTCCCGGCTTACTCGGACTCGTGGAGGGAATTCTCATCCTCGCTGCTGACGAGGACGAGTACGAACGCAAGTACGCGGACGGTTCCTTCCTCGGGCGGTAACGGGGGGACACCCTTTGATACCGCATTGACCGAGACAAGACGGGCCTGCCGATGCGTTCTCGACAGCGTTCGGTTCCGACCGATAGACGTAGGTGGGAGCCACCGGACATCCTAGATATGCAGGTAGACATCGGAAACGCACTCGCCGAGGTCGCCACGCCGGGGATCCCCCGCGAAGCACTCGATCGACTCGACGACCGCGTCGCCGCCGCTCACGAGCGAATCGAAGAAGGCCGCGCCAACGACGAACACGGCTACGCGACGCTGAACCAGCCCGCAAACGTCGACGTCGACGCGATCCAGGCGGCCGTCGAGCCCTTCGCGGACTGTGAGAACCTCATCAACGTCGGGATCGGCGGCAGCGCGCTGGGTGCGGCCACGATCTCGGCTGCCCTGGACAGCGACGTGGAGGCCTACTACCTCGACAACGTCGATCCGAAGTGGGTCGCCGACCACCTCGAGTCGATCGACCTCTCGAAGACGGCGCTCAACGTCGTCTCGAAGTCCGGGATGACCGCCGAGACCCTCTCGAACTTCCTCGTGGTTCGGGAGGCGATGGAGGACGCGGACGTCGACTGGACCGAACGAACCTGGGTCACGACGGGACCCGAGGGCAACCTCCGGGATCTCGCGGAGAAGCACGATCTGCCGTCGCTTCCCGTCCCCGACGGCGTTCCCGGCCGCTTCTCGGTGCTCTCGACGGTTGGACTTGCGGCGGCAGCCTTCCAGGGTCACGACATCGAGGCGATTCTCGACGGTGCCAGGGACGCTGCCGACGCGCTCGGGCCGTCGTTGTTCGACTCGCCCGCCTACGCCTACGGCGCGGTCAACTACGCCTTGGACCAGCGCGGTGCCGGGATCAACGTCCAGTTGCCCTACGCCGAGTCCTTAGAGACCTACGCCGAGTGGTACTCACAGCTGTGGGCCGAAAGCGTCGGGAAGGACGGCGTCGGCCAGACGCCCGTCCGCGCATTGGGCGCGACCGATCAGCATTCCCAACTCCAACTCTACCGGGCCGGGCCCCACGACAAGATGGTCACGTTCATCCGGCCCCAGGAGCGGGCGGACACGACGATCCCCGAGACGGAGCTGGAGGGGCTCTCGTATCTCGGCGGGTCGACGCTCGGCGAGTTGATCGACGCCGAGTTCGAAGCCACCGAAGCCAGCCTCGCCAACGCAGGGGTGCCGAACGTCCGCGTCGAGATCGACCGCGTCGACGAGCGGGCGATCGGCGAGTTGCTTTACAGCATGGAGGCCGCGACGATCCTCGCCGGCGAACTCTACACCGTCGACGCCTTCGTCCAGCCGGCCGTCGAGTGGGGCAAGAAGGCCACTCGTGGGCTGCTGGGTGGTGGCGACTTCGAGGAAGCCGACGAAGTCGCCGAAAAGACCGAGCTGACGATCGAGTAGGCCTCTTCTCAGGATATCTCGCCCGGATCGAGACGGTCGACGATGCCGTCGAAGTCATCGTCGAACGCCAGTACGTGATCGATATCACGTTGCTTGACGAGCGCAATTGTTGTCGCATCGGTGAAACTCAGCTCGTGGTCGTTGTATCCGTTGAACGCTTCGACGGAACGTTCGAAGTCCGCTCGATCGGTTACGAGGAAGTCGATGGCCGATGGAAACGGTCCACGCCCGAGAATTCTGTCCGCGACTTGCTTTGCTTCGTCGTCGGAACCGGTTCGAGTCCGGACGAGCGTTACTGTCTCATCGAAGACGTAGTCGCTCGTGAAAACCCGGCCATACTCCGAGCTGAGAGCACTCTCGAACGCGGCTTCTGCTGCCTCGTGACGGGTTGCCCGTTCGTTCTGGAGCGCGTAGAACAGTCCGCTATCGAGAAACACGCTCATTAGTCCAGGGAGGCCTCACCGTAGAGTATTTGGTCGACATCTTCCTCTCCCGTTTCAATCCCCCAATCACTCGTCCCTGACAGGAACTGGTCGATTTCTTCTTCGGAGAGTCCATCGTAATCGTCTCGGAACGAGTCGATCAATGATTTTCGCGAATCAAACTCCCGGGTAACGATCCGGTCGAGTAACTCCTGTTGCGTTACTTTCCGTCCGGTTTCGAGTTTGATCTTGGCCTGTAACTGCTCTAGTTTGTCTTTCGTGTCTGTCCCGATCCGAACCGATGTTGCCATACTTCTCTGTATCGTCTGCTACAAAATATAGCTTTCTACAAACTCACGGAACCAACTGCTCGCCCTCGTCGTCGTAGACCGTGATCGCATCGACCGGGCACGTCCGGGCGGCGAACTTCGCGTCGAGTTCCTCATCTTCCGCTACTTCGAGTGTCACCATGCCGTCGCCGGTCTCTTCGCCGTCGACGAGCACGGCCTTGCCGGCGTCCTCGTCACGTTCGAAGGCATCGTACTCGACGACACATTGGAACATCCCGATACAGGTCTCCCGATCGAATTCAATGCGCATGGGCCTTCCTCGGGCCCGATCATACATAAGACTCTCCGCCGACGAACGAACCCTTAAACCGGGGGCCGACCCAAGACATGCCCAATGGACGTTGCGGACATCCCGGGGGTACCCGCGTGGCTGCCCGAGCACCTTCGCGAGGACGGCATCGAGGAGTTGTACCCGCCACAGGCCGAGGCTGTCGAACGTGGCGTCACCGACGGTGCCAATCTCGTCGCGAGCGTGCCCACGGCCAGCGGCAAGACCCTCATCGCCGAACTGGCGATGTTCTCGGCAATCACGAATGGGACCGACGAAGCGGACGACCACGAAGGGACAGACGACGCGGCGGAAACTGACGGCACGGCCCTCTACATCGTCCCGTTGCGCGCCCTCGCCAGCGAGAAACGCACGGAGTTCGAACAGTTCGAGGCCTACGGCCTGGAGGTCGGCGTCTCGACGGGTAACTACGAGAGCGACGGCGGATGGCTCGCCGATAAAGACGTCGTCGTCGCCACCAGCGAGAAGGTTGATTCCCTCGTGCGAAACGACGCCCCGTGGATCGACAATCTCGATTGCGTCGTGGCCGACGAGGTCCATCTCGTCGACGACGGGCAGCGCGGCCCGACCCTGGAGGTCACGCTCGCGAAACTCCGCAAGCGGAATCCGGCTCTCCAGACCGTCGCGCTGTCGGCGACGATCGGCAACGCCGACGCGCTGGCGGCATGGCTGGACGCCGAACTCGTCGACTCGACGTGGCGGCCGATCGACCTGAAAAAGGGGGTCCACTACGGGCAGGCGCTCCATCTCGAAGACGGGAGCCAGAAGCGTCTGCCGGTCAGGGACAGCGAAAAGCAGACCGCGGCCATCGTGCGGGACACCCTCGAAGACGACGGGTCGACGCTGGTGTTCGTCAACTCCCGCCGGAATGCCGAGGCGGCCGCCCGACGGCTCGCGTCGACAACTGATCCCCACCTCGATGGCGACGAGCGCGACCGTCTCGCCGAGATTGCCGCGGAAATCCGGGACGTCAGCGACACCGAGACCAGCGACGACCTGGCCGACGCCGTCGAGCAGGGGGCCGCGTTTCACCACGCCGGGCTCTCCCGGGAGCACCGATCGTTGGTCGAAGAGGCCTTCCAGGAACGGCTCGTGAAGGTCATTGCGGCGACCCCGACGCTCGCGGCGGGTGTCAACACCCCGTCGCGGCGCGTCGTCGTCCGCGACTGGCGGCGCTACGACGGGACTGCGGGCGGGATGCAACCGCTCTCGGTGTTGGAGGTCCACCAGATGATGGGCCGGGCCGGCCGCCCCGGCCTCGACCCCTACGGCGAGGCACTTCTCCTGGCGAGCAACCACGACGAACTCGACGAACTGTTCGAGCGCTACGTCTGGGCCGATCCCGAACCCGTCCAGTCGAAACTCGCAGCCGAACCCGCCCTCCGCACCCACATCCTCTCGACGGTCGCCTCCGGGTTCGCCAACTCCCGGAAGGGCTTGCTCGACTTCCTCGAGGCCACACTCTATGCCAGCCAGACGACCGAGGGGGGCCGCCTGGAGACAGTCGTCGACGAGGTGATCGCCTATCTGGAAGCCAACGACTTCCTCACGCGCGAGGACGACGGGGACGGCACGCTGCGGGCGACCTCGATCGGCCAGACTGTCTCGCGTCTCTATCTCGATCCGATGAGCGCGGCGGAGATGCTCGACGGATTGGCCGAGTGGGAGCGAACGGCCGGGCAGCGAGGGAGTCCTTCGCCCCACGACGGGGAGACGACCGCCGACGGCGAGCCGCCGGGCTTCGAGCCGGCCAGCGAACTGGTGTCGGACGCGGGCGACGACATCGGTGAGTCCGACGACACTGACGACACCCCCCAGCCGACGGCGATGGGGCTGTACCACCTCGTCTCCCGGACGCCGGACATGTACGAACTCTATCTCCGGTCGGGCGACGAGGAGGAGTACTCCATGGAGGCCTACGAGCGCGAAGACGAGTTCCTGGGGGCGATGCCCAGCGAGTTCGAGGAGGGTCGGTTCGAGGACTGGCTGTCGGCACTGAAGACCGCTCGACTCCTCGAAGACTGGGCCGACGAGGTCGAGGAGGGCACGATCACCGAGCGCTACGGCGTCGGGCCGGGCGACATCCGCGGGAAGGTCGAGACGGCGTCCTGGTTGCTCAACGCTGCCGAGCGACTCGCTGGCGAGGTTGGCCTGGACGTGACGCCGGCGATCCGGGAGGCTCGCGTGCGCGTCGAACACGGCGTCCGGGCGGAACTTGTCGACCTTGCGGGCGTCCGTGGCGTGGGACGGAAACGCGCCCGCCGGCTGTTCGCTGCCGGGATCGAGTCCCGAGAGGATCTCCGTGAAGCCGAGAAAGGTGTCGTGCTGGGAGCGCTCCGCGGTCGGGAGAAGACTGCCGAGAACATCCTGGAGAACGCCGGTCATCGCGATCCCTCGATGGACGGGGTGACGCCAGTCGAACCTGACGGGACCCCTTCGACCGGCGACGGACAGACGGCCGCGAACGGCGCTGGCACCGTCGAACGGGACGGTTCCGAGGACGACGACCCGGCCGACCAGTCCAGCCTGGGTGATTTCTGATGGAGATCGTCGACGGCACACTCCGGCTTGCGGACCTGGACGACTTTCTGGAGCGACTCGACGCCATCGGGGACGAACACGGCGTGGCGGTCCAGGCGTTCGACGCGCGGTACGTCGCCGGTCGCGAGCACCTCCGGCGGGCCTGTGAACTGGCTGATCGCGCACACGCACGCGAGGACATGATTGCGCGCGATCCCGGCGTCGAGATCCTGCTGTACGCGGCGGGTCGTCGACAGATCGAGGATGCCCTGACTATGGGCGTCTCCCGGGGTGAGCAACCTGCGATCGTCGTCTGTCACGCGGTGGGCGACCGTCAGAGCGAGGGCGGAGCGGAGACGGCCGCCGCCCGTGAACGGGCGGCCTGTGCGGTCGTCGACGCGATGGAGTGTCTCGAACCCGCCGAGACGCTCGACGAATCCGACCCCGAACTGATCGCCGAGTTCTTCGATATTACCGACGCTGAACGGCGCGCGACTGACGCGACGCTGGTCGAGCTCGTGCTCGAACGCGTCGCGATGCTGGTCGTCGAGAAGTAGCGACGTTGTCGAGACGTAGCGACCGCGGCGGTCGTCACGCCGGTCAGGCCTCAGGCGGGTTCCTCGTCGATCAGGACGACGGCCTCGCCGTCGATGACTGCCTCGTCCTCGACGAGGACCTGCGTCGACAGCCGGTACCGTCCGCCTTCGAGGGTATCAACCACCTCGACGTCGGCGGTGGCCCGGTCGCCGATGCGGACAGGGCCCTTGAATTCGAAGTCCTGAGAGAGGTAGACGACCGTGCCCGGAAAGCGGGCCAGCGCGGCGCTGATGAGGCCCCCGACGAGCATCCCGTGGGCGATCCGGCCGCCGAATCGCGTCTCGGCGGCGTAGTCGTCTTCGAGGTGGAGCGGGTTGGTGTCGCCGCTGGCTTCGGCGAAGCTGCGTACGTCGTCGTCGCTGACCTCCTTGCTGAAGGTGACGCTGTCGCCGACGTCCACCGCGTCGCTCTCTTCGACGGTCCGATCCCACTCCCACCCGGGGAGGTCTGTGCCGCCCTCGACTGTCGTGTCCGGATTATCGCTCATTGCGTCCGTCGGTTCGGCGGCCCGTTACTAAACTGTGGGGTGCAGGCGGAAATCAGCCGGTATCGGACGCGTTTTTCGTCGGGGCGTTCGATCCTTCGAGATCAAACCGTCGTACTGGATGGCGGCTTGCCTCCGAACCTCACACGATACCATCTGATGGTACTCAATGGTATTGAGAGGAAAGCTTATGTATCTATAGGCTGTATGGATAGTTGACCGATGACAGATGAGGACGACGGCTTCCCATGGCCGCCCGCGATGTTCACGGAAGCGAGCGAGAAGGCGCTCGAACAACAGCAGGAGCTTCTCCGCCAGATGACTGGTGGAGGGGCGGCCGGACTGGACATGAACCAACTCGGGACGATGAGTCAGTTGGCGACGTTCAAGACCCGTGTCCAGAGCGGCGGTCGGCTGTCGATTCCGGACGCCGAGCGTGAGGCGCTGGACATCGAGGAAGGCGACATCGTCCAGGCCGTCGTCCTGCCGGTCAAACGCAACCGGAGTGAATAACTATGGTAGACTACACCACACCCGTCACGACCGCTTTCGAAGCACAGCGCGCAACCATCGAACAGGGCCAGAAGGCCCTCGAGCAGAGCGTCACGTTCCAGCAGCAGCTCAACCAGGCGATGCTCGGCAGCCTGGAGAGCCAGGAGTCCGCCCAGCGTCGCGGCGTCGAGCTGAGCCAGACGGCCGTGCACACGTACCTCGACACGCTCGAGGCGAGCGTGCCCGGCGTCGAGCCGGCCGTCGAGGAACTACGCAACACCGTCGACGAGCAGTTCGAGTTCCTGCTGGAGAACCACGCCGAGGCCTTCGACGCCGCTGAGGAGGAGTTCGGCGAGGGCGTCGACACCTACGACGAAATGACTGCCGACACCCTCGAGGCGCTCGACGACCAGCTCTCGATGCTGATCGAGGCCCACGAGGACTTAGAGACCCAGTCAGTCGAGGCCGTCGAGGGCATGGCCGACCAGGTCGAGGACCTCCAGGCACAGGTCGAGGAAGTCAGCGAGCAGATCCAGGACGTCCAGGAGCAGGCCGCCGAGGCCGTCGACGCCTGAGAGAGTACGTAGTTTTTTCTTTCCAGCGCACACGTGATAAACCATGAGCGATAAGAACGCGGACGTCGGGGCGGAGTACAGTGAGATGGTCGAGGAGATGAACGAGGCAGTCGCCGAATCGATGGAGCAGAACATGCAGGCCCAGGCGGCGTTCGTCGAATCGTGGACCGAGGCGCTTTCGGATTCGGTGATGGAAGACGACGAACTCACCGACGGTATCGAGGGGTACAACCAGGCGACGGAGGTCTGGATGGACGCCGCCGAGCGGATGTTCGAACGGTCGGCCGATGCCGCCCAGGGAGAGGACGTCGATCCCACCGAGTTCCGGGACATCTGGCTGCAGTCGGCCAACGAAGCCGCAAAGGAGATCATGGGCACCAGCGCCTTTGCAGCCGCCAACGGCCAGCTCATCCAGTCCATGTTGGACATGCGCCAGCAGGCCGACGACATCAGCCAGGAGACCATCGCCGACCTCGGCTTTCCCACCCGTGGGGACGTCGAGGAGATCGGCGAGCGACTGGTCGAACTCGAACGTCGCCAGCACGCAGTCGAGGAGAAACTCGACCGGATCCTCGAGGCCGTCGAGGAGTGATTCCCATGGCAGATCCACTCAGTGCTGCCCTGGACGTTCAGCAACGGGCGATCGAGGAGATGCAATCGGCCGGCGAAACCGCCGAAGTACTCGACGAGCGTCTCGAAACGATGGCTGACGTCGAGGTCGGCGAGACCCCCGCCGACGTCGTCTACGAGGAGAACAAGCTCGAACTCCTCCACTACGATCCCGAGGCGGCGGGCATCGACGTCCCCGAAGAGGAACGCGAGGACGTGCCGATCCTGATCGTCTACGCGTTGATCAACAAGCCCTACATCCTCGATCTCCAGCCCAACCGGTCGGTCGTGCGTCGGCTGCTCGAAGCCGGTCACGACGTCTACCTCATCGACTGGAACGAGCCCTCCCGGCTCGACCAGCACCTGACGCTCGAGGATTACGTCGATCGCTACATCGACAACTGCGTCGACACCGTCCGTGAGCGCTCGGGCCAGGACGCGATCAACATCCTCGGCTACTGCATGGGTGGGACGATGAGCGTGATGTACAGCGCCCTCCACCCGGCGAAGGTCAACGCCCTCGGCCTGATGGCGACCGGGCTGTACTTCGAGGACACGGGTGGCGTCCTCGAACGGTGGGGCGACGAGGAGTACTACGACCCCACGAAGGTGATCGAGACGTTCGGGAACGTCCCTTCCGAATTCCTTGACGAAGGGTTCGCGCTGATGGACCCGATCGACAACTACGTCACCAAGTACGTCCGCTTCGTCGAGAACCTCGACAACGAGGACTTCGTGAAGAACTTCGCACGGATGGAACAGTGGCTCGAGGAGGGCGTCGATGTCGCCGGCGCGACCTACGCGCAGTTCTTAGAGGACATCTACCAGGGCAACAAACTCTACGAGAACGAACTCTACCTCGGTGACCAACACGTCGACATCGACAACATCGACATGCCGGTTCTCCAGATCGTCGGCGAGTACGACCACCTCGTGCCGCCGTCGGCGAGCAAGCCGTTCAACGACGTCATCCCGAGTTCGGACACCGACATCATCGAGTACTCGACGGGCCACGTCGGCATGGCCGTCTCCTCGAGTACCCACGAGGACGTCTGGCCGCAGGTCGCCGAGTGGTTCAGCGACCGGTCCCGCGGCTCGCCGGACGTCGAGACCGTCGACGGGATCGGCCCGACCTACGCCGAACGCCTGCGCGCGGCGGGCATCGAGACCGTCGCGGACCTGGCCGACTCGGACCCCGAGACCGTCGCCGAGGTCGCCGAGGCCCCGCTCGGTCGCGTCGAGGACTGGTTCGAGACGATCGAATAACCGACCGGTCGTCACGACGGGGCGGCGGGATGCGCCGCCCTGGGTTCCGTCTCACTTTCACCCTGGTTTGCGAACCTTCTTGAGGGAGTGAGCATAACAGATGCTACCATAATGGCTCGCGCGGAGAACACGGAGTTCATCGATCTCTTCGAGGAGTTCTATCGCGATTACTACCGGAACGAGATCGGCGAGCTCGCCCAGAAGTACCCCAACGATCAGAAGTCGCTGTTCGTCGACTACCAGGACCTCTATCGCTTCGACCCCGACCTGGCCGAGGACTACCGCAACAAACCCGACCAGCTCCAGGAGTACGCCGAGGAAGCCCTCCGGCTGTTCGACCTGCCGATCGA
>ENA-ORDC01001406-ORDC01001406.1-marine-metagenome-genome-assembly--contig:-NODE-1406-length-17989-cov-3.160842_pt1 | contig 17989 bp, 19 predicted proteins | sample MGYA00237783_ERZ508515 | MGnify/ENA primary metagenome ERZ508515 (study PRJEB26186, sample SAMN06268792) | marine metagenome | isolation source: Eden Landing Ponds, San Francisco, CA, USA | place... | reverse complement strand
CGGACCGCAACAGTAATTCGGACACGGGTGGCTCACGTAGCCGTGGTCACGACGAACCTCGTGTTGACCGCTGGCGTGTTCCTGACGCTGCTCGCCATCGGGGGGCTGCTCGCTGCGCGGATCGGACAGTCCGTCATCCCGGCATACATCCTCGTCGGGCTGCTCGTCGGGCCGTCGGCACCGACGGTCGGTGGGGTCTCGCTCACCGTCGTCGAATCGACCGAGTTCGTTCGCCTGCTCGCCGACCTCGGCGTCGTTCTGCTGCTCTTCTTCGTCGGGCTGGAGCTGAGCCTCGACTCGCTGTTCCGCAAGCGCGGGCAGTTCCTTCGGGCCGGCGCAGTCGACGTGGGTGTGAGCTTCCCGCTCGGCGTGCTGGTCGGCCTCGGGTTCGGTTTCTCGCTGCTGGAGGCGCTGTTCGTCGGCCTCATCGTGTTCAACTCCTCGACGGTCATCATCGCGAAGTCGCTGCTCGACTTAGAGTGGATCGTCAACCCCGAGAGCGAGGCGATCCTCGGCGTCGTCGTCATCGAGGACGTGCTCACGGCCGCGGTGTTCGCCGTCCTCTCGGCTGTCGTGCTCGGCTCTGCCGACGTTGCGACTCTGGGCCGGACGCTCGGCGGGGCAGCCGTGGTCCTCTTCGCGCTCGTGCTCGTCGCCTACTACGGGAGCGAGCGGCTCGACCGGCTGTTCGACGTGCGCTCGAACGAGCTGTTCCTGCTCGCCGTCCTGGGGGTGACGGCGCTCGTCGCCGGGGCCGGGCTGGTCGCGGGCGTCAGCGAGGCCATCGTGGCGTTCCTCGTCGGGGCGGCGTTCGGCCGGACGAGCCACGTCGAGCGCATCGAGGGGCTCGTCGCGCCGAGCCGCGACCTCTTCGCTGCCGTCTTCTTCTTCGTCATCGGCCTCGGGACCGACGCGCGACTCGTGGTGGCCACGACGGGACTCGTCGCCGTCGCGACCGTCGTCACCGTCGGCGGCCAGCTGTTCAGCGGCTACGTCGCCGGGCGAAGCTACGGGCTCTCCATCCCCCAAGCGTCCCGGATGGCGAGCGCGCTCACGCCACGCGGGGAGTTCTCGCTCGTCATCGCGGCGTTTCTCGTGACTGCTGGGACCACTCCCGCGCTCCGCGAGACGATCCCGGCCTTCACAGTCGGCTACGTGCTCGTGACGAGCATCCTCGGGACGATGCTGATGCGCAACGCGAACGCGGTCGAGCGCGTGGCACGGGCGCTCGGAACTACCGACTGAGGCCGTTCAGTCCGTCCCTTCGACCAACTCGCGGAGCGCGGCCTGCTCCTCGCGGGTTCCGATGGCGACGAGCAGGTCACCAGCCACGAACTCGTATGACGGGTCAGGGTTCGGCGTCGTCTCCTCGCCCCGCTGGACCGCGACGACGGTCGCGCCGGTTCGGCCCCTGATGTCCGTGTCGCGCAGCGGTGTCCCGACCAGCGGGGACTCCTCGGAGAGTTCGACCCACTCGATGATCGCGTCGCCGAGCGGAACGGAGAGGTCGTCGAGGCTCACCGACTCGAAGTACGCACCCTCAAGAATGGAGCCGAGCTTGTTCGCCTCGTCGCCGGTGAGCCGGAACAGCCGCTCGGCGTCCGCGTCGCCCTCGCGCCGGTACAGTTCGCATCGCCCGTCGTGGTGGATGACGACCGACGCGACCGCGCCGGTCGACAGCTCGAGGTCGAACCGCCGGCCGACGCCGGGGAGGTCCGTCTCGTAGACGCTCATACCCCCGGGTCGGGGTCGACCGGAATAACAGTATGGGCTCGGTCGACGGGCGTGAACGCGGCACCTTTTCTCCCCCTGGGCCGAGGAACCCGCATGGAGACGATCCGGATCGCCGCGCTCGTCGGCAGCCTCCGCGAGGAGAGCCTCACACGGGAGGCCTGCAGACGGACCCTCGAGGTCGCCGAGGGGTACAGCGGCGTCGAAACCGACCTCATCGACCTCAGAAATCTCGACCTGCCCGTTTACGACAACGACCTCGACGAGCCCGGTGACGTCCCGGAGCTCACGCGGCGGGTCGCAGCAGCCGACAGCCTCCTGCTTGGAACGCCGAACTATCACGGCTCGTACGCCGCGCCGCTGAAGAACGCCCTCGATTACTGCGGCTTCGACGAGTTCGAGCACACCACGGTCGGGCTGCTTGCAGTTGCGGGCGGCTCCTTCTCGACGGGGCCGCTCGACCACCTCCGCATCGTCGCTCGCGCGCTCAACGCGTGGGTGCTTCCCCATCAGGTCGCGGTTCCGAACGCCTCCTCGCGGTTCGAGGACGGTGAACTAACCGACGAGGCGTATGCGGAACGGGTCGACGCGCTCGGCCGCCGGCTCGTCGAGTACGCGAACATCGAGCCCGACCCGCCCACACCTGAGAGCGAGCGCAACGTCGGTGCGGACGACTGACAGCGACAGAACCGCCCGCGTTCGGGGGTTCCGAGCCCCGAACGCAACCGTTTTGCCGGCCACGGTACCGAACCCGTGCGTGCACGCCATCACCAACAGCGGGTGGGTCGAGGTCGTGACCGGCTCGATGTTCTCCGGCAAGACCGAGGAGCTGTTGCGCCGCGTTCGCCGCGCCGAGATCGCCGGACAGTCGGTGGCGGCGTTCACGCCCGCGCTCGACGACCGGTACGGCACCTCCACCATCGGGAGCCACACCGGTCGCCGCATCGAGGCGCGGGTCGTCGACCCGGACGAGCCCGGGCCCGCGATCCACGACGAGCTCAACGGGGAGGACGTCATCGCTGTCGACGAAGCGAACTTCTTCTCGGAGGCGCTGGTCGACGTCTCCGAGGAGCTGGCCGCGGACGGGCGTCGCGTCATCGTCTCGGGCATCGACCAGACGTATCGTGGCGAGCCGTTCCACCCGATCCCGGAGCTGATGGCAGTCGCCGAGTACGTCGACAAGTATCAGGCGATCTGTTCCGTCTGCGGGGAGCCCGCCTCCCGGAACCAGCGGCTCATCGAGGGGGAGCCGGCTCACTACGACGACCCGACCGTCATGGTGGGTGCCGAGGAGTCCTACGAGGCGCGCTGCCGCCACTGTCACGTCGTTCGTCGGGACTGATCCGCGCCCCGGCCGCACTCGAGCCTACCAGCACTCGAGCGTGACGCCGTTCCGTTCCAGCGATCGGTCCGTGACCGTGTAGGACGTCTCGACGGGGCGGTGGCCGATGGGAAGCGGCGTGTCGGTTGCCGTCTCCGGCGTGTCGGTCGGCGTCTCGGGATGGGTGAAATCCGTCTGTATCTGTCCGTTCACCGTCGCGGTGAACCCCTCGTCTCCGGCCTCGACGACGACCGACCGAACCCGGACCGTTATCTCGTTCGTCCGACCGTACTTGTCTGGGTTCGACGCCACCATCTCGTTGTACAGGTACGCCCGTTCGTAGGAGCCGAGATACGATTCGAGCGGCCCCGGCGAGAGATCTTCGGGACGGTCGGGGTAGGACCGCGGATCGGTCGCCGCATCCGTGGGGTAGGGAGCGTCCGCCGCCGAACAGCTGTCGGTGTCCGTTGGGGAGTCCGTCGGCTCGTCGGGGGGTTCGTCCCCAACCCCGCTCCCCTCCGGCGATGTCGTACAGCCGGCGACCGCGGTGCTCACGGCGACACAGGCGGCGAGCACGCTTCGGCGAGAGGGCATATCCACGGGGTCGCCCGGTTCCACCAAATGCCTTCTCGAGGCTGAAGCGGATGTTTGAGCTACGCTGTTGTGCGCCGACACGCCGGATCCGTGCTGGCGCTCCCGACCGACTCCGGAACGGTGAAATCCGCGACGACCGTCCGGTCCCGTAGTGACGACGTGGATAGAGACCCCCGAGGGGGGCCGCGAGCGCGGCCTCCGTGGACTCGTTCGCGCGTGGGTCGAGATACTCGTCCGCCCCCGACGGTTCTTCGAGCACGGCATCGCGCCCGGCGACCAGGCCCCGGGACTCGTCTTCGCCGTCGCCGTCGCGACGGTCTACGCCGCGAGCCGGTTCGCGTTCGTCCCGGGCGCACGACCGTCGTTCTTCGCGAGCGAGCTCGCGTCCGTCGTCGTCGGCCTGCTCGTTGCTGCGCTCATCATCGCCCCCGTCGCGCTCCATCTGGTCGCGGCGCTCGAGGTCGTCCTCCTCATCGCCATCGTCCGCGACCGTGCCGGCGTCTCCGAGACGGTACAGGTCATCGCCTACGCGACGGCACCGATGGCGCTCGCTGGGGTCGGCGTCCACCCCTCGATGGCGGGGGTTCCACTGCTCCCCGAGGCAGTTGCCGCGTGGCGGCTCCTGCTGGCTGTGTGGGGTGTGGGACTGCTCGTGTACGGGATGGCGACGGTCCACGAAACGTCGTTCGCCCGGGCGGCCGTCGCCGTCGCGGTACCGGCGATCGTCGTCTTTGGCTACCTGTTCGGCGGACTGTTTGCGTTCGAGACGCTGACGGGGGTCGAACTCGTCGACACGACGCCGCCGGCGGACGAAGCGTCGGTCGACATGGAAACGCAATTATCGGCCCACCACGAACTCCGCTCGTGACGAACACGCAGGTCACGCTCATTCAGATCGACAACTACGGTCCGTGGACGGTCACGCCGGAGCCCCGCCGCGAGGTGGATCTGCAGACGCTGCAGTCGCGGCTCTACGCGGACCTCTCACAGCTCGTCGGCAACCGGGAGGGGTACGTCTTCTTCACCCGGTTCGACAACATGGTCGCGGTGACGAACGGGATCGACGCCGAAGCGCACGCGCTCATCCAGGAGTCGGTCGGGAACCGCTACCCTGTGACCGTGTCGCTCGGCATCGAGGCCGACCCGAGCCCGGCGGCGGCGCTCGGCGCCGCGACGACGAATCTCCAGGAGGCCGGCTCCGCACAGGACGCCGGCCGGACCGAGATACTCAGCGGTGACCCCCTCTCCGCCGACGAGCGGTCCGTCGAGGACGTCCAGATCGCCCACTTCGACGTGAACGACGCCACGGGGAAGTACACGGACCAGCTCAACGAGTTCGACTCGTTCATCCGCATCGAACAAGGGTACGCCAGCCTGATGCGGTACATGCGGGAGGCACACGACTCGTTGTCCTTCTTCGTCGGCGGGGACAACGTCATCGCGGTCTGCTCCGGAATGGACGAGTCGGATTACCGGGACGCAATCGAACACGTCCGTGAGGACGCCGAGGTGGAGCTGAAGGTCGGTGTCGGGCGGGCCCGCACCGCTCAGCCGGCAGGGATGGACGCCAAACACGCGCTCGAAACCTGCCGCCACGAGGGAACGACCGTCGAGTTCCGGTAACGGCCAGGAGCCGTTCGCACGTTCTCCGTCGACCGTCGAGGCTACTTTTATATATAGCGCTCCTGTACGAACGCCTGGTATGTCACGAAAACTCAACCGGCGCTCGGTCCTCAAGGGGCTGGGCGTTACCGGAATGGCCGGGCTCGCCGGCTGCATGGGTAACGGAGATAACAACGGCGGTGCGACCGACACGCCGACGGACTCGGGCGGCGGCGGTGCGACCGCCACCCCGACGGATTCGATGGGCCGGACGCTGCGGCAGGGGGTTCTGCTCCCGCTCACCGGCGACCTCGGTTCGCTCGGGCAGCCGATCCGCGACGGTGCCATCCTCCCGGCTGCACAGCTCGAAGGTGAGACGAGCTTCACCATCGACATCCAGCAGGAGGACACGGAGACGAACCCGCAGGCCGGTATTTCGGGAGCCAACACGCTCATCAACAACGGCTATCCGGCCATCACCGGCCCGGCCTCCTCGGGGGTCAACCTGCAGGTGACCCGCAACGCGATGATTCCGAACAGCACCGTCGGGGTCTCGCCATCCTCCACCTCACCGGCGGTAACGACGCTCGACGACGACGACTACATCTTCCGTACCTGTCCCTCCGACGCGCTGCAGGGGCGGGTCATCGCGCAGGTCGGAGCCGAATCCCTCGGCAACAGCACCGCCGCGACGATGTACGTCAACAACTCCTACGGGCAGGCGCTCTCGCAGTCGTTCGCGGGTGCCTTCGAGGAGCGTGGTGGGTCCGTCTCACAGCAGGTCGCCTTCCAAAAGGAGCAGTCCTCGTACAGTTCCCAGCTGGAGACGGCGCTGAACGGCAGCCCCGACATGCTCGTCGTCATCGGCTACCCGGCGTCGGGCGTCCAGCTGTTCCGCGACTACTACAGCGACTTCGCGTCCGGCGAGGACATCGTCGTCACGGACGGGCTCATCGCGAACGACCTCCCCGACGACGTCGACAACGACATGGGCAACGTCACCGGCACGGCGCCGAAGGCGTCCGGTCCGGGGCGTGAGGCGTTCGACTCGCTGTACCAAGACGAGTACGGCCGCGCACCCGGTGTGTTCAACGCACAGGCCTACGACGCGACCGCCGTGTCTCTCCTCGCGAACATCTACGCCGGAGAGAACAGCGGAACCGCGATCCGCGACAACATGCGTCGGGCCGCAAACCCCGACGGGGAGGAGTTCGGCCCGGACAGCCTCGCGGAGGCGTTCGAAACCGCGGCGGCCGGCGACGAGGTCAACTACCAGGGCGCGTCGTCCTCGGTCAACTTCGACGAGAACGGCGACATGGCAGCGGTCTCGTACGGCATCTACGCCATCGAGGACCGCGACTTCGTGGAGACCGACTCCGTGCAGTTCGGCGGCTGAACACGGTCGTTCGCTGCCGCTTCCGTCTTTTCTTTCGGTGTGCAACCCCGGCACAACGGCTGGGACGTACTGAGAAGCGGGACACCGAGACGGTACGACCGTGGTAGTGCGGAGGCGAACGGACTACCCGCCGAGGAAGTCCTGCCTGACCTGCTCGTCGTTCAGCAGCGCATCACCCTCGTCCATGTACCTGTTCTGTCCCTGAACGAGGACGTAGCCGCGGTCACAGCGCCGGAGCGCCTCCTTCGCGTTCTGCTCGACCATGAGTATCGCAGTCCCCGACTCGTTGATGCGGTCGATCCGGTCGAACATGTCGTCGACGAGGTCCGGCGCGAGCCCGGCGGACGGCTCGTCCAACAGCAGGAGGTCCGGGTCGAGCATCAGCGCACGGCCCATGGCGACCATCTGCTGTTGGCCGCCGGACATCGAACCGACGGACTGACCCTGTCGCTCCTCGAGGATCGGGAAGTAGTCGAACACCGCGTCGATGCGTTCCTGTGGCACCTCGTCGAGGATGTACGCCCCCATCTCGAGGTTCTCGAGGACCGAGAGGCCGCCGAAGATGTTCTCGTTTTGGGGGACGTAGCCGAGCCCTTCGTGGATTATCTCGTCGGGAGCCATCCCCGCGATGTCCTTCCCGTCGAAGTCGATTACGCCGCCCATGTAGGTGGTGAGCCCGAACACGCTCTTCATCACCGTCGACTTGCCGGCACCGTTCGGGCCGACGATAGTGACGTACTCGCCGGGCGCGACATCGAGGTCGATATCCTCTAGGATCTGAAGGTCGCCGTAGCCGGCATCGAGGTCCCGTACCTCGAGGATGCCGTCGTTCAGCTCTACCGGGTGTCGCGTCTCCGATTCCGCGCTCATACGTCCTCACCCAGGTACGCTTCGATGACACGCTCGTTCGATCTGATGTCCGCGGCCGTTCCCTCCGCGAGAACCTGTCCCTGGTGCATGACGATGATGTGTTCGCAGTGTTCCATGATGAGATCCATGTCGTGTTCCACGAGCAGGAACGTGTACCCCTGCTCGCGTAGCTCGTGAATCCGTTCGAGGAGCTTCTCCTCGAGCGTCGGATTGACGCCGGCGAACGGTTCGTCCAGCAGGAGCACCTCCGGGTCGGTCATCAGCGCGCGGGCCATCTCGAGCAGCTTCCGCTGTCCGCCGGAGAGGTTCCCCGCGTACTCCTGTGCGAGGTGGTCGATCTCGAAGAACTCGAGCATCTCCCACACGTCCTCCCGGATGGACTCCTCGTCGTGTCGGACGCTTCCCCGAAGGCCGGGCGTGACCGCGTACGTGAGCTTCTCGCCCTGCTGGCCCTGTGGGGCGAGCATCAGGTTCTCGAGGACGGTCATCTCCTCGAGTTCGCGGGCGATCTGGAACGTCCGAACGAGGCCTTGCGTCGCGATCTCGTGAGGCCGCATCCCCGTGATGTCGCGGCCGTTGAACAGGACCGTGCCGCCGTCCGGCTCGTGGACCCCGGTGATACAGTTGAACGTCGTCGACTTCCCGGCGCCGTTCGGCCCGATGAGACCGGTAAGCGACCCCTCCTCGACCTCGAAACTGGTGTCGTCGACGGCCGTGATACCGCCGAACGTCTTTCGGAGGTTCTGCACCCGCAGTGGAAGTCCCCGCGGGACCTCTTTCGCGTCCTCCTCGGCGGCCGAATCGGTTGATTCCGGTTCGACGTCGTCGGTGTCGACGTCCACGTCGTCCGGAACGTTCGCCTCGACCGGCGCTGCGTCGGCACCAGAGTCGGATTCACTCATCGCCATCACCTCCGCTGTTCGACCCACCGTCGGGCGCGGCAGCAGCGCCCGGCTCGCCGGGCTTGCCGGGGCGTTCCGAGAGGTCAACGCTCGAGGCGATCTCCTTCCGGTAGCCGAGCAGCCCCTGCGAACGGTTCTGCATCAGGTAGACGAGCACCACCCCGAGGAAGACGAACTTCAGGTTCGGGATATTCGCGACGATGTAGCCGAGATACGCGGCCGGGTCGAACGACGTCAGCGCGGCCCAAGAGGTGTTCGGAGACGGGAGTCCGCCGAACGTCGCCTCGGCGATGGCGTTGATGAGTCCGGCGAGCCGTCGCGGCCCCTCGAGGAGGAGCCCGGCGAACACCGCACCGCCGACGACGCTGCCGGTGTTCGAACCCGCACCGCCTACGATGAGCGCGGTGAACACGTAGAACGTGATGAGCGGTCGGAACGTGTTCGGGTTGACGAAGCCACGGGTCCCCTGCCAGAGAATGCCGGCGAGCCCCATCATCGCACTCCCGAGCATGAACACCTTGATTTTGAAGATGCGGGTGTCCTTCCCGAGCGACTGCGCGACGAGTTCGTCCTCCCGGATGGCCTTGAGCACGCGACCGAACGGGGAGTTTCCGACCCGCTGGACGAGCAGGTAGTAGGACGTGAGCATCACGAGAAGGATGAACGTGGTGTACGCCGCGCTCTCGACCACCGGTGCGGTGACGCCGATGCTCTCACCGGCCGAGATGAGCGTCTCTCCGACGGCGGAGAGCGGTCCCTCGAACAGGAAGTTGAACGGCGAGTTCAGCGGCGTGTTGATACCACGCCCCCCACCCGTACCGAACGAGAAGCCGAGGAGGTTGACGACGTTGTACCCGCTCGCGTCGGGGTTCGTGACGGTGCCGGAGAAGGTATCCGCCTGAAGCGTCAGCCGGATCATCTCCGAGAAGCCGACGGTGACGATGGCGAAGTAGTCCGCGTCGAGCTGGAGCGCCGGGAGGGCGGCGATGCCGCCGACGATGGCTGCGGCGATGACCCCGCCGACGATTGCGATCGGGACAGGTAGCCCGAGCCCCGGCGGCAGCCCGCCCGGGTCGCCGGCGAGGATAGACATCGCGTAGACGCCGACGGCCATGAAGCCAGCAACGCCGATGTTGAACAGGCCGGTGTAGCCCCAGTGGAGGTTGAGCGCGAGCGCGAGCATCCCATACACCGCAGAGAGGAACAGAATGGACTGAAGCGTCTGGGCGGCGGCGTTGACCACCGTCGACCCGGCGAGGAACGCCTGCAGCCCCCCGATGGCGAAGTACGCGGCGGCGACGAGGGCCAGCAGTACGGCGATGAGAACCGTGTCGTCCTCCCGGATCGGAGCGGGAAGCGACTCCCAGAAGCGCTTGCCGACGCTCATGCGGTCGTCACCCCCCCGAACAGGCCGGACGGTCGGTAGAGCAGGACGAGGATCATGACTCCGAAGGCGGCGACCCGCGGGAACCCGGATGGTATCCACACAAGCGCGATTCGGGAGGCGACGCCGATGATGATTCCACCACCGATCGCCCCGTACACCGACCCGATACCGCCGAGGATGACGCCCGAGAAGATGAACAGCAGGAGCCGCCAGCCGAAGTTGTACGAAAGCACGCCGCGCTCGAGGATGATAAGGAAGCCGGCGATGCCGGCGAGTCCTCCGCCGATGATCCACGTCGCACGGACGACTCGCTCCGTCGGAATCCCCGTGATCTGTGCGAGCGGCTTGTTATCCGACATCGCGCGCATCGCCTTCCCGAGTTTGGTTCGCTGGAGCAGGAGGTGGACGCCGAGCATCAGTGCCACCGCAGCGATGACCATCGTCACCTCATGGAGGTTGAACGTGTAGGTCCCGTCCACGACCTGTATGCTGAACGAAGGGAGCGACTCGGAGCTAGTCGAGGTGACGCCCCGAGTGCTCGTCGACCAGAAGAACACGATCACGTATCGGAGCGCGAGCGCGACGCCGATAGACGCGATGAGCAGCGCGATGCCCTCCTTGTCACGCATCGGCCGGTAGACGACCCTGTCGAGCCCCAACACGAGCGCGATGGTAAAAAGTGCGGAGACGACGAGCCCGACAACCACCGCGAGTGGGGTCTGGACGACCGAGACGAGCGACGGCGCGTTCAGGAGAATGATCTCGCCGAACGTCGCGTCGATTCCGAGGGTAAAAAACGAGACCACGTACGCCGCTGCCCACCCAGAGAACGCCCCGACAGTGATGTAATCGCCGTGAGCGAAGTTGGCGAAGTTCAGGATGCTGTACGTCATCGACAGACCGACCCCGGCGAGCCCGATGATGAGCCCGAGGAGGAGCCCGTCGAAAACGAAGCCGACGACGTTAGAAACCGGGACGTGTCCACCGAGCAGCTTGACCCCCGCAATGCCAGCCGACACGCCGGCGAGCTTCGCGACGAGGTCAACCAGCAAGTAGACCGCAGCGACCGCCAGCAGGACCACACTCGGCTCGCGTAGGTACGCCCGGAGCCTCCCACCGTCGAACGATTCAGTTACACCCATGAGTACGATTCACGGGCTATGTCGGGAAGTCTACCCTAAAAGGTGTGTCGCTCCACGCGCAACGGTTTCGCCCCTTGTGGGCGCGCCGGCCCGGAACGCAATCGTTTTGCCCCGACCGCCGGCACCACGAGACATGATACGGACGCTCGACGACCTCGACGCGGCAGGGACCGCGGTCGGGGTCCGAGTGGACATCAACAGCCCGCTCGCAGCAGACGGACTCGCTGACGACGCTCGGCTGCGCGCGCACGTTGACACGCTCTCCGAACTCGCTGATCGTGACGGTCGCGTCGTCGTTCTCGCCCATCAGGGACGGCCGGGCGGTGACGAGTTCACCACCCTCGCAACCCACGCCGAACGGCTCGGCGGGCTCCTCGACGCGCCGGTCTCCTACTGCGATTCGACCTTCTCGGCCGACGCCAGAGAGCGGGTCGATGGGCTCGACGACGGCGCCGTTCTCGTCCTCGAGAACACCCGCTTCTACAGCGAGGAGTATATGGAGTGGGACGCCGACGAGGCCGCCGAGACGCATCTCGTCGCGAAGCTCTCGCCCGCACTCGACGCGTACGTCAACGACGCTTTCGCCGCCTCGCACCGCTCACAGCCGTCGCTCGTCGGCTTTCCCGGCCGCCTCCCCAGCTACGCCGGCCGCGTGCTGGAGCGGGAACTCGAGGTGCTCGGCCACATCGACGAGTCACCGACACCGCGCGCCTACGTGCTCGGGGGCGCGAAGGTGACGGACTCGATCGACGTCGCCCGTTCGGTGCTGGAGCGCGGGCTCGCCGACTCGGTGCTCACGGCGGGTATCGTCGGTAACGCCTTCCTGCTCGCCGACGGCGTCCGCCTCGGTGCCGCCTCTGCCGAGGTCGTCAACGAGCGCTCGACCGACGCGGTCCGGCGCGCCGGCGACCTGCTCGACGAGTTCGGTCACCGAATCTACCTCCCGCGGGACGTGGCAGTCGAACGCGACAGCGAACGCGTCGAACTCGACCTTGAGCAGCTCCCGGCCGCCGAGGCGGCGATGGACATCGGAGCACGAACCGTCGCCGCCTACGCCGACGTGCTGGAGGACGCCGGCACGGCGATCCTCAACGGCCCCGCCGGGGTATTCGAGAAGGAGGCGTTCGCGTACGGGACCCGCGAACTGTACGAGGCGGCGACGCGGGCCGATCAGAGCATCGTCGGCGGCGGCGACACCGCCGCAGCGCTCCGTCAGCTCGGCATCGACGGCTTCTCGCACGTCTCGACGGGCGGGGGTGCCGCGCTCAGGATGCTCACCGGTGACGAACTCCCCGCGGTGGCGGCCCTCGCGGAGTAACGGCATGGAGGTCGAGCGTCCGAGCGTTGCCGACCTCGACGCCCTCGCCGACCTCTGGGTCGACCTCGCCGACGGCCAGCGGTCCTTCGGATCGCATCTCCGCGCCGACGCGAACCGCGATGCCGTCCGGGAGTCACTGTCACGACGGATCGTCGCCGGTGGCTGTCTCGTCGCCCGGGACCCCGAACCGATCGGGTTCGTGACGTTCTACCCGGAGTCGGAGACGTACGACCGGGACCGCTCCCGGGGAATCGTCGAGAACCTCTACGTCATCCCCGAGCGGCGCGGCGAGGGCGTCGGGACGGCGCTGTTGCGCGCCGCGGAGTCGGCGCTCGCGGACGGAGGAGCGGACGTCGTCGCACTGGAAGTGCTCGCGGGCAACGAGCGGGCACGCGAGTTCTACGCCGCGCGGGGCTACGACGCCCACCGTGTCGAACTCGAACGCCCGACCGAACGCGAAACGGATACAAGCGAGGGGGGGTAACGCCCACCCGTGCCGTGGGAGCATGGGCGGCACATGCACTCGATTTGTAATCGGGATTTCGTGGGTTCAAATCCCACCCACGGCTTCTAACCAACAGTTCGAAGCCGTCCAGAGACCCCTGTATCGCGCCCGTCTCGGGTGACCGGGGAGCCTTTTACCGAGGACTGTGCACGCAACGTCATGAACGACGACGCGTGGTTCGCCGGCCTCGACCCCGGCGACGACGAGACCGCCGCCGAGCGGGTACGCGACGGGAGCGCGGACGCGCCCGACGAGTGGCCAACGATGGCCGTCGACGCCGGCTTCGCCGAGAGCGAGGGCGACTACTACGACGCGCTCCACGACGCGACGATGCACGCAACCCGGGAGGCGGTCCGGGAGGCGGAGCGGGCAGGCGACAAACAGCTCGTCCACGCTGTGCGCGCGATGGACGACTGCGAACGGACGGCGAACGAGCTCGCCGAGCGCGCCCAGGAGTGGGCGGGGAGCCTGTTCGAGGACGCGGGGACGGGCGTCGATGGCGCCCGTGAACTCGTCGAGCACGACACCGAAACGCCGACCGAACGCCGGGTCGTCGCGCTCGCCGAACGGGTCGTCGACCTTGACGACGAGGCGGACGAGTTGCGGGCGTACATCGAGCGGACCGCCCCGGAAGTCGCGCCGAACCTCGCTGCGCTGGCCGGGCCGGTGCTCGCCGCACGCCTCGTCGCGCTGGCCGGCGGCCTGGAGTCGCTTGCGAAGAAGCCTTCCGGGACGATACAGGTGCTCGGCGCGGAGGACGCGCTGTTCGCGCACCTCCGGGGACGGGCACCGTCGCCGAAACACGGAGCCATCTTCACTCACGAGTACGTCCGCGGGACTCGCCCGGAAGACCGCGGGAGTGCGGCCCGAGCCCTTGCCGGAAAACTCGTCATCGCGGCGCGGGGCGACCATTACCGCGGCGAGTACAACCCGGAGATTGAACGCCAGCTCGAGGAGCGGATGGCGACCATCCGCGCACGGGGTGACGCCGATGAGTGAGCTCCCGGATGGCGTCGAACGACGGCCGTTCGACCGCGACGAGCGGCTCGCGACGCGAGGAGAGCCGGTGTACGGCGAGCCAACCGAATCTGGTTGGCGCGCGTGGGACGCTCGGCGGTCGAAGCTCGGAGCGATGTTGGAGACCGGAATGGACGTCGGGCTCTCGGGGGGCGAGCGCGTGCTGTATCTCGGTGCGGCTTCGGGAACCACCGTCTCACACGTCGCTGACTTCGCGGGACCGACCTACGCCGTCGAGTTCGCCGCACGCCCGGCGCGTGACCTGCTCGACGCCGCGGCATCGCGCCCCCGGCTGTTCCCCCTGTTGAAGGATGCCCGGAAACCGGAGACGTACGCACACGTCGTCGAGCCCGTCGACGTCGTCGTGCAGGACGTCGCGACCCGCGGACAGGCCGCGGTCGCGAACGCGAACGCGATGTTCCTTGAGGAGGACGGTCGGCTGCTCGCCGCGATCAAGGCCCGTTCGGAGGACGTGACTGCGGCGCCGCGAGAGGTGTTCGACCGGGCGCTCGCGACGCTAGAGGAGCGGTACGAGGTCCTCGAGACGGCCCGGCTGGAGCCGTTCCACGAGGACCACCTCGGAATTGTCGCGACACCGCGGTAGCGTCGCGTCGGTGTCGTTTTGCCCGTGGCGGTTCAGGTTCCACCGATGCGACCTGCGGCCGCCGTCGCCCTCGCCGCGCTTCTCGTCCTCGCGGGATGTAGCGTGGGGCCGGGCGGCGAAACGGAGTCCGTCGGATCGGCGACACCCGCACCGGTTCCGTCGGACACGCCGACGCCGACCCCCGGCCGCGAGGTGCCGGGGCTGACTCTCGATGGCGTCGTCGACGCCGAGGCACTCGCCGGAGCCCACGAGACGGGGCTCGCGGCGGAGAGCTACACGCACGCCTTCGAGGGGTCGCGCCGGCTCGGCAACCGCACCGTGGCCGCGTACAGCGGGACCCTGCGCGCGAGTCGCGAGTGTGGCACGTACAGTTACACGGCGTACTACGAACGGCCGCCTCCGTCCCGGCTCGTCCAGCAGTACGGCAACGGCAGCCTCGCGCTCGCGCGGTCGTTCGCGGTGAACCTCTCGACGGTCGACCCGGACGCCGAACTGACGGAGCCGGCGCCGAGCGTCGTCACGGTCGGCGACCGGCCCGCGGAGCCGTGTGGGACGCGGCCGTTCGACCCGGGTCGCGTCGGGATGCTTCGGACGCTGTACCGCTCGCTCGACTTCTCGGTGCGGGCGCGGTTCGACGGCTACGTGCTCACAGCGACGAACGGAACCGTCGACGTACCCGTCGTCGGCGACCCGACCGTTGACGGGATCGAAGACGCGACGGTTCGCACGGCACGGATACAGCTCACCGAGAGCGGCCGCGTCGAGTCGTTGTTCCTCTCGTACACCGCGGAGACCGAGGACGGAACCGTGGACGGGGTACTCTCCTTTCGCTACGGGGATGTGGGCGACACGCGTGTCGTTCCACCGTGGCCGGCGAACGCGACGCGGACGCCGACGAGCGAACCCTGAAGTCGCCCCGTCGCGGAGAAGGACACATGCAGGAGACGCGCGCTCGGGTGCTCGATGCCGTCGCTGCGGAACCCGTCACTGGGCCGGCGCTCGCCGAGGAGCTCGGCGTGTCGCGCGCCGCGGTGTGGAACCACGTCGAGGCGCTTCGCGAGGAGGGGTTCGAGATAGCGGATACGGGTGACGGCTACGAGCTGACCGGGCTACCGGAGTACGGTGGTGCCGCGATCGAACACGCGACGAACGCCGACGTCGACGTGGAGTTCCACGAGGAGCTGGCATCGACGAACGCCCGGGCACGCGAGCTCGCAGTCGACGGCGCCGACGGGACGGTCGTCGTCGCCGAGCGACAGACGGGGGGACAGGGACGGCTCGACCGGGAGTGGGACTCGCCATCGGGCGGCATCTACGCATCGCTCGTCAGCCGGCCGACCGTCCCGCCGGCTCACGCGCCGGCGTACACGCTCGCCGCGGCCGTCGCCGTTACCGACGCCGCCCGCGAGGCAGGCGTCGATGCGGGCATCAAGTGGCCGAACGACGTGCTCGTCGAGCAGCCGGACGGCACGGCACGGAAGCTCGCCGGCATCCTCACCGAGATGGAGGGAGAAGCCGACCGCGTCTCGTGGCTCGTCGTCGGCATCGGCGTCAACGCGAACACACCCGCCGGGGCGCTCCCCGAAGGGGCGACGAGCGTCGCTGCCGAGGCGGAGTCGGTAACTCGACGGGAGTTCCTCGGGGCGGTCGTCGACCGGTTCGAAGCGCTGACGGACGACCTCGATGCCGTCCTGCCGGCGTGGCGCGAGCGCGCGCTCACCCTCGGCCGCGAGGTTCGCGTCGAGACGCCCGACGGCACCGTCGAAGGAACCGCCACGGACGTCGAATTTCCCGGCACGCTCGTCGTCGAGACGGCCGACGGGACGGTCAGGGTCGCAGCCGGCGACTGCGAACACCTCCGGCCGCGGTGACTGATTACTCCTCGGCCCCGACCCGGACCGTCAGGACGGGCACCTCGCTCGCCCGGACGACCCGCTCCGCGACGCTGCCGAGTAGAAGCCGATTGATGCCGCCGCGGCCGTGGGTACCCATACAGATCACGTCGGCACCTGAGCGCCCCGCGTACTCGACGATCTCGTGGGCCGGGTTCCCCTCAAGCATTGCCCGTTCGATCGACGTCCCGGCGTGCTCGGCCGCGGCGTCGAGGGCGTTTTCCCCCTCCTCGCGGAGCATCTCCGTCACGCCCTCCCACGAGGACTCCATCGGGAGGTTCGCGACCGCCCCGGAGTTGACGACGTAGACTGCCTCCAGTGTCGCGTCGTGGACCGCCGCCAGTTCCGCGGCGTGGGAGACGACCCGTTTCATCCCCGGGGACCCGTCCGTCGGGACGAGTATCCGGTCGTACATGCTACCACATCGCACGGCATCCGATATAACGGTTGCCCGCCGTCGTCCGGTCGTCACGTCGCGGACGACCCTCACCTACAGGTGGACCGACCGAACGTCCGCGACGCCCGCGCGACGCACGACGGCACGGACCGGGTCGCGCGCGCCGACGAGGTTGTGACTGCCGCCGTCGAGCACCTGAAGCTTCGCGGGCCGTCCCTCCTCGACGAGTCCGTACTCCCGGTTCGCGATCGCGGCGCCGTTTCGCGTCGCCATCCGCAACACCTCCGGCGCGTCGAGCGTCGAGTGTTTCGCCGTGAACTCCATCTCGCGGAACATGCTCGGTGCGTTGAGCATCACGTTGTCCGTACCGAGCGCGAGCGTCGTCGTCTCGGCGAGCGTCCCGAAGTCGGGGAGCCCGACGTTAGTGACGAGGTTCGACCGCGGACAGCAGACGATCGGCGTTCCGCGGTCAGCGACGCGCTCGAGCTGGTGTTCATTCGTGTGGACCATGTGGACGAGGAAGTCGGGGTCCAGGTCGAGCGCGCCGTCCACGTCAGCGGCGTCGCGCTCGCCAGCGTGGACACCGAACAGCTTGCCTGCTTCCCGCGTGGCGTTGCGCTCGGCGCCGAACTCGCCGTCCCGCGCGCCGCTGGCACCGAACCCGTCGGCCGCTTCCATCGCCTCGATCTCCTCGCGCCCGAGGATGACGGAATCGACGGGGCTCTCGGCGGTCGCCGCCCGGAGTCGGTCGACCCCCTCGACACCCCCCTCGCGGAACTCGATGAACGACGCGGTCCCCGACTCGCGCATGAACGCGACGGAGCGGCGCATCGCCTCGACCATCTCCTCGCGCGGCGTCTCGCGGAGCAGCCGGTGTTTGAGCCCATCCGGTGGGGCGACGAGTTCGTCCAGCGAGAGCCCGCGGCCCGCCTCCTTCGCGATGGAGTCGCCGATATGGGTGTGGGCGTTGACGAATCCCGGCAGGATCCAGTCGTCGGCGTCGGTCGCACACTCCTCGATCGCGGCGATCTCGCCGTCCTCGACGACGACACGCCCCTCCACGGGTTCGAACGTCGAGCCCCGGAAGACGAGTCCCTCGTACTCGGTCATGCTCCGTACTCGTCGAGCGTCTGGTGTATACCTTTCCGGACGTCGACGACGAGCGCGTCGAGGTCGAGGCCGAGCACGTTCTCCGCGGCGGCGCCGACCGCGTCGGTCGCGTCCGCGGGCGCGTAGACGCCGAGCCGCCACTGCTCGCGCTGTGCCTGCCGGAGCGCGGCGACGAGTGTCGACTGCGAGCCGAGCCGCCGC
>ENA-ORDC01001405-ORDC01001405.1-marine-metagenome-genome-assembly--contig:-NODE-1405-length-17992-cov-9.655708_pt1 | contig 17992 bp, 13 predicted proteins | sample MGYA00237783_ERZ508515 | MGnify/ENA primary metagenome ERZ508515 (study PRJEB26186, sample SAMN06268792) | marine metagenome | isolation source: Eden Landing Ponds, San Francisco, CA, USA | place... | reverse complement strand
AAACGGTACTCATGAGTTCTATAAGTCGCGCAAGAAGTTAGCGACGCCGCTTAACCGCAGAAGTACAGGGCCTGTGCGACGGTATTTTTCCTGGCGGACTGGAAGGGCGAGGGTCGCTGGCGGCGAACGCGTAGTCGCCTGAGCGGGCTCTATTCGAGCGAGTGCGGCGCGGTGCTGTTGACCGAGCGACGAATATCCCGCTCAGCGACCGTCAGCGGCCCGAGGGCTTCCAACGCACACTGATGAGTGCGGTGCTGTCAGCACCACCAGTTTCTTCCACAACACCACGACACGAAACGAGCTTCATAACCACTCCCTGAACGTATGGTACGAAAGCCACGTTCACGATCCGATCGAACAGCGCGGTACGATACCGACAGCAGCAGCGGTCGACCGGGGATTTCATGGTTCCAGACGGGTACGAGACCCTATGGACGACTGGCTCATCGACGACGAACGACTCACGCGCGAGCGGCGGTCGCTGCTCCCCGGTGAGGGCTTTTTCTACCCCGACTCGTTGCAGGAAGACCGGAAAGAGATGGAGGCCGCCGAGGCACTCACCGACGCCGAGACGGTCGTGATCGCCGACACCGACGCGGATGGCCTGGGCTGTGTAGCCCTCATCCGCGAGGCCGTCGGCGAGGCCGAACTCGTCCCCTCGGGCCCCCACGAACTCCGCAAGAGCATCGAGTGGGCCGTCGAGTACCTCCCCGAGGGCGCGACGCTGTACGTCTGTGACCTCTGTCCCGACAGTCCAGAGGAAGTCGCCGGTATCGAGATACTCGCCGAGCGCGGGACCGTCGTCTGGTACGACCACCACCAGTGGGACGACGAGGTCGCCGACGCCGTCGAGGACGCGGGCGTCGACCTCACCGTCGGCGACTCCGACGAGGTCTGTACCACGGACGTCGCACTCGCCGAACTGGACTACGACTTCTCCGAACGATTCACCGAACTCGCGCTGGTCACCCGCGACCACGACCTCTGGATCAAAGAAGACGAGCGCAGCGACGACCTCGCCGACTACGGCCGCTGGTCCGAACCCGAGGAGTACGTCGCCACCATCCGCGACCACGGCGTCGACTTCCCGCCCGAAGTCGTGGAGTTACTCCGCGAGAAACGCGTCGAGAAGGAAGCCCTCATCGAGAAAGCCGTCGAGCGCGGGGAACTGCGCGAGGTCAACGGCTGGACCGTCGGCGTCACCTACGGCCGCTGCTCCCAGAACGAGGTCGCGGAGGCGCTCCGCCAGCAGGGCGCCGACGCGTCTGTCATCGTCAAACCCGCGGGAAGTGCCTCGATCCGTGGCTCCGAGACCTTCGAGCGCGCTCACGAAGTCGCGGGGCAGGTCAACGGCGGCGGTCATCCCCGTGCGGCGGGCTGTAAACCGGACGTCTACGACGACATGCTCGACTACGCCCACCACTGGACCACGAGAGGTGCGGTCGCGAAACAGGCCATCGTCGACGCGTTCCGGGCGCTCCCGCCCGAGGAGGACGAGGGCGTCGAGACCGAGCGGTAGGGCGGGCGCGAGCGGAGCGAGCGACCGTTTTTTCGCCCACGTTTTTGTTGGCGGGGTTCCCGCAGTGAGCGAAGCGAACGAGGAAACCCCGCCGGGAAAAAGGTGGGTCTGACGTGTTCCGGGCGCTCCCGCCCGAGGAGGACGAGGGCGTCGAGACCGAGCGGTAGTCGCCTGTCTCGGGGCCGCCTCGAGAGTGTTATTACTCGCCGGGTTCGACTGTTCCTTCCTCGACGAGCGCGTCGACGGCCTCCCGCGTCGCTTCGAGCGACGTGTAGCGGGGTTCGTACCCCAGCAGGTCCCGTGCTTTCTGGATGCTCGCGTTCGGACTGTAGCTGATGTGTTCTTCGGTCGCTTCGACGGCGTCCTCGTCGTACTCCGGGCGCTCGGCCCACTCGTCGAATGGCAGGTAGGTGAGATCCGCCTCCTCGCCGAACCAGCCAGCGACGGCCTCGGCGTAGCCACGCAGCGTGAGCGCCCGCGGCGAGACGGTGTGGAAACTCTCGCCGACCGCCGCCGACCAGTGCTCTATCGCTCGCTGGAACGCCTGGGCGACGTCGTCGGCGTGGACGTGGTGGACGGTCTCTAACCCGAAGTTCGGGAGCGCGACTTCCCCACCCTGGGCCAGTCGAGAGAACACGTCGGGGTCGAAGTTGCCCGCCGGATTGAGGGGTTCCCAGCCGGGCCCGACGATGTGGCCCGGGTGCAGGACGGTCGCCGGGAAGCCGTTCCGCCTCGCCTCGTCCAGCAGGGACGCCTCGATCTCGGCTTTCTTCCGGCCGTACTCGCCGAGCGGGCGACGGGTCCGGGGTTCGTCTTCGGTCGTGGGGACGACGTCGCTGGGGCCGTGGACCCAGACCGTCCCACAGTGAAGCAGGTGCTGAACCTCGCCGCGGAGCGCCTCCACGAGCCGCTTGGCACTCTCGGGTTCGAAGCAGATCAGGTCGACGACGGCGTCGGGGTCGGTGTCCAGTATCGCGTCGCCGAAGTCGCCGCGTTCCTCGGCGGCCTCGCGGTCGATCTCGACCGATTCGACGGCGGTCCAGGCGCCGTCGTCCTGGTAAGGGTCGCGCTCGCCGCGACTGACCGCGACGACGTCGTGGCCGGCCTCGACCAGTCGCGGGACGAGGTAGGTGCCGATGTGTCCGGTCGCTCCGATGACGGTGACTCGCATAGTCGGGACTGGGCTCGCGGCCGTTTTTGGACTCGGGAACCGGCAAACGCGAGAGTCGGCGTCCCGAGTCCGGTTCCGAGCCGAGTAAGGGCTATCGTCAGGGTGTAACGAACAGCATACTGCGGGTACGGCCGAACATGCGACACGAGGCCGAGACGCGGCCAGTCCCCCGAACGCGTCGATTCAGCCGTTCGTACTCAGGTGACGGCACCGTTCTGGCTCGTCGGTCCGCCGACCGCCGCCGAATAGCACGCGTTAAGGTCGCCTGGCCGTGAGTAGGGCCTAACTGAAATGAACGCCTCTACTGTCGCCCCGCGAATCTCGCCGATCACCCCGAGGAACGGGGCGACACCGAACGAGTCGGAGACCCCGTCGCGGACGGTCGGACGAGAGGAGGATACCTGATGTACCGGACTTCGAACGTCGCCCGGCTGGCCGGAGCGGTGTCACTGCCGGTCTTTCTCGCCGGGTGGGGACTGCTCTTCTCGCTGGTCGCCGGCGAGACCACGGTGTCGACGTGGGCGCTCGGACTCGCGTCGATGTTCCCCGTGAGTGCGCTCCTCGTCGTCGCGGCCGGGAGTCGCTCCAGTTCCCGCCCCCGCACGGGCTTCCAGTACGCCGTTGGGCTCGTCGCGAGCGTCGTCGTCTTCTCGACGGTGTTTCTCGGAGCCGTCGCTGTCGCCGATTATGCGGCGGTCGGCACCCTCGCCGGCCTGGGCACGCTCGAACTTGCGGGAGCAGGAGTCGCGTTCGCGCTGCTCCTCGCGATACTGGTGTTCGTCGACGCCCGATACGTCCAGCGACCGGTCACAGCGACCATGCTCGAAGACCGGTACCTCGACGACCCAGTCAGAGACGACTGACCGCGTACCGTCGACTGTTGGGACTGCTCCTCCAGGCGCCGAGAGTCCGTTCAGGCCGCCGGCCGGCGGACTTCTTCGGCTTCTTCGGGGGCGTATATCCCTCCGATGTAGCCGCTGATAGTCGCGGGGATGGCGCCGATGACGACAAACACGAGGACCGCGAGTCCGGCGGTCACGGTCGCGAAGATACCCCCCAGCGACAGTTCGACGATCGAGACGGCCAGTCCCAGCACGACGAGGACCCCGACGGCGACGAGCGCGCCGATCGACCCCGCGAGGAAGCCGTTCCACGCGCCGTTGGTCGCGCCGCTTTTCGCGAAGTACCCGGCCGTCCAGCCGCCGAGTACCGCGGCGACCAGTCCCCCGAGCAACGCGAGTGGTTCGACCAGCGCGCTCACCAGGTTGACGAGGAAAATGATACCGAAGCCGGTCGCCACCGCTCGCCAGTTCGTCTGTACCATGCTCGGACCGACGTGACAGCGCGATATCAGTCATCTTGCCGGTTTCTGACTGCTTGCGTGACGACGTTGCTCCCGCTTGGTCGTCGCTCGGTTAGGAGTTCTGGCCGCTCCGGAAGGGGAGAAGCCACCTCGAAGCGACCGGCGAGAATCCCGACCACTACTGTGCCAGTCGAAAGCGAAAAGTGAGACCAACCGTCTCCAGCGGTGGTTTCGACTACTCCTCGTCTTCGTCGTCCTCGTCGTCGACGTCCTCGAAGTCGGCGTCGACGTACTCCTCACCCTGGCCGCTCCCGTCGGCACCGCCTGCTCCACCGGCACCGCCCGGACCTGCCCCAGCGCCGGGGCCCGCGCCCGCAGCGCCACCGGGACCGGCACCAGCGCCGGCCGCACCGGCACCGCCCGCGGCACCGGCGGCCTGCTGGGCCTGGTCCTGGTACATCTGCTTGCCGATCTCCTGGAGCTGTTCGGCCAGCGCTTCGGTCGCCTCCTCGTAGTCCTCCGTGTCGGTGTCCTCGTCTTCGAGGACTTCCTCGACGTCCTCGATCCGCTCTTCGATGTCGGCCTCGAGGTCCTCGTCGATGGCCTCCTCGTTTTCCTCCATGAGCGTCCGGGCGCGCTGGATGGTACTCTCGGCCTGGTTGCGTGCCTCGATGCGCTCGCGGCGCTGCTGGTCTTCCTCGGCGTGTTCCTCGGCTTCTTCCTGCATCTCCTCGATCTGTTCGTCCGAGAGTCCGGCGCCGCCCTCGATGGTGATGTCCTCCTGGTTCCCGGAGCCTTTGTCCTCGGCGGTGACGTTGACGATACCGTTCTCGTCGATGGAGAAACCCACCTCGATCTGCGGGGTGCCGGCGGGGGCCGGCGGGATACCGCGGAGCGCGAACTCACCGAGCAGTTCGTTCTCCTGGGCGATCTCGCGTTCACCCTGGAAGACGCGGATCTGGACCTGCGTCTGGTTGGCGGCCGCCGTGGTGAACACCTTCGACTCCTCTGTCGGGATGGTGGTGTTCTTGTCGATGAGTCGCTCGAAGAGGCCGCCCTTGACCTCCACACCGAGCGAGAGCGGCGTCACGTCGAGCAAGACGATGTCGTCGACGTCACCGGAGAGGACGCCACCCTGGATAGCCGCGCCGAGCGCGACGGCCTCGTCGGGGTTGACGTTCTTCTTCGGCGACTGGCCGGTCATCTCCTCGACCTGGTCCTGGACCTGGGGCATCCGCGTCGACCCGCCGACGAGGATGACCTCGTCGATGTCACTCTTGTCGTAGCTGGCGTCTTCGAGCGCCTGCTGGGTCGGGCCAACGGTCCGCTCGATGAGGTCCGCGGTGAGTGACTCGAACTTCGCCCGCGTGATCGTCTCTTCGAGGTCTTTCGGGCCGTCGTCGTCCGCGGCGATAAAGGGGAGCGTGACGGTCGTCTCCTTGCGCGAGGAGAGTTCGTGTTTGGCCTCTTCTGCGGCGTCCTTGAGGCGCTGGAGCGCCTGGCGGTCCTCGCGCAGGTCGATGCCGTGTTCGGCCTCGAACTCGTCGGCGAGGTAGTCGATGATGGCCTCGTCCCAGTCGTCGCCACCCAGATCGTTGTCACCGTTGGTCGCGACGACCTCGTAGACGCCCCCGCCCAGGTCGAGGATGGAGACGTCGAAGGTCCCGCCACCGAGGTCGTAGACGAGCACAGTTTGATCGGTCTCGTCGTCGAGGCCGTAGGCCATCGCGGCGGCCGTCGGTTCGTTGACGATGCGGTCGACCTCGAAGCCGGCGATCTCGCCGGCGTCCTTGGTCGCCTGGCGTTGACTGTCCGAGAAATAGGCGGGGACAGTGATGACCGCCTTCTCGATCTCGTCGCCGAGATACTCCTCGGCGTCGTGTTTGATCTTCTGGAGGATCATCGCCGAGACCTGCTCGGGTGTGTACTCCTCGCCTTCCAGTTCGACGGTGTAGCCGTCCTCACCCATGTGGCGCTTGATCGACTGGATGGTCTCGTCGGGGTTCTGGACGGCCTGGTTCTTCGCGGGCTTGCCGACGAGACGTTCCCCGTCCGAAAAGGAGACCACGGAGGGAGTGGTCCGTTCGCCCTCGCTGTTGACGATGATCTCGGGGTCACCGCCCTCCATGACCGCGAACGCGCTGTTCGTGGTCCCGAGGTCGATACCGAGAATCTTGTTGCTCGCCATGTTGCTCGGTGCTAATAGCCTGCCGCGGTTAATGTTTGTCTATTTGCCCCAGGCGGGCCCCAGCGCAGTCGGAAAAAACAGTCCGTTACTCGCTGTCGCTGACGGTGACCTGTGCGGTCTGGAGCACCTTCTCCGCCATGACGTAGCCCGGGCGGTGGACCTCGTCGATGGTCCCCTCGGGCTGGTCGGAGTCGACGCGCATGAGTACCTCGTGAGTGTGTGGGTCGACCTCGTCGCCGGGTTCGGGGTCGACGACGTCGACGTTCTCGTCGTCGAGGACGCGGTCGAACTGCGAGAGGGTCGTCTCGACGCCGTCCCTGATCGCGTCGGCGTCGGCGTCCTCCTGGTCGAGCGCACGCACCAGGTTGTCCCTGACGTCGAGCAGGCGCTCGACGAGGTCCTCGGTGGCGCGTTCCCGCTCCTGTTCGCGCCGTTTCTCCATGCGCTTTTTGAAGTTCTGGAAGTCCGCCTGCTTGCGCTTGAGCTTGGAGGTGAGGTCGTCTATCTCCTCCTCGCGGGCGTCGAGCTGGTCTTCGAGTCCCTCGACGCGCGTCCGGAGCGCGGCGAGTTCGTGTGCGACCGATTCGGGCTCGGACTCGGCGACCCGTTCGACGAGCGACTCGTCCACACTGGCCGCCTCCCCGGAGGTTTCCTCCACGGTCACCTCGTCGGTTTCGGTCGCCGCTCCGTTTTCGGCGGCGTCCGTCGTCTCCGCGTCGCTCTCCTCGACCGCTTCTGTCGCCGCGTCTACGGTTTCGTCCTCGACCGTCTCGCCCTCTGGGTCCGCGGCGTCCTGTTCGCTCATACACGACGGAAGGCCTCGAATCGACAAAAGGGTTGAGAATCCGACCGGCGAAATCCTGATACCCCGGCCGGTCGCACCACGACCCGATGCTGGACGCGGCCGAGAGAGACGAACTGGAGTCGGTGTTCGGACTCATCGCCGACGAGACACGGATCGCTGTCCTCCTCGAACTGTGGGAACACCGGACAGACGGTGACCCAGTCGTGGGCTTTTCCGACCTCCGCCGGGCAGTCGGGGTCCGGGACTCCGGCGGGTTCAACTACCACCTCGACAGACTCCGGCCGCGACTGGTCCGGAAGGTCGACGGCGGGTACACACTCTCGTACGCCGGCCGCCAGGTGGTAACTGCGGCGGCCTCGGGCGTCCTGACCGTCGAGGACGACGACACCGAACCCGTGGTCGTCGGCGACTGTCTCCGGTGCGGTGGCGAGGTCGCCGCCGAGTTCGGGACCGGAACCGTCCGGATCGACTGCCGGGACTGCGGCGCGCTGACCGGCGAGTTCGACGCGCCGCCGAACCTCGTCGCGGCCACTGACGACCAGCGGTTGCCGGCGTTGCTCTGGGACTACTGGGGGACGCAGTTTCGCCAGGCGGTCCGCGGGTTCTGCCCGTACTGCGGCGGGCGAACGACCGTCGAGGACCCGCTCGGTCCCGAGGACTCTTCGCTGGCCGAGGCGGGCGGCGACGAGCGAGAGCGAGACGACGGCCGGGACGTGTCGGTCGTGGTCTACGTTTGCGAGGGCTGTCAAGCGCGGATCCACGCCGGACTGATGCAGGTTCTCGTCGACCACGCCGCGACACTCGCGTTCTGTTTCGAACACGGGTTCGACCCCCGTGAGACGCCGTCGTGGGACCCGGGTCTAGAACCGCTGCTCGACTACGAGAGCGATGTCGTCGCCGAGGACCCGCTCCGGGTCGAAGCGACTCTCTCCGCAGCGGACGATGCGCTCGTACTGGAACTCGACGACGAGATGGACGTGGTCGACTACCGGCGCGAGTGACGCTGCGTCCGGTCTCCGGCGTCCGGCGCATCGGTTAAGAGGACGCCACCGCTATCGGTGCCCGTGACCGTCAGGCTGGCCTACGAAGAGGGAACCGTCCGCGTCGAGGGTCTCGCCGAGGCCGGCCTCGAATCGGCTGATCTCCCCGACGTCGCGACCGACGACCGCTCGAAGACCGCCCGGGCACCCGCTCACCGCTACGCCGCCCTCCGGGCCGCACTCGACGAGCGCGGCGTCGCCTACGACGACCGTGTCTTCGCCCTCCCGGACCTCGCTCTCACTTCGACCTACCAGCTCCGGGAGTACCAACAGGAGGCACTCGACGACTGGGAGGCGGCCGACCGTCGGGGCGTCCTCGAACTGCCGACCGGGAGCGGCAAGACTGTCATCGGCATCGCGGCCATCGAGGCGCTCGGGACACCGACGCTCGTGGTCGTCCCGACCATCGACCTCCTCAACCAGTGGCAGCGGGAACTCGAAACGGAGTTCGATATTCCCATCGGCCAACTGGGTGGGGGCGAACAGCGCGTCGAGGACCTGACCGTCTCGACGTACGACTCGGCGTACCTGCGGGCGGACGAACTCGGCGACCGGTTCGGTTTCGTGGTGTTCGACGAGGTCCACCACCTCGGTGGCGAGGGCTATCGTGACATCGCGCGCCTGCTCGCCGCACCCGCTCGGCTGGGTCTCACCGCCACCTTCGAGCGCCCCGACGGCGCCCACGAAGTGGTCGAAGAACTCGTCGGCCCCCTGGTCCACCGGGTCGCCGTCGACGACCTCGCGGGCGAGCACCTCGCGGCCTACGACATCAAGCGCGTCGAGGTCGGGCTGACGCCCGACGAGCGGGACGTCTACGAGCGCCACCAGGAGACGTTCACCGACTACCTCGTCCAGTCGGGTATCCGGATGCAGAGCGGTAGCGACTACCAGGAACTCGTCAAGCGCTCGGGGACTGACCCCGACGCCAGAGAAGCGCTGCTGGCCAAACAGCGCGCCCGCGAGGTGATGATGAACGCCGAGCGCAAAGTGACGGAACTCGAAGCTATCCTCGACCGCCACCGCGAGGACCGAATCATCGTCTTCACCGCCTACACCGACCTCGTCTACCGGCTCTCCGAGCGCTTTCTCACCCCGGCGATCACCCACGAAACCGGCGCCGAGGAGCGCCGACAGATCCTGGAGCGGTTCCGTCGGGGAGATTACTCGCGGGTCGTGACGGCGAACGTCCTGGACGAGGGTGTCGACGTGCCCGACGCGAACGTCGCCGTGGTGCTCTCGGGCAGCGGGAGCGAACGGGAGTTCACCCAGCGACTCGGGCGGATCCTGCGACCCAAGGCCGACGGCGGCCGGGCGCTCCTCTACGAGGTCGTCGCCGAGGAGACCGCCGAGGAGAACGTCGCACAGCGGCGGCGATAAGCAGGGTACAGTGCGCCGGACGGCACGCAGTCAGGAGACGAAGACCTCGTTGAGCAGGTCGATCACGGTCTCGGTGGCGTCCTCGCCCTCCTCGAAACTGGCGCTGAGGCCGTAGAGCGGGGCCGTCGCTTCCTCGGTGTCGGCCTCGCGGGCGACCGCGACGCACGCTTCGAGGTCGGCGAGGAACTCGTCGACCACGGGGGCGTGCTGGGCCATCACCGAGAGGTGCATACTCCGGGGTCGCTGCTGGCGTTCGAGTTCCCACCCCCTGTCGGAGAGTTCCCGCTGGACCGTCCAGGCGTTGACCTCGGGGTCGACCGACTCGATGCCCAGTAGCGTCATGTCCGGGTCGCCGACGACGGCGAGTGCGTCCAGCTCCTCGATGGCAGCCGCGATGGTTTCGGTGGCGTCCATCGCCTCCTCGACGAGCGTGTGGTAGCCGTCGCGCCCGACGAACTTCATGACCGCCCAGGCGGCCGCGATGGGGCCGGCGGGGCGAGTCCCCTGGACGTTCGGCGCGACGTAGATGCCGCCCGGCCAGTCGTCGTCGGCGTAGTACTGGTCGCGGCGATAGGACTTGTCGCGATGCAGGAGTACCGAGACGCCCTTGGCGGTGTAGCCGTACTTGTGCGGATCGACCGACATCGAGGTGACGCCGGGAACCGAGAAGTCGTAGGGTGGGATCTCGTGGCCCAACTCGTCGAGGAAGGGGAGGACGAACCCGCCGATGCAGGCGTCGACGTGACAGGGGATCCCGTGGTCGGCGGCGATAGCTGCGACGTCTTCGACCGGGTCGACGACCCCGTGGGGGTACGAGGGTGCGGAGGCGACGACCAGCGCCGTATCGTCGGTGACCGCCTCGGCCATCGCCTCTGGGTCGGCCCGCCAGCCCTCGTCGGTGGGAGTGACCACGGTGTCCATATCGAGGTAGTGGGCGGCCTTTGCCCACGCCGGGTGGGCGGTCTCGGGATAGACGACGGTGGGGCTCTCGACAGCAGGGTCCCGGCGCCGGGCGCGCTCGCGGGCGGTGTAGGTCGCGAGGAAGATACTCTCGGTGCCACCGGAGGTGACGTTGCCGACCGCCGATTCACCGTGCATCATCTCGGCGACCATGCCGACGACTTCGTTCTCGAAGCCGAGCACGCTGGGGAAGGCCAGCGGGTTGAGCGCGTTCTCCGCGGCGAATCGCTCGTAGGCGTCGTCGCGGACGGCCTCGAGGTCCTCGCCCCCGTGGTAGACGAGACTCCAGGTTCGCCCCTCGCGCCAGTCGGCGTCGCCGGCGCGCCTGGCATCCATCTCCGCCTGGAGTTCTGACGCCTCCCGGCCCGTCTCTGGCAGTTCCATGTCTGAACGTTCCCTGGGACGCTCTTGAAGATGTCGGCGGTCCGAGAGGCTATCGGGTGGGTGGTTCGGGCTCTGGAGGTAGAAGACGTGACCGCACTCGACGTCGTGCGATGAAAGCCCTCGGCACGCTCGCCAGTTGTGGGAGGAGACATGACCGCAGTCACCGTCGTGCGATGAAAGCCCTCGGCACGCTCGCTCACGGGTCGCTCCGCTCCCCGTTCGCCTCGAGGCGCTCCCTTCGGTCACGCCTCGCATTCGCGGTCGCTGAGCGGGATATCCGCGCTTGAACAACAGCACCGCACCGCACTCGCGCGGATAGTCGCCCGCTCAGGCGACTACACTGAACGCGAGCGCGCCTCGCCCTTTCAGTCCGCCAGGACAGCACCGCCACCGCAACAGCACCCGCACAGCACAGCACCGTGACGGCCTCACACCTCCCCAACCTCTTGCGCGTCTCGCTTCGCTATGCTCGCTACGATGCTCATCCCTCGCACGATACGCTTCGCGGCCTCGCGTTGCTCGGCACGCTCGACGGCGCGCGCCACGGTGGATGGCGAGACAGCGTGCGCCACGGTGGATGGCGAGGGTAGCGCAGGTCGCCGTCTCTGTCCCGGTTCGTTCGTCGCCACCGACGGCTAGTAGCGCAGCCCGAAACCCCCAGAGTCCGAGCCTGTACCGACATTCGACCATCAGATAGACGGTCCCTCGGGCCGACAGGACGGTATGTCACTCGAACCCGGGGCCGTCACCCCGCTGCTCGACCGGTCGCGCGTCTCGGCGGCGCGACTGTCGTCGCTGGCCGAACGGGTGCCCGCCGACGGCTCGGATTCGATCCTCGTCAGCGCGCCGGCGACGGACGAACCGCTGGGGACAGTCCCGGTCTGTACGGTCGCCGATGTCGAGGCAGCCGTCGAACGCGCTCGCGAGGCACAGTCGACGTGGGCGGAGACGTCGGTCGACGAGCGCGCCGCCGTGCTCGAACGCTTCGGCGACCTCGTGCTCGACGAGCGGAAACCGCTGCTCGACCTCCTCCAGTTGGAGACGGGCAAGTCGCGGCGCCACGGCGTCGAAGAAGCCGTCGAAGTCCCGCTCAACTGTACCTACTACGCCGACCGCGGCCCCGCCGTGCTGGCCGACGAGGAGCGCGACGGCGCGGTCGCCGCCGCGTCGACCGCACGAGTTACCTACGACCCGGTCGGCGTCGTCGGCGTCATCTCGCCGTGGAACTACCCCGTCAGCCTCGCCATGTCCGAGGTCGTGCCGGCCCTCATGGCGGGGAACAGCGTCGTCCTCAAACCCGACGAGAAGACGCCGTTCGTCGCGCTCGCACTCGCAGAACTGCTCGAACGCGCCGGCCTCCCCGACGGCGTCCTCACAGTCGTCACCGGCGACCCCGAAGTCGTCGGCACGGCACTGATCGACGGCGTCGACCACGTCGCCTTCACCGGGAGCACCGAGACGGGCCGTCTCGTCGCCGAGCGAGCAGGACGGAATCTCGTCGAGTGCTCGCTCGAACTCGGCGGGAACAACCCGCTGCTCGTCCTCGACGACGCCAACCTGGCGGCTGCTGCTCGTGGGGCCGCCCAGGGTGCCTTCGCCAACGCCGGCCAGCTCTGTCTCGCGCCCGAGCGGATCTACGTCGACGAATCCGTCTACGAACCGTTCCTCGACGCCTTCGTCGGGGCGACCCGGCGACTCTCGCTCGGGACGGGCTTCGACTACTCGGACGACGTCGGGTCGCTGATCGACGCCGACCAGCTCGCCCGCGTCGAAGGCCACGTCGCCGACGCGGTCGCCGACGGCGCCGCCGTCCTCACCGGCGGGCGCCACCGCCCGGACGTCGGCCCGTTCTGTTACGAACCGACGATACTCACCGACGTCGACCCGGACTCGTCGGTCGCCTGCGAGGAGACGTTCGGCCCCGTCGTCTCCGTGACACCCGTGCCGGATACAGCGACAGCGGTCGAGGCCGCCAACGACTCACCGTACGGCCTGAATGCGAGCGTCTGGACGGGAGACCGCGAGCGGGGCGAGCGGGTCGCCCGCGAGATCGACTGCGGGACGGTCTGTGTCAACGACGCCTACCAGGTCGGCTGGGCGGCGGTCGACGCGCCGATGGGCGGGTTCGTCGACTCCGGTCTCGGCCGGCGTCACGGCCCGGAGGGGATCCGCCGGTTCCTCGAACCCCGGACGATCGCTACCTCCAGAGTCGGCCCGCTCGACGGCGTCCCCGGCGTTCCCAACGCCCTGACCGTCCGCGGCCTCGTCGCGGTCACCCGCCTCCAGCGGACCATCCAGGAGTGGTTCCGGTGAGCGGCGTCGCCAGTCCCGGTGGGTCGACCACTGTCGAAGCACCCCCGAACGTCTTTCTCACTGGATTTCCCGGCTTCCTGGGGTCGGCATTGCTCGAACGCCTGCTCGCGCGGGGTGACGGCCCGGTCGCCTGCCTCGTCCAGCCCCAGTACGCAGCCCTCGCCGAACGACGGGCCACCGAGATCGTCCAACAGTGTACGACGGCTACTCCGACACCCGAGAACGCGAGCGTCCAGCTCTACGAGGGGGATATCACCGACCCGGACCTCGGTCTCGACGACGACCGCCCGGAGCTGTTCGACCGCGAGTCGGTCACCGAACTCTACCACCTCGCGGCGGTCTACGACCTCGGGGTCGACGCGGACCTCGCCGAGTCGGTCAACGTCCGCGGCACCGCCAACGTCCTCGACGTGGCCGAGAGGCTGGGCGTCGAGCGACTCCACTACGTCAGCACGTGCTACGTCAGCGGGCGCTACGACGGCGTCTTCACCGAGGACCACCTCGACGAGGGCCAGTCGTTCAACAACCACTACGAGCGCTCGAAGTTCCGCGCCGAACTGCTCGTCCGCCAGCGGACGAATCGCGGACTGTCGGCGACGGTCTACCGGCCGGCGATCACCGTCGGCGACAGTGAAACCGGTGCGACGGACAAGTACGACGGGCCGTACTACCTGCTACAGTTCCTGCTCGCCCAGCCCGCTACCCTCTCGGTCGCGCCCGCACTTCCGGGGTCGATGGGGGCTGGACTCAACGTCGTCCCGAGGGACTTCGTCGTCGACGCCATCGCCCACCTCAGCGGACGCGAGGACACCGCCGGCGAGGTCTACCAGCTCTGTGACCCAGCCCCGCTGTCGGTGCCCGCGTTCGTCGAGAGCGTCGCCGATGCTGCGGGTCGTCGCGTCCTCCGGGTGCCGACACCCAAACCGGTCGCACGGCAGGCGTTCGCGATGCTCCAGCGACGGGGCTGGAGTGCCGAGCCCGCAGCGATCGACTACTTCGACCACCCGACCCGGTACGCCTGTCCGAACACCCGGCGCGCACTGCGCGGGAGCGGGATCGAGTGTCCACCCTTCGACTCCTACGTCGAGCGCCTCGTCGCGTACGTCCGCGAGCATCCCGACGTCGGCGACGAAGCAATGACCTGAACTGACCCGCCGTCCGGGCATCCAGCCGTTACTCGCTTCCTGCAGTCACGGTGCTCGCGTCGGTGGTCGTGGCGCTCGGCGTTGCCGTTCCCGTCCCGTTTCCGGTCTCGCTTCTGGTGTCGGCCTCCGGGGTCGCGGTCGGTGACCCCTCCATCCGTGTCGTCGGTTCGACCGGTGTCGGTGTGGCGGTCGGGAGCGGCGTCGCGGGTGTCCGGTCGAGCAGTTCCGGGACGTAACTCCCACCGTTCAGCCAGGCCCGATACCCCACGTCGACAGGCAGGCGGACGGTCGCGGTCCCGCCTCCCTCGACCGCGACGAACCGTTCGGCCACAGTCTCTACGTTCTCGACCGTGACCGTCGCGCGGACGAGTCGCACCTGTCGTTGCCCACTGTCGTTACTGACGGTGACGGAGACGACGAGACTGCCGTCGTCGGCCTCGATCGCGTCGAAATCCTCGATCACGACTGTGCGGTTTGCGGTCGACGGGCCGACTCCGCCATCCTCACTGGCACCCTCCCCGCTCGCTCTGTCGCTCCTCACGCCCGGTGGCGGTGGCTCGGCGGTCACGGGCACGTCACCCTGGCTGCCCGTACACCCTGCGAGCCCGACGCCGGCCAGGAGACCGGCCGCGCCGCGCAACAACCCTCGGCGGTCCATGGGGTCACTGCCGGCGTCCCAGGGTATGAATCTTCTGCGACGTATCCCGGTGGGACCACCGACCGCCGGTGCTATCCCCCGCTGACTGGCCGACTCCCCCTGGCCGACACGAGTGTACCATCGTATGCAGGCACCGATTTTATCAGTCGTGCTAGTCAAGTCGTGTCGTATGAGGAACACGTGTGGACTCGAGCCAGAGTGGGGATCCCGTCCCGGGACCGTATCGGGATTGTATCGGACGTGCGGTGGGGGGAGAGCGTGACGACAGCGCCGGGGTCGGCGTCGCGGTCGAGTGCACCGTCGCTCGACCGGGTGTCGGTCCTGCTCGTCGACGACGACGAGCGGTGGGCACAGGTCACGGGGCGGTTGCTGGAGAGCACTCGCGAAACCTTCACGGTCGAGACGGCGAACAGTTGCGCGGCGGGTCGCGAGCGGTTCGCGACGCTCGACCCCGATTGCGTCGTCTGTGACTATCAGCTCGGCGACGGGACCGGGCTCGACCTGCTCGAAAGCGTCAGGGAGACGGACCCCGACCGGCCGTTCGTCCTGGTCACCGGTCGCGGGAGCGAGGCGGTTGCCAGCGACGCCATCGGGCAGGGCGTCACGGACTACATCCGGAAAGGGTCCGACGACGGGGAGTTACTCGCCAGTCGCGTCGCCAACGCCGTCCGGACCTACCGGACCGAGCGGGCGCTCGAACGCGAGCGCCGGTCGAAAGACGCGATGCTGGACATCCTCACGGCGACGACGGCACCGTCGGAGGTCTACCGGCAGTTCTGCTCGCGCCTCGTCGCCGAACGGGGCTACGCCTGCGCCTGGATCGGGCGCGAACAGGGGGGCGAACTCGTCCCCGAGAGCGCGGCCGGTCGCGAGGGCTATCTCGACGAGGTGCTCGACCCGGCAGGCGATTCCGCGGTGGCGACGCCCGCCCGGACCGCGATCGACCACGACGACCAGGTCGTCGTCGCACCCATCGGATCGGACGGCACCGAGACCGGAGACGCGGCCGGCGGGTCGTCGACCGGCGGGGAGTGGCGGTCGGTCGCCAGTCGCTACGGCTTCGAGGGAGTCGTCGCGACACCGGTCCGACACGGCGGTGTTCGCTTCGGGATCCTCGAAGCCTACACCGACGACGCGACGATGCTCGACGAACGCGAGGTCCACGACGTCGTCGAGTACGCCGAGACTGTCGGGTACGCGCTCAGGACCGCCGAGTGGAAGCGCTCGCTCGTCTCCGCCCAGCCCGTCGAACTCGACATCGAACTCGAGGACAGCGCGGTCCCGCTGGTCGCGCTCGCGCAACAGTGTTCCGGGTCGATCCGCGTCGAGGTGCCCTCGGCAGTCACGCGCGAGGACGGGTCGACGCTCTACTCCGCCCGCGTCGCCGGCGCCGGAACCGAGCGGATCCGCGAGGCTGTCGGGGCCATCGACACGCTGCGCGCCGTGGACGTCCGAGACGGCGACGACACTGTGCGCTGTGAGTTTCTCGCCGACGGGCCGACCCCGGAAGGGCTCCTGGCCGAGGGTGGTGCCCGCTTCGAGCGGACAGTGTTGGAAGGCGGGGTCGTGACCGTCTCCACGCAGGTGCCAGACGACGGTACCGTCGAGACGGTCACCACCCCGCTGGAGACTCGCTACGGCGGCGCGACGGTGTCGACGATCTGGACCGACAGGGGTGCCCCCTCGTCACCTGACACCGAAGGCCCGCTCGCGCCGCTCACTGACAGACAACTGGAGGTGCTCCAGCACGCGTTCCACGCCGGCTACTTCGAGCGGCCCCGGGGCGCCAGCGCGACCGAACTCGCCGAACAGTTCGACGTCGCCCGGGCGACGCTGACCCAGCACCTCCGGGCCGCACAGCGAAAGGTGTTCGCCGACTTGCTCTCGTCTTGACCGGCACTCCGGCTCTCTCGCTCGCTGGAAACCTGTCCGTCCCTCTGTTGCAGCGACACGTTCTCGCTTGCTCTCGCCCTATGCCTTGTGGACGTGCCGGAGCAACCGCGGTACTTTCGCGACGTCGGCCGGTTCGAAGGGGTACAGCGAGAGGTAGTCCCGTAGCGAGAGTTCGTAGCGCTGGAGGCGCCGGGCACCCTCGGCGTCCATCTGCCCGGCTTTCCGGACGAACTGGGTCTGTTGCTGGGCGGTGAAGTCGTAGAGCAACTCGCCGACGACCCGCTGGACCCGCCAGTGAAAGCCCTTCTCGTCGTTCCATCGCTGCTCGTAGGGTGCCAGTCGCTCGCGGGAGGTGTCGCCGGCGTCGAGCGCGTCGAGAGCGACGTCGACGGCCATCGCGGCGGACTCCATCCCCGGGCGGATCCCCTCGCCGAACAGCGGGTTGATACTGGAGACGGCGTCGCCGATGGCGACGAGGCCGTCCACGGCGCGCCGGTTGAGTGAGTTGTTCAGCACGGCCTGTCCGGCGTGGGCGACCCGCCGGTTGTCGGCCTCCCAGCGGTCGTCGGACTCGATCCAGCGGTCGATGTAGTCGTCGATGAGTGCCCCACCGTCGGCGTCGGGGCCGTGGCGCTCGTAGAAGTCGTCGACCCAGCACACCCCGGCCTTGAACACGCCGTCGCCCGCCGGGAACGTCCAGGCGTACCCGCCGGGCGCGGCCGCGTGGTCGAAGCGAAAGAGCATCGAATCCAGGTCGTAGCGCCCCTCGATCTCGTACTCCTTGCCGATGCCGCGCTGGGCCTCACTGGGGGTGAACATCCCCAGCGGTTCGGCGATGGCGGCCGCCGGGCCGGTCGCTTCGACGACCAGGTCCCCGTAGATCCGCTTTTCGTCGCCGTCCTCGCGGTATACGACGCCGGTAACCGCGCTGCCCTCGCGTATCGGGTCGACGACGCGACAGCCCGTTCGTATCTCGGCACCGTGGCTCCGGGCGTCCTCGCCGAGGAACTCGAGAAAGGACGGGAAATCGAGGACATAGCCCGGAATCGGGAGCCGCTCGCTCGCGTTCGGCGCCTCGAAGACGACGTCCGCACAGTCGTCCTGGACGACCGAGTCGGGGACGTCGAACCCCTCGATCACCTGGTCGAAGGTCCCGCCCGTCGACTTGTCGTTGTCCGAGAGCTCGTCGTTGGCCTCCAGCACGACGACCGAGTACTCCGAGCGCTCCGCGAGCGA
>ENA-ORDC01001403-ORDC01001403.1-marine-metagenome-genome-assembly--contig:-NODE-1403-length-18014-cov-4.284774_pt1 | contig 18014 bp, 15 predicted proteins | sample MGYA00237783_ERZ508515 | MGnify/ENA primary metagenome ERZ508515 (study PRJEB26186, sample SAMN06268792) | marine metagenome | isolation source: Eden Landing Ponds, San Francisco, CA, USA | place... | reverse complement strand
GGGGCGACGACCGCGAGTCGGACATCACCGCCAACGTCGTCCACTCCGGGCCGGTCAGGAGCAGTCGGCCCCACGACCCCGACCGGCGCGGCGAGCGGCCCCACGAGGCCTGGGAGAGCGGCGAGATGAGCCTGGAGGAGGCCAACGCCTGGGTGCCGAGTTCCGACGAGTCCGACGCCACGACTCTCATCAGCCGGTACGGCCGCCCGGTCGACGTGGCCGCACCCGCCGTCTTCCTGGCGAGTCCCGAGGCCGGCTTCATGACCGGTCAGGTGCTGTACGCCGACGGTGGACGCCTCGTCAGCCGCAAGCCTGCCAACCAGTCACATATGGGTTGAGGAGACTGCCGACTGCGTCGCGCTAGTCGAGCAGGCCGCGCATGTAGCCGACCGCGAACAGGCGACCGCGGTTCCCCTCGCCGTCCTCGCCGGCCATCACGGGCACGTGGTCCGGCCGCGCGGGGCCGTCGAAGCCGACCTCCTCGTAGGCGTCGATACAGGCGGCCATGTCCGTGGGTCCGTCGTCGTGCCACGTCTCGACGAAGCGCTCGCGGTCGCCCTCCACGTCCCGGAAGTGGACGAACGCGATGTCGTCGCCGAACCGCCGGATAGCATCGGAGACTGGCTCCTCCATGAGCGCGAAGTTGCCCTGGCAGAGACAGACGCCGTGGTTCTCACTGGGGTGCATATCGAGGATGCGCTCGTAGTTCTCGACGGAGTTGACGAGACGGGGGACGCCCCGTGCCGAGGAGACCGGCGGGTCGTCGGGATGGAGCGCCAGCGTCACCCCGGACTCCTCGGCGACGGGAACGACGCGGTCGAGGAAGTACTGGAGGTTCTCCCAGAGGCCATCTTCGGTGACGTCGGCGGCCGCGGGGTGGTCGGGACCGCGCTCGCTGAACCCGTGGTCGTAGGCGGTCTGGACGGACCCCCCGCGGTCGGGCACCTCGGCGTTCCGGAGGACGCCGACGGGGTTCTCGGTCCACACCCAGCAGTACACCGGGATGTCCAGTCGGCCCATGTTACGCAGGAGGTCACAGACCGCATCGATCTGCTCGTCGCGCCCCTCGCGGCCCACGAGCCGGTCGCCGCCGTCGGCAAGTCGCTTCTCGACGCCGCGGAGGCCATCCGCCGCGCCGTCCTCGAATCGCACCCCATCGTCGTCCGCCATACGGCCACCGCCGACGGCTACGTCGCCGGTGCCGCCGTCGAGCGCGCCGTGCTCCCGCTCATCCGCGAGGAGCACTCCCGCGACGACGCCGAGTACCACTACTTCACCCGCCGACCGCTCGAAGAGGCCGTCTACGGCATGGACGCCGCCACGAACGACGTGACGCGGATGCTCGAAGACCGCGACCGCCACGACGAGAAGCTCCCGCTCGTGCTCCTCCTCGGCGCCGGCTCGACCGCCGAGTCCCTCGACGGCCTCGGTCTGCTCGGCGTCTACGGCTCCGAGCGCGTCGTCGTCGACGCCGCGCCCGCCGACGACGAGGTCGCCGAGGAAGTCGACGTGCTCGTCAACCCCGCCCGCGAGGGGGCCGACGCCCGCGACCTCTCGGTCGGCGCGCTCGCCTCGACGCTCTCTGTCGCCGTCAACGACGACGTGCGCGACGACGTGTCGCACCTCCCCGCCGTCAGCTACTGGGAGAACTGCCCACAGCAGTACCTCGACCTCGCCGAGTCGCACGGCTTCGACGCCGACCGCGTCCGCGAACTCCGCGAGGCAGTCGCGCTGGAGGCCTACTACCAGTCGTATCAGGACAAGCGCGAACTCATCGCCGACCTGCTGTTCGACGCCGACGAGGGCCTCGCTGGCCACGTCTCCGAGCAGTTCCGCATCAAGCTCGAAGACGAGATCGAGACGGCGCAGGCGAACCTCGAACGCCGCGAGGTCGGTGCCATCTCCGCGGCCGTCCTCGACTCCGACGCCTACAGTCACCGCTTCGACTTCCCGCCGACGGGCCTGCTCGTGGACGAACTCCACCGCCGCACCCGCGAGGGCGACGCCTTCGTGACCGTCGCGCTCGGCATGGACGAGCTCTACCTGCGCGCCACGGGCGACCTCGACCTCCGCGCTGTCGTCGAGTCGGCCGCCGAGAACGCGCCCGCCGCCGGGCTCGCCGCCGCGGGCATCCGCGAAGGTCGCATCGAGTTCCTGACCGGCGCGCGCGACGAGGCGCTCGAAGCCGTCCTCGACGCCGCCGCCGAGCAGTTCTAAACAACCAGCAAGGGCGAGTTCCCCGGCCCACCGGGGTCGGGGGTGAAGCCCGACACTAGGCTTAGTGTTCCGTTTCCTCGATATACCGTTCAACCACTTCTTCCGACACCGCACCCGTCGTCCCCACGTAGTACCCAACCTTCCAGAATCCACCGCCCCAGAAATACGACTCCCGAATCGCGGGATGTCGTTCCAGCAAGTGCTTGCCAGAATACGACTTGAACTGTCGAGCGATGTCGGCTGGACTGTACTTCGGGTCGGACTGGACGAACAGATGTACGTGGTCGTCTGCTATCTCCAACGCCAGAACTTCATGCCCGAAGTGGTCGGCAGTCTCCGCGAACAACTCTCGTACATCTTTTTCAACCACGTTGAGAATAGGGTGTCGATACTTCGGACACCAAACGAAGTGATACTTGCAGGAACTAACCGAATATGCATGACTGCGGTACTCCTTTATCCCTAACCCCTATATTTATGATAATATGAAACGATTGTCAATGTATGGGTGAAGAAGCCACGAAGACGATTCAGACGCGCCTTCACATAGCGTCTGGTGAACGGTCGTGGCTTCACGACGCCCGCCTCGCCTCACGCGAGATATTCAACCAAACCATCCGCCTCAAACAGCGAGGGTACAATCGCACCGAGATACAGCGAGAGGTTGACCGCGACGACTTTTTGCGGAACAACAAGTGCGCAGTCGTCGGCAAAGCCCTCCAAACGTGGGACTCCTACCAATCGCTCAAAGACTGGTGGGAGAATCAAGACGACCCTGACGGAGGGAAACCGACTCCGCCGAGTACGGACAAATCTGGTGCGTACCCGCTCGTGATGGCGCACACGGAAGGCTACCGCCTCACCGTGGACGACACGAACCGCGTTCACGTCCGCATCAGCCCGAAACCCTACAAGACGGTGAACGGACACCTGCGAGGTGAGTCGGACGCTATGGACGAACTCAGAGACGCTCTCACATCGGATGAGGTGGATGTTGGGCAGGCCGAACTCCTGTACCGCGATGGCGTGTACTACCTACACGTCACGGTCACACATGGGTTCGACGTGCCCGAACCCGACACCAGCGACACGCTCGTCGGTGTGGACATCAACGAGCGCAACGTCGCTCTCACCGCCCTCGACCGCGACACAATGCGAACAAAAGGCACGCTCGTCCTCGACTACGGACGAGTCAAGCAGGAACGCCAACGCTATCACACCATCACCACTCGCTGTCAAGAACACGGCAAGACGAGTGTCCACCGGACACTCGGTGACAAGGAGGAACGATTCACCGAGTGGGTGTTGCACCGACTCTCCCGTGCTGTCGTGGAGTTCGCAGAGCAGTTCCCGAACCCAGTTATCGTGTTCGAGGATATGAGCGGCATCCGCGATGAAATCAAGTACGGGTCGTATATGAACCGTCGATTGCACAAACTGCCGTTCCACAAGTTCGAGAAGTTCGTCTCGTACAAGGCGACGTGGCGGGAGATTCTCACGGACACGGTGGATGCGTACTACAACTCGAAGACGTGTTCGTGCTGTGGTGAGCGTGGGAGTCGGCAGGGACGGCGGTTCCGATGTACGAACGACGAGTGTGACGTGATGCAAGACCACGCCGACCGGAATGCGTCAGTGAATATCGCGTGGCGCGAGAAGGCGAAACTAGACGGTAGCACGACGAATTACCGGACTCACAAAACCCAACCACAAGTTCGGTTGGTGCGTCTGTCCGGGTCGGGGCGCGTAAGCCGCCCAATCTCATCCCGTTCCCTCGCGGAACAGGGAGTGCTAGCACACGGCTGAGGGAATTACAAAAGCCTCGGGCCACCGCGCCCGAGGCTGTTTACGCCGCACTCCAGACTCCTCCTCGCGCGGTTCGACGGAGGGCCCTATTCCAGCCTCCCGAGCGACACGCTTATCCACGAAACGACCCGATTCGCGCCCATGAACCGCCACCACGTCGCCGAACGGAAGGTGTGTCCGTGAGCGCCGAGACCGAGACGGAGTCCGAGGCGTTCGAGCGGACCTGCGAGGCGCTCGTCGAGCGCATCCTCGCGGGCGACGTCGACCGCGACGACCTCGAATCCGCAAAGCTCGACGCCTGTTCGGAACACTCCTCGCCGAAGGTGCCGAAGAACGCCGAGATTCTACAGTACGCACCGGAAGACCGCCGCGAGGAGGTCAAAGAGGTCGTCCAGCGTAAGCCCGTCCGCACCGCCTCCGGCGTCTCGCCGGTCGCCATCATGACCTCGCCGCACATGTGCCCCCACGGGAAGTGCCTCTACTGTCCCGGCGGGCCCGCCAGCGAGTTCTCCTCGTCGCAGTCGTACACGGGCCACGAACCCGCGGCCGCCCGCGGCGTCCAGAACGACTACGACCCCTACGGGCAGGTGACGCTCCGCCTCGAACAGCTTCGACACATCGGCCACCCCGTGGACAAGGTCGAACTCATCTTGATGGGCGGGACGATGACCGCCCGGAGCCACGACTACCAAGAGTGGTTCGTCAAGCGGGCGCTCGAAGCCATGAACGACTACGACCTCGACAAGGAGCCGGAACCCGCGGAAGACCGGTCGTTCAAGCCCGACCCCGAGGACGTCGAGTTCGAGTACCTCGAGGACGTCATCGCCGAGAACGAGACGAACGACATCCGCAACATCGGGACGACGTTCGAGACGAAGCCGGATTGGTGCGACCCCGAGCAGATAGACCGGATGCTCGATTTGGGCGCGACGAAGGTCGAAGTCGGCGTCCAGACGACCTACGAGCGCATCAACCGCGAGATGCACCGCGGCCACGGCGTGCAGGCCTCCATCGACGCCAACCGCCGCCTCCGCGACTCGGCGTTCAAGGTCGGCTTCCACATGATGCCCGGCCAGCCGGGCATGACCGAGGAGATGTGTCTGGAGGACTTCCGTCAGCTGTTCGAAAATAGCGACTGGCGGCCCGACTACCTCAAAATCTACCCGACGCTCATCGTCCGCGACACCGTCACCTACGACATGTGGCGGCGCGACGAGTACGAGCCGCTGAACAACGAGGAGGCCGCCGACATCGTCGCGGAAGTCATGGGCATGATTCCGAAGTACACCCGCCTCCAGCGCGTCCAGCGCGACATCCCCGCGGACTTCATCGACGCCGGCGTCTGGAAGTCCAACCTCCGGCAACTGGCCGCCCAGCGCGCCGAGGAACGGGGCATCGTCCAGCGGGACATCCGCGCCCGCGAGGTCGGCATGAACGAGGCCGACCCGGACCCCGACCGCATCGAACTCGACGTGATGACCTACGAGGTCGCCGGCGGGACCGAGCAGTTCATCTCGTTCGAGGACCCCGTCGAGGACCTGCTGGTCGGCTTCTGTCGGCTCCGGTTCCCCGGTAACCCGGTCCGCCGCGAGCTTCAGGACGCGGCGCTCGTCCGCGAACTCCACGTCTACGGCTCCGAAGCGGGCATCGGTGCCGACGGCGACTGGCAACACAAGGGCTACGGGAAGAAGCTCCTCGCCCACGCCGAGGAACTCTCCCGCGACGCCGGCTACGACAAGATTTCGGTCATCTCGGGCATCGGCGTCCGGCAGTACTACAAGGAGAAACTCGGCTACCACCAAGACGGGCCGTACGTGTCGAAGCGGTTGTAGACTGTGTACCAGTTTTTTGGTCCACCGTGAGGCTGAGCCTCACGAGCCTTCGGTCGCAGTCGCTCCCGAAGACAGATTTTTGCGAGACGAGCGAAGCGAGTCTCGGAAACAGGTGGGACTGGGCCGTACGTGTCGAAGCGGCTGTAGCCGACGACGCACACCTCCGATTCTCACTCCTGCGTGTCGCTCCGTCACGCTTTTACCGTCTGACCCACCGCACTCGGTCGCATGGCACCACAGGGGGGTGCGGCGGGTTCGGGGCAGGCGGCGACGTGGCTTCAGGACCTCCGCTCGACGCTCGCACAGTTCGTTTCGACGGAAGAACGACTCGGCATCTCGGCGGCGCTCGTTGCGCTCGCGCTCGGTATCGCGGTCTTTCTCGCGCCGCGGCTCGTCTCGCGGGCGACCGCCGAACTCCGAACGCGGGTGTTGGCCCACCCGCGGGTACCGGACGCCGTTGCCGACGCCGCGTGGCTGTTTCCCGCGACGGTCGTCGTTCGGACGCTCCAGCTCGCGGTGTTCGTCGGCGCGGCGCTGTCGCTGTTGCTCCTCTGGGGGTACACCGGTGTCGCCGCGGATCTCGCCGAAGTGCTCGCCGTCGCGGTGCCGAACGCCGCCAAACTCGGGGCGACGGTCGCGCTGTTCGCCGGGGCGCTCGTCGGGACGAACGTCCTCGAAGCGAAACTGGACTCGTACGCGACGGCCTCCGACAACATCAACGCCCACCAGCAGGGCATCGTCTTCCGCGTCCTCCAACTGGTCGTCCTCCTCGCGGTCGGGATGGCGGCGCTCACGGTCTGGCAGGTCAGAATCGGCGGCCTGCTCGTCGGGGCGGGCTTCCTCGGCATCGTGGTCGGGATGGCCGCGAGACAGACCCTCGGCTCGCTCATCGCGGGCTTCGTGTTGATGTTCTCCCGGCCGTTCGAACTCGGCGACTGGGTCGAAATCGACGACGCCGAGGGCATCGTCACCGACATCACCATCATCAACACCCGCCTGAGCAACGCCGACGGCGAGACGGTCGTCTTCCCCAACGACCGCGTGACCAACGCGAAAATAACGAACCGGACGAAGCGCAACCGACTCCGGCTCCGCCTCGACGTGGGAATCGACTACGAGGCGGACATCGAACACGCCGAGTCGGTGGCCGAGGAGGCGCTTTCCGACCTCAAGTTCGTCGAGGGGGTGCCGAAGCCGCAGGTGATGCCGACGACGTTCGGCGACTCCGCTATCGGGCTCCAACTGCGCTTTTGGATTACGAACCCCTCGGCCCCGCGCCGGGCGCAGGCGAAAGCCGAGGTGCTTCGGAGCGTGAAACTCGCGTTCGACCGCGAGGGCATCAAGATACCCTACCCCCAGCGCGAACTGCTCGCCCGCGAGGAGGCCGACGGCTTCCAGCTCCGGGAGGACCGCCGGAGTCGGCCGGTCGAGACGTCGGTCTCGGAGGATTAGGCGTCCGCGTCGGCTACAGCGACTTCCGCATCTCGACGTGTGGGATGCCGGCCTCGTCGAACTCGTCGCTCGTCGTCTCGTAGCCGAGGCCGTGGTAGAACCCCTCGGCGGTCGTCTGGCCGTGGAGGACGAGCGAGTCGAATCCGCGCTCGCGCGCTTCGGCTTCGAGCGCCTCCATGAGTCGCCGCCCCCAGCCCTCGCCGCGGGCTGATTCGAGGACGGCGACGCGCTCGACTTTGCCGACGCCGGGTTCGTACTCGCGCAGGCGGGCCGCGCCGACCGGGTCGCCGCCGCGGTAAGCGACGAAGTGGACGGCCTCGGCGTCGGGGTCGTCGTGTTCGTCCCACTCCAGTTCCTCGTCGACGCCCTGTTCGTCCACGAAGACGGCCTTGCGGACGGCGAAGGCGTCGTCGCGCTCGCCCTCGGTGACCGCGACGCGGACATCGGGTTCGCTCATGGGGGCAGTTCCGTGGGGGTCTACCTGACGATTGCGGAGCGAGGTTTATCATGTCGTTCCGATGACTAACATGCGTGAGCGCGCTCGACAGGTTCTTCGTCGGCCACGAGGATGCGCCCGTCCGACAGCATCGACTGGGCGGCATCGCCCTCTTCGCGCTCGTCTTCGTCACGCACCTCCCACCGGACGCGGTCGGTCCGCTGTCGTATCCGTTCGGGCTTCGACTGTGGCCCGTCGCGGTCCTCGGGCTCGGTGGCGGCGCGGTCGGCGCGCTTCGCGGCGACGGCGTCTTCGGGGCGCTCCCGCTCGGCGCTGGTCCGGTGCTCGGCTTCTTCGCGGCGCTCGGCGCGGCCGAGTTGACGACGCCGAGCATGGGGCTCTGGCAGGGGGTCGCGACCGGCCTCGTCGCCGGCGGACTCCTCGCGAGTATCGGGTTCGCGCTCGGCTTCGGGGGGCGCTACGTCGCCGGTCGCGTGCTGTCGTCGGCCTGACCCCGAGTCGACTCGCCGCCGAGCGCCCAGCCGAGTCGGTAGACGAGCGACCCGGTTGCCAGCGTCACCACCACCCAGACGACGAGCAGAAGTCCGACGAACAGGACGCCGTAGCCGCCGAAGGGGACCAGCGGAACCGCGAAGACCGCGGGCGCGGCGACGATGGCGAGCGACAGTGGGCGCGTGTGCCCGTCGCGGCGGGCCGCGTAGCCGAGGGGTAGAAACAGCAGGACGGCGGTCTCCAACGCGAGCGCGCTGACCGAGACCCACGGGCTCGGTCCCGAAAGGAGGGCGGTGGCGACCGCGACCGCGACCTGCGGCCCGACGGTCGCGGCGACGAGGCCGCGGAAGCCGAGCGCCTCGGGGCGGACCGTCGAGACGACGCCGAGCGCGACGAGTTGGACGGCGAGGAGCCACGCCATCGCGGCGACGCTCCCGGAGAACGCGCTGACGACGAGGAGGCAGAGCCCCCACAGGACGCCGAGTCCCGCAACGACGGGGCCGAAGCGGCCCGCGCCGCGTTCGTCGTCGAACCGGCGGTCGACGTGCCGGACGAGGAGCACGCCGATTATGAGCGCGAGCGTCGGGACGAACGCGACCCACGCGAGGTTCGTGAGGATGCCGGGCCCCGAGTCGGCGGCGAGGCTGGCGTAGGCCGCGGCCGTGGTCGCTAGCCCCGCGTCGGGGCCGAACGTGAGGTACGTCTGGCTCCCGATGCTCGACGCGCCCTCATCGGCGGCGCTCCAGACGGCGGTCGTCGAGTTGGTCCGAGCCTCGGAGGGCGCGGTGAGGAGCGACGACCCCTCGGGACCGGTCATAGCGAAGCGGTCGGCGTCGACGTAGACGGTGCCCCTGACCCCGTCGTCGTGGAAGTAATCCACGACCAGCACGTCCCCGTAGCCGCGGGACGCCATGTCGGGTACCTCGAAGGTCACGACCGCGGTGTCGCCGTCCATCCGGGTTTCGAGGCGTCGGCGGTCGTCGGTGAACACGTGGTAGTCCTCGAAGGTCCGGCGGACGACGCGGTCGAGTTGTTCGGGGCTCTCGCGGAACGTCGCGGCCGACCCGTCGTCGAGGTCGATGCGGGCGGTCCACGTGCCGCTCCCGTTGTCGTTGACGCGGACCCGGAGCGTGCTCGATTCGACGGTGAGCGGGATGCCGGCGTCGCTCCCCGCCTCTTGGAACGTCTCGCCGCAGACGCCGCAGACGGCCTCGGGCGGGGGTCGCGCTTCGGCGGGGACGCTCCCCATGGGGAGCGCGGCCAGCGCGACGAGGAGGGCGAGGGCGGCGAGCGCGAGGGTACGAGGACGCATTCACCGGACACATTCGGACTGATTGACAAGAGTCTTCTCCCCGATTCGGACGGGCGTCGTATCCGCGGAAACGACACCCCTTTTCGTTCGCCGCCGAAAGGCGACTCCATGGACCCGAAGCGGGAACTCACGAGCGTCGACCTCGCGGCTCTCGTCACCGAGTTGAACCGGTACGAGGGCGCGAAGGTCGACAAGGCGTACCTCTACGGCGACGACCTGCTTCGCCTCAAGATGCGGGACTTCGACCGCGGTCGGCTCGAACTCCTCCTCGAAGTGGGCGAGATAAAGCGCGCGCACCTCGCCGCACAGGAGCACGTTCCGGACGCTCCCGGTCGGCCGCCGAACTTCGCGATGATGCTCAGAAACCGGCTCAGCGGGGCCGACTTCGCGGGCGTCGAGCAGTACGAGTTCGACCGAATCCTCACGTTCACGTTCGAGCGGGGCGACGAGAACACGAAAATCGTCGTCGAGCTGTTCGGTCAGGGCAACATCGCGGTGCTCGACGAGACGGGCGAAGTCGTCCGCAGTCTGGAGACGGTGCGGCTCAAGTCGCGGACGGTCGCGCCGGGGTCGCAGTACGAGTACCCCTCCTCGCGGCTCGACCCCCTCACCGTCAGCCGCGACGCCCTCGGCCGGAACATGGAGCAGTCCGACACCGACGTGGTGCGGACGCTCGCGACCCAGTTGAACCTCGGCGGCCTCTACGCCGAGGAGCTGTGTACCCGCGCCGGCGTGGCGAAGACCCTCGACATCGCCGACGCCACCGACGACGACTACGACGACATCTACGACGCCATCGTCGACCTCCGCCAGCAGGTGCGGTCCGGGGAGTTCGACCCGCGGCTCTACCTCGACGACGGCGACGTCGTGGACGTGACGCCCTTCCCCCTGCGCGAACACCAGAACGCCGGACTCGACGAGGAGGCCTACGACACGTTCAACGACGCGCTCGACGAGTACTTCTTCCGGCTCGACCTGACCGCCGACGAGCAGGAGGCGACCTCCGACCGTCCGGACTTCGAGGAGCAAATCGCCAAACAACAGCGCATCATCGACCAGCAGGAGGGCGCGATAGAGGGCTTCGAACAGCAGGCCCAAGACGAGCGCGAGCGCGCCGAACTGCTGTACGCCAACTACGACTTCGTCGACGACGTGCTGTCGACCGTCCGCGGCGCGCGCGAGGAGGGCGTCCCGTGGGACGACATCGGCGAGACGCTTGCGGAGGGTGCCGAACAGGGTATCCCCGAGGCCGAGGCCGTCACGAACGTCGACGGCGCGAACGGCACGGTCACCGTCGACCTCGACGACGCGACGGTCACCCTCGACGTGTCGATGGGCGTCGAGAAGAACGCCGACCGCCTCTACACCGAGGCCAAGCGCATCGAGGAGAAAAAAGAGGGCGCGTTGGCCGCCATCGAGGACACTCGCGAGGAGCTCGCGGCCGTGAAGAAGCGCCGCGACGAGTGGGAGGCCGACGACGACGACGAGGACGAAGCAGACGAGGACGAAGAGCCGGAGGAGACGGACTGGCTCGCGCTCGATTCAGTCCCGGTCAAGTCCACGGAACAGTGGTTCGAGCGGTTCCGCTGGTTCCACACCTCCAGCGGCTACCTCGTCGTCGGCGGCCGCAACGCCGACCAAAACGAGGAATTGGTGAAGAAGTACATGAGCAAGCACGACCGCTTTTTCCACACGCAGGCCCACGGCGGGCCGGTCACGCTCCTGAAGGCGACGGGGCCGAGCGAGCCCGCGCAGGCGGTCGACTTCTCCGAGGAGACGCTCCGCGAGGCCGCGCAGTTCGCCGTCTCGTACTCATCCATCTGGAAGGAGGGCCGCTTCGCCGACGACGCCTACATGGTCGAGCCCTCGCAGGTGTCGAAGACGCCCGAATCCGGCGAGTACATCGAAAAGGGGAGCTTCGTCGTCCGCGGCGACCGCGAGTACTTCGAGGACGTGCCCGCGAAGGTCGCGGTCGGCATCCAGTGCGAAGACGAGACGCGCGTCATCGGCGGCCCGCCGTCGGCAATCGAACCGCGCGCGGAGACGACACTGACGCTTACGCCGGGGCAGTACGCCCAGAACGACGCCGCGAAGCTGTGCTATCGCCGGCTCCGCGAGCGGTTCGCCGACAAGTCGTTCGTCAGAAAAATCGCGTCTCCCGACCAGATTCAGGAGTTCCTCCCGCCGGGCGGGAGCGATATCGTCGACGAGTGAACACCACCGTCGCCTTCCGGTAATCAGACGATAGACGGCTTAATATTCAATTATTCGGACGCGTCGGGTACAAGATTATATACTTTCTCGTCGTAATGTTGCATCGAGCGTGTGTGTCAACCCGCGGTTCGCATCCGGTCGAACGGCCGGTGGGCGGGTGGTGGCGCTCGGTGAAACATCATGATTTCAGAATCACTCAATTACCTTCGAAACGGTGACGACTGGGTAAAGACGGTCCTCATCGGCGGCGTCCTCGGCCTGCTGAGCATCCTCATCGTCCCGACGTTCCTCGTCATCGGCTATCTCCTTCGCGTCGTCCGCGCGACGATGAAGGGCGACGAGCAACCGCCGGTGTTCGACGACTGGGGCGACATGGCGATAGACGGCGTGAAAGGCTTCGCCATCGCGTTCGTCTACGCGCTCGTCCCGGCAATCATCGCGGGCGTGTTCGGCTTCGCCGGCATCGTCGGCGCGGCGGCCGGTGGCTCCGACGCCGCGGGGGCGGTCGGCGGCATCGTGGCGCTCGTGGGCCTCCTGCTCGCGTTCGTCCTCGGCCTGCTCGCCGCGTACCTCATCCCGGCGGCGCTGTCGAACTACGCCGAGACCGACCGCATGGGCGCGGCGTTCGACTTCGGCACGCTCCGGCCCATCCTGACCTCGGGCAAGTACGCCACCGCGTGGCTCATGTCCTTCGCGGTGCTGTTCGCGTCGTCCATCGTGGTCGGCGTCCTGAACGTCATCCCGCTTCTCGGCTTCGTCGTCGGGGCGTTCGTGACGTTCTACGCGGCCGTCGCCGCCTACTACATCATCGGCAGGGCGTGGGGCGAACTCCACGACATCGAGATGATGGACGAAGGCGAGACGCCGGGCGAACAGCCCGCGGTCTGAACTGTCAGCGAGAATTCGATTTTTCGACGGAATATCTAAGCCGATAGCGACGCGACACCACGGCATGCTCTCCGACGCGCTGTGGTTTCTCAAGCGAAGCGACGACTGGTTCGCAACGACGATTATCGGCGGGGTTCTCTCGTTGCTCTCTGTGCTGATACTTCCGGGGATTATCCTGCAGGGCTACTTCGTCAGGGCGATGCAGGCGGCCGCGAACGGCGAGCCGGCCGCCCCCTCGTTCACCGACTGGGGCGGGCTGTTCGTCGACGGCCTGAAACTGTTCGTGGTGACGTTCGTCTGGGCGTTAGTGGCTATCGTCCCGGCGATACTCCTCTCGATCATCGTCGGCATCGGCACGTTCACCGTCTCCGAGGCGGCGACCGGGAGCGCGGCGGCGTCCTCTGCGGGCGGCCTCGGGCTCGGTATCGCCTCGCTCGTCCTCGGCCTCCTCGTGTTCGTGCTCGGTCTCCTCGCGGCCTACCTCGGACCGGCCGCCGGGGCGAACTTCGCAATCGAGGGGAACCTCGGTGCCGGCTTCGACGTGCGCACCATCGTCTCGGGCGCGCTCACCGGCGAGTACGCCGTCGCGTGGTTGCTCGCGCTGGTCGTCGCGGTCGTGCTCGGCTCCATCGGGGGTGTCCTCTCGGCCGTCGTCGTCGGTTTCTTCGTCCTGTTCTACGTGCAGGTGATGACGTACTACCTGTGGGCGCGCGGCTTCGCCGACGCCACCGGCAAGGGCCGGCAGTCGACCGGGTGGTGAGCGAGGCGAGACGCCGGGCGACGGCCGCGTTGCCACCGGCGACGCCGACCGCCGCCGGGTGACCGCGATAGCAGGACTCTTTTCCGTTCCCCGACGACCGGACGTGTATGCGCATTTCGAGCCGCGGTCGCGGCGAGGAGGGGCGCGAGCGAATCACGCTCGTCCCCGAGAACGTCGACGACCTCTGGCACCTCTCGTACGTCCTCGAACCGGGTGACCTCGTCTCCGGCGACACCACCCGCCGCATCCAGCGCGACGACGAGCAGATGCGGGACACCGGCGGCGAGCGCGAGCATCTCAACGTCACCATCGAGGTCGACGACGTGGAGTTCGCCCGCTTCGCCAACCGCCTCCGCATCGGCGGCGTCATCGTCTCCTGTTCCCGCGAGGACCAACTCGGCCACCACCACACGCTCAACGTCGAGGAGCGCGCCGAGATAACCATCGAGAAGCAGTTCAAGGCCGACCAGATAGACCGCATCGAGACGGCCGAACAGGCCGCCGAGAACCCCGACGTGGCCATCGCGACCGTCGAGGAGGGCGCGGCCTACATCCACACCGTCGCCCAGTACGGCACCGAGGAGTACGCCTCGCTCACGAAGCCGACGGGGAAAGGCGAGTACGCCCGCCCGCGCTCGGAACTGTTCGACGAACTCGGCTCCGCGCTGTCGCACCTCGACGTGGACGCCATCATCCTCGCCGGGCCGGGCTTCACGAAGAACGACGCGATGGACTACTTCGAGGACAACTTCCCCGCCGTCGCCGAAACCATCGTCACGACCGTCGACACCGCCGGCGTCGGTGACCGCGGCGTCCACGAGGTGCTGAAGCGCGGCGCGGTCGACGACGTGCAGAAACAGACCCGCATCGCCGAGGAGGCTAACCTCATCGACGAGCTGATGGAGAACATCTCGACGGGCGCGAAGGCGGCCTACGGCGTCGAACAGGTCGCGGAGGCCACGGAGTTCGGCGCGGTCGAACACCTGCTTCTCCTCGACTCGCGGCTCCGCGCGGAGCGACAGGGCGACGGCGACTGGGACGTGGACGTCAACGACATCATCGACTCGGTCGAACAGAAGGGCGGCGAGGTCACCGTGTTCTCGGCGGAGTTCCAGCCCGGCGAGCAGTTGAAGAACCTCGGCGGCATCGCGGCGGTCCTCCGGTACCGACTGCAGTAGACCGCCTTCGCCGCCACCGCCGGAGAAACCGTTTACTCGCCCGAAACCTACGTCTAGTCGTGATGCGGAGGGCGCTCTCGGAGGCGACAAAGCGGGTCGACCGCTGGCTCGACCAGGTGTTTTTCGCCGCGTGGGAGGTGTCGGTACTGGCGATTCCGACCCTCTGGTTCCTGCTTTTCGCGACGCCCAGAGCCGCGGTGTCGCTGTCCGGCCTCACCGCCCTCGCGGTGAGCGCCGTCGCCGTCGGCACCTTCCGCGGCGGCTACGTCCGGACCGGGTCGTGGCCGCGGCCCGGCCACCTACCGACGCTCCCGATTCGCTCGGCCTATTACAGCCTCGTCGTCGGTGGGACGGCGCTCCTCGGCGCGTTCGCACAGACCGAGCTGGGCGCGTTCTGGCCGGGCGTCGTCGTCCCGGCGGTCGTCGGCGTCGGGGCGCTGGCTTTCGTCCCGGTCGTCCTCGCCGGGGCCGAGCGGGTGGCGCGGCTGACGATTTGAGGGCCTACTGACCGGTGAGCGACTCGCTCGCCGGCGAGAAGTCGATGGTCGTCCCGAGTCCCTCCTCGCGCGCCTTCTCGTAGAGCATGTGCCCCGCGGCGACCGTCTCGATGCCCGTGCCGCCGCTGTCGAAGACGGTTATCTCCTCGTCGTCCTCGCGGCCGGCGGTGACGCCCGCGACGACCTCGCCGAGTTCGGCGTGGATGTGGTCTTCGTCCACGACGCCGGCCTCGACGGCGGCGAGGAACGACCCGGCGTCCATCGTGGCGCGCTCGCGGAGGTCGGGGACGTACGTCGCGCGCTCGATGGTCGTCTCGTCGAGTTCGCGCTTTTCGGGGTGATACTGACCCATCGCGGTGACGTGCGTGCCGGGTTCGAGCAGGTCGCCGTCGAACACCGGCTCCGTGGCGGTCGTGGCCGTGACGACGATGTCCGCGCTCTCGACGGCCGCGGCGCTGGAGGCGACGGCGGCGACGCTGGCGTCGAGCGTGCGGTCCATCTCGCCCGCGAACGACTCGCGGCTCTCCTTCGTCGGCGAGTAGACCCAGACGGTGTCGAGGTCGCGGACGGTCGCGGCGGCCCGAAGCTGGCCGCGGGCCTGCGCGCCGCTCCCGATGAGCGCGAGCGTCGAGGCGTCGTCGCGGGCGAGGGCGTCGATGGCGACGCCGCCGGCCGCGCCGGTCTTGAAGGGGTTCATGCTCGCGCCGTCGAGGAGCGCCAGCGGCTCGCCGCTCTCGGCGTCGAAAAGCGGCGTCATGAACCACGCGTCCTCCGCGCCGAAGCCGGCGGAGTACATGTAGCCGCCCATCGCGCCCGTCTCCGGGAGCACGGCCGCATAAGAGGTGAGCATGCCCGGCGGCTCGCGGTTGAACAGCTTCGTCCGCGGTTCCGCCGGCGCACCCTCGCCGCGCTGTCTGTAGCCCTCGCGGACGGCCTCGACGTACTCAGTCGGCGTCGCCAGTCCACTAACCTCGTCGCTCGTGAGGAACAACGTCGCTGTCATGGTCGAAAAAACGAGACCTGCGGTCAAAACCCTGCGGGCCGGCGAACCGGTCGGGTGGGCGCGGGTTGGGGATTAGTCTGCGTCGAGGACCGACGGAGAAGGCGCGTCAGCGGCGTTGGGACCGGCGTGTTCGTCGAGGCGGGACGGGGACGGCGACGAGGGCCCGTTCACGAAGAGCGCGTGGCCGGTGAGGAGCGCGGACACGCCCGCGGCCATCGGCACTGCCGTGGTCAACTGCAACCCGGCGACGGTAAGCGTGCCGGTGATGCCGAGGAGTGCGAGCGGGATGAGCCCAAGAATGTAGTCGTAATATCCGGTCATAATATATACAATACTACGGACGTAAGTGGTATAATTCTTTCCCATAGATGACTGATATTCTCTTTGTGGCCTTCTGATAACGTTCTCATAACTTATAGAACGATAATCGCAAGACAACGGCGGGGTTGTAGTCCCGAGAGAACATCACAAATCCGATACTGTGGATTGTGCCTCTCGTTCGAACAGTCGGGCCGGCGCTCGCGTCGTCTGCCGGAACTCCACACGGTTATGGGAGTCGGTACCGTGGCCGGAGACGTGAACCGCAATGACCGCTCCATCGTCGCGCTGGTGATGCTCGCCCACGGAATGGTCCACACGTACGAACTGTCCATCCCCATCTTCGTGGCCATCTGGCTCGGCGAGTTCGCCAGCATCGACCTCGGTCTGGCGACGGTTCCCGTCACGACCGCCTCGCTGGGCGTGATGGCCGGTCTCGGCTTTTCGCTGTTCGGGCTCGGAGCGCTCCCCGGCGGCATCCTCGTCGACCGCGTCGGCTCGAAGCGCCTCATCGTGGCCTGTCTGGTCGGGATGGCCGGGTCGTTCGTCCTGCTCGCGCTGTCGCCGAACCTCGTCGTGGTCGCCCTCGCGCTCGTCGTCTGGGGTGCCGCGGCCAGCGTCTACCACCCCGCCGGACTCCGCCTCATCAGCACCGGCGTCGAGGAACGCGGGACGGGCTTTGCCTACCACGGCATCGCCGGGAACCTCGGCATCGGCTTCGGCCCCTTCCTCACCGCGCTCCTCTTGCTGTTTTTCGACTGGCACCTCGTCGCCGGCGTGCTCGCGCTCCCGGCGCTCGCGGCCGCCGCGCTCGCCACCCGCGCCAACTTCGAAGAGCAGGCCGCAGTCGCCGCGGCTGACGGCGGTGAGGGGGGCGTCACCGGCGACGGCGGCGACACCGGGGGCGACGACAAGGCCGGCGCGGGCGTCTCCTCGCTCGCCGAACTGGTCTCGCAGTCGAAGCATCTCTTCGCCGGCGGGTTCGCGCTCGTCTTCGCGCTCGTGATGTTCTCGGGGCTGTACTACCGCGGCGTCACGACGTTCCTCCCGGACCTCCTCGGCTCCGTCATCGGCATCGAGCCGATTCCGGTCTCCGAACTCCTCCCCGTCGCCCCCGCGTCCGGGTCGGCCGGGGGCGCGCCGACGCTCGACGTGGAACTGTTCGTCTACGCCGGCCTCCTGACGGTCGGCGTCTTCGGGCAGTACGTCGGCGGCAAACTCACCGACCGCATCAGAACCGAACGCGGCATCGTCGCCGGCTTCGGCGCGCTCGCCGTCATCGCCGTCGCCTTTCTCCCCGTGGCGAGTCTCGGCGTCGGCCCGCTCCTCGCCATCTGTGCGCTCCTCGGCTTCTTCCTGTTCATGGTTCAGCCGTTCTACCAAGCCACCGTCGCGGAGTACACGCCCGCCGGTCTGCGGGGGCTCTCGTACGGCTTTACCTACCTCGGCGTGTTCGGCGTCGGCGCGCTCGGCGGCGCTATCGCCGGCTACATCCTCACGGTCGCCGACTCGACGGCGCTGTTCTTGGTCCTCGCGGGGTTCGCGGCGGCCGCGACGCTCCTCGGCGTGACGCTGTTGCGGCGGGGGG
>ENA-ORDC01001401-ORDC01001401.1-marine-metagenome-genome-assembly--contig:-NODE-1401-length-18027-cov-4.941504_pt1 | contig 18027 bp, 21 predicted proteins | sample MGYA00237783_ERZ508515 | MGnify/ENA primary metagenome ERZ508515 (study PRJEB26186, sample SAMN06268792) | marine metagenome | isolation source: Eden Landing Ponds, San Francisco, CA, USA | place... | reverse complement strand
AAGAACCGCAAGCGATTCTACATCAGTTAATGTCGTCACTTTCAGCGTCTGTACGGTGCTTCCCGATCGCTGGCGGAAGTACGAGGAAGCACGACGACGGTCGAAGAACGTGCTGTCGAGAGCGGCGTGACCAGACTGCGGGTGCTGCTGCGCGGAAACGCGCAGCAGCGCCCGCCACACCCACATTTTCAGCCGGTCGAAGGATTTGTAGATCGTGCTGTAGTCCGGCAGATCGTCCCGATCCAGGCCGAGGGCGTCACGAACCTCGGTCAAGTACTTCAGCCGATTCGGCGTTTCACGGTAGCTGTGACCTTCTTCGAGCCGAAAGCAGTGCAGAACAACGTGGACCCAGCGGGCGAACCCGCCGCTGGCGGGCTCGCCCGCGTGCTTCCCCAACGCTTGTTTAGCTAGGTCACGACACTGCTCAACGAAGTCAAGGAGGTCGACTTCCATAGGCAAGAATCGATTTCCTTGTCTTCACCCATCTAACGTGGTGATATCGACTGATTAGACTGCTATTCAACAGAGCAGGATAAAGAGTTTTCTTCTAATGGACCTCAATGTTTGAACGATCATTGTGGTTCGATTGGTCTTTGCTAATATACCATAAAATCCCACAGTTTAGATATATTCTTATAATATATTGCCCCGAAAGGCAGATATGTGCAAATCACTCAATAAGGTACCAATTAGATTTCAAATAATATTCTTCCAGCATAGCTACCACAGATACAAAAATAGTAACCGACACAGTCAAGAATATTCGTTGTAACGTGCATCCCACCAATAATGAGTGATGGTTTGCAGTCGATAGACAATGCGCTCGTAACTGGAGGCGCCGGATTTATAGGAAGTAATCTCGCAGAATACTTGGTGAATTTCTGCACCGTCACAGTATACGATAATCTCTCATCAGGAACAAGAGATCACGTCCCTGACGAAGCCAAGATCGTTGAGGCTGATCTCAACCAGACTGACCAACTGACTACAGCCGTCAAGAACGCAGACGTTGTCTTTCATCACGCTGCTCAAGTAAGCGTTGCACAGTCGGTTGAGGCACCGACTTCCTCACACTCAGTGAATTTGGACCCGAGTCTTGAAATTCTCGAAGCCGCCCGGAGTTCTGGTACCCGCGTCGTGTTTGCATCAAGTGCGGCAATCTATGGCCACCCAGAGTACACACCAATTGATGAAACCCACCCAAAGCAACCTTCATCGCCGTACGGCCTAGAAAAGCTAACTGTCGACCACTACTGCAAACTCTATCACGATCTTTACGACGTGGAAGCAGTCGCCCTTCGTTACTTCAACGTCTACGGACCTCGTCAGCAGGGCGGTGATTACAGTGGTGTTATCAGTATTTTCCGCGACCAAGCTCGTACTGGTGACGACATTACCATTGAAGGAGACGGTGAGCAAACTCGTGACTTCATACACGTTGACGACATCGTTCAGGCAAACCTCCTCGCCGCAACAAGCGACGCTGCCGTCGGAGAAAGTTTCAACATCGGTACTGGAGATAGCATTACGATTCGTGAGCTCGCCGAAACAATTCAAGCCGCCACGGAAACGGACTCGAATATTGTTCATGTTGACCCGCGTGAGGGTGACATTGAAGAGAGCAGGGCGGATATCACGAAAGCACGAGAGGATCTCGGATTTGAACCGGAGCATGCTATCCAGGACGGACTTGATCGGTATCTCAGCCAAGAATCAAATTAAGAGGGCAACAAACCACTTACCGAGTACAACCTTTGAGTGAGCTAAAATCAAACTCACCTTACGATTAAACGTATTGTCGGAATTCTCATAGAGATTGCGTTAGGGCAGCTTACAGTTGTTGTTCTTGACTGTTCGGGCAGAACAAGAGTCAGACACTCAACGCCGTAGCGCCATTGAACCTGTTGGAGCAGGTCTGCTAGGAGTGGTTCCGAGCCAATCTATTGTGGAATCAGTTATGTTTTACACCGCTAGCGCGTGTACCTTCTTTTAATTCAAAATGTCTGCTGAACTCTATCAGCAACCACTTACAAAAGAGTGTACATTACCGATTCAGGAATAGATTTTATCAATCTATCTAATAATGTCAAAATATGAAAGCAGTCATTCTCGCAGCAGGGGTTGGAACGAGACTGCACCCGCTCACACAGACGCGTCCAAAGTCAATGCTCCCAATCGGGGACAAGCCGCTTCTCGAACATATCGTTGATGCCCTTGCGACTGCGGGTGTCGATGACATCGTACTGGTTGTAGGGCATCGACAGGAGCGAATTCAGAACTACTTCCAAAACGGCACCGACTGGAACGTTACCATCGAGTACGTTACACAGGACACGCCGCGAGGGACCGGCGATGCGCTACTCAAAGCCGAACATACTGTTGGTGATGACTGCATTGTGATCAATGGTGATCGAATCGTCGAGCCACGACTGATTACTGAGCTTCTTGAGCAGCATCAAACAACAGACCACGCTTGTATCGCAATTACAGAAGTCGAAGACCCAACGAAATACGGGACGGTAACCATCGAAAACGGTCAGGTGACATCTATACGTGAAAAGCCCGAGGCACACGAAGTCATCTCAAACCTCGTCAATGCTGGCGTGTACGTCTTCGGGCCTGAAATTTTCGCGGCAATCAGACAGACCGACCAGTATGGCGAACTCAAATTAACCGATACACTTCGCGATTACGTTCAAGAGCACCCACTTGATACCGTTACATATGATGGGATGTGGCTTGAACTATCACGGCCATGGGACCTACTCACCGTGAATAGCGGCGTCCTCGCGAGAACTGACTCTTCAGTCTCACAATCCGCAGACACCAGTTCCGATGCAACGCTCGGAAACCCCGTCGTTGTCGGCGAACACTCTCGTATCCAGCCCGGCGCACGAATCTTTCGAGACGTCGTCATCGGAGACAACGTTACGATTGGGGCGAACGCCGTCGTTACGAATGCAATCATTCTTGAAGACGCGGTCGTCGAACCCGGGTCAGTCATCTCAGACTGCATTATTGGTTCGGGAACAACGATTGGCCCGCTAAATTCGATCGAAGGCGGTCGAACTGATGTCCGCGTGGATAGCGAACTGTATACAGACGTGAAATTCGGTGGCCTTGTCGGCGACAACGTAGAGACGGCAGGAAACGTGACAATCGAACCAGGAACGATTATTGGAAATAACGTCTCTGTCGAAAGCGGCTCAACACTAGCTGGTCGGGTCCCCGAGAACGCACACGTTTTCCGAGGGTAGCAAGGTGGAACACACATATGTCTGTTTTACCCGTCACCTTGTATCACCTAGGTGTATATTCAGGTTCGAATTAGTCGCTCCAATAACACTAAATGGTTTCATTCTGAAATGACGGTATCAACCGACTTGGTGAGTGAACTGCTAGCGGGAGGCTATCGCTAGCTAGTGCAGCGCCAAAGGAAGGATACGTCCACAATGTGCGGAATCACCGGCTACATCGGCGACAACGAGAGCGCATCAGTTCTGTCTGCAGGATTGAAGAACCTAGAATACCGTGGGTACGACTCCGCGGGGATCGCCCTCATTGGTGACGACGTCACCGTCCACAAACAAGAGGGGACGATCGATGGGCTGACCATACCCTCGAACGCAGACGCAACACACGGCATCGGGCACACCCGATGGTCGACTCACGGCGAGCCGACTGATGCGAACGCCCACCCACATACCGATTGTAGTGGGGATGTCGTAGTTGTGCACAACGGGATCATCTCCAACTACCACGAACTCAAAGAAGAACTCGGCGGGCACATCTTCGAGAGTGAAACCGATACAGAAGTCATCCCACATCTCATCGAAGAAGCAATCGCTGATGGTGCGGATCTTCGTGCAGCAGTCATGCGAGCGCTCGATCGTCTCGAAGGCAGTTTCGCGATTGCCGCAACGCACGCCGACCACGAAGGAATCGTCGCAGCACGCCAAGACAGTCCGCTCGTGATCGGACACGGCGATGAAGGGATGTACCTCGGCAGCGACGTCACGGCATTCGTCGAGTACACTCGTCAAGTATCGTTCCTCGAAGACGGTGACGTAGCCCACCTGTACGACGACGAGATCGAGATCTTCAATGATGGCGAGCGCGTCACTCGTGAGATCCAGACCGTCGACTGGGACGCGTCTGCCGCTGGAAAGGCTGGCCACGACCACTACATGCACAAGGAGATTCATGAGCAGCCGACTGCGCTCCGCCAAGCGATCTCTGGCCGTGTTGATGATCTCGCTGGCAACGCATCGCTCAATATTGACCTCGATGACGGCTTCCTCCAGACGATCGATGAAATCCACATCGTCGCGTGCGGAACGTCGTACCACGCCGGCCTCTACGCAAAGGAACTGATCGAACCGCTCGTCGACATTTCCGTTCGCGTCGATCTCGCGAGTGAGTACGAGGTCTACGATGGCCACGACGCCCAGAATACGCTTGTCGTCGCGGTCACACAGTCCGGTGAGACCGCAGACACGCTTTCGGCGATTCGGCGTGCAAAAGCACCAGGGATGACGACGTTCGCAGTGACCAACACCGTCGGCAGTACGATCACTCGCGAGGTTGACGACTCGCTGTTCATCAAGGCTGGCCCGGAGATTGGGGTTGCAGCGACGAAGACGTTCGTCTCGCAGGTAACCGCGCTCGCGTTGTTCGCGACGTATCTCGGTCGGCTTCGGGGGACAATTTCCGCCGGCGAAGGTGCGGACATTCTCGAGAATGTTCGGCAACTTCCGAGTGCTGTCCAGACGATTCTCGATGAAGAACCGCAGATTCAGCGATTGGCCGAACAGTACAGCGATAGTGAGGCGTTCTTCTTCATCGGCCGTGGACTTGCACAGCCGGTCGCACTCGAGAGCGCCCTGAAGCTCAAAGAGATCTCGTACGCCCACGCAGAGGGCTTCGCTGCCGGTGAACTGAAACACGGTCCCCTCGCACTCGTCACGGAGAACACGCCTGTCCTCGCATTCTTGAACCAGAGTGCCTCGCCCGAGGAGACGCGGAATAACGTCAAAGAAGTCGAGTCTCGGGGGGCACCCGTTATCGGCCTGTCGACCGACGGTGCTGAAGAGTCGTTCTGCAAGCACACGATCGACATCCCTGAACTGGGTCGACTCGAACCACTTGTTGCGAACGTCGCACTCCAGCTGTTCGCGTATCACGTCGCCAACGAGATGGGTCGTCCCATCGACAAACCGCGGAACTTGGCGAAGTCGGTGACTGTGGAGTAGCTCCCGGACTACGAGTCCGCGTTTCTCTTTCGATGCTTCTTATGTCTCGCTCTGCGTAGCCCCCGCTAATGCTCTCCAAACCGAGTCAGCGGGCTGCTGGCGTCGTCGTGCTGCTCCTGTGTCTCGGTGGGTTATTGGTCTGGTTCGGCTCACTTGCAGCGAATCCTGCAGTCGGCGCGTATCCGGGAGGTGATGAACTCGGGACGAACTATGACGCGCACCTCGACGAGCAGGTCGTCGTTGGTGGAGGGGTCATTGAGACTGAACCGCTGACGATTGCCGTTGAGTACGGTGTCGACGAGAGTATCGAACTCCACCTTGTTGACGAAAACACACAACTCGAAGCGACCCATGGAGATCACGTTACACTCTTCGGGACGGCGAAACCTGACCAGACGGTCATCGTTGAACACGCGTACGCCGTTCCAGGAGAGCAGTACCTCTACATGTATCTCGTTTCGTTTAGCGGCGGCCTCTGGGTCCTTACCCGAATTACCCGAACTTGGCGATTCGATTGGGACACTTGGTCACTCATTCCCGACGATGAAAACTCCGTAACGCGGGGCGACGATGCCTGACCTGCTTTCACACGCGCTTATCGCCTACAGTCTCGCGACGATTGCATCGTGGCGATACGACTGGATTACTCGGTCTTATGTGACGGCTGCGATGGCTGGCGCGTTCATTCCCGATATGGCGAAGGCAGCACTTGTCGTCCCGAGCGCACGGGTTGAACAATTCATCGGATTGCCGTTTGACTGGTTCGGGCTCCACACCCTCGGTGCCGCAGTTTGTTCTGTACTAATTGGAGTAGTGCTCGTCAGCCAGCATGAGCGCCGTCGTGCTGGGTTACTGCTGAGCCTTGGTGCGAGTTCGCACCTCCTCGCAGATGCGCTTCTCCGGAAGCCGACTGGGTTGTCCTACCCACTCCTGTGGCCACTCTCTCGTGTCTACCCGCCAACTCCCGGGCTCTACCTGAGCACCGATATCTGTCCTGCAGTCGTGTTGAGCATCGTTACTGTCGCCGTTTGGAGCGTTGATAAACGTCGGGCATCTACCTAGGTCTCTGTTGCGTCGCGACGAATTTCCGTCTGCGACCTACGTCTGGTTCAGTCTTCGTCGTGACCGATCCCATGTTATAATCCCGTCGTCACCGATCGTCAACTGAGAGTCACAACTATTTTCGTTTGACTTTCAGACTACTACCCATGCAGACAATCCTCCTTGCGGCCGGCCAGGGAACGCGGATGCGCCCGCTCACCGACCATCGCGCCAAGCCGATGCTTCCCGTCGTCGACAAGCCACTCGCAGCCCATACTGCAACGACAGCGGTCAACGCAGGCGCGAGCCCTCTCATTATCGTCGTCGGCTACGAATCTGAAGCCGTACGCGAGTACTTCGGAGACGAGTACGCTGGCGTCCCCGTTGACTACGCAGTCCAGTCCGAACAACGCGGGACTGCAGATGCAGTCCGTGCTGCTGAGCCACATCTCGATGACGGACCGTTCGCCGTCCTGAATGGTGACGCCCTCTACGACGAAGCCTCTCTCACACAACTCTTCGAAAACGCACCCGCAGTCGGATCGTACCGAGTCGATGATCCCACGCAGTACGGCGTCCTCTACACGGACGACGACGACACCCGTGTGACGGGCGTCATCGAAAAGCCTGCAGACCCACCATCGAATCTCATCAACACAGGAGCGTACGTGTTCCCTGCTGCAGCGCAGGCGTGGCTCGAAGTCGGAGAAAGTGAACGGGGCGAGCTCGAACTAACGGACGTGCTCGAACGTGCGTGTACCGAAACGACTGTCTCTGCGGTACCGTTCGAGCGCTGGGTCGATGTTGGCCGTCCGTGGGAACTCCTCGAAGCAAACGAATGGAAACTCGAGGAAATCGATCGGTCGCTCGACGGCGAGGTACACGAGGACGCCAACATTCGTGGGAACATTGTTGTCGAGGAAGGGGCGACTGTTGATGCGGGCGTGGTAATCGAAGGCCCGGCGGTCATCCAGGAGGGTGCAACAGTCGGCCCGAACGCGTACGTCCGCGGGCACACGCTAATCGCTCGCGACGCAACGGTCGGCCATAGCGTCGAAGTGAAAAACAGTATTTTCATGCAAGGGTCGACAGTCGGTCATCTCTCGTATGTCGGTGACAGCATCCTCGGTCGCGATGTGAACTTCGGTGCGAGTACGACGGTTGCAAATCTCCGCCACGACGACGAGCCCGTGCGTCTGCAGGTCAAAGGCGAAGCGACCTCAACTGGTCGCCGAAAGTTCGGTGTCGTCTGCGGTGACAACGTGAAAACGGGGATTCAAACGAGCTTAAATGCAGGCGTCAAGCTCGCAAGTGGTGTTCGAACAACCCCTGGAGAAGTCGTATTAGAAGAGAAGCTGGATTAGCGCCAGCGCTCGTTACCCCACAGTCCACAGCGGGCTTCGGCCTCGCTGATGTAACTCACATGAATGACCTTCTCAGTCGTTTCAACCGACAGCTCACCGACTTCGTCTTCAATCATGCGTTCGTCATCAGTCTCTAATTCCTGAGTGTCTTCGAAATCGTCGCGTTCCATGACGCTCGGTACGAAGGTCCAGTAGATAACAGTTACTGGGAATTACACTTGCATGTGCAATGATTCAATTGAAAACAGTCACGAGACCAAGAATGACGAGCTGAGCTAAGCTGGCGTAGTCCGTAGAATAGACGACTATACCCTGGTCTCCTCAACAACTCCGTGCGCAGTCTCGAGCAATGCGTCAGCCCGCATCTCAGATCGTGCTTCGGCAGTCAGCCGAATCAATGGCTGCGTACCGCTCGCGCGGATCAGGAACCACCCATCGTCATGCTCGACACGGACGCCGTCGAGCGTAGAGACCGCTGTCGTCTCGTACTGTTCGAGCAGTAACGAGCGAACGGCATCCATGATGTCCCGCTTATTGTCGACTTCGAGGCTTGTCCGACGAAGCGGATACGAGGAAAGTTCGGAGCGTTGGGTTGCAAGCGAGCCATGCTGTTCAACGAGTTCGACGAGTTTGCACGCCGCAAGCGGGCCGTCTGGGCAAAGCGTTTCGTCGGGCCAGATCCACGCACCACTCGGTTCGCCGCCAAAGACAACGCCATCATCTTGTGTTGCTTCGGCGACAAACACATCCCCAACTTTCGTCCGCGTGAGTGATGCACCCTGTGACGCAAGCATGTCGTCGACGAGGAGACTCGTATTCAGTGGGGCAGCGACACGCTCGCCATCAGCAACTACTTCACGGCCAAAGAGCGCGAGGAGTTCGTCACCCTCGACGAACGACCCCGTTTCGTCGACTGTCATCATTCGATCTGCGTCGCCATCGTGGGCGATTCCAAGGTCTGCATCAGTTGCCTCAACAACGGAACAGAGGGTCGAACACGTCTCCGCTGTTGGTTCGCTCGGTCGACCGGGGAACCGGCCGTCTGGCGTTGCATTAAGCGTCTGGACATCACAGTCCATCTCCAGAAGGGCGTCAACAGTTGCCCCACCCATCCCGTTTCCGATGTCGACGACGACGGAGACGTCGCCACCGATATCGACCACGTCACATAGGTCATTGACGTGAGACTCTGTAAGGTCTGAGACGGTCGTTTCGTTGCCAACAGAGTCCCACGAAGCGGTAATCTCGTTACCTGCTTCGAGTGCGTCTTCAATTGCGTCACGACGTGGTTCGTTGAATGCCTGTCCCGATGGTGACCAGAGTTTGAACCCGTTGTCTGTCGGAGGGTTGTGTGAGGCGGTGACCATCAGGCCCGCGTCGGCGTTAGTCAACGAAACACCGCGCGCGAGCGTCGGTGTCGCGACACGGCCAGCACGGACGACATCGACACCTGCTCCACGAAGCGCCGAACTCGCGGCGTCTGCTAGTAGTGGACTCGTTGTCCGTGCATCCTGACCGATGACAATGTGGTCGTAGTCACATGCGGCAAGTGCGTGTCCGAGCGATGCGGCGAACTCAGGAGTGATGGTGTCTCCGAATCGACCCCGAACCCCACTCGTTCCGAACATACAGACAGATTCACACATTTCGCAATGAACGCTTCGTCTCGACGTATTCGAAACGCACCACTCCTTGATGATAGTGACTCGTTCGACGTGCTGTTCGCCGGTCGACTCATCGCCGACAAGAACGTCACTATCCTCCTCGATGCGTTCGACCGCGTGGCCGACGACTACGACGACGTGACCCTCGGCGTCGTCGGCGACGGCCCGGAGTCCGACCGCCTCGAACAACAGGCGAGCACGTTGGACCACGCCGACCGCGTGAGTATACTGGGCTTCCTCGACGAGTACGAGGACGTGTTGGGCCAGATGCGCGCCGCGGACGTGTCCGCCTCGCCCAGTACGAGAGAGGGATTCGGCATCACCTACGCCGAAGCGATGGCCGCTGACTGTACGGTTATCGGTGTCCAGCATCCTGAGTCTGCGGCGAGTGAGGTCATCGGCGACGCGGGGTATCTCGCCGAGCCAACTGTAGATTCAGTCGCCGAGTCGTTAGACCGAGCACTCGCGGGTGAGACCCCAGCGACTGAACCGACGAAACGCGCCGAAAAATACGATTGGGACAGCGTCGCCGACCAGGCCGAAGCGGCCTACCAACGCGCCATCGACGGTCGGTGGTGAGGGTCGAGCATTTGTTTGAGGACACATAGTCATCCGAATACCAATCGAAGATTGATAGCAAACCAGATCGGCTTCTAGGATTAGCACGTCGGGTTTCTGTGTAGACACACTCTGAAAACGTAGTGAGGTTCCCAGTCGCACCGCTCAGAAGCGATTACTCACTACGTGTCCACTCGCATGTGTATGTTTAAAAGCGATGACGAGGCCAACCCCTCCTGTGACGGGGATAATTCGCACCGTGAAAGTGAAGCTCGACGTGCCTACTGAGCGGTGCGATGATCTCCATCAAACCAAAGATCAATTTCTTCACTGCGCTAACAGAGCAGCTGACTGGGCGTGGAGATATCCTCACGACTACTGCGTGACTTCGTATCTGGAAGCACATGATGCGCTCTATCACTCACTCCGTGAGGAAACAGAGCTCGTCGCAAACCTCGTCCAGAAAGGAATCCGACGCGGTATTGAGGCTACCAAAGCCGGAGTCGAACGACTCAAGAATGGCGACAAGACGAGTCAACCACACTTCAACGCGTGGAGCATTCTTTACGACAAGCGTTCTGCGACGTTCCACCGAGACCGCGTTTCGCTTGCCACAGTTAACGACCGGGTTGAGTGTGACTATGTGATTCCGAGAGAACCTGATAGCACACCTATTGGGACCTACCTCTTGAACAAAGAGTTCGAGTTTCGCATGTCTACGTTGCAGTACGACAAGTCCACAGAGTCGTTCTACCTTCACGCGAGAATGATGCAGGCTATTGATGAAAGTGACTCCAGCACACCACAGTCTACCGATGCCAAGCACCAAACAGTCCTTGGCGTTGATTTGAACGTAGACGGTTCCCTCGCTGTAACCTCAACAGGTGCGTTCATCGGGAACGCTGATGAGATGAACCACCGTCGTCGTGAGTTTGAAAAGACTCGTGGTTCAATGCAGCAGTCCGGAACGCGGTCGGCACATCTGGCGATTCAGTCGATAAGTAACCGCGAACACCGCTGGATGCAAGACCAACTGCACCGTGCCTCGAATCTGATTCTCGAAGAAGCCGTCACTCACGGTTGCACGCACATCGCATTTGAGAATCTAACAAATATTCGGACGCGAATGGGTGGCGTGAAGCGATTCCACGCGTGGGCGTTCCGTCGCCTGTACCAGTATGTTGCGTTCAAAACAGAAGTCCTGAATGTCGGGATTCGACAGGTCAACCCAGCATACACGAGTCAACGCTGTTCAAAGTGTGGATACACACACAAGTCGAATCGGCGATCGAAACACCGGTTCGTGTGTCAGAAGTGTGAGTACGAACTGAACGCGGATTACAACGCGAGCAAGAATATCGCTCGCAAACTCGTGAAGCAACTCCACTCGGGGCAAACGACTTCGAGTGGAGGCGCACCCAGTCAGTGTGCGCTTGCGTCAGGGACGCTGAACCTGAACGGCGATTTCAACGCCAACTCCGTCTCGGAGGAAGAAGGGGAGTCCACTGACAAGCCTATGAAGTGAGTTCTAGGCTACAGACACGAAATGTACTCTCACTCTCGTCGAATCATGTCGCCGTCTTACAGTCGATGACGAACACAACGCCACGAGACACTCGAAGCAGAAGCACGACCCCGTTATACGACACCCACACACCGTTTTGCAGGTGTTTTTGCTGAGACAGACAAGTCAAGAGAAGCTGACAACCCATGATTTGATGTCACAGCCGTACAGCTGCCACACTAAAACGAGGAAACCCAGTCAATTCGTACACAGACAAGAGCGTGATAAGCGATAAGCCGACGTTCAAGACTGCACCAGCACAGTTTGCTGCGTACGACGGCCGACACAGCTCGTTTGTGAACCACACAACGACGTGAACCAACGAACGTCAATTCGCGGGAGTCGCCGCAGTTCCGAGACAGAACTCTTGCACGGGAAGTTATGTGCCTGACCCATTACGTTCGATTATGGGAGTCCTCCAAGCCCTCCAACGGACACCCGGTGCGCTCAAACGCGCCCCTGGTCTCGTAGTCCCACAGCTGATCGTGTTCGTCTTAGTGCTACCACAACTGCTGTTACAGACGACGTATCCGTTCGTGTCGATGCTGTACTCATTGGGGTCTTCGCTCATTCTCCTGCTCGGAATGCCATTTATCCAGGGAGGAATGTTCGGGATGGCCAACGAAGCCCTCACGACGCGCAGTTCACTATCACGATTCGTCAGCGATGGAAAGGCCAACTATGTGCAGTTGCTGGTCGCCTACATCGTCTTAGTTGTCGTCAACGGTGTCATCGGTGCGGTCGGGGTTGGATCTGGTATCGGTGCGGTTGTGGGCCATAGATCCGTCAGAATCGTCTTTATCGGACTGGCAGCGGTCGCGGGACTGCTGTATCTCGTTACCGTGTTCGTGCTCCAATTTTACGGCCAAGCAATCGTTATCAGCGGTGCGTCCGCAATCGCGTCGTTCAAGCGGAGTTATCGTATCGTCCGAGAAAACCTTCTTGCGGTTGGTGGCTACACGCTGGTTGCGCTGGTAATCGGCATGTTGGTCGGCGGCATCTACGGCGGTATCTCGTTGGTAGCCAGTCCTGAGGCCACAACGATGATTGGCCTCCCGGCGCTTTCGACGCCGTTACTCGTAGTCGTCGGGGTCCTTGCTGCAGGAATCGGCAGTATTGTATCGGCGTTTATGCTCACCTTCTCGGTTGCTGTCTACGACGAATTGGCCTGAGCGAAGCTGATTTTCGCCTCTCGTGTTGGTGATGAGACGACGCACGTCTCGGTCATCAACACAGACCACTCAGAAAGCGGCAAAATTCTTGACCAATCGCTTATGTATCGTTCGCACAACGATCTCAGTAGGAGGCGCACCCGATCCGAACGAGACGGTGCGACCGAAGATATGCCTACTGAAGAGAACATACAGAGTGGTGACACTCGCAGACAGGTAAACCAGGCGACACAGCTTACACGAATACTAGCAGTGAGTGTGATGAGTGCGGCGACGTTGATAGCCGTCGCTGTGACATCATTTACACAGTTCATCCTCGTCGTACTTCTCGCAGTGGTACTCGGAGTCGGCATCTATCTGTTAGCGGGAGTACTTCACCATGACTGACTGAGTGGCCATCGTTGACGGATTGAGCCTTCTGCTTCGGGGATGAACACAGGCGGTGATAGGCAATCGAAGCGAAATAACACGGACCGACCACTCAGGCACGAGGGATGACGACGTAGAAACAGAGCCGTACAGATAGCGTCCCGTCCCCGAAACCGAGTACTGAGCCAGCGGTCGAGTCGCCGAAAGTGACTCCTCACTATCGCTATCGTGTGCTGATACCATCCTCAACTCTCGTCGTAGCGCTTGTCGTTGCGGCCCTCATCAACTACTCGAAGCGACCCAGCTATCGCCGGCAGGTGGGGTTCACGGTGGTTGCGTTGGCGATCGGAATCACAGTAACGACGCTCGTCATGAGTGGAGACGGTCACGTCAGTGGCCTGTACCCGACACTGCAGACGGGCCTTTCTTGGCTGGGTGCGTTTCTCATCGCGTACGCGATTGCCTTCGAAATCGAGTGGAGTCGAGTCGTTTCGTCGTTAGTACCGCCTGGAGCCGACTAACCACTCCCAAGGAGTGTCTCACGGAATATAAGGAGAGAGTATTGTATGAGATATGTTTTCTACTGTGATAATAAAATGAAAGAGAGCAGTCCTGAAAAGAGTAACAGCCAATTAGATAGTATTACTACAGGTGGATGACTGCAATACCTGCCCCGGGGACTATAGAGATACAGAATAGTGGGATAGTGATTCAAACCGTCTTATTCGGGAGATAAGCAATATACTATCCAATGTGCCGCGCATTAGTCTTTGTAGGCGATTTCTATTGCCCCCAAAATGGCCATAACGGCAGGGAAATGTAGTATAGGCGGTTCTCAATGTATCACTACCGATCAGTGACACCCTCGTTTCGAGAGATACCCAGATATCACATCCAAGTAGAATATCCAAGAGAATAGTAGCTATACGAAAGAATATAATTTTGGATTGGTGTTGTAATTTTATTACAATTCTCTACAGCAACAGTCGTGGATCTCAATCCGCTCTGGTAGCCCCACCGCACCACACGCAGGACATGCCACGAGCGTCGTCGGCAACTCCTGACAGGACTCCAACGCGGCGTGCAGATGGTCCTGTACGTCGGGTTCGGTCGTTCGCGTCAACGCTTGAGCGAGGTGCATTCGCAACTCTTCGTGGGCACTCATACGCGAGGAGTCTCCTTGCGCTCAGAATCCACTCGGAGCCCGATGGGTGCGAGCTGGCCCATCGAGGCCCACCCACGCTTCTGGGAGACGAACGCCTTCCACTCACTGAGGGGCCGGCCATCAAGTGTCTGGTAGTGATCGAGCGTTCGACCGTCAAAAACGACGACGGCATCGACCCGGCGGAAGTAGTGGTGTGTACAGCCCTCGGTGTCGACACCAAGGGTAAACGAGCGTGCGAGGGCGTTGATAAGGTGGTCGGCTAGCGATACGGTACGCTCTTGTGTCGCGGTGTGCGTAGTTGACATTGGCTTTCTTGCTCCAATCGAGAAGCCACCGGTCACGTGTTCTAGCACGTGGCCTTTCTACGAAAGGCGAATCCAGTACTTCTCAGTTACAACTATGATCTTCACCGTCTTAATACTATGCATAATGCCCAGTTAAATTGCATATTTGTAATGCCATGCTTTATAGCATGTGCTGGTCGAGTAGAGACTATGAGTGGCTCAAATCTCACTGGGACAGACAAAGCAATTCTCGACGTGCTCAAGCAAGGACGCGATGGCGAGAGTCCGTGGGGAATCGCGACAAAGGGGTACCTCGTCGATGAGACCGGCTACTCTCGAAATAGTGTGTATAATCGCCTCGAGGTACTCGAGGCTCGCGGCTACGTGAAATTGGTCCACGAACCAACTCGACTTTTCGAATTCGTAAGTGATCCGCGAGAAGACTAGGAGCAGAGTTCAAGTACTACAGTTCGGATGCGTCGACATCACCAGAGAGATAGCCCAGACCCTTGTCTGAAATCTCGTATTTGCCTCGCTCAACACGTGTCACGAGTCCTTTCTCGACGAATTCAGATAATCGTCGATTCACGTGGGACCGATCGAATCCTGCATTGAATGCAACAACAGTAGGCGTCAATACCAGGCCAGAATCACCTAGTATCTCTAGAATTTGATCGTCGGTCGGTTTCATCCAATCCCCCCTTTTGCGCATACGGACTCAATTCAGAACATCTTGTTAACAGAATCGATACATTAGATGATAGTCACTATTTTGTAGACTTTAAACACTAACAAGTGACCAAATTGAAGTAGCTGGACTGGGTTCACTAGCGTAACGACTCATCGGGTTTCCAAGTCCTCTCAGAAAGGACCCGTGCTGAAGACACGGATCCGATGCGGTCAGTTCAAGCCAAACCGCATGTCTCCGAACACACCACCCACGCAAAAAGGTCTCGTCGCACAGCCACCCCGCACGGAGGGCCACGAATGACCAAACCCTCCATCGAGAATCTTGCCGCCCGGATCGACGAACTCGAAGACCGCGTCGACAAACTCGAAGCCGACAACGAACAACTCGAAGCGACCGTCGACGCCCAAGCACAGACAATCGCGTCCCAACGCGAAGCACTCACCCAATACGAAACCCGTGCCGAAGACCTCGAAGCCAAACTAGACGCCGCAACGGACCACCGCAAGCATCTCCAACAGCGCCTCTACGCCGTGGAATCCGAGGATACCCCAACCGACGAGCCCAACACACGTCGCTCTCCCCTCCAACAACTCATTCGACTCCCCTCGAAAGCGCTCTCGAAACTCACCGCCAACCAAGAACGCGCTCGCTTCATCGCCAAGGATATCAGCGAGTACGCTACGAACGTCCCTGCAGGCTTCGCACTCGACGCAAGTACGATTCGCACCGTCCTCCACGCAAAGGAGGGCCGAACACCCCATACTCAAACCGTGAGTCGGGTCATGGACTTTCTGGATGACCTCGGCAAAGAGGGTGTGAAGATCGTGAAACGCCGCGGAACCAAACGCGTCATCTTCACCGAACACGCTGTCTCGGAACTCGCGGCGACAACAACGTCCTCGGGTGGGAGTGGCATCACGGATGTTGTGATGGGGTGGCGTTGACGAGCGTGTGATTGGCGGTCGATAGTCGGATGCACTCCGACGCACCGTCCGACCCCACCGCGGGTGAACCCGCCCGCACTAGCAACAGCACCCGAGAAATCCCTCCTGTGGACAAGGCAGTGTGAGTGAATGAAACGAGTTCGAAGCAGCGAGCCAACCAAGACATATCACAACGGGGGTGATTTGAAGCGAAGTTGGGTGTCAACGGTCACGTTCCTCGGCGAGCATTCCCTGCCGAAATATCCAACTATGAGCCACGAGTGGATTCGCTCACGATGTCGGTCGAATCGTACGGTCCCACGCGTCCAGACCCGCTCACTCGATTCATGGCCGCCTGCCAGGGTGCCGGTATCGCCTCCATCGCGTGTCCAACGGTTGGGAGCGCGTCAATTCTCGTCGTGAGTTCCGTCACCAGTTTGACGCCAAGTGAGTTACTGGGTTGGAGTGGACAAACTCTGTTGTTGCTGTTCGTGTGTGCAATCGCCGTCGGCTTCGTCGCAGGGTCGTACTGGCCGGTGGTTGATGGCCACCCACAGAAACGCGAACACGAACTGTACTGGGTTCGAAAGCGGTTCACGATGTGTCTCTTTGGCGGGCTGGCGTGTTACGGCGTGTTTTCGCTCATGTTCGTCGTGACGGTCACAGATCTTCTGCAGAACATGGTCGGTATTGGCGCGGCGATTCTCGTGTGTACGTCTCTGTATGCATACTCCGCAGACCGACGCGAGGCGAGGTGAGATGAGCGGTCGAAGCTACGAGTCAAGACACCACAGAGAATCGAACGATCGGGACTCCCTTCTGCCCGTTCGAATCGCTTACTGTAGAGGGTTTATTTTCAATTGAGAGTAGTAACAGTATTGAACCACTTTTGTCGAGGACAGTACGCTAAGGCGGAGATGGATACAACCTGAGACCTGACCGAAACGTCTTTAGGACACAATCGACTACATTTGGGTACATCATGCCCGTACTCCTCAAACATCACGACGCTGAACTCAGTCTTCGGCCAGGGACCACGAAATCAGATCTCGTGGCGTACCTGTACCAAAATTCTGAGTGGGGATACTCCCCGCAAGAGCTCAAGGAAGCCCTTGACATCCCTCGAGGGACCGCTACGACCACACTCAAGCGTCTCTACGACGACGACTACATCGGAAAAACGGATGACGGCTACTACTACGCGCTGAGCGAACGAGACGACATCCGGCGGTACGTCTCCAGTCTCAACCAAGTCGATCGACTGTTCGGTCACCACCGCGATGCGGACGCCACTCCCGAAGAACCCGACAAACAAATCGGAGGCGGTCGCACCGACGAGGAACTCGATGCAGAACTCGCAGAGCTTGAAGCCGAATTAAATGGGTGAGCTATCTGCAGGCGATGTTTGCTGGGCACAAGACCCAACAGGTGCGCATCCTCAGAGACCAATTATCGTATTAGCTCACGATACGCATCCGTTCAGTGCTACTGATTGTACTGTGATGTGCGTTGGGACAAGCGCTGGAAAGTACCAACAAACGACACCCGAACTCAAAGATGAGCACCTCACCGGTATTTCGTTCAACAACACATCGTACCTGATGCCGTGGGCGCTCTACACGGTCGCACCAGCGTCGATCATGAACGGAAAAACCAAAGGTGAACTCACAGAAGACGGACGAAGACTGGTGAAAAAGTCACTAATTTCGCTTATCCCGTAGCTGATAGATCCCACATAAACACAGACGACCCCGCGGTGACCACGGTAACGTCGAACGGACAGATTACGATTCCAAGCCGTCTCCGGCTTCCCGTTGTTCGGCTCGTTGCCATTTGGTGGCGTGCTTTCGGCCGTGTTTTTGTTCCTCGTTGTCAACTTCTTCATCACTTCTGCAGACTCCTCGACACTCGTCCTCGGGCTGCTCACGACAGGTGGGAAGCAGCACACCTCGACTGTCAACCGCGCCATCTGGGGGGCCC
>ENA-ORDC01001398-ORDC01001398.1-marine-metagenome-genome-assembly--contig:-NODE-1398-length-18081-cov-11.876250_pt1 | contig 18081 bp, 17 predicted proteins | sample MGYA00237783_ERZ508515 | MGnify/ENA primary metagenome ERZ508515 (study PRJEB26186, sample SAMN06268792) | marine metagenome | isolation source: Eden Landing Ponds, San Francisco, CA, USA | place... | reverse complement strand
GGTCGTCCGATATTACGGCCCATCCTGGGAGTTGCTTCGGAGATTCGTCGTCGGGGTCGCGACGACGGCGACGTTCACCCCGCTGTACGTGTTCTCGGAACTCGGACGCGTCGTCGCCGACGGCGGGTCCTGGCTGGCGTTCGGAGTGGTTTTCGCGTTCTGGCTCGCCGGTCTCGCTGTCGGCGTCGCGCTCGCACACCCGCGGACTTGGCGGTGGGTCCGGGAGTCTTTCGAGGTGGGATGACGAACCGGGGGTTTCGATGGGCCTCCGGGGCTCCGTCTCATACTGGTTGCGCTCACGTGTCACCGCCGAACACTACCCCAGTTGGCGTCGCTCGGCGGAAGGAGACGAGAGCAATCACAGTCAGGGCGTCCCGACCGCGACGTGTCGCCTGTACAGATAGTACAGCGCCTGCAGGACGCTAACGGTGAACGCGCTCAGGACGACCGTCGCGAGCGCCGCGAGGCCCCACACCAGCGGGTCGGGCGCCCACTCCGCCTCGGACTCGGCGATCGCGCGGGCGTCGATGTACGTTGCGACCGGAAACAGCACCGTCAACGCCAGGCCGACGAGGCCCAGCACGGGAACGACGACGAACGCCCCGAAGACGGTGGCGATCCCGCCGGTCAAGAACAGATCGAAAATGAGTACGCCGACAAAGAGGACCGCGAGCATCGCACCGAAAACCACGTACAGCGGGATCGCCGCGATCCAGTACCACCATCGGGAGTCGACGCCCGCGCGGGGGAGCAGGTCGCCGAGCGGATCGTCGACCGCCCGCGTCGACGCCCCGGCGGTCGCCCCCGGGTCGCGCTCGCTGGTGGGGGAGTCGCCGGGGGCGGTGGTACGGCTGCCGTCGCTCGATCCCGAGGTGTCGCGGGCGGAAATGCCGACGTCACGTGACCGCGCCGTGTCCTCGCGGGCAGCGGGGTCGGCGTCGGGCGTTCGTGTCGACTCCTGTTTCCGATTTCGGTCGTCGGGGTCGGCGTCGCGGTCGCTGCGATCTGACGGCGACGGACCGTTGGACTCTGCGTCGTCGGGTGGAGGGCTGGTCACACCTCGGCCTACGGTGTGATCGTACAAAAAGTCGCGCGTCGGCGATCGCCCGCGGACTACAGCGCTTCCTTGTACGCTTCGAGGGTCTCCTCGATGTCCTCCTCGGTGTGGGCGTAGGAGACGAACTGCGACTCGAACTGGTTCGCGGTGAGGAAGATGCCCCGGTCTTTCATCTCCTGCCAGAAGATTCGCTCCCAGCGCTCGGTCTCGGCGTTCGCGACGTCGGCCCCGTTCTTCGGGCAGTAGTCGTACCGCGCGCACGACTCGTCCTGCCTGCAGCCGGCGTCGCAGACGTGGCTGTCCTCGCCAGCGTCGCCACTGCCGCCGGCGGTCTCGGGCCCCTCGCGCGTGAAGACCGTCTTGAACATCGAGTCGGTGCCGACGACCGTGTAGGAGGGGGCCTGGTCGGCGACGATGTCGGAGATCCCCTCGCGGAGGCGCTCGCCGAGACGGTTCACGTGCTCGTAGACGTCGTTCTCGGCGGCGTATTTGAGGGACTCGTAGCCCGCCGCCATCGTCACCGGATGCCCGGAGAAGGTGCCGGACTGGAAGACGTCGCCCGAGGGCGTGAACTCCTCTAAGATCTCCGCGCGGCCGCCGATCGCGCCGACCGGGAAGCCGCCGCCGACGATCTTGCCGAACGTCGTCACGTCGGGCGTGACGCCGAACTTCGACTGCGCGCAGCCGAGGCCGCCCACGCGGAACCCGGTGATCACCTCGTCGAAGACGAGGAGGGAGCCGTGGTCGTCACACAGGTCGCGGAGCGTCTCGTGATAGCCGTCGATCGGGGTGACGATGCCCATATTGGCGAGGATCGGCTCGACGAGGACCGCCGCGATGTCGTCGCCGTGCTCGGCGAACACCTCCTTCGCCGCCTGCGGGTCGTTGAACGGGATCGGGAGGGTGTGCTCGGCGAACTCCTCGGGGATCCCCTTCGTCGAGGGGTGCGGGTCGTCCGGCGACCCCTCCACGAGCGTCGACTCCTGTGCCCCGTGGTAGCCGCCCTGCATGACGACGATCTTGTCGCGGCCGGTGTGGCCGCGCGCGAGCCGCACCGCCGAGACGGTCGCCTCCGTCCCCGAGTTGACGAACCGGATCGACTCCACGCTCGGGACGTGTCGCGCCACGAACTCGGCGTGTTCGACCTCGATCTCGGTCGGCGCGCCGTACATCGGGCCCGCGGCGACGTGCGACTGGATCGCCGCCTCCACCGGCTCCGGAAGGTCGTGGCCGTACAGCAGCGGGCCGTACCCCATCACCCAATCGACGTACCGGTTGCCGTCAGCGTCGATCACGTGCCCGCCGTCGCCGCGCTCGACGAAGAACGGGTGCGGCATCGTCGCTCGGACGGAGGAGTTGACGCCGCCGGGCATGACCGACAGCGCGCGGTCGTACAGCCCGCGAGAGCGCTCGTGGTTCATGTCCCGGGGTTCGATCGGCAGCGTGAAAGTTGTTGCCGAACCGGCCGACGAGGGGCGATCGGATCCCGGACTCACGCGGCGACGGCGCGAGCGATGCCGTCGCTGGGCGCCGTGGCGTCACGGAAAAAGCGTCAGTCGAAAGCCGCCGTCAGCGTCTGTCGGTTTGTTCGCGTCGGTTCGTCGTCGATCCGTCGACAGCCCGGTTCTACACCGCCTCCGGACCGGTCGTGCCGGTGCGGACCTGCAGCGCGTCCTCGACCGGCATGATGAACACCTTGCCGTCACCGGGCTCGCCGGTCTTCGCGGCGTCGGCGATCGCGTCCGCGACCTCGTCGGCCGGGATGTCGGCGACGACCACGTCGATCTTCACCTTCTGGTGGAGGTCGACCGTGAACTCCTCGCCGCGCCACTGGCCCGTTTTCGCGGGCTGGCTGCCGCGGCCCGAGACGTTCGTCACGGTGAGCGAGGGCGCGTTGATCTCCGCGAGCGCCTGCTTGATGGCCCCGAGCTTGTCGGGGCGGACGACCGCCGTGACCATCTTGATCTCCGAGCCCGCCTCCTCGCCGCCGTCGGCGCGCGGGGATTCGTCGGTGGTGTCGACGACGGAGGGACCGCCGTCGGTCGCGACGTTCGCTTTACCGAACTCGGGGTACGTCTCGACGCCGTGTTCGCTGACATCGAGTCCGTCACGCTCGTGGTCGGGGGTGACGCGGGCCTGACCGGCGGCCTTGAAGACGCCGAACACCACGCCGGTCGCGACGACCGTCCACGCGGTGATGACGACGACGCCGATCACCTGCGAGACGAGCAGGTCCATCGAGAAGCCGTCCACGTGGATGAACGGCAGCGCGAGGACGCCGATGACGCCCGCAGAGCCGTGAACCGGGAACACCGCGCACACGTCGTCGATCTTCATTTTGTCCGAGACGAACTCGAACACGAGCGGGAGCTGGAGGCCGCAGATCAGCGCGACCGCGATGGCGCCCCACCAGGTGATCGCGTTGGCCGTGCCGGTGACGGCGACGAGTCCCGCAAGCACGCCGTTGGCGACGTACAGGGTGTCGACCTTCTTCGTGAGGTACATCGAGCCGAGCGCCGCGCCGATTGCCCCGGCTCCCATGCCGAGCGTCGTCGTCAGGGAGACGCGGCCGACCGCGGCGTAGCCGCCGAGCGCGAGCTCGCCGGACTCCGTGACCGAGAAGACGGTCGCGGTCGTCCCGACGTTGAATCCGTACCAGCCGAACGCCAAGATGAGCGTGCCGAGCACCGCGAACGTCATCGAGTGACCGGGGATGACGTTCGTGGACCCGTCCTCGGCGTAGCGATCCATGCGCGGTCCAAGCATGTACGCCGCGGTGAGACCGGCGATGCCGCCGACCCCGTGGACGATCATCCCGCCCGCGAAGTCAGTGAAGCCGAGGCCGGCGCCGCCGAGGAAGCCGCCGCCCCAGGTGATTCCCGCGACGACCGGGTAGATGACCGCGGAGATAGCGACCGTGTACGCGACGTACGCGCGGAGTTTCGCGCGGCCGGCGACCGCACCGGAGACGATCGTCGCCGCCGTCATCGCGAAGACGGCGCCGAACAGCCAGCTATTGACCCAACCGCCGTCGCTGAGGGCCGACGCCGGAGAGAATCCGCCGCCGCCGGCGACGCCTTCGATCCCGAAGCCGATCAGGAAGTACACTAAGACGCCGACTCCCCACGTGAGGAGATTCTTCGTGAGCTGGTTCGCGACGTTCTTCGCGCGTACCTGCCCGGCCTCCAGCATCGCGAAGCCGGCGTGCATGAAGAAGATCAGGAAACAGACCACCGCGACCCACATCAGGTTCACGCCCTCCGCGAGGACGCTCGGGTCGATGCTCGCGAGTACGCCGGTCGTCACGCTTCGATCACCTCAACTGAACATTCGTTATCCAAACCGTGCATTTCGTCCGTGTTCATGTTCTGAATCACGTTCCGACAACGGGGAACAGGAATATATAAACGTTCGAGTTGAGTTTCACAAGAAATCTGCTTGATGATACGGAAGGTGTTCAATATAAGGACAAGTCAATGTTGTATTAGGTCATATGACCCGGGAGTCGGTAGCAATATTTGCACTCGAAGCGAACAGATGTTTTATTAATTTACTGTCAATATCTGCCGGAACAGAGGTTTTCGAGCCGCAAAGCGCCGTGCGCGGGGGGTGGTGGAAATACTTGCCACCGCAGAGATCGCCGTGAAAACCGCCAGATAGCCCGACTACCCGGATATCGGGTGTCTCGGTGATGTTCTTCGGGAAACTGACGTTTGTCAACCCGATTTCGGCTCCGCTGTGCGATCAGGAGAACGACATCACACAGCGTCACGTGTTCGATGCGTTTCGTCCGCAAAATTCTGTCCAAATCGGGAGACGGGGCGAAAGCAATAGCGGTGCTGGACTCGGAGGATCGATCCGCGAGGAGCGCCCGTTACTCCGGTTTCAGTCCCTCGCCCTGGACGCGCATCACGGCCTCGCCGTCTGCGAGGTTCGGCGCGTCGACGAGTCGGACGATCCGCTTGTTACCCTTCGACTTCCGGAGGTAGATCCGGAACGTGGAGGCGTGCCCGAGGATGTTGCCGCCGATCGCCTGCGTCGGGTCGCCGAAGTAGGAGTCGGGGTTGGAGGCGACCTGGTTGGTGACGAGGATGGCGGTGTTGAACAGATCGCCGATCCGCATCAGGTCGTGGAGGTGTTTGTTGAGCTTCTGCTGTCGCTCCGCGAGCTCCCCCCGCCCGACGTACTCCGCGCGGAAGTGGGCCGTCAGCGAGTCGACGCAGACGATCCGGATGGGCCACTCGCCCTCCTCGTGCTCGCCGGCGAGCTCCTTGGCCTTCTCGGCCAGCAGGATCTGGTGGTTGGAGTTGAACGCCTTGGCGACGTGGATCTGGTCTAAGAAGGCCTCGATCAGCTCCTCCATCGCCTCCTCGTCGTCGGGTGTTCCCTCGATCTCGCGGCGCTCCATTTCGTCGGCGAGGATCTCGTCGTCGAGCCCGCGAACCATGTCGTCGATCCGTTCCGGGCGGAACGTGTCCTCGGTGTCGACGAAGATACAGCCGCCGTCGAGCCCGCCGTTCTCCGGCAGGAGCTGGACGTTGACCGCCATCTGGTGGGTCACCTGCGACTTCCCGGACCCGAACTCGCCGTACACCTCGGTGATCGACTGCGTCTCGATCCCGCCGCCGAGCAGGTCGTCGACCTCGTCGATCTGCCAGGAGAGCTTCCCGATTTCCTGTCGGCGTTCGAGCACGGTCGCGCCCGTCTCGAAGCCGCCGACGTCGGCGGCGTCGCGGGCGGCGTTGATGATGTCCGCGGCCGACGATTCGCCGATGTCGGCGGTGTTGGACATCTCGCCGGGGCTCGCGACGGCGATCGACTGGTAGCTCTCGAACCCGTTCTCGACGAGTTTGTCTGCGGTGGCGGGGCCGACTCCGGGGAGGTCCTCGAGTTCGTCTTCTGGCATGTACGCGTCCCTTGTTCGCCATCCCGTATAAAGACTGGTTTACACCCGAGTGAAAGTGAAAATCGGGCAGGAACGCGTTCCGAACTGGCTCGGGACCGTATATAAGACGCAGGGCGGACGCGCCGACGCGGGGAGCCGGTGGAACTGGTCAGTTCGATCTGCCGGTCAGCGGCGGTCCCTCGGCCCAACCGCCTCAGAATCCGACGCGGCGGACGTACTCCAAGTCGCGTATCTCGACGAGCAGATCGCCGGAGAGGTCGGCGTCGGTGATCACGTACAGCTTCGGGTCGTCGGTGAACTCCGGATCCTCGCTCAGCACCTGCCGGATCGAAATCTCGTGATCGGCGAGAATCCCGGTCACCTCGGCGACGATGCCGGCCTCGTCGGCGGCCGCGACCTCTATCGTGAGCACCGTCAGGTCCAGCACGGGAGCCAGGTCCATCAGGCTCGGAACCGACGAGATGTTGGTGAAGATGCGCTTCAGTTCGGGATCGGCGAGGATCGCGTCCGTCGTCGAGTCGACGACGCGACGGTCGACGTCGAGCTCGCGCGCGATTCCGGTGTACGGGATCTCGATCCCGCCGGAGACGACCCGCCCCTCCTCGTTGACGGAGAAGCCGCGCTCCAAGAACAGTCGGATCACCGCCTGCTGGCTGGGTGACCCCTCGAACTTCTCGAGGATCTCGTCGAACATGCGTTGCTACGGTGGTCGTCGCCGAGGGGTTAAAAAGCGAGGTACCGCGAGGCGTCAGTTCGCGACCGCCGAGTAGACGCCGCCGAGGACCGTCCCGTACACGGCGTGACCGACGAGGCTCTCGACGCCGACGTTCGGCAGCGGCGGCGCGCCCGGGAACCCGACGGCCCCCAGCCAGATCGGCATCGCGATCACCGCGAGCGCGAGCCACACGAGGAGGCCGTAGCCCGCACCGACGCCGAGGCTCGTTCCGAGCGAGCCGCCGAGGTCCGGCCGCAGGCCCGCGATCGCGGCGAATCCGAGACCGATGACCGCGCCGTGAGACATGTGAATCGCCCAGCCGACGGCGCCGGCGGGGCCCTCGACCCCGTACATCGCCGGGAGCGCCATCTCCAGCACGCCGGGAGTCATCATCGACATCATCACGCCGAAGACGAAGCCCCCGGCCAGTCCGCCTGCCACGCCGGCCTTCCAAGCGCCGTTTTCGGTCGATACGTCGGTCGCCGTCGCGGTTTCGGTTGCCATAGCGGATGCGACATCGCCCGAGAACCGGTAATAAACGCCGGAAAAGTGTGTGTACGGTGCACAGATCCCAAACGGTTAAGTTCGCTGAAACGACGACGGCGAGGAGCGCGATCCCGCGGTCGACCACTTCCGCTCCGGCACCCCACCCCTTTTAGCCGATGACGACGAACCTCGTCCCGTGTCAGAGTCGCCGCATCTGCGGTTCTTCCCGTACGAGGAGCCGTACCCGAACCAGCGCGAGGCGATGGACAGGATCGCCAACGCGCTGGACCGCGGGCAGGACGTGCTGTTCGAGGGGGCGCCGGGAACCGGGAAGACCCTCTCCGCGCTCGTGCCCGCCCTCGAACACGCCCGCGAGCACGACCGCACGGTCGTGATCACGACCAGCGTTCACCAGCAGATGCGGCAGTTCGTCGAGGACGCCCGCGCGATCACCGGCGAAGAGCCGATCCGCGCCGTCGTGTTCAAGGGGAAGTCGTCGATGTGCCACATCGACGTCGACTACCAGGAGTGTCAGACCCTCCGGGACACCACCCGCGAGATGGTGGAGACCGAGAGCGAGGTCCGCGAGCTGGAGGCCCGCCAGCGCGAGCTGCTGGCCGAGAGCCGCGAGGGGGACGCGGGGGCCGCCGAGGCCCGCGAGTCGGTCATGGACGAGCTCGACGAGCTGGAAGCGGAGATCGAGGAGTACGAGACCGCGAACGTCTGCGCCCACTACCGGAACAACCTCGTCGAGGACACCGACGAGTTCTTCGGGTGGCTGTTCGAGGACGTTCGCACCCCCGAGGACGTGTACGCGTACGCGGACGAGCGCGAGCTGTGCGGCTACGAGCTGTTGAAGGAAGGGATGGAGGGCGTCGATCTGGTGGTGTGTAACTACCATCACCTGCTGGATCCCAACATCCGCGAGCAGTTCTTCCGGTGGATCGACCGCGACCCCTCCGAGATAATCACCGTCTTCGACGAGGCCCACAACGTCGAGGACGCCGCCCGCGACCACGCCACCCGCACGCTCACCGAGAACACGCTCGACGCCGCCCTCGACGAGCTCGCGGACAGCGACGACTCCCGCGCCGAGGCGGCCGAGAACGTCGTGCGCGCCTTCCGCGACGCTCTCGTGGAGACCCGCGACGACGCGCTCGGCGTCGGCCGGCGCGAGTCGGTCGGCGAGAACTGGGAGGACCTGTCGATCGCCAACGACGACCGCCGCGACGACCTCACGCTCGCGTTCCTCCGCAACTACGAGGGGAAGGGGATCGACACCGAGACGGAGCTCGCGGTCCAGCTCGGACAGGCGCTCGACGAGGAGTACGAGCGGCGCTACCGCGACGGCGAGACCACGACCCGCACGGAGTGTCAGACCCTGCAGGTCGCGCGGTTCGTCTCGACGTGGATGGAGGAGGGGACCGAACTGGGACAGTACCCGGTCGTCTCCGTGCGCCGCGACGGCGCCACCGACGAGGTGTACGGCCGCGCGGAGCTGTACACCTGCATCCCCCGACGCATCACGCAGGAGCTGTTCGGCGAGGTCGCCGCCTCGGTGCTGATGAGCGCGACGCTCCGCCCGTTCGACGTCACCAACGACGTGCTCGGCTTAGAGGACGTGGCGACGCTCGCGTACGAGATGGGATATCCCGAGGAGAACCGGCGGACGTTCGCCGTCGACACGCCCCCCTTGTTCGCCTCCGAGCGCAGCGATCCGGAGACGCAGGAGACGGTGGCGTCGCTGCTGCGCGACGCGATCCGCTTCACGCCGGGGAACACGCTCGCCTTCTTCCCCTCCTACGCCGAGGCCGAGCGCTACTACGAGCGGCTCGGCGGGTCGGCCGGTGGCAGCGGCGCAGACGCGGACCTCGGACCTCTCTATCTGGACGGACCCGGGCAGAACGAGGAGGAGCTTCGCCGGCGGTTCGTCGAGAGCGACGACGCGACCCTCTTCACCTCGCTGTGGGGAACGCTCGCCGAGGGCGTGAGCTTCGACGGCGACGACGCCCGGACGGTGGTGGTCGTCGGCGTTCCGTACCCGCACCTCTCCGACCGGATGGAGGCGGTCCAGGACGCCTACGACCGGGCGTTCGCCGACCGCGACCGCTCGCGCGACCCCGGCTGGGCGTACGCGGTCGAGATCCCGACGATCCGCAAGACGCGACAGGCGCTGGGGCGTGTCGTCCGCGGTCCCGACGACTTCGGCGTCCGGATCCTCGCGGACCGCCGATACACGTCCGCGGACATGGGGAAGTACTCAGTCCGCAGCGCGTTTCCGCTCGAGGAGCGCGAGGAACTGCTCGATATCGCCCCCGAGAAACTGAAGTTCGCGATGCTGAACTTCTACGGCGACCACGACGCGTACGACGGAGGGCCGCCGGAACCGTGACGGCTCATCCCGGCATCGTCGCAAACAGCAGAGAGACGCTGAATAACACGACCGCGAGCAGCGTCGTGATCACGGCGTGGATCACGGTCATTCCGACCACGAGGCGACGGGGCTGGTCGTAGCTCCACGCGAACATGGCGGCGTCGAGAAGGAGTGCGACGAAAACGATCAGGGCTTCCGGCAGTGCGTAGGTGACGCCGACGATTGCGGTGACCGCGGGAAGCGGACCGATGTAGAGAGCCCGGCGGGGATCGACGTCGCCGAGGACGTTCCGCGCCGCGAGATGGGCGGTCACGGAGAGGAACAGCGCGAACAGGACGGTCGTCCCCAGCACCGTGATCGGCGTCACCGTCTGGAGGAGCATGGGCGACCTACGAGGCGGCGGGTAAAAGTGGTCGCGGAATCGAATCGAGCGGGACCGTCGTCAGTCGAGCAGCCCGAGGCCGTCGAGTTCCTCGACGATCACGTCGACGGCGGCCGCGGCGTCGTCGGGGGTCGTCCCGCCGGTGATGACGAGCTTTCCGCTGCCGAACAGAAGCGCCACCACGTCGGGGTCGTCGATCCGGTAGACGAGCCCGGGGAACTGCTCCGGCTCGTACTCGATGTGTTCGAGCCCCAGCCCGATCGCGATCGCGTTGAGGTTGAGGCTCTCGCCGAGGTCGGCGGAAGTGACGATGTTCTGGACCGTGATCTCCGGGTCCTCGATCGGGATCTGGAGCTTGCGAAGCTCGTCGAACACCAGATCGAGACTCTCGTGGACGGCGTCGATGGAGTTGGCGCCCGTACAGACGATCTTCCCGGACCGGAAGATCAGCGCGGCCGACTTCGGGTCCGTGGTGCGGTAGACGAGCCCGGGGAACTGCTCCGGATCGTAGTCGGCGCCCTCGAGGTCCATCGCGACGCTCTGGAGATCGAGCTCCTGCCCGATCCCCGTGGAGGCAACGACGTTCTCTATCGTGATTGTCTCCTTCGGATCGGCCATTACTACCTCGGTACACAGTTGAAGCACGTAAAAAGGTGGCTGGTCGGAACCGCTATCCTCTTGCGACCGGCGGCCCGACTCCGCGGCGTGTACTGGCTCGAACTCGCCGGCGAGGAGGACGCGTTCGCCGCCCGCGAGGCCGCCGTCGCGGCGACGGGCGTGGAACTGCTCGCGCCGGGGATCGCGCGGGCCGGGAGCGTCGGGGGAAGGGGGACCGTCAGCGGTGAGGGGGGCGGCGGTAGCGTGGGCAGTTCGGTCCGCCGGCTCGCGTACACCCGCGCCGCCCACGAGGCGGTCGCCCGGACCGACGCCGAGATCGACGCCGCCGCGGCCGCCCTCGACGCGGCGCCGCTCGACCGGTCCGGGACCGTCGCGGTCCGGGCCCGCAACGTCCGGAACACGACGGGGGTGTCGACGAGCGCCGCCGAACGCGAGTTGGGCGGCGTCCTCGTCGACCGCGGGTTCGAGGTCGACCTAGACGACCCCGATCACGTCCTGCGCGCGCTGTTCGCGGCCGGCGAGCGCGAGGACCACGACGCGGTGCGGGGGGCGGACGGCGACGACGCCGACACCTGCGCGCTCGGGTGGGTCGCCGTCGAGGCCGCCCGGGACTTCGCGCCCAAGCCGACCGACCGACCCTTCTTCCAGCCGGGGAGCATGGCGCCGGTCGACGCCCGCGCGTACGCGAACCTTGCCGGCGCCGCGCCCGGACGAGCTATCCTCGACCCGATGTGCGGCACCGGGGGGCTCCCGCTGGAGGCCGGGATCGTCGGGAGCGACGTGATCGCGTGCGACGCCCAGGCGAAGATGGTCCGCGGAACGCGTGAGAACCTCCGGGAGTACGTGGGCGGGGCCGAGAGCGACGCGGAGCGGTCCGCCCCCGACTGGCACGTCGCCCGCGGCGACGCCACGGCTCTCCCCCTGCGCGACGACGCGGTCGACGGGGTCGCGTTCGACGCCCCGTACGGCCGCCAGTCGAAGATCGCCCGCCACGAACTCGCGGACCTCGTCGGGGGCGCGCTGACGGAGGCCGCCCGAGTCGCGCCCCGAGCCGTCGTGGTCGCCGACCGCGACTGGCGCGGAGAGGCGCTCGCGGCCGGCTGGACGGTCGACGCCGCCTTCGAGCGCCGGGTCCACCGATCGCTCACGCGACACGTCCTCGTGCTCGATCGGGAGTGACCCGGAGCGGCGGTTGGCGAGGCGAGGACACCCCGAGACCACCGTCCCGAGAGTGAACGATCGACCGGCGATACCCGGCGGGTGAGCGTCGCAGGCGACAAGTTTCAGTTTCACCGTCCCCGCGGGCAACGGTTAAGTGGGCGGCCTCTCGTGGTGTGCACATGACCGGGGACGCCGGCGGCGACATGCTCTCGTGGGACGAGTCGGTGTTCCGCGACGAGTCGGTGTTCGAGATCGACCACGTTCCCGAGACGTTCCGCCACCGCGAGAGCCAGCTCGAGAGCCTGAAGTACGCGCTCCGCCCCGCCGTCCGCGGCTCTCGCCCGCTCAACACGATGGTGCGCGGGCCGCCGGGCACCGGGAAGACCACCGCGGTCCAGAAGCTGTTCGGCGAGCTCGGCGCCCGCACCGACGTGCGAACCGTACGAGTGAACTGCCAGGTCGACTCGACGCGGTACGCCGTCTTCTCGCGGCTGTTCGAGGGGATATTCGACTACGAGCCGCCATCCTCCGGAATATCGTTCAAGAAGCTGTTCGGCCAGATAACCGACCGGCTCGTCGAGGAGGACGACGTGCTCGTCGTCGCGCTCGACGACGTGAACTACCTCTTCTACGAGAACGAGGCCTCCGATACCCTCTACTCGCTGCTTCGGGCCCACGAGGCGCACTCGGGTGCGAAGATCGGCGTCATCGTCGTCTCCTCCGATCTGGGGCTCGACGTGATCGACGATCTCGACACCCGGGTCCAGTCCGTCTTTCGGCCCGAAGAGGTGTACTTCCCCGTCTACGACGCGACCGAGATCTACGACATCCTGTTGGAGCGCGCGAAGCGCGGGTTCCACGACGGCGTCATCGACGACGAGGAACTGGAGCGCGTCGCGGACCTGACCGCCGAGAGCGGCGACCTCCGGGTCGGGATCGACCTCCTCCGCCGGGCGGGACTCAACGCGGAGATGCGCGCCTCGAAGACGATCGCCGAGGAGGACGTGGAGTCCGCCTACGACAAGTCCAAACACGTCCACCTCTCGCGCTCGCTCCGCGGGCTCTCCGAGTCCGAGCGCGCCCTCGTCCGCGTGCTCGCCGAGAACGACGGCGAGCGCGCCGGGACGGTGTACGAGGCGTTCCACGACGAGACGGACCTCGGCTACACCCGCTACTCGGAGATCATCAACAAGCTCGACCAGCTCGGCGTGATCGACGCGGAGTACGCCGAGGTGGAGGGACGCGGGCGCTCGCGGGAGCTCTCGCTGGCCTACGAGTCGGAGGCGGTGCTGGACCGGTTGGAGTGAGCGCGTCGCCGCGTGCCGACCCGCCCTCGAAACCCCGACGCCTTTTCAACGGCGCCGCACGCACTCGACTGCATGAAGACGAGCGGCGGCAGCGACGCGGCGAAGCGACGCGCCGGCGAGTCGGCGGCCGAGACGGTTGCCGACGGCGAGGTGGTCGGCCTCGGAACCGGATCGACCGCGGCCCATGCGATCCGACGGCTCGGGGACCGAGTCGGTTCCGGCCTCGACATCCGGGGCGTGGCGACCTCCTTCGCGAGCCGGGAGCTCGCGGCCGACTGCGGGATTCCACTGCTCGACCTCGACGAGGCGGCGGGCCCCGACGCGCCCGGGATCGACGTCGCGATCGACGGGGCGGATCAGGTCGCGGTCGGCGGGGGTGAAGACGACGGACCGACCGCCGGCCCCCTGATCAAGGGCGGCGGCGCCGCCCACGCCCGCGAGAAGCTGGTCGACGCGGCGGCCGACCGCTTCCTCGTCGTGGCCGACCCCTCGAAGGAGACGCCGGTCCTCGATCGACCCGTTCCGGTGGAGGTGCTCCCCGCCGGCCGAACCGCGGTCGCCGAGGCGGTGCGGGCGACCGGCGGCGAGCCGGCCTTACGGCGCGCGGAGCGGAAGGACGGGCCGGTCGTCACCGATAACGGGAACCTGGTGCTCGACTGCGCGTTCGGCGCGATCGACGATCCGGGCGCGCTGGCGACGACGCTGGCGACGACGCCCGGCGTCGTCGAGCACGGGGTCTTCGTCGACCTCGCGGACGAGGTCCACGTCGGGACGGAGACAGGTGTGCGGGTCGCGAGGAGGTGACGGCGGGCCGGCTCCTGCCGGCAGATAGTCGGACGCGTCGCTGAGGGATCGGCGGACGCGTCGCTCGACGGTCGGTGGTCGCGTCAAAAAATAAAGAACGGAAAGCGCGTCCGTCTTAGAGGTCGCGAGGCTGGACCGTCTTCCGGTCGTTGGCCTCGGCGCGGCGCGCGGCGTCTTCGAGCAGCTCGTCCACTTCGTCGTCCAGCGCGTCGTAGAAGTCCGAAGCGACGTTCTTGTCGTCCAGGGCTTCCTTGACGGCCGCTTTGACAATAAGGTCTGCCATGCGGTCGACGCTATCCGTCGATAGTTAATAAGAGTTCCTGAATTCGACCGCGAGGGGCGTCGTGCGGGCGGTTCGCGGCGGTGTCCAAGAACGCGTGCTTATAAACCTTGTGAGAGCGAGAGGCGATCGGTGGCCAAATCGGATCAAATCGATAGGTACGACACCGTCGGACCCGGACAGGTGACCATGCGCGACACGCTTGAGGCGCTCGACGCCGGAGAGATCGGCGTCGCGGAGGCGGAGTCACGGCTCGCGGGCTACGCGACGACGGCGGCCGGGCGGTTCGACGCCGCCCGCGAGGGACGACGCGGGATCCCAGAGGCGATCCTCGCGGAGGGAAAGACGCCCGCGGAGGTCGCCGCGCTGACGACGACCGCGGTGGAGACGACGGGCCGCGCGCTCGTCACGCGGGCGGACGCGGACGACGCGACCGCGATCCAGACGGCGATCGCCGACCTCGACCTCGACACGCCGGACCCCCTGGACGCGACCGTCGACCACGACGAGCGGACCGGAACCGTCGTGGTTCACGCGGGCGACTTCGAGCGCCCGGACCTCGACGCGACCGTCGCGATCGTCGCGGCCGGCACCGCGGACGCGGCGGTCGCGGGGGAGGCGGCGGTCGTCGCTCGCGAGATCGGTGCCGCGATCGATCGGGTCGACGACGTGGGGGTCGCGAACCTCGACCGGATCCTGGACCAGCGCGATCGCATTCGCGAGGCCGACGTGGTCGTGGTCGCCGCCGGCCGCGAGGGGGCGCTCCCGACGGTCGTCGCGGGACTCGTCGCTGCGCCGGTGATCGCGCTCCCGGTGTCGGCCGGCTACGGCGTCGGCGGCGAGGGGGTCGCGGCGCTGGAGGGCGCGCTCCAGTCCTGCTCGGTGCTCACGACGGTGAACGTCGACGCCGGCTTCGTCGCCGGCGCGCAGGCGGGCCTGATCGCCCGCGCGGTCGACGCGGCGTCCGACTCGTAGTTCGGGGCGTGGCCCACCGGCAATGCGGGGATCGCGGTGGTTTTGAGGCCGGAAGACAACCCGCTCTCGTGTCAGGTCATCACGTGTACGTCATCGAGTGCGCCGACGGCACGCTCTACACCGGCTACACCACCGACGTGGAGCGGCGCGTCGCCGAGCACGACGCCGGCGAGGGCGCCAAGTACACCCGCGGCCGGACCCCCGTGACGCTGCGCCACGTCGAGTCGTTCGACTCGAAGTCGGCCGCGATGTCGCGCGAGCACGCGGTCAAGTCGCTGACGCGCGCCGAGAAGGAGCGGCTGATCGGCGACGGGTAGGGTCTCATCCCGGAGTCATTCGACGAGCCGCTCGATCTCGGTGACGAGGATGCCGGTCGCGCCGACCGACTTCAGCTCCGAGATCGTCGCGAACACGTCGCGCTCCTCCACGACGGCGTGGACCGCCACCATCCCGTTCCCGTCCTCGTCGGCCTCCACGTCCATCACCGTCGGCCCGCCGAGCCCGGGGATCACGTCTTTCACCTCGTCGAGGCGCTCCTTCGGGGCATTCATCATCAGGTAGCGCCGGCCGTCGGCCGCGAGCACGGACTCGAAGGCGGTCAGCACCTGCTCGACCTTCGCGTCGTCGACGACATCGGGGCGAGCGAACAGCCGCACCGAGGAGTCGAGCACGTCGTCGATGACGGCGAGGCGGTTCACCTTCAGCGTCGTCCCCGTGGAGGTGATGTCGACGATGGCGTCGGCCATGTCGACGTGCGGCGTGAGCTCGGTCGCGCCCGTCACGGTGACCACGTCGGCGTCGACGCCGACCCGGTCGAGGTAGTCGCGGGTGACCGCCGGGAACTCGGTGGCGATCGTCCCGCCGGCGAGGTCCCCGACGCCCTCGATGTCGCCGTCCTCCGGCGCCGCGAGAACGAGCTTACAGGAGCCGTACCCCAGATCGAGTAAGTCGACGAGGTCGCCCTCCGCCGCCGCGCTCGCGGCGTCGACGACGCCGCCGGACTCCGCGGCCTGGTCGAGGCCCGTGATCCCGATGTCGGCGGCGCCGTCGCGGACGTACTCGGGAATGTCGGCCGCGCGCGCGAACAGCACCGTCACGTCGGGGTCGACGGTGTCGGCGTACAGCTGGCGGTCGGCGGTCTCCTCGACGTGGAGCCCCGCGCGCTCTAAGAGCGAGAGCGTCGGATCGTGCAGGCGGCCCTTGTTGGGGACGGCGATGCGCATACGGAGAGCGTCGCGGGGAGGCGGGGAAACGTTTTCGTCCAATCGCGCGGTCGCTCTCCGCAAAACAGCTATACGTATACGTGCGTAAAGCACACGTATATGTCAAACGCCGACACGGGAACCGACGACGGCGGCCCGGAGACGGTGCAGATCAATCTCCGCCTCGGGAAGCCGTTCCTCGACGACATCGACGCGACGTGGAAGGAACAGGGGTTCAACTCTCGCAGCGAGTTCCTACGATACGCCGTCCGCGACGCCGTCAAGCATCCCGACTTTTCGAGAGAGGGATGGCGACAGATCGCGACGAGCGAGCACGAGCTCCGGACCGAGAGTTCCGAACTCGTCTCGCGGGAGGAAGTCATGAAAATGATGGACCAGAACGAGGACCGTGAGTGAAGAGTGGACGTGGGCGTTCACGTCGCGTGCAGCCGAGCAGTTCGAGGTCCTAGACGCACACGTGCAAGACCGGATCACCTCGAAGCTCGACGAGGTCGTCGACTCGGAGTGGCGGGAGCCCGCGGAGTTCGTCGAACCGCTGACCGGTGGTCCGTTCTCCAAGCTTCGCGTCGGACAGTACCGACTCGCGTGCGTGCTCGATCACGACTCATCGATCGTCGAGGTACATCGGATCGAACACCGGAGCGGGGCGTACACGGCCGACGACTGAGACGTGAGGACCGGATGTAGTTAGTCGCGGTGGCGCGCACCTGCGAGCGGCCGCCCTCGGCGGCCGCGAGTCAGCACGCGCGAGGGAGTCGGTGGTCCGGAGCAACGCGGAGGACCACCGACGAGGCTGGGGAGGCGTGAGGCTGCGGTTTGCAGTCGGGTGGGACTCAAAGGGGCAGCCGGCGAGGCGGGCGCAGGCGACGCCAAGCACCGCAAGAAGCGAACAGCGTGAGCGACTGAGTGAGGAGCGCAGCGAGCGTGCGCCCGCCTCGCCGGCTGGGGCTTTGGACGTGTTCACCACAGCACCATCGATCGCTTATAAACAGCCGACAGCAACACCACTCGATCACTTATAAACAACCGATCACCCAACTCGCTATACCAACTCCCGCTCTCGATCAAGAAGCACTCTTTAGCGAACAGCTGTTTCGGACGAAAAGCTCTGTAGACGAGGGGTTAACGGGCCCTCTCAGTCAGCTTTCGCGTTCGGTCTCCACGCTGCCGCCGGCCTCCTCGTCCATCTCCTCGATGACTTCGTCGGCCGACTTGATGTCCGCGCCGGCGCCGCCGGCCTTGACCGCCTCCGCCTCCTTCTCCAGCTCCTCGACGTCCATCTCCGCGGACTCCTCGATCTGTCCGAGAATCTCGTCGATGTCGTCGAGTCCGAGCATCTTCCGGGTGTCGTCGTCGAACTCCTGTCCCTCCAGGCCCTCCATGTCCTGCACGTCGGAGCCGGAGAGGGCCTTACCGTAGCGGCCGACGAGGCTGGTGAGCTCCTGCGGGAGGACGAAGGTGGTGGACTCGCCCTTGCCGATCTCTTCGAGGGTCTCCATGCCGCGCTCGATGATGGCGCGCTCGCCCATCGACTCGGCCGAGCGGGCGCGCAGGACGGTCGAAATCGCGTCCCCCTGCGCTTCGAGGATCTGGGACTGCTTTTCACCTTGCGCGCGGATGATGTTCGACTGCTTGTCACCCTCGGCCTGCTCGACCGCGGAGCGGCGTTCTCCCTGCGCTTCGAGGATCATCGCGCGGCGACGGCGCTCGGCGGAGGTCTGCTGCTCCATCGCCTGCTGGACGTCCTTCGAGGGGTTGACCTCGCGGACCTCGACGCTCTCGACGCGGATCCC
>ENA-ORDC01001395-ORDC01001395.1-marine-metagenome-genome-assembly--contig:-NODE-1395-length-18095-cov-3.725996_pt1 | contig 18095 bp, 25 predicted proteins | sample MGYA00237783_ERZ508515 | MGnify/ENA primary metagenome ERZ508515 (study PRJEB26186, sample SAMN06268792) | marine metagenome | isolation source: Eden Landing Ponds, San Francisco, CA, USA | place... | reverse complement strand
AACCCCCCCTCATCTTCGAGGGGGGTCGGCAGTGCTGCTCGGTATTCGGCCCGGGGGACATCGTGGTGCCTCGAGTAGCACAGCGTGATACCGTCGTAGGCCGTTCCCAGATCGACGCCATCAGTGTCCAGACGCTGCTTTACCTCATCCCAGGACGCAGTGGGGACGAGAATTCGCCATCGGTCTGGCCGTTCGATGCCTTCCGCGAACTCGCGAATCTGGCGGATGGTATCGCCAACGCTGCGTTCTGTCTCTGCTCCCATAATCTGCCCATAGGCGGGCAGATTGTTAAGACTTGCCCACGGGCGAGCAGAATAGGCTACCGAAACCGGCGCTTCGGGGTTCACTCAGCAGCATATAGCCACGGCTGTAGGCCAGCCTGTAGCCCACTCTTTAGCTTTTCCCATAGGTATATCTCCATTCTGCTCGACAGTGAGCATAACGCCATGCCATACCAGATTAGACTCAGCGCGTTCGTGAACAAGGGCGGCCCAGGTAAGACGACGACCGTCGCGCACCTCGCGGTAGCGTTCGACGATCTCGGCCAGGACGTCCTGGCGGTCGACCTCGCGGGGAAACAGGGCGACCTCGGCAAGCTGTTCGGCGTCTGGGACGACTGGGCGGCGACGTTCGACGAGGAGGACGGCGACGACTGGCCGAACGTCGCGACGGTCTTCGACGACAACTGGCCGACGATCGTCGAGAAGCTCCACGGCGGCGATCGGGCGGCGGCCGTCGCCGATCTCGCGATCGCCACCGACGAGGGGCCGGACGTGATCCCAGCCCATCCCGCGCTCGACTCGCTCGACGACGATCTCGGGAGCATCGACGACGCCCAGGAGCGCTACAGTCGCTTCGACCGGTTCCTGTCGGAGGACGTGGCCGCAGCGGACTACGACGTCGTCTTGGTGGACCTGCCGGGGTATACGAACAACGTCAGCCTGAATGGGCTCTGGGCGGCGCGCAACGTCATCACGCCGGTCGAGGCCGGGCCGCTGGAGGCCGAGGGCGTGCGCGGGCTCCAAGCCGACCTCGAACGCATCCGCGATGGCTTCGGCGTCGACGTCGAACTGGCGCTGGTCCTGCCCAACAAGATCGACCAGCGGACGACGCTCGCCGACGAGATGCTCGAGGCCTTCGACGAGGACTACAGCGGCGTCGTGGCGCCGGGCTACGTGCCGCGGTCGCAGGCGATCCGCAACGCCGCCGCGGCGAATCGGACGCTGTTCGCGGCCGAAAGTCCGACGGCCACGGCCGACCACGCACGCGAGACATTTCGGGCGACGGCCGAGGACCTGCTCGCGCGGCTTGGAGGTGCGGAGTGATGGACGACGAGATCGAGGAGCTGCGCCGGCAGACCGAGAAGGGCGATCGGATCGACGAACGGACGGGTAGCGACGGTGGCGATCTTGCCGACGACATCCTCGACACGCTCCAGGAGCAGGAGAACCCGACAGTGAGTGTCTGGTGGCCGCCGTTCGCCGCACTCGTCGAGGTGATGGAAGAGCGGCCGGAGGTCCGGGAGCGCCTTGCTGCCGCGCTGGGTATGGACGAACCCGAGAGTGCGGAGCGCTCGGACATCCTCAAGGCGATAATCCGGACGCGGATTCGGGACGTCGACCCCGATCTCTGGGACGAGGTGACCGACGCCTACGGGACGTACAAGATCGAAGCCGGGGAATAAATTTGGTTCAAGGTGCGGCAGTTAACTACTACTATACGAGTAATACCGAATGTTCTCTGAATCCATCGGCACATCTGTTTCTTCTGTAGACACCTTGCGCGCCTCAACTGAGCCATCGTCTACTAATTCAGACGCTTCAGAACGAATGAATACTGTCCGCAAATGATGTAAAATGAGCAACTCCAATTCAACAACGTCAGAATTTGGATCGTCTTCAAAATTCTCTTCCCCGTCCGCTATCACTTCTGCAAGTCTCTTTCCATCGTGAACAGAATCCCAGGAAGTGTCCGCTACTTCGTCGGCTAGCTCTCTAACGTTAAACGCTTGAGTCGGATTTGCACTCAAGAAATCGAGTATCTGGTCACGATACGGTCTTTCCACCTCTGCGTTCTTCCATCTGTCGTCATCAGTTGGTATAACCATATTAATGCGAACTGGCGCGTAGCCCTCTAAATTTAATCCGACCTTAGTGAATGTGAAGCGACTAAGAGTTATTTGTGTCGCTTCTTCCGGCAGTGGATGCACTGCTCGCCATCCGGCTCCATCGTCTCGGAGTCGTGGACCGTGTGAAACGAGTGATCGCAAACGCGCTGATAGACCTGTCGAATGCGGTCGTCAAGGACCGGCTTGACCTCGTCGTTGGTGAGTCCGGTGTCCCAGAAGCAACCGGCGAGATCTTCCTCGCCGTACTGCCATCGATTCGTGTGCGTCGGGTCCCAGAGCACGTACTCGTAGTGGCCGTCGTCCTCGTCTTTCAGGCGCTGGGTCACCTCGACGAGTTTCGACGTCCCCTCCATGTCGTGCCGGCGCCAGAGGATTCGGCCAGGATAGGCGGTCCCCGTGGGCGCTAACGGGTCGACTTTCCTCGGGAGGCGGTGGACGAAGCTATCGTTGATGTGCTCGCGGACCACGCGCTCGAAGGCGATAAGGCTGTTCTGCATTCGCTCGGTCCACTCGCCGTCGTAGCACATCCGGCAGCGATCGTCGAACAGCAGCGGCGTGTCGTGGCCGCAGGCCTCGCACTCCCGCCAGTCGTTCGGATCGCTGACCCCCAGTGGTGACAGAAAGCTACCCTCGCGCTCGATCCGGGTGAGTTCGAGCGCATCCTCCAGCTCGTCGCGGTCGGGATCGTGGCCGAGGGCGAGCACGCGCTCAGGTGGCAACCAGAGGTTGTTGAGCGCGCGGCCGTAGTGCTGCCAGCCGTGACGGCTGAACCAGTCGCCGCCGATGAACAGGATCTCGTCCTCGGGGACCTCGTGGCCGCACTCCCAGCAGCGAATCTTGTACTCATACTTCTCGCTGGTGGAGTGGTGGGTGTTCTGCTCGACGAAGGCGAGCTTGTCCCGGCCACAGTCACGGGCGGCATGGAACTTCTGCCAGTAGTTGCTGAGGGTCCGGCGCGGCTCCGTGTAGACGACATCGGACGGCCAGTCGTCGTTGCGGCCATCGTAGCGGTTCATCTCGCGGAACGCGTCGAGGACCTGCTGGTCGGTGTCGTCAGTCATCGTACCACGTGTCCAGCGTTTCCCTCGCACGTTCTGCGCGATGGCGGAGTCCCTCCTCAACGTCGTAGAGGTGGGCATCGGGATGTGGCCGTCGGGCAGCGAGTTCGTCAGCCTCGCCAGAGAGTACCGCGGCAGCGGCATGCAGGCCATCGCCGAGGTGTTGCAGACGTTCGCGATCGATCAGGGGGCAACCCGGTACATGGTCGATCTCGTCTGGCTCCGCTCCCTCGCCCGGGCAGTACTTGCAGGAGTAGTGAGTGACGCGATCGGTTCCGCGTTTGATCCATTCCTCGGTATGCTCGCCGTAGTCTCGATACTCGAGGCGTAAGATGCTATTCTCCATCGCCGTCCACCCCCGCGAATGCGGTGCGCTCAGGGTCCTCCAGCAGCACCAGGCCCATGTCCTCGGGCGGGTCGGCGATATCGTCGAACTGGTCGCGATCGAAGCCCTCGATCCGTTCGCTCTCGAACTGTAGGATGGGGGTGCCGTCATCGGTGGTCCCGCCGTCGTGGGGCTTCGTGACCGCCGCCTCGACCTCGCCATCGACGACCCGAATCGACGGTCGGCCGGACCACCACGTCAGAGTCGCCGCGAGCCCGCCATCGGCGGCGTCGAGGACAGCGTACAGCTCGTCGGCGGAATCGGGCCAGTAGTGGGCGCCGTTCGTGCGGCCTTCGCGATCGTCCCAGCAGTCCCGGCACAGGCGCTGTTCGGAGGGCTTGCCTCGCTCGTAGTTCTGCGCCTCCTGATCCCAGAAGCCATAGCGACGGGTTTCACACCACTCTTCGATGGTGTCGCCACAGCGGTGACAGGCGATCTCGTTGTCGTCGTGGCCAGCGCTCAGCATCTACGCTGGCACCTCCTCCTCGCTGTCGTCGACATTCCAGAACTCCAGCTTGCGCTCGCCTTCCGGCGTCAGGACCACGGTTTGGCGTCGGTCGTCGCGGAACTCTGCGACGAGGTCGACGTCGAACAGGATCGCTTCGAGTCGCGTGCCGTCGTAGGCATAGGCCAGTGGCGTGCGGTCGTCGGTGTAGTCGATACCCTGGCCGTGCTCGACGAGGCCGAGGCGGCGCTTGATCCGTCTGAGTAGCCCACTCCGTTCAGACGACATGCGGGTGTAGCACCTCCGTGTGGCTCGTCTCAGGATCGGCCAGCTTGTCGGCAATCTCGGCGATCACTTCGCCGTGACAGGCCGGCTTGTCTTCGTCGAGTCGCTGGCACCAACAGCCGAGGCGCTTCCCTGAGAGGCCGGCGACCGCCTCTCGAAACTCCACATCGTCGACCAACCGAAGTGAGAAGGTACCCTTAAACTGTCGAATGCACTCCTCGCGGCCGTACTCTTCGACCTCGTAGGGGTTGCCGAGCCAGCCACGCTCGCCGATCGGCGCTTCGCCCATCGCGCGGCCCTTCGGCCCGCGGCCGATGTAGACGTCCGTCTTGTCGGCCTTGCAGTGGCCGACGCGCGTTTCATCGGCCATGGATCTCCTCCTCGTACTTCTCCATGGCGTCGCCACACCACGGACACCACACCTGTCCGAACGTCCCTCCGGGGACGACCAGTTCGCCGAGGCGGTCGTGGTGGAATTCCCGGCAGGGCATACAGACGTAGCGCTCGCCGTCAAGCGTGTCGAGAATGCCCTCGGCGACGCCGAGGTTGTAAAGCGCGTCGGTGTCGTCGACCTTCTCTCGGCCGGCCTGGATGCCGGCCTTCGCACTGGCGAGTGTGTCGTCATTCACCATCGTACGCCCTCCACGCGTCCTGCAGCTCGTTCAGCCACTCGCGCTGGTTGCCCGTGAGCCCGTGGCGTTCGACTTCCTCGGCACCGATGGTCCCGGTCCGGTCGTGCAGCCACTTTCGGCGGTTCGCCTCGAGGAGTTCCATCGCGAGGAACATGACCGGTCCCTCGTAGGTCTCCTCGATGCGGTCGGCGTGATCGCTCTTGATCTGGCTCGGCGTCGCCCGGTGGTAGTCGTCGCCGAAGCCGTCGAGCGTCACCTCCAGGAGGTCGATCGCAGTCGTGAGGTCGCCGTAGGCGTCGGCGAGCGCGCCGTGGGTGTTGTCCAGGGCGCGCTGCGGGAGGTGCGTGTCCGTCAGCGGCGCGGCCTGCTGGACAGCCGTCGCGACCGACGCGTTGACCGCCGCGACGCTGCTCTGGGCGACATACAGGCGTTCCTGTAGGTCATCGTCAGTGGCACTCTGTTCAGGCATCGCCGTCGTCCTCCTTCGGAATCCGCCGCTGTAGCTCGGTGTGGGTCGTCTGGACGTACTCACCGCGATACGTGCGCTCTGCCTCGGCGCTTTCCTGCGCGTAGGCCTTAGACGGCGCCTCGACGACTACCCGCTCGCGGTGTTCGGTGACGAACTCGAACTCGAATACCGCAGGTTCACCGTCCCGTATCGGCCCGTCGACGTGGTAACTGTCGATGTCTCGGCTGGCGACGGAGTCCTCGTTGCGCTGGCAGTACTCCTCGGTTGCCTTGCGCTTCGCCTCGTCCTCCGAGTCCGCGACGACGGCCACAGTTTCGTCGACGTCGTCCCCACGGAGCCAGACGGCCCACGCGAGTTGATCGGCGTGTCGAGCTGCAGGATGGGCGTCCCCGGTCATTGGTAGTCCTCGAAGATTTCGTCGTGCCGAGCGTCGCTCATCCGATCGAGTTCGGCCCGGTCGCGGACGATCCCCGCTGCCTTGACGAAGATGTGCTCCTCGTTTCGATCTCGTCGGGTGCCCGCCCGGTGGCGGCGAAACGACATCCGGATCAGTGCCTCACGAAGCGCGTCGGCGTCGACGGTCTCGCCGTCGCTGAACCGCCAGAGCAGGTCGATGGCCTTCGCCCAGGCCTTACGTTCGTCGAGGTGCTCTCGCATCCACATTAGCGACTCGTGATCGCGCGTCCAGTCGTTCCACCAGTCGGGCCGGCTACACCGCTCCATCTCGACGTAGTCCTCCGCGGCCTCGCGTGCGTGCTCGAAGAACACCTCGGCCAGCTCGGAGCGAGTTGCGTCGCCCGTTGCTTCGTGACTGTGGTGTCTGCGGTAGCGGTCACAGAGAGGGCCCACGATCGGCGTCCCTTGCCTGCGGCGTGCTCGTGACGAGGGCACTGCCATCTTCTCTGGACTACTCACCGTCGAGCACCTCCAGCCATTCTCCGGTCGCTCCCTCTCCGACAGCCGCTGCATCGCTGACTCCCATGTTCTGCCCATGGGCGAGCAGTATGTTAAGCTTTGCCCACGGGCGAGCAGAATAAGCGGGCAGGTTCAGGTACAGAAAAAAGCTGGTGGATTAGGCGTGGGCCGCGTCGAGCATGGCCCGCCGCCCCGGCGGGATCGGCGCCTGCTTCGCAGTCTCTCGGATTGCCTTCCACCGAGCTGCGTCGGTGTCGTGCGTGTCCGTGAAGATGTCCTCGTCGGCCTCGATGAAGGACTGCTTGCCTGCCAGCAGCAGGTGGACGCCTTCGTGGCCGTTCGGGACGACGCCGCCGTCGAAGTTCTCGCGGATGAACTCCTCGCTCACGTTGAAGGCGCCACGGACGTCGTGGCTTCCCTCACCCTTGGCTGGCGAGTGGCCGTGGGCCGCCTGTGCCGAGGGCTCGGTGAACTCGTCCATCTGCAGTTCGTCGGCGCCGTCGCGGACTGCCTCGGCGAGCTGCGCGCCGATGGTGTCGTCGGCCGCGACAGTCGGCTCGGTCGCATCGGTTTCGGGCTGTGCATCGGGTCGGTGGAGTTGGTCTGGTGCCATAGCGTCAGTTACCGTCGGTGTTGTGTGCTCGCGCGCGTGTGCTGGACGTGCCGCTCGATGAGGTCCCAGAACAGGTCGTCGTCGTGACGCTCGCGATACGTCGCCAACCAGTAGGCCTTCCAGAGGAACAGCATCTCTCGCTCGTCCAGCGTCTCGCCATCGATCTCGTAGTCGAACGGCTCTGGTTCACCTCTGGGAGTCAGGCCGATGAACTCGACGTCCTCGTCGGTGCGGCTGACGCCGCCCCCGACTCGGTACGTCGGCTCGTCGAAGTTTCGGGTCACGAGGTACACCGTTCCAAGCCACGTCAGCAGGAACATGTCCTCGATGACCCACCCGTCATCGGTGATGTCGACGCTCGCCGGCGGGACCGGCGCGTAGCGCCGCTGGACCGTGTTGATGAGGTCGGTGTCGACCTGGCGGTCAAGTAGGTCCTCGTAGAGATGGACCAGCGTGTCCGCCACGTCGTTTTCGATGATCTCGAGGACGCCCGTCAGCACCCGATCCGTCTCGGACGGTGGGTTCTGGACCGGCCTCCCGTCATCGACCTGGAGTGTGAACACCCGGTCGCTGTGGGTGGACTGGACCCTAATCTCCGGTGGCACCTCGAACACCGTCGCTGGAGTCTCACTGTCACCGAAGACCAGATCTCCGTGGCCGTGGATGTAGGCCAGTTCGTAGGCGGACGTTCGGGCAACCGAGTGCTGCGCGTCGCCGTCATCGATCAGGTATGTGTTACCGAACTCGCCGACGATCTCGGCATCTTCGGGAAGTTGCTGGTCGAACGTCACTCGTCGAGCACCTCCAGCATCGTCGTGTAGGTCTCTGCATCGACGCGATCGCGCTCACTCGGGACGTCGAGACCTGCGTCGTGCATTTCGGCGAAGCCGTCGATGACGCCACGCATCCCTTTCTTGAGCGCAGTGCGATGCTGGCTTAGAATCTCGAACTCGGAGGTGTTTCGCCACCGGTGGAGGTTCGCGTAGGCGTAGAGTTCGGTGTCCCGGTTTGGTGACGTAATGCACGTCGCATCCGGAAGCGGGTAGTGGGTCTCGTGAGTGGCCAGCCAGACGTCGTCGTGGCGCAATATCGGGAGAACGCGGCTGAGATCGTCTTCGGCCAATGGCACGTACACCACACCTTCAAAACCCGAGCGGCGGCTGTAGGAGCGACCAGTCTCTGGTTCATCTTCGAACCAGGTTGCGGCCTCACGCATCTCCGGCTGATCCCGTAGCCCGCTGAGCGTCTGTTCGTCGACGAGGTGGAGCACGACCGTCTCGCTAAGCTCGCGTGCCTCCGGCATCGACATGCTGCCTTCCGACGTCGGTAGTTCGATCGCCGCGGCCTCGTCGAGTTGCTCCTCGATCCGATGGACTGCGTCGAGGTCCCGGAGGTACTCCCAGGTTTTGACCGCGCAGTTCGCCAACCTGACGCCGCCGTGGCCGAGTGTGCCGACGTAGTCAGAAAGCGTCTCGTCGGAGTTCGACGGGAACAGCACCAGCATGTCGATCGATCGCGACACGATCCCGCGATTCGGGGTGTACCCCGCCTCTCGGGCTTCGAGATACGCTCGAAGGTATCGGGCGCTCTCTTTCTCCGTTTGATCCTTGTAGCCGCGATCGTTCTTGTCCGTGTTTCGTGCGTAGTGCAGTGTCAGCAGGCGGTCCGGGGCGTCCTCGCCGGCGTTCGGATTGTCGTACTCGTAGTCACGCTCGAAGCGTTCACGGGTCTCGTCGCTGACGTCGAACTCGCCGAGCGTCGACTCGTCGACGTAGTTGAGCGAGCGCCACCCGAAGAGATCTGCATACCTCTCCTGGCGTCCCTTTTTGACCCTGGCCACGGTGTGGCCCTCGTCGTCATCCCAGACAGCACTGGCCTTCTTCTCCGAGGGGTGTGAGGCCATCCAGACGTCAGCGTGCTCTGGCGTCGAGAGCAGAATCTCGTAGACGTGACACTCCTCGCGGCCATGGCTCGCCCACGGATCGTGACCCCGTTTGCAGCGCTCAAGCTTGTCGCTGACTCTAGAGAAATCGTCGATGACCTGCTCGTCGACGCCTTCGATGCCCCGTGTCTTGAGTGCCTTCCGAAGATTGCCTGAGTTCCACTCGCTCTGGAAGGAGTTCGCGTCCATCCACCTGACGACGAAGTCGATGTGATCCTGTGGAAGCGAGAGAAGTTCGTCTGTGGCGACGGCGTCATCGATCACCTCGCGAAGCCGGTCGTCGAACCGGTCGATTAGCTGTTCGGCCAGCCAGCACCAGAAGCCGGGGTTCTCTTCAAACCGGTCCCGATCACCGGCTGGCGATGGCGTCCAGACGTCGCTCGGCGCGCAGTCACTCGCCGGGATATAGTCGTCGCGACGGTCCGCCGGCATCTCGGCGTACTCGCCGTCGCTCACCCGGGTCTGTCCTGCGTGAGGTCCGGCGACGATTTCCTGGTCCTCGGATTTGAAGACGACGTCGAACGTCTTTCGGTAGGGCAGCCGGCGATAGAGCGAATCCGAGCCGCTACCGAGCTCGTCACTGTCGAAGTTGCGCTCGATCGGAACGTCCAGTAGAATCGCCCGGCCCTGTGAATGGGGAGAGTGGACCGCCCGGAATGCCTCCGTTTCGACGACGACATCGCCGTTCGTATCAGCGTATCGATCCTGGAACGGCGTGTCGCTGCGGCCGCCGAACTCGTCGTCGGCGATCACCGTGCCGTCACTATTACGCTCGGTGTAGAGGACCGGGATCCGGGACCACTTTGCCACCTCGGCGATGGCCGAGCGGATCTCGATCTCCGGGTCTTTCAGCGGGAACTCGAACCGGGTTCCATACTGCCCGTCGGCCAGTTCGTCCGGCAGCTCGTTGACATCCTTGAAGCCGTAGGCACTCCAGAGGCCGCGGACGTATTCCCCGGTTCGCCGTGACCGCGAGTGCATGAAAAACGCGCCGTCGATCCCGACGCCCTTCAGTCCCGACAGCAGTCCGATGCCGTACTTTCCGCCGCGGTCGCTGTTGTAGCGGTTGGTGCTCACGCCGAGCTGGATGCCGACCGATTCGATCTCCTGACTGCTCATCCCCATCCCGTTGTCCTCCATGATCAGCGTCTTCGATGACGGGTAGTACGCGATGTGGATGACGGGACTGTAGTCCTCGCCAAGTTGCTCCTGGGCCTCGAGGCAGGTCGCCGCCATGTTGGCGACGTACTCTCGGACCATCGACGCCTCCGACTCGTATTTGTGGACGGACATGTGCTTGACGGCGTCCTCGAAGCGGACGCCGAACTGCTGGATGTCGTCCGACTCAGGAAGTTGCGCCGAGATGTCCGGAAAGTCGTGTGCGCCGCGATGTACGTCGACGTCAAGGCCGTCGAGGCCAACGCCCATCGGTTCGAGAGCCCCATCAGAATCGGTGCCACCGGCCACTCGCTCACTCATCGATTTTCATCTCCGCCATGTTTTGCTCATGGCCGAGCAGAATCATAAGTTTTGCCCACGGGCGGGTAGAATAGCAGTGCCGACAGTACTAACACATTGCTCGCCCATGGGCAGGATATAAGCATGGCTGGATCACAAGGGGAGAACGTGACCCCTCGGACGCCGAGTGAGCCGACGCCCCAGCAGATCTACGACCTGATGACGCCCGGCGAGCCCTACGTCTCCTCGGGCATGGCCGAGATCGTCCGCGAGGAGTTCGGCGACAAGGACGACGTTTCGGACAGCAAGTGGACGATCAAGCGCCGCCTGAACGACCTCGCCGACGAGGGCAAGGTCGAGAAGAAGGAGCTCGTCAACAACATCAACGCGTACTGGCGGCCCGTCAAGGCGGCGGACGACGTCGAGGAGTAGTGGATGGCTCTTCTACAGATACGGTAGTGCCGCGATAGTAATCTGGACCAGCGCGAAGAAGATCAGTGCGCCCGAGAGAATGAGGTTCCCCTTCTGCAGTTTCTGTGGCCGGCGGATCTGTGCGTCGTAGTGGGATTCGTCCCAGACGCTGAAGCTGTACGCAGGTTTGGAGGAGCGCGACCTGCTTGCGTTCATTCGACCCTTTTCACCACCATCTACGTGTGCTACACTACCGGTGGAGATTCCGAAGACACCGTGTCCTTCGTGGGAGAGTACATTGCTTTGAACAATATGAGATTCAGTGTCTCCGTTTTCTAGCGGTCCGAAATGCAGGGCATCTTCGTGGGTAGAATTGCCGTCAATAACGATATCCCAAACCAATTTGCTATCTTCAGCCCAGACGTCATAATTCGAATCGTCATTCGTGAGTTCAATCTTAAACTTGGGGCGTTCGTCCGTATAGTAGACCGGTTCCGGTTCATCGACAGCAGTAACGTATATTTTCAAACCACCATGTGACTCGATTTCCTGCGACGCTGGCATGATAGTGTACTATTTAATCTATTGTTTTTATAATACCGGAGAAGCATGAATCCGCCAACATGGGCGATTTGCCGGAGAGTGAAGAGGAAGAGCGGGTTGCTCGTGCGAAGTTAGCACAGGAGCAGGCTCGGGAAACGATTTCGGAGCAGGTCGCTACCATCTCCGATCTAGATGACAAGGCTGTTAAAATATTTCGGATTAATTTAGTAATATTCGGTTTATTGGCCACAGCAATTTCAATCGCCGCTAATGCGGATTCATTCTCCTATGCGATTATTGATAATATTTATACGAAAGTTGGGGTTGCTTCGCTTTTTCTCTCGACCCTCTTTGCTCTTTTAACCTATACCTCGACGTCGACCGAGATTGGGGTAAATGACAATGCAATACGGGAGATCTTGGACGACTCCTACGAATACGACATTATCGAGGAAACGATAGCTATTAGATATGGGGAAATGATCAGGACGAATTATAAAAAGAACGCTTCTAACGTTTTGCTCTTCACCTATACTCTCTATACGGAGGTTGTGGCAATTGTTTACCTCGCCATTGCCTTTATTGACATTTACGACAGCTCTCCAGTTCCCACATATGTCAATGCCCTCGTGATCATATTCCTACTTATATTTGGCAAGCTTAGTGGACTGTATGGGACTACTGATAGGTGGTGGGAAGAAACCAAACCTGCTTCTCGCTTTAAAAACTGGGTGGCGGGTTGGGTTGAATGGGGTTTGAATATGTTTCGTTCGACACGAGGGGAAGAATCTTAATGCTTGGTTCACCTACAGTAAACTATGACTCGGTACTCTGACCCAGATCCAGATGAAGACGATGAGGACCGGCCAGATATTGAGGCTCAGGTCGCATTCAAGGGCGATTTCAACGAGGATGAGGATGACGAGTGAGAAGGATTCGGATGGCGAAGACGATGGTGACGAGGAGGAAAAACGACCCGATATTGAAACAGTCTCGGCCTTAGCCGACGCTCAACATCAGGATTTCGAGGATACGGAGGACGAGGATGAGTGACGAACCAGAGTCTTCAGGCGACTCTGAGCCGGACCGGCCGAATATTGAGCCACAAGAAGTGTCTCGCTCGGTCGATGATAGCGGTGATTCCCGCACAGAGACTAACGATGACGAGTGAAGAAGACACGTCTGAAGAAGATGATGTTGATCGGCCAGATATCGAAGTGCAAACTAAAATCAACTGTGAGCCCGATCGCGAGTCCACATCTGAAAACCCTGATTAAGGATAGTCCTCCGCGTTGAGTGCTTCGAGCTTGTTCTGATTCGCCATCGGGTCGTGCGTCACCGCCGTCTCGATCAGCCCGGTGCAGTTCGGGCAGGGCTTGGCGTCGGGCCAGGTATCGCGCGTGTCGCACTCGATATCCTCGTCGTCGGCCCCGGCCAGGAACTTGCAGGTGCGATCGAGGTGGACGTCGCGGCGCGACGACCCGCGCGGCCCGAGGCAGTAGACCGCCTGGTCGCCGGGGATCTCCCGTCGCCGTCGGTCGCCGTCGCTGGCGGTGCTACTCATGGCTGTAGGTTCTCCTGTAGGGGTGGCTGTAGGCCACGCTATAATGCACAGGCTCCGGCGCGGAGTCGAACCGCGGTCCCTGGTGGGCGGGACTGGCCGCCGTCTCACCGGAGCGCACGCCCATTTCGACCGCCGGGCCTCGGCTGCCCACGACGCACGTGTCCATCCGCACCGGCTGCGGCGTCGCCGACGGAGTTGCACCCTCGGCTTCCACCGCGTCAAAACAGTTTGCCGGCTGTGGATCACGACACGGCGCTCGCACGACGTTCTGCTGTCGCCTTCGCCGCCGTTGGCCTCTCAGTTTTCCCTCGCCGTTGGTCCCTTCGACCCGGCCACGGTCACTGGCGTTAGAACGTGTGGTGGCACGCTTCGCCTTCGCATGGTCGTTCCACCGTTCGGGTCTACTGAGCGATTCGGCTTCGGTACTCCAGGAGCCGCTGGCCGTTGGTCGGGTACTGACGTGCACAGACTGCCGATTGATTGTGGTCGACGTCGGCCCGGCTGGCCTACTCCGGGCGCACGCCACGGTCGGGACTCGAACCCGACGGAAGCACCTGCCGTGGCCGGTGACGAGCGGTCGGATCACGCCGCACACCTCCTCGGGGAGTCAGTCACTCGGATCTCCCCCCCCCGAAGGCCGTCAGGGCCGTCTCCCCATCCTCGAGGAGCAACTCGGGCTGGTCGACCGTCAGGCCGACGCGCTTCTGTGCGATCGCGACGTACTCCGGGTTCAGGTCGATCCCAATGAATCGGCGCCCGAGTTCCTTTGCGACGAGGCAGGTCGTCCCGGCGCCCGCGAACGGGTCGAGCACGATCCCCGGCTCGGTTGCGTCAGCCTCACAGTCGCAGGCCTGTGACCAGCCGCCCGTCTCGTGGGCGGTCATCGTAAACTCGCGGAAGTAGCCGCCGAGAACGTCCTTCGCCTCGGCGGCGAGCTGCTCGACGTCGTCAGTGTTGCGGCCGGCGCCAATCTGTTGCTTGCCGGCAGCCGCGTCGGAGAAGCCCTTTGCCCGGATGGCCTCCAGGTGCTCGACGGTCAGGTCGGACTCCTCGAAGCGTTCGACGGCGATCTGCAGTGCCTCCCGTTCGATGGTCTCGGGATCGCGCTCCCAGACCGGGATCTCCTCGACGTCTCGCTCGTAGGGCGTGCCGCACTCCGCGCAGACCTGCGGCGGGCACGAGGACTTGATCGGCGCCTCGCACAGCTCCGGCGGGTAGACCGCGAAGTGGGCTTCCGGGAAGGGTTTGACCGCGATTTCGAAGACATCGCCAGGGTTCTTCCCGTTCGGATGGAGTGCGTCTTCGGGCTCGGTCCCGATGAACTCGTTGCGCTCGTCGGTGGGGTAGACCTCGGCCTTCGTCCCACTCGTGTTGAAGTCGTAGCGGTTTCGGCGCTCGACCGACCGCTCTTTATGAGGCTCGCGGATAGCGTCCAGATCCCACCAGTAGTCAGGCTCCGGCGTCAGGTGAAACAGGAACTCCTTGTGCTCGTGGAGGCGGTCCTTGACCGGGTGGGGCATCGGGTTCGGCTTGTGCCAGATGGCATCCGAGCGGAGTATCCAGCCAGCGTCCTGGAGTGCGATAGTGACGCGCGCCGGCACCTGCATCTTCGACTTCCGCCGGAGGGAGCCGTTCCGGGCGGGGTTCTTCCCCGGGTAGGCGTCGCGCTCACGCTGGTTCGCGCGGACGTCCTTCGACTGTGCGCCCCACGATCCTGCGAACGTGTCGCCGAGGTTCAACCACCAAGAACCATCCGGCCGGAGGACGCGCCGCAGCTCGCTCGCGACGTCGAGCAGATTGTCGATGTACTGGTCAAGACTCTCCTCGAGTCCGATCTGGCCGTCGACGCCGTAGTCGCGGAGCCCGAAGTACGGGGGAGAAGTCATCACGCAGTGGACCGATGACTCCGGCATCTCCTGGAGCGTCTCGACGACGTCGCCCTGGTGGATGTCCTGGGTCCAGGCGTCGATGTCGCTACTCTCCATCACCCTCACCCCCGTCAGTCGCCGCGACTGACTCCGCGATTGACTGCTCGACCGTCCCGTCGTCAGCCTCGACCGGCTCGCGACGCTGCCCGCCGCGGTCGGTCTGGCAGTCCTCACAGAGCGGATAGCCGCCAAGGCCGTTTTCGTGCGTCCAGTCGCCACAGCGGGCGCACTCCTCGGGATGGCAGTCCTGACAGACCACCTCGCCATCGACGTCGACGAGGCGATCCGTTCGGGCTGAGACGCCACACCGCTCGCACGCGCGTTCGTCGCCGGTCCACTCGCCGGCCTCGGCCTGTCGGGTGTCTGTCGCCGGCTTGACGTCGAGGCGGTCGACGGCGTCGGACAGCCACGCCATGATCTCGCCGCGACTCGGCGCGTCGATGTTCTCGTAGAGGAACCGCGTGTCAACCGGCAGCGTGAACCCCTCGTTGGGGTCGCCATGCATCCTGGCGATGCCGTACTCGAAGACGCCGCGCTCGCGGAGCGGCTGGAGGTACTTTTGGCCGGCGAGGACCAGCAGCGTGTTGGCGTCGTTCTGCCAGGGCTTGGCGCCCTGCTCGCGGTGACCGCCGATCCATCGCGCCAGGCTGTAGGCGACGGTGGTCGCCCACCCGTCCATCTCGGTGACGATCTCCTGGCCGTCCGGCCGCCGCAGGCCGTGGGGATTCCGGACGCGGTGGTCGGGGTTCGTCGGGTCGGCGCCGAGGTCGTCGACGCGCTGGTCGTAGTGTTTGAGGTCCTTCCAGGGCTGAACGACGCCGTGTTTGGCCGAGAGGATCGCCCAGCCGGCTGTGTCCGTGCCGTCGTCGACGCCCGTCCACCGCGTGACCGTCTCAGCAAACTCGCGGTTGACCTGGAAGAACGTGCCCGTGTAGAGGTCGCGGGCCTGCCACGCCGGGCCGGTGTCGGCGCCGGGCAGGCTGGTCATCGGTTCGTCCGGGCCGACGCTGGCGACGTGGAGGTCCTGTTCGTCCTCGGGGTCGCGCTTGGCGCTGCCACAGCCGATCAGGACGAGCGTGCCGTCGAGGTAGATCTCGCCGAGATCAGCGATCGTGGGGTCGGCGTCGCCCAGCGTTTGGTCGGCTGTAGGTGTGCCTGTAGGCGAGGCTGTAGGTGCGTCAGTCATCGCCGGACCACCTCAGACGAGTTGAGAGTTATCCGTTCCTCCTGGCAGGTAGGGCAACGTCGACCGGCAGTACGTGCGGTTGTTGTTGCGACTGACACCCACCCCTCCTTTTCAGCTCGTCGGGCGAGTTTTTCTTTCCCACACCCCTGGCATGTCACGTAGGGATGCGCTGCGTGTATCATGCTTTCCTACCCCCGATATCGCCTCCGTCGAGCGCCCACAGCGTCCCGGCACACTGGCACTGGCAGTCGTCGCCCTCCCAGACACCGCAGTCGGGACAGGACGACCGCTCCCCCTCCCTCACGTAGTAGTCCTCGAAGCGCTGGACCGGAACGAACCCGAAGCCGTCGAAGAGCGGGCGACTGCCAGGGCCGTCGCGTTCCCAGCCGATGCCGAACACCATGTCCGCGCCCTGCGCCTGCGCCCACGAGAGTCGGTAGCGGAACAGATCGCGACCGATACCGTGGCCGCGCCAGGCCGGATCGACGACGCCGAACCAAAGCCATGCGCTCCGTTCGCCGGCAAGTGCGCCGGCGTCGAAGCCACCGTCGGGGAGGGTCTCGACGGTCGACTCGTGGTCCTCGATCGTCGCGATGCCGCCGCCTATGTGCACGCCTGTGTGCTCAGCTACAGGCGTCGAAACCGCAAGCGGAGTCTGCTCGTCCTCGTCGATCCACCCCATCACGATCGCCAGGTGGTGGAGCAACTGCTCCGGCGTCTCGCAGTCCGTCCCGAAGTAGTGTTCGAGCTGCCAGCGCAGATAGAAGAGGTCTCGGCGGGAGTCGCCCTCGCGGATGTCGTAGGTCCGCGGTGTCGCGGGCTCGGACACGATGCCGGAGGAGGCCATCACGACTCGGCTCTCCCGTCGTCGACGTGCTTGCAGGCCTCGCCGTCGAGGCGCGTCCAACGGGTGTACCTGCCCCAGCCGATCGGGCAGCACTCACACTCCGCCGTCGTGATCGTCTGGCCGAACGTCGGGTGAAAGCCACGGGACGTGATCCGCATTCGCCGCCCGCACTCCGGGCAGTTCGGCGCTTTTGTCACGCCGACGCAGCAGTCCATCGCGGCCTCGATGGAGCGGTGGAGTTCGTTACAGTGGCTGCAGGCGTGGCCGTGGCGCTGGAGGTGACAGCGCGGGCACAGCGGGACGTCGATGCGGTCGTAGCCGCCATCCGGCATGTCGACGTGGGCAGTCCCGGTCATTGCCTCACGGCCGGAGAGCTCGCGTTCGCAGTCGAAGCAGGTGGCGTAAACGGAGGGTTCGTCTGATGTCTCAGTCATCGGCCGGCTCACCCCCTTCGACGCCGTCGGCGTAGCTGTCGATCGTCGGACTCGACCCAAGCAGGAGTTCCTCGCACAGTGACGCGGCCAGGTTGACGGGGACGGCGTTGCCGATCTGCTTGACCGTCTCCGTCTTGTTGCCGGTGAACTCGTAGTCCGGGTCGAAGCCCATCGCAGCGGCGAGTTCCGACGGCTTGAGCATCCGGAACAGGACGTCAATGCCGAGCGGAAACAGCTCGGGGACGACAAGCGCGAAGCGGTCCCGCGTCGTGACCGTCGGCATCGGCGCCGAGACCTGCCGGGCCTGGCCGTTGCCGTAATACTCGACGAGGAACGGCGACGCCAGGCCCTGGTTGATCGTCGATGCCGTCACCGTCGGCACTGGCTTGTCGAGATCGTGCGTCCGCGGGGCCTGGCCGGCGCGCTCGCCGTAGAACGGAACGAGGTAGGGGTCGGCCAGCGAGAAGGCACCGCCGCGCTCGGTCGCGATCGTCGGGAACGGTGTATCGGTCCCGCGGACTGAGCCGACGTGTGAGTAGTGGATCAGCGACGGTGTGACGGTATAGCCCTGGCGCGTGTCGCTCGCGATGATCGTGTGGAGTGGTCGATCCGACGGGTCGTAGGTCGGGTTCGAGTGGATGCCGCGTTGTTTGCCGTTCCGCGGCAGGACGAACGTCCGCGGGTCGACCGTGCTGATGGCGCCGGCGCTCGCCACGGTTGGCAGTGGCTTCTCTCGGACTGCTCGCGGCCGCGAGCCGGAGTGTTGGCCGAGTAGGAACGTCTCGGGCTGGCACAGTGAGATGCCACGGCTCGTCGTTCCGATCGTTGGCGTCGGCCGGCCGTCGACGGCTC
>ENA-ORDC01001393-ORDC01001393.1-marine-metagenome-genome-assembly--contig:-NODE-1393-length-18164-cov-12.683695_pt1 | contig 18164 bp, 18 predicted proteins | sample MGYA00237783_ERZ508515 | MGnify/ENA primary metagenome ERZ508515 (study PRJEB26186, sample SAMN06268792) | marine metagenome | isolation source: Eden Landing Ponds, San Francisco, CA, USA | place... | reverse complement strand
TACGGCGACTACTCGCGGATCTACCCCGAGATCAACGACTACCCGATCGACGAGTTCGACGTGGAGCTGTGTAACGGCGACTTCGAGCAGATCCCCACGTTCACCGACCCCGAGTTCGAGCCCGACCTCGCGCTCGGCGTCGTCGACGCCCACACCGCCGAGGTCGAGCCCGTCGAGGAGATCAAAGAGAACATCCGGCAGGGCCTCCGCGTCGTCCCGCCGGAGAAGCTCACGATCTCGCCCGACTGCGGACTGAAGCTCCTTCCCCGTGAGATCGCGTACGGCAAGACCGAGAACATGGTCACCGCGGTCCGCGAGGTCGAGGCCGAGATCGACTCGGGCGCGATCGACGTGGACAACCCGCTCGACGACTGAGTCGGCGGCACCATTTATCCGAACGCCGTCCCCACCGCCGACATGGACATCGGCCTCACCGTCGGCGACGACCTCGACCGGCTCGCGGCGTCGCCGTCGCGGTTCGACTTCTGCGAGCTCGGCGTCGGCGAACCGACGCTCGTACCGGGCGAGATCGACCGCGGGCGGCTGACTGACGCGCTCAACGGCCGCGACCTGCTCGTCCATCTCCCGTACAGCCAGCGGCTGGCGACGTACGTCCCCGAAGTCAACGACGCGATCGTCGGCTACCAGCGCCGCCTCTTAGAGGCCGCCGGCGACCTGGGCGCCGAGAAGGCCGTCCTCCACGCCACCTCCGCCGACCGCGACGACACCGAGTTCCGCGAGGTCGCCGCCGACCAGCTCCGGCGGGTCGCCGACGCCGGCCGCGAGGCGGGCGTCGAGGTCGTCGTCGAGAACGTCGGCCACCAGCACGCGGGGCTCCAGCTGTCCGTCCTCGGCGACCTCGCTCGGGAGACCGACACCCCGATCTGCTTCGACCTCGGCCACGCGTACATGGAGGGCGACAACAAGGCGATAAAGCGGTTCCTGCGGAGCCACGGCGACCGGATCTCCCACCTCCACTGTCACGACGTCCGCCGCCGCGGCGACACCCATCTCCCTGTGGGGGCCGGCGAGGTCGACTACGGCCTCGTGGAGTCCGAACTCAGCGATTTCGACGGGACGGTCGCCCTCGAGGTGTTCACCGACGACGAGACGCTCCTCCTCGACTCGGCCGAGCGGGTCGCGAAGCGGCTCGGCGTCGACTTCTGAAGGGCCGAGCGGCGGGTCGGATATCCGGCGGTCAGGCCGAGTCGCGGTCGGTGTCGTCGTCTCCGCCGACCGGTTCGTCGTCGTCTCCGTCATTGATAGAACCGCCCTTCTCCGTCGAATCCGGGTCGGTGTCGGCCGCCGCGTCCTCGGTGTCTCCCGTCTCGTCACCGGCGTCCGCCGCCTCGTTGTCGGCCGCGGCCGCCGCCTCAGACTCGTCGTCGCCGAGCTGGCGCTTGATCGACTCGAGCTCCGACTCCACGTCGACCTCGGGCGCGGGGTCGTCGTCGTCGGGGTCGTCCGCGTCCCCCTTCTCGTGTTCGCCCTCCCCGTCCGGGTCGGTCACGTCGATCCGGACGCCGCGGTCGCCGCTGCCGCTGCCGCTACCGCCGCGGTCGTCGTCGTTCGCGTCGCCGGTGGGATGGTTCTCGTCCCGTGCGTCGGACCGCTCCCGCCGCCCGCGCCGTGCCGCGTCGGCCTCGCGTCGCCCCTCGTCGATCCGGGCCTCGATCTCCGCCGTGAGGTCGCGCGCGTCCTCGATGATCGACCGCGAGGCGGCCTCCTCCGGGAGGTCGGCCTCGGAGAGGGCCGTTCGAAGCTCCGAGAGCGACCGCGAGAGCCCGGCGCTCGCGCCGTCTCGCACGTCGCCGAGCCGGTCGGCCGCCGAGCCCGCCTCGTCGAGGCTCCGGCCGGGGTCGGCGAGCCGGAGCGTCCCCTGCACCAGTTCGAGCGACTTGATCGTCGTTTCGAGGAGGGCGATCAGCGTCGGGATGGTGTACCGCTCGGTGAATCGGACGAGCTCGGAGAGCCGCGGCGGTCGCGGGGGGCCGCGGCGATCCCGCTCGGTCTCGCGGAGGTCGCGGCGGAGCTCGCTCAACACGGCTTCGAGCTCGTCGAGCCGCTCCTCGAGGTCGTCGTCGCGTCGGTCGTCGCGGGAACTCATGCCGCGTCGTAGGCGGTCCGCGGATAAAAAGCCCGGCCGGGTCGCGGAAGCGCTCTTCGAGCGGAACGCCTCAGAACCCCTCGCGCAGGTGCGTCGTCCGCGGCGGGAACAGCGTTCGGAGGTCGTCGCCGAGCGGGGAATCGACGGTGAGCCCGTCGCTCCGGACCGCCTCGTCGACCGACGTGTACCCGACGTACAGCTGCGAGAGGGCGCCGATGTCGACCGCGGCGTCCGCGGTTTCTTTGCCGCCGCTTTCCGGCTCGCCGCGCTCGGCGGCGGCCCAGCGCTCGGCGGCGCCCCCGCGCTCGACCGCCACCGACCCGTCCGCGACGGCGACCCGGAACGTCCCGTCGTTCCAGTCGGCGAGGGGGTCGACGACAGAGAGCGAGAACGCGGTCTCGATCTCCGGGCCCGGGGCGAGCGCTTCGAGGGCGGCGGCGACGTCGACGAGCCGGACCATCGGCCCGGTCCGGACCTCGCAGTCGACCGCGCGAGGGTCGTCGACGAGGTCGAGTACTGGCGCGTCCGGCGGGGCGCGGATCCGGATCTCGGAGACCTGTGAGTCGTGATTGCGGAAGAGTCTGAGGAGCTGGAACCACGCCTCGTCGTCCGCGACGGCGACGTCGGAGACGCGCATCACGGGGTCGTCCGCGTCGCCCGCGTCGTCGTCGAAGCTGTACGCGCAGAGCGCCCGGAGGTCGCCGCCTCGCTCCCAGCCGTAGACGAACGGGTCGGTCTTCCACCCTTGCAGGGCGCGCTCGCGCCACCACTCCTCGGTCCAGTCCATCGTCAGGTCGTAGCGGTCCGCCATCGCCGCGAGCACAGGCTTCACGGCCGCGTAGTCGTCCTCTCCGAGCCGGCGGAAGGTCCCGGCGTCGGCGCCCGCGGTCGCGATCAGGTCGTCGACGAAGCCGAGCTGCTCCGGCGGCGCGGTGAGGTGGCGGTAGCGGCTCCCGGTCGCCCAGCCGTAGCCGGCGTAGAAGGGGTACTCGAAGGGCCACAGCGTCGAGACGGAGACGCCGCGGTCGCGGTACTCCGCCAACGACTCCCGGAGCATGCGGCCGATGTTCCCCTGCCGTCGGTGTTCCGGGGGAGACGCGACCGCGGAGAGCCCGGCGACCTCGCGGTCGTCGCCGCGGATCCGCAGCGAGAAGTAGTGGTGCGCGCAGACCGCGACCGGGTCGCCGCCGTCGAACAGGCCCCGTGTGTCGGCGATGGTGTCCCGGTCGTCCGCCTCCTCGGGATCGTACGGTCCCTCGGCGGGGGAGAACGCGTACCGCATGAACGCGTCGAACTCGTCGGCGCGCTCGTCGGGGAACTCTCGGTACTCCATACCCCGTCGGTTCGCGGGAGCGGAATAAGTCTTCCCGGAGCGTGCGGGGGGGTCTCGTCCTCGTGGAGGACTCGCCTCGGCCGGAATGACACGGGCGGCGACCCGTCTCAGTCGAACCGACCGCGCCGGTACTGCACCGGCCAGTCGGCGTCCGCGCCGAGCTCGTGGGCGGCCTCCAGCGGCCAGTACGGGTGGCGGAGCATCTCGCGGCCGAGCGCGACGAGGTCGGCCCGACCGTTTCGGACGAGGGCGTCGGCGTGAGTCGGCTCCGTGATCCCGCCGACCGCGGCGACCGGCACGTCGGTCCCCTCGCGGATCGCCTCGGCGTACGGGACTTGGTACCCCGGCCCGGTGCCCGGGAGCCGCTGGTCCGGGTGGATCCCGCCGCCGGAGACGTCGATCAGGTCGGCGCCGGCCTCGGCGAGCAGGGGTGCCAGCCGCACGGAGTCGTCGACGTCCCACGAGTCGCGGTCCGGGAGCCAGTCGGTCGCGGAGATCCGGACGAAGACGGGCTTGTCGTCGGGCCAGACCTCGCGGACGGCCTCGACGACCTCGCGGACGAGGCGGGTGCGGTTCTCGAAGCTCCCGCCGTACGCGTCGTCGCGGTCGTTGGTGACCGGCGAGAGGAACTGGTGGAGCAGGTAGCCGTGGGCCGCGTGGACCTCCGCGACCTCGAACCCGATGTCGAGCGAGCGCTCCGCGGCGGCCGCGAACGCGTCGATCACCTCGTCGATCTCCCCGCCGTCCAGTCGGCTCGTCGCGGCCAGTTCGTCCTCGCCGGCACCCGGGTCCGGGTACGGCGCGTCGGTCGCGGAGACCGTCTCCCAGCCGCGCTCGCGGTCCGTGGGGATCGGATCGCCGCCCTCGGCCGGGGGTCGGTGCGAGGCCTTCCGGCCGGCGTGGGCGAGCTGGATCCCGGGCGTCGCGCCCTGTGACCCGACGAATTCGACGATCGGTTCGATCGCCTCGGCGTGCTCGTCCGACCAGATCCCCAGGCAGTCAGGCGTGATGCGCCCACGCGGTTCGACCGCGGTCGCCTCGGTCATCACGACCCCTGCTCCGCCGGCGGCGCGCGAGCCGAGGTGAACCCGGTGCCAGTCGTTCGCGAACCCGTCGTCCGCGGAGTACTGGCACATCGGCGACAACATCACGCGGTTGCGGAACTCGGTGTCGCGCAGCGTGAACGGACTGAAAAGCGAATCCGGCATCGTCTCCGTTGACGGCCGCCACGGGCTAAGGGGATCCGATCCCCCGCCCGTCTCGCCGCCGCCGGAAGTGAGGGGGATCCCAGGGAATTTAGGCCGACCGAAACCTATAACCCCCCGCACCTATGACGCATCGGTAATGACAGCCGGGGACCGGATCGAACGCGAAGTCGAAGAGTCGTCGGACGCACGGCCGTCGGTCGCGGCGAGTCGCTGTTCGCCCGACCGCACCGTCTTCACCGAGGAAGGGAACACGGACGCGTGGATCGCGACCGATCTGACCGTCGAACTGGAGCGATAGCGGACCGCCTTCTCCCCCGCTCTCTCCCTCTCTCCGGACAGCGCCGCTCAGCCCAACCGCTCTCGCACCGCCCGCCACAGCCGACCGACGACGCCCGAATCGCTCGACTGGTCGGGCTCCGAGAGCGCCCAGCCCGCCTTCTCCGCCGCCTCGTCGATCGGCACGTACTCGAAGCCGACGTGAGTCGCGACGCGCCGGTTCGCGGTCGACGTGCCGACGAACACCGCCCGCGGAGCGTCGGTCTCCTCGTAGATGTCGCCGAGCGTCCCCCACTTGTCCCAGCTCCGGAGCGCGTAGTCGTTCTCGATTCCGGTCTCGCCGGCGAACCGCTCGACCGCGTCCGCGTCGTTGGCGACGATTCCGACGTGACGGCTCCACTCCCGCGCGTCCGCCATCGCCGCCTCCGGCTCCGCGAGCCGCCGGGCGGCCCCCAACGAGAGGACGAGCGTCACTTCGCCGGTGCGGTCGACGGGGTCGGAAGTGTCGACGTCGATACCCATCTCTCTGAGCCCGTTCGCGCCCGAGCGGGTAAACGGTGGGGGAGGCGGCGGCGTCCGCACGGCGCGGGCGGCTCCCGTGTGGTGAGACTTATCGGCCGAGAGGCTCTTCGGTCGGTATCATGGAGTTCGAGGCCACCTTCGGCACGGACGCACCGGTGATCGGCATGGTACACCTCCCGCCCCTTCCGGGAGCGCCGAAGGCGCCGGACGACGGCGCGGCCGCGATGCGGGACGCGCTCGACCGCGCCGCCGCCGACGCCCGCGCGCTCGACCGCGGCGGCGTCGACGGGATCATGGTGGAGAACTTCGGGGACGCCCCCTTCTACCCGGACGACGCGCCGAAACACGTCGTCGCGAGCGTCACCCGGGCCGCGACGGAAATCGCGGGCGAGACCGACCTCCCGCTCGGGATCAACGTCCTCCGCAACGACGCGGAGGCGGCCCTGTCGGTCGCCGCCGCGGTCGACGCCGACTACGTCCGCGTGAACGTCCACACCGGCTCGCGAGTCACGGACCAGGGAGTCGTGCAGGGGAAGGCCCACGAGACGATCCGCCTCCGAGACCGGCTCGGCGTCGACGCGGGCGTGTTCGCCGACACGGACGTGAAACACTCCGCGCCGCTCTCGGCCGAGGGACACTCCGCGGAGTCGTTCGCCGACACCGCGGAGCGCGGGCTCGCGGACGCCGTGATCGCCTCGGGACGCGGCACGGGCGAGGCGTTGGACTCGGAGGCGCTCGAAGCGGTCGTCGCCGACCGCGACGCGCACGGCCTCGACACCCCGGTCCTCGTCGGGAGCGGGGTCCGGGCCGACACGGTCGCCGACGTGCTCGGGGTCGCCGACGGCGCGATCGTCGGCACCGCGCTCAAGGAGGGCGGCGAGACGACCGCCCCGGTCGACGCCGACCGGGTGGCGGAGCTCGTCGCGCGGGCCGACGAGGTTCGGTGACGGATCGGTACCCCCCACGACCTCGCTCAGAACCCGCGCTCCGCGAGGAACGCCTCCACCTCGCCTCGGGTCGGGAGCCCCGGCTGCGCGAACCGGGACGTGCAGTTGATCGCGGCGACCGCGGCCGCGAACCGGACGCCGTCGGCGACGCCCGCGCGCTCGCGGCGTGAGGCGCCGCCGTCGCCCCCGGCGATCCACCGATCGATCAGCCCCGCGGTGAACGAGTCGCCGGCGCCGGTCGCGTCGATCACGTCGACGTCGAACGCGTCGAACTCGGTGCCTTCGCCGCCGGCGACGGCCGTCATCCCGTCCGCGCCGTGGGTGAGGACCGCGCGGGGCCACCCGTCGCCGGTCAGCGAAGGCTCGCTACCGCCCCGCGCCCGCTGTGCGGCCGCGACCCGTTCCACCGCCGCGTCCGGCCCGCCGAAGTAGGCCGCGGCCGCCACGTCGTCGGCGACGAACAGGTCCGCGGCGTGGAGCAGCCGGCGGACCGTCTCCGGCTCGGTCCCCCTCCCGACGAGTTCCTCGACCGAGCCGGAGAGGTCGAAGACGAGCGCGGGCGGGTCGGCGGCCGACTCGACGGTATCGAGCACCGCCCGCGAGACCGCGTCGGGCGTGTAGCCGGTGAGGAAGACCGTCTCGGCCGCTGCGAGCGCCTCTCGGTCGGCGTCGTCCAGCCGGAGCCGGCGGAAGCTCTCGCCCGCGGTGACGATGGCGCGCTCGCCGTCGGGGTCGCTGAGGATCACCGACCGCGTCGAGGGGTCGTCGCCGACCGAGACGCGCGAGGCGTCGACGCCGGTGTCCGCGAGGTACTCGCGCGCCCGCTCGCCGTACTCGTCGTCGCCGACGCGGCTCACGAGCCCCACGTCGCGTCCGAGCCGGTCGAGCGCGACGCAGACGTTGGCGCCGACGCCGCCGAACGCGGTCGTCACCTCGCTCGCGAACGCGCCGCCGTCGGGCTCGGGGAGGTTGCTGACGGCGTACCACTCGTCTATCACCGCGGCGCCGACCGCGAGGACCGGGGGCGGTCCGGTCATGGGCACCGAGACCTCCCTCGTTCGCTCACGCTACGATTCACCGTACACCGATTCGTGGAGCTCCATCGCGGCCGCCTCGGCGATCGGTCCCTCGACAGCCGTGTCGCCGTCGCCCCGGCGGATCACCTCGGCGCAGGGGATGGGCACCACGTCGCCCGTGAGCGCGTCGAGCGTCTCGCCCGCGACGCCGAAGACGACCCGACCGATCCCGGCGTAGTGGATACCGGTCGCGCACATCGGACACGGCTCGGTGCTGGCGTACATCGTGCAACGGGCGCGCTCCTCGGCGTCGAGCTCGCGACCGGCCCACCGCGCGAGCGTCAGTTCCGGATGGGCCGCCAGGTCGTTCTCGGTCAGCGTCTCGTTGCGGTCTTCGGCGACGACCTCGCCGTCGAGGACGAGCAGCGCGCCGAAGGGCGTGTTCCCCCTCTCGACGGCCTCATCGGCGAGTTCGATCGCCCGGTCGACGTACTCGCGGTCAGTCGGATCGGCCATACACCCGTGTTCGCCCGCGGGTACCTAACCCTTCGTCCGGCGCGCCGGGCTATCCCCCCTCCGGCGGGCCGGCCTGCGACGGCTTCCCGTCGGCGCCGGCGTCGGTGCCCTCACCGGTCGCGCCGGCGTCTTTCGGTGCCGGAGCGGCTGGAGAGGCCGCGGCCGGCGAGGAGACCGACGATCAGGCCGCCGCGATCCGGGAGTTCCGCGAGCAGAAGCGGCAGAGGAGGCGGCGGACGCCGAGGAGGGCGATCCCCCGTCGATCGAATCAGGGGCCCGTTCGGCTGACGGGGAGTCGCTCGCGTTTATGTGTCTGCCGGCGTTACCCCAGCCGTGTCCCGCGTCACCGTCAGCATCGACCCCCACGTCCACTCGGACGACAGCTACGACGGCCACGAGCCGGTGGAGCTCATCTTGGAACACGCAGCGGAGATCGGGCTCGACGCGGTGGTGATAACCGATCACGACGTGATCGGCGAGTCGAAGCGCGCGGCGGATATCGCCGAGGAGTACGGGCTGATCGGCATCCCCGGCGTCGAGGTGTCGACCGCGCACGGACATCTGCTCGCGATCGGTATCGAGCGCATGCCGCCGCGCCGGCGCCCCTACGACGAGACGATCGCGTGGATCCGCGAGCACGGCGGCGTCGCGATCGTTCCCCACCCCTTCCAGCGGTCGCGCCACGGCGTCCGCGAGCGGAACATCCCCGTGCCGGGTTCCGACGGCGCGGGCGCCGAGGCGGGGGGCGAACTCGCCGACGGCGGCACGAACGCCGGTGGCGGGAACGCGCTCTCGGACGCCGAGGGCGGCGGGGTCCCCGAGGTCGACGCGGTCGAGGTGTTCAACGCGTGGCTGTTCACCGGCTACCGCAACCGCCGCGCGCGGCGGTTCGCCGCCGAGCACGGCTATCCGGGGATCGCGGCGAGCGACGCGCACCACCTGGAGTACGTCGGGCGCGCGTTCACCGAAGTCGAGGTTCCGGGGCGCGAGTCGGTCGACGCGGTCACGGCCGACGACGTGCTCGACGCGATCCGGAACGGGACCACGCGGGTCGACGGCCGCCGCGCGCCGATCCGGATGGCGGCGAAACACTACGTCGGCGCCGCCGGCCGCAAGTCGGGGTACTACGCGCGGACCGGCGCGACCCGGAGCGCGACCGCCGCGCGCCGCGGCGTCGCCGAGATCGTCTCGACCGCCAGGGTCGCCGTCTCGCAGGGCGCGCACCGCGCCGCGCGCGTCCTCTCGTGGGTGACCTGACCGCCCCGAAGACGGCGATCCGATCGGCCCGCCGGAGAGGGATTCCCGCCGGAGACGGGTTTTTGCCCGCGGGCGCGAAACGACAGGCCATGAGCCACGACAGACGCGAGGCCGGTTTCAAGCGGCGGACGCGCGTCGCGGACGCGCTGGCGACGCTGCTCGACGCGGCCGATCCCCACGGTCGGACCGAGTCGGTCCCGATCGCCGACGCGGACGGGCGGGTCGTCGCCGAGCCGATCGACGCCCCCGCACCGGTCCCGAACTACGACCGCGCGGCGATGGACGGGTACGCGGTCCGCGCCGAGGACACCTTCGGCGCGTCCGACCGCTCGCCGGCCGTCCTCCGAGCGGTCGGCACCGAGGCGGACTCGATCGCGCCCGGCGAGGCCGCACGCGTCCACACCGGAAGCGCGGTCCCCGACGGCGCCGACGCGGTCGTGATGATCGAGCGGGTAGAGCCGGTGGGGAGCGGAGACGGACGCGTCGCCGAGGTCGAGGCGTTCGACGCGGTCGCCGAGGGCGAGAACGTCGGCGAGGCGGGCGAGGACGTGGCGGACGGCCAGCGACTCTTCGAGGCGGGCCACGTTCTCCGGCCCTCAGACCTCGGGCTCCTGAAGTCGGTGGGACTCGACGCAGTCTCCGTCTACGAGCGCCCGACCGTCGCCGTGATCCCGACGGGAGAGGAGCTGGTCCAGTCCGATCCCGACCCCGGCGAGGTGATCGAGACGAACGGGCTGACCGTCTCCCGGCTGGTCGAGCGGTGGGGCGGGGAGGCCCGCTACCGAGACGTGGTCACCGACGACGAGGAGGCGCTGGCGGCCGCGATCGAGGGGGACCTCGACGCCGACGCCGTCGTCACCACCGGCGGGTCGTCGGTCGGCGAGCGCGACCTGCTTCCGGAGGTCGTCGACTCCCTAGGGGAAGTCCTCGTCCACGGCGTCGCCCTGAAGCCGGGGCACCCGGTCTGCCTCGGCGCGGCCGACGGAACCCCGATCGTCTCGCTGCCCGGCTACCCGGTCGCCTGCATCGTCAACGCCGCGCAGTTCCTCCGGCCCGTCCAGAAGCGCGTCGGCGGGACGAGCGCGGAGCCGTTCCCGACGCGGCGCGCGAGGCTCGCTCGGAAGGTGCCGAGCGAGCCCGGGACGCGGACGTTCGCGCGGGTGTCGGTGGAGGAAACGACTGAAGACGCCGACGGAGACGGATCGGCGCTCCCCGCCGCCACGCCGACCCGCGCCAGCGGCTCCGGCATCCTGTCGAGCGTCGCGCTCGCCGACGGCTGGGTCGTCGTCCCCGAGCCGCGGGAGGGGATCGACGCGGGCGAGGTCGTCGACGTGGAGCTGTGGGAGGCGAGCCCATGAGCGACCGCAAGGAGTTCCGCGACCTCGCGTCCCCCGAGGCCGCCCGCGAGGCGATCGATTCGCTCGACCTCTCGCCGGCGCCGGAGACGGTCCCCCTGGAGGACGCCCGCGGCCGAGTCCTCGCGGAGCGGGTCGACGCCGCCATCGACGTGCCGGGGTTCGACCGCGCCTCGATGGACGGGTACGCGGTCCGCGCCCGCGACACCTTCGGCGCCGACGAGGTCGACCCGGCCGAACTCGACCTCGTCGGGGCGGTCCACGCGGGCGCGGCGCCGGACGTGACCGTCGAGCCCGGGACCTGCGCCGAGATCTCCACCGGCGCCGTGATGCCCGACGGCGCCGACGCCGTGGTGATGGTCGAGCGGACGGACGAGGTCGGCGGGGGGCCGGACGACGGGGACCCGGACGACGAGAGAAGCGAACCAGACCGGATCGCGGTCCGGACCGCGGTCGCGCCGGGCGACCACGTGATGAGCGCGGGCGCGGACATCGCGGCGGGCGCCCGCGCGCTCGGTCCCGGAACGCGACTGACGCCCAGAGAGATCGGGTTGCTGTCGGCGCTCGGCGTCGACGAGGTGCCGGTCAGGGGGAGACCCCGGGTCGGGATCGTGTCGACCGGCGACGAGCTGGTGCGCCCCGGCGAGGACCTGGACCCCTCGCGCGGCGAGATCTACGACGTGAACTCGACGACGATCGCGGCCGGCGTCGAGGAGGCGGGCGGCGAGCCCGTCCTCTACCCGCACGCCGGCGACGACTACGACGAGATGGAGCGGCTCCTCCGCCGGGCCGCCGACGAGTGCGACCTCGTGTGCTCGTCGGGATCGACCTCGGCGAGCGCGGTCGACGTGATCTACCGCGTGATCGAGGAGCGCGGCGACCTCCTGCTCCACGGCGTCGCGGTCAAGCCCGGAAAGCCGATGCTGATCGGGCGGCTCGATCGGCGCGAAGACGAGGACGCGTCGCCGGGGGGCTCGGCGTACGTCGGCCTCCCCGGCTACCCAGTCTCCGCGCTCACGATCTTCCGGACGTTCGTCGCGCCCGCGATCCGCGAGGCCGCCGGCCAGCCGGAGCCCGCGACGGCGACCGTCGAGGGGCGGATGGCCGTCGGGGAGCGCTACGGTGAGGGCCGAATGCGGCTGATGCCGGTCGGGTTACTCGATCTGAACGACGGCGATCTCCCGCTGGTCTACCCGGTCGACAAGGGGTCGGGCGCGACGACGAGCCTCGTCGAGGCCGACGGCGTCGTCGCGGTCGACCCGGACACCGAGTACCTCGATCGGGGCGAGCGCGTCTCGGTTCAGCTGTTCTCCCCCGACGTGCGCCCCCCGACGCTGCTCGGCGTCGGCGAGGACGACCCGGCGCTCAACCGACTGCTCGATCGCCTGGAGAACCCCCGATACCTCCCGGTCGGCTCCCGAGAGGGGCTCCGCCGGCTCCGCGACGGCGTGCCCGACGTGGCGGTCGTCGCGGGACCCAGCGACCGCGAGGTCGACGCCGTCGACCTCGGCGGGTGGACCCGGGAGTGGGGGCTGGTCGTCCCCGAGGGGAACCCCGACGGCGTGACGGGGCTCGGCGACCTCGTCGACGGCGACCTGCGGTTCGTCAACCGGCCGAGCGACGCGGGGCTCCGTCGGAGCCTCGACGACGCGCTCGGCGACCTCGCGGCCGACCGCGACGCGTCGCGCGGCGACCTCGCCGGCCGGATCGACGGCTACGAGCTGACGGTTCGCGCGTTCGAGAGCCCCGTCAGGAAGGTGATCGCCGGCGACGCCGACGCCGGGCTCGGCCTCCGCGAGACGGCGGATCGGCTCGGCTGCGGCTTCGTCTCGCTCGGCGAGCAATCCGTCGTCGTCCGCGCCGCGCCCGACCGCGTCGAGCGGGACGCGGTCGCGGAGCTCGCGGACGCGTTAGAAGACCTCGATGCCGCCGCAGGCGGCGATATCGACGGTCTCGCCGATCTCATCGACGATCTGGCGGGCTACTCGCGGAACAGCCGAAACGATCCCTGACCGACGACGACCTCGTCGGCGTCGCCGTTCGTCGAACTGGTGACAGTCATGTCGCTGACGCCGATCGAGCCGCCGGACCTGACGACCGTCGCCTCCGCCCGGAGGTCGCCGGTCGCGGGCCGGAGGTAGTTCGCGTTGAGGTTCACCGTCGCGACATCGCCCGAGAGGGGGTCCTCGAAGGCGGTGCGCTGGGCGATCCCGCCCGCGGTGTCGACGAGCGTCGCGGCCACGCCCCCGTGGATCGTGCCGCCGTCGCTGTTCGTCAGTTTGTCGTCGAACGGGATCGAGAGGACGACCCGGCCGCGCTCGACGAGATCGACCGACGTGTTCAGCCACGAGAGGTAGCCGTGCTCCTCCTCGATCCGCCGCTCGACGAGGTCGACCGCCTCTGTCGACAACGGCTTCATCGCCTCGACTTCGCTTCGGTCCATACCCCTCCGTCGGCGTCCCCCCGCTTGTAGCCCCCGAAACTCGCAACAACGGTTGAGAGGTTGGCGACGAGGCGATCGCGACGAGACCACTCCTGCCGACGCCTTATCCGCGATCCCGCGCCATCCGTCCCGTGACCTGACGCGTCACCCCGCGGCGGCCGAGGCGGGAGCCTGGCACACCGCCGCGGCGGAGCGTTCGTGCCGGCTGTTCGCCACTCTTCCCGCCAGCGGCCGGGATCCCGATCACCCGACGCCGAGCCGGATCGGATCGTCGCTCGGCGCGAGCGCGAGCGACACGGTCTCGCCGAGTTCGAACCGCCTATCCGGACAGACGAGCTTCGCCCCGAACTCACCGTCTCTGGCCGCGAACAGCGACAGCCCTACCGCCCGCTCGCCGTTCGCGAGCACGTCGACCGGCTCCCACGCGAGGCCGCGTCCCCGCGCGACGCCGACGCGGGTGCCCCACAGCGACACCGGCGTGCCGTCAGCGAGCGCGTCGAACGCGCCGCCGCCCGCGTAGTGCGCCAGCCCGCCGTCGAGGGGAACCCCGTCGTCGCTTGCGAGCGCCGCGAACCGTCGACCGGGATCCGGGTGGGTCGGCGCGTCGAGGACGACGTGCGTCGGGCCGCGCTCGACCACCGTACCGGTCCCGTCCCACCGTACCGGTTCGACCGGCACGTCGACGTCGACCGCGAGCGACCCGCTCGCACGGACCGCGTTCGTGCTCGGCGGTCTGAACCCGAGGTGAACGTGGTCGTCGACCCACCGTCCGAAGAAGCCGGACCGCGTCAGCGGGCCGAGCGGATCACCGACCGCGACGCGGTCGCCCGGCGACACCTCCGGGATCACGTGGAGAATCCGCGCGAGCGTTCCGGGCGTCGCACCCGTGCGCCGACACCAGTCGTCGCCGAGTTCGACGACGATCAGGTGGTCCTCGTCGGCGGCGTACGGGCGGTCCGGACAGCCGACGGTCCGCGTCTCGCGAACGACGCCGGCGACCGGCGAGACTCCCGTCTCGCCGTCCGGGTAGAGGTCGATCGCTCGGCCGTCGTCGTGCGCAGGGTACGGGGAGTTGAAGCGCGAGAAGCGCCGATAGCGGTCGAGCACCGCGGACGGGAGCGTGACGGCCATCGGATCGTCACGTGGAGCCCGACGGGCAAGTGAGCGTCGGAGCCGGCCATCGCGGAACCCGAGGCCCGGCCGTACGCGATTCGGGTCAGTCGTCGTCGGGCTCGATTCCCGAGATAACGAAGCGCGCGCCGCCGGTCTCCGACTCCTCGACGGAGAGCTCCCAGCCGTGGGCCTCGGAGATGTCGCCGACGATGGCGAGTCCGAGCCCGGTCCCGCCGCCGAGGGAGACGCCGCGTTCGGTCACCTCCGAGCGCTGGTCCGGCGGGACGCCGGGGCCGTCGTCGGCGACCGCGAGCGCGATCCCGCCCTCTCGGCGCTCGATCTCGACCAGTACCGCCACGTCGTCGCCGGCGTGTTCGATCGCGTTGCGGAACAGGTTCGAGAGGAGCTGTTCGAGTCGGTCCCCGTCGGCGAGCGCCGGCACGTCCGGGCCGTCGATCGACAGCGTCGCGTCGGCGGTCTCGAGCCGCGACCAGACCCGTCTGGCGGTCCCGTCGAGCGAGACGGGGTCGACCTCGTCGACCGACTTCCCGGCGGTCGCCAGCGACAGCAGCCCCTCGATCAGGTCGTCCATCCGATCGTGGGCGTTCGCGGCGCGGTCGAGCGCGTCCTCGTTGCCCTCGTCGTCATGGCGAGCGAGCTCCACCGCCGCGGTGGCCGCCGCCAGCGGATTTCGGAGGTCGTGGGAGACGACGCCGGCGAAGTCCTCCAAGCGCTCGTTCTGTCGCTCCAGCTCTGCCTCGCGGCGCTCCAGCTCGGTCTGTCGGCGCTCGCGTTCGGTCACGTCACGGAGCAGGAACACGTGTCCGCGGTCGGTCCCTCGGGGGTCCGTGATCGGGTCCTCCTGGATGTCGAACTGCCTCCCCCCGATCGAGATCGGGTGTTGCACGCCGACCTCCAAGCGCGGGAACACGTCCGACAGGGACGATCCGACCGCGTCCGGCGGGAGGAGCTCCTCTGCCGCCGGGTTGAGATCCCGTATCCGGCCGTCGGAGCCGGCGACGATCACGGGGTCCTGCATCACCTCGACCGCCGTGTCGCGGGCGACGACGGCGGCGTCGAGCGTCCCGAGCCAGAAGACGGTCCCGTACAGGAACACGCCGTGGATCACGAGCCCCGTCGGGAACCACGCGAGGTTCGCGTAGCTCCCGACGTCGACGACGGTGACGATCCCGCCCAGAAACGGGAACAGCGTCCCGAGCAGGATCACGAACGTCTGGAGCCGGTAGCGGTTCCCGGTCCGGCGGTACAGATCGACGACGACGAGAACGCCGGCGATACACAGCCCGTAGGCGTACAGCACGAACGCGGCGTCCACGATCCCGATCCCGAACGAGAGCAGCGTGAACGGTCCCTCGACGACGGCCGTCAGCGAGCGGCGCGAGAGACCGTGGGTCCCGCTCGACCAGGCGGTCAACACCCAGACGAACGCCGGCGCCGCGAGCGCGACGGTCCGGTTCTCCGTTCGCCACCGATCGTGGCCCGAGAACGCCAGCACGAACGCCATCCAGACGCCGGGGACCGCGGCGACGAGCGGCGTCGAGAGGTTGAGCGCGACGACCATCGCCAGCTCGCTCCCACTCGCCACCCTGACGGCGTAGAGAAGCGAGATTGCGCCGCCACAGAGCAGATAGAGCGCGACCTCGGTGCCGCCCGGCTCGTCGCGGTCACCCCACGCGACGTACCCGAGCCCCAGTCCGATGAGCCCGGCGAGCAGGCAGGCTGCGAGGTACGCCTGCACCGGCAGCGCGCCGAGCTCGCTCATCGTTACCTGACACAGTCAGAGGGTCGGCAAAACCTTTGTGTCACGCGCTCGCGGCAACCCCCGAAGGCGGACGACGCGCGTCTGCCGCGCGTCGCAAGCGGCTTGTCTGGCCGCCGCCTCTCGGTAGGTATGCGCGTGCTCAGAGGTCGCGACCCTCGCCCCGTGGCGGACCGAGAGCACACGGCGGCGCTGCTCGCGGGTGCGAGCGACGGAACGCCGGGGCTTCGGGTGTGGACGCCGCCCCGGCAGGTCGCCTTCGGCCGCCGCGACGCCCGCGAGCCCGGTTTCGACTGTGCGAAGCGGATCGCCGCAGAGCGGGGGTTCGAACCGATCGAACGCGACGTGGGCGGGCGAGCCGTCGCCTATCCGGGCGACACGCTCGCGTTCGCGCACGCGGTGCCGCTCGGCGACGACCGCAATCTCGGATCGGTCGGGGAGCGGTACGACCGCGCGACCGAGACGGTCCTCGGAGCGTTGCGGAGCCTCGGGGCGGACGTGTCGCGCGGCGAATCTCCCGACTCCTTCTGCCCGGGCGACCACTCGGTCCGCGTGGCTGGCGGCGGCAAGGTCGCCGGGGTCGCCCAGCGGGTTCGGGGGGACGCCGCGCTCGTGGCGGGGTGTGTTGTCGTCACACGGGCCGACGCGCGAGCCGTCGCCGAAGTCACCGCGGCGGTGTACGACGCGCTCGGCGTACCGTTCGATCCGGAGTCGGTCGGGAGCGTCGCGGAGGCGGGCGGTCCCGGAGAGCCGAAAACCGTCGCACGGGCCCTGGAAAAGGCGTTCGTCGACGGGGCGTGGGGCGAGGGAGATCCGCAGGTCGCCTCGGTCGATCGCGACAGCTGACCGAGGGTCGGCGTCCGTAGGGCGGGACGCGGGGAGATTCCGATCGGATCGAGGGGGATCGGGCACGGATCGCGCTTTCGACGTACTTTTTATTCGCGGGGGTCTGGGTTCGCCCATGACCGAATTCAAAGTCGTCATCGCCGACCCCAACACCGGCGAGACGTTCCAGCGAGAGGTCGACGGACAGGACGCCAACCGGTTCCTCGGTCGCGAGATCGGCGACGAGATCGGCGGCGACGCCGTCGGGCTCTCCGAGCACACGGTCGAGATCACCGGCGGCTCCGACGAGACCGGGCGCCCGATGCGCGAGGACGTCTCCGGCACTCGCCTGAAGGAGCTCCTGTTAGAGGGCGGCGTCGGATTCGACCCGTCCCGCGAGGGCGAGCGCAAGCGCATCACCGTCCGCGGCCGCGAGATCGACGACGACGTGGCTCAGATCAACGTCTCGGTCGTCGAGGGCGACGACGTCGCCGCCGCGCTCGGCGAGGACGACGGCGACGCCGACGAGGAGTAACTCCGTTTTCGATGCCCCGCGTTCCCTCCGACGACGAGGGCGTCGCTTCGGTTCGCGTCTCGCTCGCCCGGAGCGGCGGCACTCGCCGCCCCTGCGTCCGGATCCCGGACGACGACGAGCTCGACGGGCGCGTCGAGTCCGGGACCTGCGAGTCGCTGTCGCTCGCCGCGGGCGACGTGATCCGCGTCGCCATCGACCGCGAAGAGTACCACGCGCCGGTGCGGAGCGACAGCCGGGGGCTGCTCGTCCGCGGCGCGTTCGACAACCGGCGGCTCGCGCGCGAGCCCGGTGACGGGGCGAACCGCCTCGCCGAGTGGCTCGACGAGAACGGCCGAGAGCCGGGCGACGCCGTCGTCCTCGACGTCGTCGTTCCCGGCGAGCAGTACGGCCTCCGGATCCCCGGCGAGCGGACGGTGTACGAGGCGACTCGCGGCCCTCGGTCGTCGCTGTCAGACATCGCTCGCGACCTCGACGGCTGAGTCCGGACGAGTCCCCCTGACCCTGATCGCTTCCTCAGCGACGCGCCGGTCGGATCGCTTATTCTCGCGCGGACCCGATCACGGCGTATGCAAGAGGTCGACGCGGACCTGACGGCGCTCGACCGCGGGATCATCAACGCCTTCCAGGGCGGGTTCCCAGTGACCGAGCGCCCCTTCGAACCGGCCGCGGACGCGCTCCGCGAGCACGGGATCGACGTGAGCGGCCGGGAGCTGTGCGAGCGCGTGCGCGAGCTCGACGAAGAGGGGATCCTCTCGCGGTTCGGGGCGCTCGTCAACGCCGAGGAGATCGGCGGGGCGGCGTCGCTCGTCGCGATGCACGCCCCCGAGGACCGATACGACGAGATCGCGGAGACGGTCAACGAGTTCACCGCGGTCGCGCACAACTACGAGCGCGAGCACCCGCACCTCAACATGTGGTTCGTGGTGAGCGT
>ENA-ORDC01001391-ORDC01001391.1-marine-metagenome-genome-assembly--contig:-NODE-1391-length-18176-cov-5.656777_pt1 | contig 18176 bp, 21 predicted proteins | sample MGYA00237783_ERZ508515 | MGnify/ENA primary metagenome ERZ508515 (study PRJEB26186, sample SAMN06268792) | marine metagenome | isolation source: Eden Landing Ponds, San Francisco, CA, USA | place... | reverse complement strand
AGCTGACGTCCCGGTGGAGTAGCTGACGTCCCGGTGGAGTAGCTGACGTCCCGGTGGAGTAGCTGACGTCCCGGTGGAGTAGCTGACGTAGTGGTTCGTGTGCGTGGCGACTCTCGGCCTCGGCGGTCCCGTAGTCGATAGGTACATGTCTCCGTGGGACGACGTCGGACAGGTCAATGCCACGAGCGGAGCTCACTATCGACCTCCCGGAGGGTGTCTGGATCGGTGACCTGTCCCGGTCCTACCCGGACACCAGCTTTCGTATCCTCTCGGCGTTTCCGGACGAGGACAGCGGCTACGGGCTGCTCGAGATCAGCACCGGGAACCTGGACGAGATCCTCGACCGGATCCGGACTGACCCGGCGATCCGGTCGCTCGAAACCGTCCAGCGGGTCGAGGACCGTGCCATCGAACTGACTGACGGAGTCGAGACGGCGGTGACAGCGGGTACCGCCGGCGGGGAGACTGCCGGCACTCAGCGCAGTCACGAGGCTGATGGAGGTGACGACTGCGCCGAGCGACGCCAGCAGCATCGAGAGGGCGATGCTGGCCAGCACGAGATCGGGCATCGACGGCGGGCCGGACATTCGTGTCTCTACAGAGACACGCATCCTAATTAAATATTATTACTCGGTGCTGTACCACTCTCAAATGGCTCCCGTTCTATCGAGGTAGTTGGTCACGAGCATCGGCGCGATGACGCCGACACCAAGGAGTATTGCGAGTGTTACCGTCGACGTGACATCCGCCAGCACCGTGCTCGCGTATCCGAGGACGAGGGCTGCGATGACGAAACCGCCGACGATCTTGTTCTCGAGGGAGACCATACGCTCCGTTACACTCGGTCAGCACAAAATCATATCGGGAAAATAACTGTTACTTCCCCCAGAAGGGGTCCCGGTTCCGGTGTTTCTCCAGATACATCGACAGCGCCTCGCGCTCGTCGACGGAGATGTCTTCCTTGAGTTCCTGTTCCAGAATCTTCGCGTGTTTTTCGGGAATTTCGACCCAGAGGTCGTCGCCTTCCTCGATCTGGCGGCCGACGGTCGGCCCCTGGATCGAGACGGCCATGCGCTCGCCGGCGCGGGCCGAGTCGACGTCCTCGCCCTCGTCCTGGATTGTTTTGAGGGTCCCGACGCGCTTTGCCTCGCCATTTTCCCATTTGACGACGTTGACGTTCCGGCGGAGTTCACCGGAGAGGATTTCGACGCCCACGACGGCGGGGTCGGACTGGCGGAACGTGTGGTCCTGCAGAATCCGGAACTTCGCGGGCCGGGTGATGTTCTCCAGAATCTGCTCCTGCTGGGCCTCCTCGATGGCGGTGACGTGGTCGTCGTAGGACTCGACGAGCTGGTAGATGACGTCGTCCTCGAACAGCTCCACGTCCTCCTGTTCGGCGAGGTCCCGAGCGTCGTCGAGCACCTCGACGCTGAACGCCAGAATCGCCTGGTTGGTCGGCTCGCCGGCCGTCTCGGCGACCCGCACGTCCCGCGGTGCCACCGCGCCGACCTCGGCGCGCATGACCGGAATCTCCTCCTCTTCGAGCGTGCTGGAAAGGGCCTCGAGCGAGCCCAGCGTGTCGGCCTTGATGACGACGCCCTCCTCCTGTGTCGTGACCTCGATTTCGGCGAGTTCCTCCTCGACCTCGGCGATGACCTCGCTACGGTCGCGGTCGCGGACGACGCGAATCGGCGCGCCGGCCATCGCGTCGCCGAGGTCCGGCGCGGCGATTTTGACGCCGTCGGCGGCGGCGACCTGCTCGACCTGTTCGAACTCCTGTTCGGTCCGAATCTCTTCGAGCGGGCGTGGACGGAGCAGTGCGCGCACGTCAGTGACGATTGACCCCTGCAGGCCGCCGACGACGATGGTGTCGTCGTTGCGGATGGTCCCGTCGTAGATGATGGCATCTAGCGTCGTTCCGAAGCCCTGGGTGTCCTTCACTTCGAGAACTGTCCCGACACCAGGACCGGTGGTGTCGATCTCCATCTCCTCTTTCATGTATCGCTGGGACAGCCCCATCATCACCGTCAGCAGGTCGGGGATGCCCTCGCTGGTTTCGGCTGAGACCGGCACGACGCCGATGTTGGCCTGGAAGTTCTGGACGCGCCAGTACATGTCCGCCGAGAAGCCGTTATCGGAGAGTTCGCCGATGATCTCGTACAGTTTCTCGTTGAGGTCGGACTGGACGCGGTCGGACTGGGCGTCCATCGTCTGCTGGACCGGCTGGCCCTCGTTGGGGTTCCAGCCGGGGACGGTGTCGATCTTGTTCGCGGCGACGATAAACGGCGTCTGCGTTCGCTTGAGGATGTCGATGGCCTCCAGCGTTTGTGGCTGGAAACCGTCGTTGACGTCGACGACGAGGATGGCGATGTCGGCGAGCGCGCCACCCCGGGAGCGAAGCGTCGAGAAGGAGTGGTGTCCCGGTGTGTCGATGAACAGGAGACCCGGCAGGTCGAAGTCCGTCGGGTCGACCAGGTCACCGGCGATTTCGGAAATCACGTCCAGCGGGACGGCTGTCGCGCCGATGTGCTGGGTAATCGCGCCCGATTCGCCGGCGGTGACGGCCGAGCCGCGGATCTTGTCGAGCAGGCTCGTTTTCCCGTGGTCGACGTGGCCCAGAACGGCGACGATGGGCGTCCGCAGGGTGTCGTCGGTGGCTGTGGTGGGGTCCGTGTCAGACATAAATGGCTCCAGAAGTTGTCAGAACCGAGTCGTCGGTGGCAGTTAAGTTCGTCGTCATCAGTCGCGCGCGACCGAGCGTGGGGCTAAGCGGGCGTCACTCGGTCACAGTGAACGACCCAGTCATGCCGATGCTCTGGTGGGGAACACAGTGGTACTCGTACTCGCCGGGAACCGTGAACGTGTAGGCGTACTCGTACCCCGAACTGTACGTCGTCCCATCGTCTCCGGGCGTCCCCGACCAGTCGCTGTCGGCCGGCGTCGCGGTCGGCTTGACGTTGTGGCCGCCGGCTTCCCAGACCCACAGTACGGTGCTTCCAGCCGGGATCTCGAAGGTCTCCGGGTCGAATCTGAAGCTACCCGGCGCGACGGCTATTTCCTGATCAGCGTCAACCGGCGTTCCGGTCGGCGTTTCAGTGGGCGTGGTCGTCGGCGTCTCGGTCGGGGTGGCCGTGGCAGTCGGTGTCGGCGTCTCAGTTGGAGTCGGTGTCGTCGTTTCAGTTGCCGTTTCGGTTCGAGCCGGCGCTTCTGTGGCGGTGGCTGTCGGTGACGGTGTTCCGTCGCCGTCGCCACTGCATCCAGCGACGGCTCCGACGACGGCGGCCGTGAGGCCCCCGAGAAACCGACGCCTGTTCCTGTCCATACGTATCCGTGGGCCGCCTCTCGCATAGGGTTGTGGCTCGTTATGGACGTTCCGGGCGCGTCGGAGGGGCCACGGACGCCATCATCGGCCACTGGCGGGGTGGTATCTATCCGTCCCCGTCATCGCTCGGAACCACCGCTCACCCGTCAGACGTCCCCGTGGCGTTTATGTAACCTCGTTCGGAACAAGGGGGTATGGCTGCAATACTCGCAGAAAACCTGTCGGGGAAAGACGTGATGGGGACTGATGGCGCGGAGATCGGCAGTCTCTACAACATCACGATGGACTTCTCCTCGGGCGCGCTGCACAACCTCGTTATCGACCCCGCGGACTCGCTCCGCAACACGGACTTCGAGTACAGTGACCAGGGCCGCCTGCTTGTCCCGGTCGGACGGGTCAAGGCGGTGAAAGACCACATGATCGTCAAACGCTAGATGTACGTTCTTGACTCCTCGGCATTTATCAACGAGTATCACACCGACGAGCAGATAGCAACGATTCCGCTCGTCAGAGAGGAACTGGAAGACGAGGCCGCCTATCGCTTCGACGCCCTCGAAGGCTCGGGCATGCACCTCCACATTCCCGAGGACAACACCGTCGAGCGCATCGAGCGCGCTGCCAGCGAAACCGGTGATCTCGCGGAACTCTCGGAAACCGACATCCGGCTGATCGCGGCCGCGTTCGAACTCGACAGTCGACTCGTCACAGACGACTACGCGATGCAGAACGTCGCGGAGAAACTCGACGTGAGCGTCGAGGTAATCGCCCGCGACGGTATCACCGAACAGCGGGACTGGCTGTTCCAGTGTGCCGGCTGCGGCCGCGAGTTCGACGAGAACCGCGACCGCTGTCCCATCTGTGGCAGTTCGCTCTCGCGGAAAAACCCGGCTTAGACGGTCTGTTCGTCCCGGGCTTCGAGCCCGAGCTCGACTAGCTGCGAAAGCACTTCTTCCTCTGTGATGCCGTAGCGCCGCGCGAGCGTTTCGATGATCCGCGCTTGGTCGTCATCACAGACGATGGTGAACCGCCGAGCCATGCCATCGCCTACAACGGTAGTTCGCATAAGCACCCGTCAGACAGCGGTCAGACGGCTCAGATTACCGGGTTTCCTGTAATTTCAATGTACAATGTGAGAAACTGGATAGCGTTGAACGCCCCGTGGATGAAGATCGGGACGAGCAGGTTCTCGGTCTTGAGATAGCTCAGGCCCAGCAGCGTCGACAGGACGAACACCAGGAGCAGCGAGAGCACGGTCTGTGTCGGCGTGCCGGTGCTGTACTGTCCGAAGTGAACGACGCCGAAGACGGCGCTGGTGAGTATAATCGCCTGGAGGTCACCGAAATCGTCGTACAGGTACTTCTGGATGAGGTTTCGGTAGATGAACTCCTCGCTCGGCGCGATGGTCAGAAACGCGAGCGGGACCATCACGAGCAGGAACGACGGGTCCTCGCGGGCCAGTTCCTCGACGCTGCTCCGGGCCGCCTCGAGGCCGAGCGCCTGGATGAGGTAACTGAAACCGAAGAGCGCGACCATGAGGACGACGACGCCGCCGACGCCATAGCCAACGTCGCGGAGTCCGGGCCGACGCAGGTCGAGGTCGGCCCAGGTCCGGTCTAACCGCCTGGCGACGGCCGCCCCGAAACCGATGAAGCCGACGCCGATACCGATAGTGAGCGTGATGTACGTCGGTCCGGTGACGGTCCCGCCGTTGAGCGCTGCGGCGCTGACAAGCCCTGCGGCCGCGGCCCCGAGAACGACGAATTGGGCGAACAGCGTGCCCACGAGGAAGCCGGCCAGCCCGATTCCCGTCGCGACCGAGAGCGCTCTGGCGACCGTGTACAGCCGGTCGTTCGAGACGCCGGTCGACAGCGCCCAGCCCAGCGCAACCGTCACGCCCCCGGCCAGCACTGTGAGATACACGGCGATTCCGACGGTCGCCTCGACGCCGGTCCGGAACTCCGGCCCGAAGAAGGCGACGAGCGTCGCGACCGTTGCAACGGCGCTCGCGCCTGTCGCGCCCAGGCCCGCCTGTCGGCGGTCGAGTGCGCCGTGACGGCCGAGCGAGAAGGCGAGCGCGGCGATGACGAACCCGGCGGCGGCGACCTGGCGGGCGGTGACCGGGCCGACCGTCGTCGCCGGTGTCATCCAGCTAACGACGCCGGTTTCCGTGGCGACGAGTACGACGAGACCGAGGCCAGCGGCGAGGACACCCCAGTTCGCGGCAGTGTCGTCCATTATCGGCAGTCGGTCGTGCCGGCCTAAAGGGACTCCGTTTCGCCGATCCGCAGGCGTTCGCGCTCGTCGATAACCGCCGTCTCGTCCGTCGCCTCGCCGCGGATGAGCGCTCGCGTGGCGTTTTTGCCCCACTCGACGGCCGGCTGGGTGAACGTCTCCACGTCGGCGAGCTCGCCGGCGAGGACGCAGGCCGCCTCCATCGCGTACAGCAGTTCTCCGATGCTCTCGGCATCGAGGCGGTCGATCTCTACTTCCAGCGCCGGCCGGTCAGCCGCCGGCAGGCTCGCCACCGTCGCCTCGTACTCGGCGTCGATGAGGTCGCCGAGGTCGGTCCCCGAGAGGTACGCGAGGTCCTCGTGGTCCGGGTCGGGAATCGCCACGTTGGCGCGCTCCCGGGGGCGGACGAACGTGACGACTTTGTCGCGGTGGCCGGCGCGGTACAGTTGGAGCTGGGAGTGCTGGTCTGTCGCACCCAGCGCCCGCGCCGGCGTCTGGCCCCGCCCGTCCTTGCCCAGGCTCTCGGCCCAGAGCTGTGCGAACCACTCGCCGAAGGACTCCAGCCGCTCGGCGTAGGGCATGAATGCGTTGACTTTCGCACCCTCCTCTTCGAGTGCGTAGGCCATCGCGCCGTAGGCGTAGGCCGGCGAGTCGTACAGCGACGGCGCGAGGTCGTCGGCCGCCTTCTGACCGCCAGCAAGCAGCCCCTCGATGTCGATGCCGAGGATGGCTGGCGGGACGAGCCCGACCGCCGAGAGCGCGCTGAAGCGGCCGGGGACGCCCCCGGGCACCGGCAGCGTCGGCAGGTCGTGCTGGTCGGCGAGCGCCCGGAGCGGACCGGACTCGCCCGTGGTCACGACGATGCGCTCGGTCCAGTCGACGCCCCGGTCCTCGTAGGCCTCGCGGACAACGAGGAAGTTCGCCAGCGTCTCCGCCGTCGTCCCCGAACGAGAGACGACGTTGATGGCTGTGTCGGCGAGCGAGAGTCCGTCGACCGTCCGCCGGACGTGCTCCGGGTCGACGTTGTCCAGAACGACGTGACCGCCCGGGTCGTCGGCCAGCGCCTCTGTGATGGTTTTGGCCCCCAGCGCGGAGCCACCGATGCCGACAGTGATGACCGATTCGGCGTCGGCGACCGGCGCGACGGCGTCGCGGATGGCCTCGGCGTCAGTTGCCTCGGGAAGGTTCAGCGACGCGTAGCCAAACTCGCCCCCGTCCCGCCCCTGCTCGATACGGTCGTGAGCCGCGGCCACCCGCTCGTCCAGGTCGTCCAGCGTCGCCCGCTCGACGCCCGGGTCGGCGGCACTGGCCAGTGCGGCTCCGATATCCACGTGCATACTGGAGGTGTCGACGGGCGGGTACAAACAACTCCCGGAGAGCACGGCGGGCAGCAGACGTGGCTCCGCTCTCACCGCTGGTCGGACAACACCGCGCTTAACCACGCGCTCGCCTAACCCACAGGTATGACAGACGCGACGGCAGAGCAGTCCGTCACAGCCGACGCCGACGACGACCGGCCCGAACCGTACAACGGGCTCCCCGGTGCGTTCCCGTACGCGTTCCGGGCCAGCGACTCGCTGCTGTTCAAAGCATACGTCCCGGTCGCGCTGTTGCTGTCTGTGGCGATTACGCTCGTGTTCTCGTTCGGCCTGATTACGCAACTCGCCGAAACCGGGAGCGTCCGCGGCGGAACGTTCACCTTCTCGCGGAGCTTCTTCCTGTTCATCGGTCTGTTGCTGGTCGCGCCGCTGCTGGCGCCGGTGCTCTCCGTCGCGCGCCGCCACCGACGGACCGAATCCTCGGTCGCCTACGACCGCGCCCTTGCACTCTCGGCGTTCCTGTTCATCGGGTCGATATACCTCGCGCTGTTGACCTCCGCCCCGGCGGAGCTTCGCGAACCGACACAGAGCCCCGTCGTCGGCTTCTTCTACTCGCTGCCGCCGCTTGCGGGCCTGGCTCCGCCGCTGCTCGCAACGCTGGTGATATATCTGACCCATCGGCTGTTGAAGTAGCGCCGCCGGCCCACGGCCCCACTCCTACCAAGTGATACGTCACATTCGCTCCCGGGTCGAAACGGGCAAGAGCGCACGCGCCGAACGTGTCTCTATGACAGGCATTGAAGGGACGTTCCTGGTCACGAACGCCGACGATGCGTCGGCGACGCTTCGGAACGTCGCGGACTCGCAAGTGCTGACACTGTCGGACAACCCCGGCGTCGAGACCGGCGAAGTAGTCGAGGGAACAGTCGAACCGGAGCCGCCGATGGAGGTCACCTACACCGTCACCGAAGTCGCCGAGCGGCGAACAATTCCTGTGGAGACGGTCGACCTCGCGCCGACGGCGCAGACGACCGAAATCGCGGCCGAACAGGCCCCGGGCGAGCTAACCACGGTCGAGCGCGCCGGTGAGGGCGAGATTCACGTCCTGACGGTCCCGGAAGACGAGACGAGCGAGGCCGCGGCGGACGTCGTCGAGGACGAGGCCACCCTCTCCCGGGCGGCCAGGCTCGGCGTCGACCGCGTCGAGGTCCGGACGGCAGAGGGTGTCGTCAGCGTGCGGTACTTGCCGGACTGAGCGCTCGCGTTCCTTATTCGGTCGGGCCGGCGGCGCTCTGGACCTGCCAGCCGCCGGCGACCCCGCAGGCCTCGCGCTCGGTGTAGACGAACGCGGTGTCTTCGGTCACCGCGGAGCCGCCGTCGACGGATTCGACCCGAAGCGGGAAATCCAGCGTGTCGCCACAGCAGCCGACGCCGACGAACTCCGTCCACACGTCGCCCGGCGCGGCGTTGTCGTGTGTCTTCCGGAGGTACGCGCGGAACGGCGACCCGTCGATTTTGTCGCGACCCCAGCCGCTGAGATCCGCCGGATACGAGAGTTCGACCCTGATTGCGTGCTCGGACATGGGCGGATATACGTGATAGACTGCCATAGATGTACGGCACAACGGATGTCAGCGGCAGTGATTGAGAAGGCTTATTCGGGCCCGTCTCACATCGTTCGGTCATGTTCGAGTTCGAGGTCCCGGAAGTCGATTACACCCAGTACTCGAACCGCCAACTAGTGGCGGTTCCGCTGGTAGTGCTCGGTCTGGCGCTCGCGGTGCTCGGTGGCTGGTATCTGGTCACCGGTGCGCCGGTGTCTCCGAGCATCGACTTCACGGGCGGTTCGGAACTCACCGTCGAGTCGTCCCTTTCACAGGCGGAGCTCAGGGCCACGTTCGACGAGCCTGTGGTTTCCGTCCAACAGGTCGAGGGTGAGAACCGCTATATCATCACGTTCGACTCGTCGAACCTGGAGCCCATCGAGGAAACCGCGCGGTCGAGCGACCAGATAGAGTTCCTCGGCAGCGGGACGACCTCGCCGATATTCGGCCAGGAGAATCAGCGGCTAGCGGTCGTCGGCATCGGTGTCGCCTTCCTCGGGATGAGTCTCCTCGTCTTTGCGATGTTCCGGACGATTGTGCCGAGTATCGCGGTCGTCCTCTCTGCGTTTTCCGACCTCGTTATCCCGCTTGCGGTGATGAACCTCCTGGGAATCAAGCTCTCTCTGGGGACCGTCGCCGCGTTGCTGATGCTGATCGGTTACAGCGTCGACTCCGATATCCTGTTAAACAACCACGTCCTCCGGCGGTCCGGTGGCTTCTACGAGTCGACGTATCGCGCGATGCGGACCGGTGTGACGATGACGCTGACATCGATGGCGGCGATGGCAGTGATGGCGATCTCGGCGACGCTGTTCGGTATTGAACTGATGGCTTCTATCGGGTTTGTTCTCGTTGTCGGACTGGCGGCTGATCTGATGAACACCTACATGCTCAACGTCACGCTGCTTCGCTGGTACAAGTACGAGGGGGTCAATCGATGAGCACACTCAAGGAAAACTGGCGCGTCGTCGCGCTGGTCGCGCTGTTGCTACTCAGCGCTGTCGCGCTGTTCATCCCCGGCGTTCCGCCAGGAACGTCCAGCACCGAAGGAGCCGGGGCCGCCAACCAGTCGACGAACCTCCAGTACGGGATTCAGCTCAGCGGCGGGACACGCATCCAGGCCCCCATCGTCGGCACAACTGCCGAGGGCGTCGATGTCGCACCCGCGGACGAGGCCGATCTCGCCCAGTCCCTGGCGTCACGGCTGGGCGTTGACCCGATCGACGTACGCGTCTCGAACCAGACCGAGACCGTCGAGGTGTTCTCGAACGACGTCTCCGAGTCGGAGGTCGAGTCCGCGCTCGAATCCGAGGGGTACGAGCCGAGCGAGGTCCGGCCCGGGGTGACCCGAGAGACGCGCGAGAACATGGTATCGGTCATCGACGACAAACTACGCGAATCGGCGCTGACAGGGGGCTCCGTGCAGCAAGTCAGTTCGCCGGGCGGCCGGAGTTTCATCAGCGTCACGGCCCCGGACAGAGGGCGTGAGGAACTCATCGGCCTGCTCGAAGAGCGCGGTGTCGTCCGGGTGTACGCCGTCCACGACAACACCGAGAACGGGACCTACGTCCGCGAGGAAGTCCTCTCCCAGGGTGACTTCGCCGGCATCGGGTCGGCACAGCGAAGCGACACACAGGGAACGCACGTCCCGGTGACGGTCAAACAGAGCGTCGCCGAGCGCTACGCGAACGACATGGTCGATGCCGGCTTCGGAAGCGGGTCGACGTGCCGCCGCTCGGACTACGACCACGAGAACCTCCAGAACACGCAGGCGGACTGTCTGGTGACGACGCTGAACGGCGAACCGGTGTTCGTCGGCGGCGTTGACCCGGGGCTAGGACAGTCCTACCGGAACGGTGAGTTCGCCAACAACCCGCAGTTCATCATGCAGACTAGCAACATGTCCGAGGCGACAGAGCTGGAACTGGCGCTGAAGGCCGGCCGGTTGCCAGCCCCGCTTGACTTCGACAGCGCGGAGAGCCAGACGCTCTCCTCCGCGCTCGCACAGGAATTCCAGCAGCGCTCCCTCCTGACGGGCATTCTCGCCGTGATCGCGGTGAGCCTGGTCGTGTATCTCCGGTACGGGCGTCCAGAGGTCGCCCTGCCGATGATCGTCACGGCGCTGTCGGAGGTGTTCATCCTCCTCGGGTTCGTCGCCTTCGTCCAGTATCCGCTGAATCTCTCGCATCTGGCCGGGTTCATCGCGGTCATCGGGACGGGGGTGGACGACCTCATCATCATCGCCGACGAAATCCTTCAGCAGGGGAAAGTCGAGACCGGGCGCGTGTTCCAGAGCCGATTCCGCAAGGCGTTCTGGGTCATCGGCGCGGCCGCGGCGACGACCATCGTCGCGATGAGTCCGCTGATGGTCCTCTCGCTGGGCGATCTTTCCGGGTTCGCCATCATCACCATCGTCGGTGTGCTGGTCGGCGTGCTGGTGACGCGCCCGGCCTACGGTGACATCCTCCGGAGCCTCGTGCTGGACGAGGACTGAGCGGTCCCTTCTCGCCTGTTCTGTCAGGGTGTTCCGCTGTGGACTATTTTTATGCCAACGAATATCAAATTCTTTTAGATTGACTTATTATCAAGCAGGGCCTATCTACACATCCCGCCAGACGCGGGGAGTCATCGGACGACGGGTCTCAGACTGTCCGAGCAGGACGGAACGGGACGCGTTGGGGGCAACAACCGAGCGGTCCGTCACACGACTCCGAGGTGAACGCTCCGAAGGAGAACCGAAACAGCCCACCGCCGGCCCGGCCGGCCGGACCGGTGCGAAGGCCAACTACCGGATGTCACGTAAGTGGCGTTCGGGAACCCAGCATATCGACAAAACCCGGTGCAAGCCCGGGTAAAGCCTGAAAAGGCGAGGCCGGTTGAAGACCGGCTACAGTCGGCACAGTGCTGGAAGAGCCGTACGGGCTGTGGAAAACAGCTCCCGTCCGACTCCACACCGCCTCTGTCGGGCTTTTATCGCTCAAAAGTCTCCCAGCGTCGCCTGTTCTGCCGCCGCCAGCACGTCGTCACACGTCGACCACGACCGGCGGGCACACGCCGGTAACTCGCCGTGGCGGTCGACGTAGTCCGCCAGGAACGCCCGCGTCGTCGGGTCGCTGGGGTAGCCCGACCCCACGTCGCCGTACTCTTCAGCCAGCTCCGTGACGTGTGCGTCGCGGGCGACTTTCGCGACAATCGAGGCCGCACCGACCAGCGGGTCCGTCTCGTCGGCCCCGTGCTCCGCGGTCACGCTTACCTCGGCGTCGACCGAATCGGCGACCCGGCGACCGAACCGCGCCGCGTCGGTGTCGCCCGCGTCGACCGTACCCGGCAGCCCCTCACGGGCCACCGATGAGAGCGCCGCCGCCTGCGCGTCGACGGTCAGCGTGTTCATGTCCGTCCCGTCGGCGTCGATGCGTTCGACCGGAATCTCGGCGACACCGACGGTGTCGGCCGACTCGCGGATTTCGTCGGCCAGTCGCTCGCGTCGCTCCGGCCTGATGTCCTTCGAGTCGCCGACACCATCGGGCAGGGCCGCCGGGTCGGCCCGGACAGCGGCGGCGAACATCGACCCAAGAACCGGTCCTTTCCCGGCCTCGTCGACGCCGAATCGCATGGCTGGCACGTCGACGCCGGTGTAAAAACAGGTTCCGGTTGGACGGCAGTCCAGCGAGCTACTCTTTGAGGAACTCGTCTTTCGCGAACGGTTCGTCCTCGCCCTGCACGTCGATTACGTCGAGCGCCGTCACCACGGCGTCGGTGTCCAGCAGGCCGGCCAGGCTCGGCTCCGTGCGGCCCTCGTCGCTGGAGACGAGTTCCTTCACGTACAGGCCGCCCTCGCCGTGGATGCGGAGTTCGGCGTGACGGTCGTCGGTCAGTTCGCCCTCGGCGTCGTACACCGTCCGCGTCCGGGTGATGTCGGCCCGCCGGTGGGTGACCCGCTGGGGCGTCTCCTGCTCGATGGTCGTCCCGTCCAGTTCCGCCAGCGCGTCCTGCAGGGCGTCGGCGTCGACCGGCTCCCCGAACTCCACGTCCATCCGGTAGGTCTTCGAGGCGTCCAGTTCCTTGACGCGCTCGACCATCTCGTGGGTCGCCAGGTGGAGGTCCGTCACTTCGACCTTCCCGTCGGCGAAAGCGTTGATGTCGGCTTCGAGTTCGTCGGCGTCCACGTCGCGCTTGCGGGGTTCCATCACCTCGATGACGAACGGGCGGCCCGAATCGAGCATCCGGGCGTCGACGTCCTCGCGGCCGGCGCCGTGGAACACGGCCTCCTCGCCGTCCATCGCCTCGCAGACGACAGGCGCGGACAGTTGCTCGACGCTCTCGTCGTAGCGGTAGCCGCTGCCGCCACAGCCGTCGCAGGGCTCGCCCTGCCACAGTCCGGTCCCGTTGCAGTCGTTGCAGGGCCACTTCGTCTGGGGAATATCGCGTTCGAGCTTGCGGTAGCGGCCGTAGACGAACGCGGAGTTGACGTGGGTCTCCACCTCATCTGTCGCGAGATCGAGCGTGAACTGGATCGCCGGGCGACCGAACTCCACCTCCGCGCCGGTCAGGTCGCCGATCCGTTTCCCCACTTCACGGTTGAGCTCGGTCTTCAGTGCCTCGCCGGCGTCCGGTTCGAGGCCCACGTCCTCCCGGAGCAGTTCGTCGTTCTCTTCGAGCAGCGGCGGCACCTTCGTCCCGACCTGGTAGGTATCAAAGTCGTAGCCGCGGACGGCGCTTGCGGCCTGCTCGGCCCACCAGTCGAACCGGTCACACTCGCCCTCACAGACCCAGCAGTCCTCGCTTTCCTCGAAGGGGTCATCCTCTGCGAGCGCAACCGTCACCCGCAGGGCGTGGCCCCGTTCGGCGTTGGCCAGCCCGAAGCTCCGGTCGGCGAAGAGCCGGCCGAGACAGGAATCACACAGCGGCCCGGTCGCAAGCGCCGCACGGGCGTCCTCAAGTATGCTCATTGCCTGAGCCGACGCGGCGACCCCGTAACTGCGTTTCGACCTCTCGGTCACCCGAGTCAGTCGGCCCTGCGACCTTGCTTGCGCTCACTTGCCAGTCACGCCGCCGTCGTCTGTGGTTTTGCCCTTCGACTGCGCTTGGTCGAACAGTTCGCCCGGAATCTCCTCGGCCGAGATGGAGATGGACCGCTGGGGGAACGGAATTCCGATGTCCTCCGCCCGGAACCGCTTGTAGATCGCGCTGTTGAGTTCGTGCGTCGCACGGGCTGTCAGGGCCGGATTGCTGACCCAGCACAGCAGTTCGAAGTTCAGCGCTGAGTCGCCGAATTCCCGGAACCGGACCCTCGGATTCGGGCGGTCCTGAACGAGGTCCTCGGCTCCGGCTAGTTCCAGGAGAATCTCCTCGACCTGGTCGATATCCGTCCCGTAGGCGACGCCGATAGGGACGCGAATCCGGCGCTTGCGTCTCGGCGTCGACTCGTTGATGATGGCGGCGTTGTTGAGCTTCGAGTTCGGGACGGTGACGAGGATGTCGTCGCGGGTACGGATGACCGTCGAGCGCACGGAGATATCTTCGACGCGGCCGCGCTCGCCGGTTTCGAGAACGACGAAATCGCCGACTGCGTACGTACCGTCGAGATACAGCGACAGCGACCCGAAGAAGTTCGCCAGCGTGTCCCGGGCCGCCAGTCCGACGATGATCCCCATAATCCCCGCCGAGGCCAGCAGCGGCGTCACATCGATGTCCCATAGAATCAGCAGGAGCAGAACACCTCCGCCCGAGATGAGCGCGCTCCAGACGTTCTGGAGGATGGGGACCATCTGGCGGTCGATGTACGCCGAATCCGTCGCAAGGGCGGACGCCTGACGGCCGATACGCAGTAGCGTCACCATCCAGACGATGACGACCAGCGAGAGCGTCCCGGCTTCCAGCGAGACAGCAATGGCCGGGCGGATGTCGTAAATCTGTGCGCCGGCGTACGCGCCGCCGAGGCCGACCGTGACGTACACGGCAGTGTGAATCCCACGGAAGACGATGTCATCGACATCACCCTCGATGTGGGGCGTGATCTGTCTGAGTAGTCGGTCACCGAGAACACGGATGACCAGCGCGAGCACGACCCCGCTACCGACGAGCACCAGAAACCCCTGCCAGGCCGGCAATCCCGACAGCAGGTCTACCACCCCGCTTCCCAGTTGCATACCCCCCGTTTGGACACCGGCGCTATATATACTGCCACGTCGACGGCTCGAACCGAACGGCCTTTGTCCCGCGGCGTCCGCTCCGTGGGTATGAACCCGATTCTCGTCGCCATTCTCCTGGGCTTGCTGCAGGGGGTGCTGGAGTGGATTCCGGTCTCCAGCGAGGGCGGCGTCGCCCTCGCCTCGACGGTGGCTACGGGCGTCTCGCCCGCCGCCGCGACCCGCCTCGCGCTCTTTCTCCACGCCGGGACGGCGGTCGCGGCGACGGCCTACTACCGCACTGAGGTCCGAACCATCCTGCACTCGATCCGGCAACTCTCGCGCCGCCCGTTCGCCGACGAGACGGCAGACCTTTCGTTTATTGTCATCGCCACACTGGCCACCGCCGTCACCGGTCTCCCCGCCTACATGGCCCTCGACGCGGCGGTTTCGGAGCTAGAGGGCGGGCTCTTCCTGGCGCTGGTCGGCGGCCTGCTCGTCGTCACCGGCCTGCTCCAGCGCTTCGCCGCGGCGCTGTCGCTGGGCGAGCGCGAGATTCCGAACTGGATCGACGCCGTGCTGGTGGGCGTACTGCAGGGGCTGGCTATCCTCCCCGGCGTCTCCAGGTCCGGGACGACGGTGAGTGCCCTGCTGCTCCGGGGCCACGAGGGCGAGTCGTCACTTCGGCTCTCGTTTCTGTTGTCGATTCCGGCCGCGCTCGCCGCGAACGCGTTGGTTCTCGTCGATGACGGCGTGCCGGCAATCGAGCCACTACCGGCCGTCGTCGCGCTCGCCGTGAGCGCCCTCGTCGGCTACCTCACTGTCGACGCGCTGGTCCGACTGGTCCGGCAGGTCCCGTTCTGGGCAGTCTGTACGGTGTTCGGTGGGTTCGGGGTCGTCGGCGGCTTGCTCGTCGCGTTGTAGCTCCCGGAAAAGCCGGGTTGGCTTACCCCTCGTACTCGACTTCGGTGCCACTGGCGACCGGCTGGAGAATATACTCGTCAGTGCGGCCGCGCTTGACCGGGGTGAAATCGGCCGTGAACACGGTCCGGGTGTCCGCGCGGATCTCGTACTCTTGGGTGAACTGCAGGGGCGCGTCGCCAGGCGTGTCAACCGTCGCGTCACCGCCTTCTGCGAGCGTCGCGTCGACGCCGGTCACGTCGAGCTGGAGATACTCGTAGGTGTCAACGTCGAGTTCGGTCTCGTCGACGAGAGTGGTGTTGCCGTCCTGTAGCTGGACCAGGTCGGCTTCCTGGGCTTCATCGAACTCGTGGTACTCGCGGGCGTCGCTCGTGTCCGCTGTCGTCGATTCTTCGGTCGCTGTGGCCTCTTCCGAGGCCGGCTTGACCCAGATCCCGGCCATCGCGATGACACACGATTCGAAATCGCCGATGTCGCCTGGCTGGTCGGTCACTCGCGTCGCGAGCGTGCCTGTTTCGGCGTCGCTCCCGGAACAGCCGGCGAGGCCGACCGTGCTCGCTGCCGCGAGTCCGCCGGCGGCTTTCAGATAGTCGCGTCGAGACGTCGTTCCTGCCTGCTGTGGATCGCGCATACACTGTTCGACAGCCACTCCGGGGTAAAGGAGCCGGCAGATAGTCAGGCCGAGTTCAGCCGAATTTCGCCCGATTTGCCGGACGTGAACGGTTTCTAGCCCAACACAGACCGATGATATCGTCCGGGACCGGCCCGGCGACGATGGAACTTATTTATCCCTTGGCATCAAATCTGTAATATCAGCGGCTATGAGTGGTGACGAACGCAAGCTAGTCGACACGTCGGGGGACTTCCAGTACGTCGTCCGCGACGGCGACCCAGTGACTGACCCGCAGTGGCGCTCCTGTCGGCTCATCGTCACCAACAAGCGACTTATCCTGGCGACGAACGGCTCGAAACAGCCGATTCCCCACTCCAACATCACCCTTCCGTCGGACCCCGACGACTTAGTCCCCGACGGCGGTACCGGCGGCGCAACCGCGCTAGAGGTGGGCAACAACGTCCTCCTCGTTGACACGCCGAACATGGACGACTTCGAGACGGAGTACGTCCGCGCGACGCTGCAGGGCGAGGTCATCCTCGCGCGACAGCAGGCGGTCGTCGGCGGTGTGGTCCAGGAGGACGCCGAGTGGACCAAGGCACGGTTTCAACTGGACGACGACATCATCCGCCTCCAGTTCCCCGGCGGCAAGAGCATGGCCTTCGAAATCGAGGATGTCGGAACTATCGAAACCGAGACCAGTACCGTGATCGGGCAGGAGCGGGAGGTCATTGAGGTCGAACACACTGACGATCAGGACCGCAGCGTCGAAACCCACATTTCGGGGATGGACCATCACACGCGGGCACTGAAGACGCTGTTCACCCGCGTTATCGAGGACCGCGAGGACGATTACGAACTCTCGGAGATGGAGAGTCAGGTGTTGATGGCACTGTACTCCGGCGTCTCTCCGTTTGAGATGTCCGATTTCGTCGGGACGACACCTGACGAGGTCGAGGAAATCTACCAGAAACTCCTTGAGATTGGCGCGGTTGACGAGGTCCGCGTTCGGACCGAGGTTGCGCTGAACGCGCAGGGGCGGAATATGGCGAGTGAAGCAATGAGTGAGAAGTAGAGTGGCGCTACGCGCCTCTGAACGAACGGCGAAGGCGTGAGTTGAGAGGGGCGCGGACGTAGTGAGCGGTCCTCAAATAGAACGGGGAACGATAGTGACCGTGAGCAATAGAGCGGCGCTATGCGCCGCTGAACGAACGGCGAAGGCGTGAGTAGCGAGGGGACGACCAGAGGGAGGGGTCCCGAAACGCGGGCGGGGAACAGCGCGACCCGCGGGCAGTAATACGTACGCTGCAGCAGGGATGGGGAAGTGGCTCGCGAGCAGCGAGCCACCTCATCTCAATCCTCAAAAAAAAACGGTCGGGGACCGATTCTCACTCGGACCAGCAGGGCGGTACCGCCGAACGGCACGTCCGAAGCGACCCACAGCGGCGTTTTTCTCGCCAGCGGTGCTCGGCCTGTACAGTGTGACCCACGGAGTCCGGACTCCGTGGGTCGCTGGTCGTTCACTCACTCAGGTACTCGACGTCCTCGGCCTCCATCACCGACACTCCGTCTGGTAGATCTGACTCCGGGACCGGCGTCAGGGTGAGGACTTCGTCCGCCTCAGTCTGGACCCACTCCTGTCCTGTCGCTTGGCTCCAGTCGTGTGGTTCCCAGAGCCCCGATTCGAAGCGCATCCAGATGTCGAGACCACTGTAGTACTCTCCCGTTGAACTTTCGTATATCATTGCTGACTCCACGGCGTCTGCTGCCATCGAAAAAGTCAATGCACCTACATGGTATTATTACTACCGGCAGGGCAGAAATTCGCCTGGCTTGAGAATGGAGGGGTGCTTGGATAGCACGGGTAAAGCGGTGGTTCGGCCACCGAATGAGTATGTTTAACAGGGGTGCCGTGAACCAGCTATGGAGCCGCCGCCGCGGAAAACGGAGTCCGGCCTACTGCTGTTCCATCGCCAGCTCGAGCGACCAGAAGAAGCCGTAGTACGCGACGACGCCGGCGGCGAGCGTCAGGTAGTA